>ERZ1034917.290-NODE-290-length-47162-cov-10.488781_pt1 | contig 47162 bp, 35 predicted proteins | sample MGYA00520605_ERZ1034917 | MGnify/ENA primary metagenome ERZ1034917 (study PRJEB33766, sample SAMN09781784) | gut metagenome | biome: gut microbiome | host: Homo sapiens | place: Madagascar | study: EMG produced TPA metagenomics assembly of the PRJNA485056 data... | reverse complement strand
AATCCATTAATTATAAAGTTATTAATCAATTAAGCAATGGGAATTAAACTAACAAACAGTAGTAAGAAATTTGTAAACTTATGGAAGTATGAGATATGTAGTGATTGAAGATTTTAATGGACTTATCAATCTGGTAGTAGACCCTGATGATGGAATGACTAAGGTGTTCGATAATGAGGCAGATGCTGTGACAGAAGCTCAGAATTGCCAGAATGGTACAGTAGTTTGTTTAGATGATTAAACTATGATTATTAAAAGAAAATTATGGTATGTCAAAGCTGAAGGTTTGGCATACCATATAGTAGCTGAAAGTTTCGACGAGGCTATACAGCTAATAAAGATTTGGAGACCTGATGCTTATATAGAGGAAGTGAGGGTATCCCCAAGTGACTCTATAGTTATAGTCAAAGAAGATATGGATGAAGTAATAAAAGAAAGGAAAGGACATGAAGCTCATTAAACCATCATATGAAATATGGCAGCAGCCTTGTGGTCTTGAAGGTGTTTATAAGCAAATAGAGAGAGCAGGTAGGATTTGCTATAAGTCTGAGGACAAGATAACTGAGAACTCAGCTAAGTCATTTGTAGATAGGATGATTAAGTCTGGTCATGGTGCTATGTTGGAGCATGGAACTGTGTATTTGGAATTTCATGTTAAAGACCCATCTGAGGTAGGAGAAGAAGAGTATTATAGTCAGCAAAGTGAACTAAATAAGCTTATAAGTAGGTATGCTAATAATAAATACTCTATAATAAAAGTAAATCATTATTATGATACTGTCTTCATAACTACTAATTACAGAGTATTGGTAGAGAATGGTTGGCTTGATGACTTAAAGTATATCTGTGAGCCTACAGAGTTCCATGAGAGAAGAGTTACTGTACACTTTATATGTGACAGAGGTGTATCACATGAGTTTGTAAGGCATAGAGTATTCTCATTTGCACAAGAGTCTACAAGATACTGTAACTATTCCAAGGACAAGTTTGGTAAAGAACTTACTTTCATTATGCCTTGTTGGGTAGATGCCCCAGAAGGAAAATATACCAACATAAGTAAACAAAGTTCTGAGGATGGAGAATATAAGCAGATAATGTTACATGAGAATAATATTAATGCTTATCCTTTAACTACTACTCCTGAAGGTAGATTCTTATGGCATTGCCTTTGGTCTGAACATGATTATTTTGACCTGTTAGAACAAGGATGGAAACCACAAGAAGCAAGAGCTGTTTTACCAAACTCCTTAAAGACAGAATTGGTTATGACTGGGTTTGTGTCTGATTGGAAGCACTTCTTTTCACTGAGGAGTAGAATTGCTAAAACAGGTAAGCCACATCCTCAAGCTCAAGAATTAGCTGACCCTCTCATGGATGAATTTATCAAGAAAGGTATAATGGAGGCATAAAAGAATGCAAATTAAGCTACCCAAGATTGATAAACTCAACAAGTGGATTAATGAAACCAATGTAACTAAGAAAGAAGTTGAGGAGTTTATGGCAAACATTTCTAAACTTATCTAAACAATGAAGCCAATTAGAATGGGTAAAGGGTTGCTCTACCACATAAGACACCCTAGAATAATAAAGTTAAATCCTACTCCTAAAAGGATAAGGAAAATTTTTAGTAACATTTTGAAAGAAGAGAAATATGAAAACAGGTATTAAAGTAGGAGATGTGCTTAGTGAGACCAGTCATTATATAGTGGCTGGTTTTAATTTTGATGGTAGTGTTAGATGCAAGCACTTTGAGAGTGGTGAGGAAGTCAATATAGGCAAGTCCTATATAAACAACTACATCGAATCTGGAGATAATTATGACCAAGAGATTAAGGTAACTAAAGAAGATAAAAAGGATGGTACTCTTGGTATTAGAAGTATCTGGGAGAACATCCACTCTGGTCAAGTATTTACTGTATGCTTTAAGAAGCAGGATAAACCTAAGAGTAAGAGAAAGTTACAGGAAGAGATTGATGCTATTGTAGAGCAGTTCTCAAATAGTATTGATACAGTTAAGAACAATAAGAAAGGTGTTGCAAATGCAGCAAAGAATCTTGTTACTGAGCTGGTTAATAATCCTGTACTCCCTTATGAGGAGGGTGAAGATAGAGTTCTTAGAGGCTATAAGATTCAATTTGAATCAAGAGATGGCAGATATGATTGTGTAGATATGGATATTGTCAAGACTGACAAAGAGTCAGGTATTAGACCAGTCAATATCTTGACTATCAGGTGGTTAATCTATAATGGAGTTAAATATGTTGTAGAATGAGCCTTAAAGGGGAATGGTTGCAGGAGTCCAAGCATGTAAAGAGATTCAATAATATCTTTATCTTCATGGACTTCTGCTATAGGTGTAGAATTACTCCTGATAATAGTGAAACATACTATGACAAGGAGGAAGGTTATATGTATTTGAAATATCCTAATGTAACTCAACTATGATAAGTATAACTAAAGAAGATTTGATTGGTCAGATTGCCAGCTTCCCATTGAAGGTAGTGGAAGCTATGGTGGCAAACCAAGTGAGACAAGGTAATCCAGCCAATGTCAAGGTATTCCAAGAAAAGGTAGATGCTTCCTTTGTTGAAGGAGGCTTTAGCTGGAATAAGTCGACAGAAGGTCAATTCTTCTGGAGTAAGGTAATCAATGGTAAACAATTTCCTAAAGAGATTGTTCCTCCTGATAAGTCCATTGAGCCTGTCAAACCAGAAGAGCCTGTCAATGAGAGTCCAGAAGAAGTTGATAAATCTGGTAAGGAGTCACTTACATATTATAAGATAGGTGATGTCATTAGAGTTAAGGTAGGAAGTAATACAAGGTCAAGGGTAATTATAGGATATTTTCCTGATATGCCTAACCCTTATCTTACAATAACTGAGGACTCATTCAAAGACTTTATGAATGGTAAGACTAGTTGTCATATCAATGTGACTGCTATTGAAGAGCCTAAGAAGTATGTGTATTTGACTCTCAAAGATATATCTGAAGGTAAAGATGTGGGTATAGACCCAGACCTTATTAAGATAGTACAGTAAGACATAGGGTAGGATGTAGTAATATATCCTACCTTACTGTTATATTATTAAAGGCGTTAGGGATGGAGTAAAAACAGCCTTAATACCTTGCACAACTACAATTAAATTACTATTTTTGCACAAACTAATTAAAGAAATTATGAGTAAGACAACTTGTTATAACCCACTCAAAGGAGTAGATGATGTTATAGCGGCTCAAGTGCCTTCATGGAATAGTCACTATGTGGCTAACCTTAGAGGTATGTATGAAGAAGCTAAAGGTAAATCTATTACAGATGTGAATGAGTTATTGGCATTTAGAAGGAGCTTGAATGCTAAGGATGCCAAAGCTCTTACAGAAGCTATCACAAATCCAATAGCAGCATATGACCAGCTAAAAGAAGCTTTTTCTACTCAAGAAAGAGTAGATAGAGTGAACATGGTAGCCAATACACTCTCAGATGTTGTTGATGCTATACAGGAGAGCAATCCTAGTCTTAGCAGAGAGGACATTATTATGGGCTATAAAGACCAGAATGGTAAGTTTCAGGGTGGTCCAGCATTCATATACAGTGAGGTTTATAAGACCCTTAAAGCTGAGATGGATGAATATGCTGAGAATGGCTATGAGGAAGAGGTAGAGAAGTACAGACAGGTGTTCAAAAACTGGGGAGCTTTAGTAACTTATGCTAACACCACTCTTAGAGATACAGAAGGTCTTAAGATAGGCACTAAACTGACTTTTGCTGATTCTTCTACTATTGCTGACTATGATGAGAATACTGCTGTAGAGTCATTTGTAGCTGAGGAAGCCCCCAGAGAGTCATGGCAGGAAGTGTCAGAGTCTGTAAGTCCTTTTGGAAGTACCTCCATACTAGTAAGAAGATTGCTAGGAAGACTATCTGGCTATACTTCTGAGAATGAAGAGGACTATGATGACCTTGGTCATCTTAGGAGATTACCTGCTGTACAAGTGCATCAAGCACTTATGGAGACCCTCAGAGGCATGCAGAGTGAGAGTGACATGGTAGCTATTCTGAAACAGAACATGGATAGTAAGCCATATATTAGCTCTATACTAGAAGAGTTTGCTAAAGACCCTATACTTAGAACTCAGTTCTTTGTAGACTTTAGTAAGGTCTTTCAGCTATACTCAATGCAGAATGAAACAAGAAAGGGAGGTATTACTACATATAAGAATAGTGTACTCAATATCCTTTCAAGAAAGAATGCCTACAAGAGGTATTCAGCAGCACTGGCAACTAGAACTCTTAAGGCTGATAATGCAGTCTTTAGATATGAAGATGAAGGTACTCTAGTGAATGAAGCTAGAGCAAAGCAACTTGCTGACTTTATAGAGAAGTACTTAGGTACTGACCAAGACATCTTCAATAAGTTCAATGAGCAGGGATTCTCTAATCAGGATAGAATAGACTTCTATAAAGCTGTACTGCCTATACTTGGCATTAACCTTACTGAATCTGACTATGATGTCCTTGTAAAGGACAATAAGAGGGTTATGTCTCTCAACAGAACTCTTAAAGACCTTCCTACTATTCTTAGAAAGGCTAAGGATGGTATGAAGTTCCAAGACTTGATTGATTTAAAGATAGGTCAAGGAGCTAGTGAGGGTTATCTAAAAGAGAAGATAGGTAAGATATTCCAAGTCACAGAGAGCTTAGACAGCAATAAGAAGGTATTGAGCAGAGTAAGGTTTCAAGATAATACTTACTACAGTGATATACAATCCTCCTATCTTGGTAGGTTCAGAGATACTATAGATGCTCTAGCAAGAAAGGGCAATAAGGCAAAGCTACAATCTTACTTAGATGAGCATTTCTTGAGAAATGATTTCTTTAGAAGCTCTGATGGCAAGATATATAATAAGTGGCTTCAAGACCTTTACTATAGCAACCTTCAAGACCAGAAAAGCTTTGCTAATATGTTCACTTACAAGAAGTTCTTAGGTGATGACAATCAGAAATTTGAGGACTTCACAGGTAAGAAGCAAGCTATAACCATGATAAATGAGTACTTTGCAGAATCTAAGGATTATGCTTGGTATCCAGTATTCATATTAGGTGATAGTGGTGCTTCAAAGTGGATTAGAGCTAAGAGATACTCATCAGACCAGATAGTAACAGGTCTCTATAATGTGTATCTTCAAGAGAAGATATTCCAGAGAGAGATTAAAGAACTCAAGGAAGGACTTAAGAGAGATGGTAAATCTCTTGGAAGTCTTGCTAAGATAGATGAAACTAAGTTTGGTCTGCTGCCATTCTTAAATGAGAAGAAATACAGTGATATGATAGATATGACAAATATTGAACAGTCTGTCAAAGCTGCTATTAAAGCTCATCTAAGAGATACCTTCAATGAGTATATGGTCAAGTTGAATAGGGCAGGTGTCTTAGGCAAGACCCAGAAAGGTGACTATAAGTACTTGAGTAAGTTAACTAAGTTCACAACTAAGGATAAGCAGAAGTTAACTGGTGATGATGCAGTTAGAGCTAACCTTATGGACTACTTCTACAATAGTAAGTTTGCTACTGTAATGCAGATGCAGCTTATGACTGTAAATCCTATATTCTATAAGAATGGAGATAGCACAGATGCCCAGAAGAGATATAAGGAAATTCATGCCTCAGGTAATAGAGTAAGTGTAGAAGCTGTAAATCCCTTCACAAGTGAGAGATTCAGTAATAGAGACTATCAGACTACTGTATATTTTGATGATGTTGAAGTAAACCCAGAAGATACTAATCCTGAGTTTATGGAGGTCATTGCCAAAGTATATGGTAAAGATAGTGATGTCTATAAAACCTATAGGGATAAGACATCCTTCACTGATGGTCAAGGTTATAGAACTCTTAAATCTTATAGAGCTGTAATGGGAATGGCTGGCAAGTGGAATAAGAAATGTGAAGATGCTTATAATGAGATTGAAAGTATCAGAGCAGATATTAGGCTACAAGGTGGAGAGATAACTGATGAGCAGGCTCAAAGAATAGCTAGCTTAATGGTTACATTCCAGCCTATCAAGCCATTCACTTATACACTTGAAAGATGGACATTAGGTAATAGTGTATTCCAGATACCTGTGCAAATGAAATACGCTGAAACAGTTATGATACCTGAGTTGATGCAGAAGGGCAGTAAGCTAAGAGATATGCTTGAGTGGGCTGAACAGAAGGATGTGGATGTGGTTGCAGCTACTACTGCTGTAAAGGTAGGCTCATTTGGTGCTGTGAATGTGAAGGATGCTACTAATAAAGATGAGCTGATTGCCTCTTTAGATAATGCTATTGTTCACAATCTGAGCTATAATGACTATGTTATTCAGAATAACATTCCTGAGCATATTCAAGGCTCACAGCTATTTGCTACTCAGAGCAGAAAGCTGATATTTGCTGGTTTACAGCAGGTTGATGCTAATGGTAACACTATGTACTATGACCACTACACTGATGGCAATAGGGTTAACTTGGGCAATGGCATGGTCAGACTCAATGCTTATAACCTCAACAGGTTCTATATAAGTCTTATAGCAGCTAACATACTTGAGGACTTTGAAGAATTTTCTTCTACTATAAAGAATCCTGAGAAAGTAAGGCAAGCCTTAGTTCAGATGACTGTTAATAACAGCAGGGAGACTAGGGATAACCTTAGAGGTTATGGTAAAGGCTTAGAGCATGATTTCCTTCTAGCATTATTTGAAGGTGGTATTGAACATGATACAGCAGCATTGTTACTGAGTATGTTCAAGAAGCAAGTTAACAAACAGAAGATAAATGGGGGAAGTGCAGTTCAGGTATCAGCATTTGGTATAACTGGCTATACTGAGGACAATAATCTTAGGTTTGTCAAAGACCCTAACAATGATGCTAACATCCTATATGCTGAGTGTGAGATTCCTTGGGACTTAAGCTATACTGATAGCAATGGTAACAAGGTTGAACTGCAATTCAGTGACTGGTGTAATGCTGATGGTACACTTAAAATGGGTAAGAATGGGGTTTCTCTACTAGAGACTAAATTCCCAGGAATCACATCTTTCATAGCATATAGAATACCTACAGAGGATAAGTACTCTATGTTGAACCTGAGGGTAAAGAGATTTACTCAGAAGGTCAATGGTGGTGGTACTATTAAAGTTCCTGCTCAAGGTACTACTATTGCTGGATTTGACTTTGATATTGACAAGCTCTACTTTATGAGGAGGGAATACAAGGTCAAGAAGAGTGATAAAGATAGTGAGTTAGGAAGTCAGATAATCAAAGCACTGTTTGGTGAGTCTGAACATACAGATGTAGCTGACGTGTTTGATGTACATGACTTTGAGGAATTTGATTATTCTAAGCCTGCATGGGATAAGAGTCAGAGCAGAGTGGCTAGAAACAATATGCTAATCACTCTTATGCAGAAGAGACTTGAAGACCCTCAGACTATAAAGGATAGAACTACTCCTGGTGGATTTACTCATGCAAGTGCTGCTGCTAAGTATATCAGAACTCTTATGGGTATAGATAATCTGAATTATGATTATTCTGACCCTTGGACTATGGTAGCATATAACCAGCAGAACCAAGTAGCTGGAAAGCTGATTGGTATATTTGCCAATCAGAATACCAATAATGCCATTGCTTCATTGATGAAGGAGTTCAGCTTGGTACAACCTATAGCATTTGGTAACCATCCTAATGGGCTAAGTAACCTTCTCAACCCTAATGCCCTGACTAAGGAGCTGTTGGCAGCATCTGTGGATGCTGTTAAAGACCCTGTGCTTAACTTCCTGAACTTGAATACTATCACAGCAGATAGTGCAGGTATGTTATGTAGATTGGGGTATAGCTTTGAGGAGATTGGTCTGTTGATGAACCAACCTATAATAAGGGAACTATGTGAGTACTGTATGGACAACAATATGTCTGATATAGACACTGCAATAGACAATCTGTTACAAGATTATGGTGCAAGAGGTGATTATACTAATATGTTATTCTCAGAACTGACCGTAGATGTACTGGCTAAGAATATAACTGACTTTAGGGATAACCCAGACATTATGAACAATAGCAACTATGTGTTCAATCAAGCTCAGGTGTTGGAACTATTCAGAAGTATCTATGCTACAGCTAAAGAGGTAGGAGCTTTTGTTACTAATACTAAGTTCACTGCTTCAAATGCAGTTAAATCTACCTTTGGTGGTATGTATGCTCAGCAGGACAGAGTGATTAGGTATGTGAATAACCTTAAGACTTCAAAGAACTCTAGACTAAGTATTATAGTGAGTGACTTTGTTGATAGTCCCATTACACTAGGTCTTAATATAGGTAATGTCGAGGAATATATGGCACAGATACTCAATAATCCTTTTGGATATGAGCAGGTGATGTATGATGCTAATGTCCAAGCTGTAAAGGAACTTGGCAAGTATTATCCTTATGGCAAGCCAACATACACTAAAGTTAGAGACTTCATGACTGACCTGACTAAATCAGGACTTGATGAGACTACTATAGACCAGATACATGAGTATATGCTAAGGTATATGATTGGTCTGGATGAGCACAGTAAGTTCAATCCTGAATATCCTATCAATCTTGATAATGGGGAGACAGTAAGAGCAGAAGACTATTATACCAAGTATATTCCTTTGAAGGTAAGTAACCTTTTAAGAGCAAATAAGGAATTGAAGAGTCTGCCTATCTTTAGCCTACTCACATTTGAGGAAGGTAGTGATGGTAATGTGCAAATGAAGATTGCTGATAGTGGTGCTTTAACACCTACCCAGAAAGATGAAGTAAGGGATAGCTGGGAAGTACTATTAACTAACCCTGAGTTATCTCAAGTGGCTAAAGACCTTTATATGTACTCCTACTATCAATCAGGATTTGGATTTGGAGTTATAGGGTTCAATCACTTAGCCCCATTAGAGTTGAAGCTGCAATTAGACCTCAATGGTGAGACTAGTTATACTAGTTTCTTGGATAATGTGTTGGATGATAACATACCAGTTGATGAGGTTAAATTCGCTCAAATGTTCTTGAGCACCCATAGGGATAACAACAGACTAGTATACGAGCCTAAATCCAAGCAATATAATTACATTAAGAGTTATGTGTATCAGAATGGTATGCCAGTAGATAGCTTCATATTAGATGTTACTACTGACAAAAATAAGGTTAAACCCTTTATACTGAGGTCTACCAAAGAAGAGGTACATTACAGACCTGCCATACTGGTAGATGGACTCCTATATGTTGCTAATGGTAGTGCATTCAATAGAAGCACTTTTGGAGCTATGGAGTATAGGCTTGTTAAAGACAAGGACAATAAAAAGGTAAGTTTATCTGATATAGGAGTTCAAGATGACAAATCAAGTACTGCTATTGATGGTGAACCTATTGTTGATATTGATACTATGTCCATTGATAATCTGGTGGATGAATTAGTTAAGAGTCAAGTTAAGACTGGCACTTTGATGGCTGAGGAGGCAGAAGAGGCTTCTAGAGGTATAAGAAGTAACATCTTACAGACTACTAAGGAAGATGCAAGAGAGCAACTGATTGGAGCTTTACTTGAGGAGTATAAGAAACTTGGTGTATCATGTAAGTTAAATGGTAAAAAGATTTGTTAAGTATGGCAGAGAGTTGTGTATTTAAGCCAGCTGTCAGAAACAAAGAAGGTAAGGAAGTGAGTAGTAGGTTGTTTGACAACCTACTTCACTTCTCTTCCAATGACAGGGAGTTTGCTAAAAAGTATTATTTCATAGGCACTAATGATGAGTTCCTAAGAACCAATGCTAGGCATGTAGAGTATGATGAGAATGGTGAGATTACATTCAAGTCACTTAAGAACCTAGTATCACTGGATATATCTTCTGAGAAGATTATTAACCAGTTAAACAAAGATATAAGCTCTGGAGAGCATGAGTATGGAGAAGCAGTATCACTGATGACCAGCTTCAACAATAATAGCCCATATAATGATGAGTATATGGCTACTATAAGCACAGTTGAAGGAGGTAAAGCAAATCTACAGGTTGTTAGAAGGACTACAGCTAACCAGACAGCTCTTGAAGAGACATTGACTAGCAAGAGCTTGTTTGATAGAATAAAACAAGCTGTTGAAAGAATAGGAGGAAGTATAGACTTTATAGATGAAAGCTATAGCAAGTATGATACTATCAATGCTAAGAAAGCGGAGTCTGGTCTGTATAATGTGATATTCCTCTCAAAGAAAGGCAATCTTACTGCTGATATGGCAGAGGAGGCAGGTCACTTTGCTGTGGGAGCACTTGGCAATAATCCCTTAGTAAAGAGATTGGAGTCATTATGCACACCAGAAGTACAAGAGAGTATATTAGGTGAGCATTATAGAGATGTGCAGGGAAGAAAGAACCCTAGGAGAGAGACTGCTGGTTTCCTAGTTGGTCAATATATAATGAATGAAGTAGACCAAGAGTCTACACTTAGCAAACTTGCAGGAAGAATAGTAAATCTAGCTAAGAGAATGTTCTACAGACTCACTCTAGATGATGTAGGTAGAATGAGAGAAGAGGCTAAGGCTATAGCTAAGAATATAGCTAGGGGATTTATGTCTGGTGATAATGCTGGTAGTATTGAGAATGCTTTAGAGAATAGGGAAGTTCTGTATTCATCTGTAGATTCTGTACCAGTTAGTTCCTTCAAGGATGTTATTCAGCAGCTAAATTTACTAGCTTCTGAAATGTCAGCAGTAGATAAGACATTATATAGGAAGTGGAAAGATATTGAAGCTAATACTGCTATAGGCAGGTTATTTGAGAACCCTTCATTCTTTGCTGATATGGCTGCTATAGATGGTTTATCTGTAGCATTAACCCAGCTAGCAGATAGTGTTCCTGAAATGATTGACATGTTGGACTCTGTTAACTATAATCCTGATGAAGTTCCTGCTAATGCTAAGAAACTGAGACAAGTAAGCCTATTTGTTCAGGAGTCTATTGCTATCATGGGTATTATAGATAATATGCTTACCAGTGATGAGATACAGTTAAAGGAGGATGCCAGAGATGCTCTTGATAAAGCATATAAGAATTTAAGTTCTCTTATTAAGGGAGCAGATAAGCTAGAGGTAAATCTACTAAAGAAAGAAAGGAAGCTATATCTATCCTTCTTAAAGGATATGTATGGTGGTGAGTATGTTGAAAGGGCTGCTAGAGTTGTCTTTAACTTTAACAAGAGAAAACTTGAAAAAGTAGCTGAAAGTAGGGAATATCTATTAAAAGCTATGGAATCTCTTGATAGAGATGATAACTTTATGAATAGATACATAGCATCTATGGCTAACAGTAGTGATATAATCAACCAGTTAGCTTATAAAACCAAAGCTTCTGCCAACAAGTTTGCTGATGACAATACTATTAAAGCATGGAATGACATAAGAGCTTTGGAACAGAGAGTCAAGAAGGCTAAGGTTGATACAAGGAAGCTGTTAGAGGTATCTGCTAGAGATGGTAAGTTGACTGGTAACTATATATCCAAGTATAATTGGGGTGATTGGGAGAATGACTGGTATGAGTTTAAGAACAAGTGTAAGGAAGACTTCCTCAGTGACCCATCTATTGAGGGTAAGACTCAGATAGAAAGGGAATACTTATGGGATGCCTACTTTAGACCTCTGGCTAAGGATTGGCATAAATCCCACTCCACATATGACCAAACCACTCAAAGACCTATGCCTAAGGAGAGCTATAGAAACCATAACTATGATAGATTGACAGATACTGAGAAGGCAGCTCTAGATGATATATTGGAGTTGAAGGGAAGTCTTGATGACCTCCTAATCTATCAGTCTTATAATGGTGAAATGGTTGAAGCAGCTCATACTCATCTTTATAGAATGCCTCAGTTCAGGGGAAGTACTCAGAATAGAATTGAGAACTTAAAAATGACTAACCCTCTAGGTAAAGCTGTAAGTGGTGCTATAAGGCAAAACTTAATCAATGCTTTCACTATTACAAGTGAAGACAGAGACTATGGTAGTGCTATGACACATAATACTATAGATGAGGATGTGTTCTCAGATAGACTTGACTTTGAGAAGGAGAAAGTGAAGAGAGTTCCTCTATATGGTATAAACAAACTGAAAGATATGTCAGAGTTAAGTACTGATATATTCAATGGTTTGTTACAGTATGCAGCTATGGCTAACACTTATGTAGCTACATCCAGTGTAGTAGATATATTGGAGACAGGTAGGGATGTGTTAGCTAATAGAAGAGTGAAAGGTCTAAAGAGAGAAGTAGAGAGGGATAAGAAGTCAAGAGTGTTTGGAAGATATTGTGACTTCCTTGATGCTCAGGTGTATAACCTATATGCAAATAGTAGGTTGAAATTTGGTCAAATAGCTCTTACTAAAGTGATAGGCTTCTTTGGAGGCTTGGCATCTAAGGTGTTCTTGGGTGGTAATGTTGCTGGTGGTATGGTCAATGTTATGACTGGCTTTAATGAAATCACTAAGGAAGCTATAGCAGGAGAAGTATATACACTGGCTGACCTTACTAAGGCTAATGCTCTTTACTTTAAGTACTTACCAGAGAACTGGCTAGAGGCAGGCATGGGTGTGAAGAACAATAAAGTATCACTCTTTATGAAGAGATTCAATGTTCAGAACAACCTAGATACTGAAACTAGAAACTGGAGTACAAGAGAAAGCAGACTCACTAGGCTTAATCCATTTGGTAATAACCTAATGTTGCCCTATAAGAGTGGGGACCACTATATGCAGTCTATGTCCTACTTGGCAGCAGCTAACCATTATAAGTTCTTAGACACTAACGGAGAGACCATATCACTATGGGATGCCCTGAGAGTGAAGAACATAGATGACAATAACCCTAAAGCTGGTAAGACACTAGAGCTTAAAGAAGGAGTACTATATATAGACCCTGAAACTAACCAGACTAGAGAATGGAATCTTGATGATGAGGTTAAGTTCCAGAACCTATGTAGAGAGACCAACAATAGAATGCACGGTATCTACAATAGAATGGATAAGACAGCCTTCCATAACACTTGGTATGGTCAAGCTGCTTTAGCCATGAGAGGCTATGCACTTGGTCTATTGTACAGAAGATTCTCCTCTAACCAGTACAGTGTAGCTTTAGGTAGAGAATCTGAGGGAAGCTTAGTTACAGCATCAAAGGTATTTGTCAATATGTTTGGAGGTACTAAGAACTTCATTCCATCCCTTAGAGCATTGCTATGCCCCTTTGGTGATAGTGTAAAGAACTCATTACTTGAGATGGGCTTCTCAGTTGAGCAGTATAGGAATATGAGAAGGAACTGGGCTGACTTTGCTCTTATAGGTATGTTATGGATACTCAAGGTACTCACAGCCAAGTCTGAGGGTGACGATGATGATGACGATGATACAACATCAGGACTCATATATTACTTTGCAAGTAGGTTGTATATGGAACAGAATGCCTACAATACTCCTTGGGGTATATGGCAGGAACAAAAGAGTGTACTAGACTGGATGCCTAGTGGCGTATCAGTGGCAGGTCAAATACTTGATATAAGTAGGCTTATGATTACTCAAGAGGAGTATAAGACTAGTTCAGCTACCCATGAGAAAGGAGATAAGAAGTGGGAATATAAGATTGGCTCATATATACCTTACTACAGAAGTACAAGGGTATTGGAGCATCCTTATGAATCAGCTAAATCATATGAATATGGTAGGGCTACTTATAAGTAATCCCTATAAAACAATAAAGGCAAGAGAGGTTATCCTCCCTTGCCTTTTTTTTTATTTTAAGCAACCAAGCTCATGTTGCTTCTCCTGTTCAGTCCAACTATTGAAGAACTCTTCAATGTCTATTGTCTCACTATACTTAGTTCTAAGTGCTTCCTGCTGTTCAGGTGATAAACTACTAAAGCTTGTACCTGTTGGGTTGCTTTCTACCTTTATAGGCTTAGCTCCAGCCTTCTTAACTATAGGCTTTCTCTTAGTTCTAACCTTACCCATAGTAAGCTCACCATCTCTTTTTACTTGAGACTCTGACTTAGTTTCTGCATCTTCAACCTTACTCTCTGTAGGAGTAATCTCTCCTATCAGAGCCTTCTCAGATTCAGTAAGCTTGTTATACTGTATTGATATGGGAGATTCTGGTATCTGCCCTACCTCTCCTAATTTAGGTTTAGCTCCCTGATACTCCTTACCATTAAGTAGTAACTGATTACCTTCAGATACAGTGTACTCATTATTCTTATTAGGTACTGGATATTCTACATGGATAGGTATGATATTAAGTGATTTAACTTTTATACCATATTTACCCTCTAGGAACTGCTTGTATAGTGATAATTGCCTTGAATATTTAGCTGCTTTTTCTTCACTTATACTATCAGCTCTATGAGTCTTCATATCAAATATGTAGAAGTTTCCCTCTCTATCGTAAGCTAATAAGTCAAGTGTTCCAGCAACTGCTATTTCATACACCCCACCATTACTATCAGTTACTTGTATAGTACCAGTAGCTACAACATCTCTAGGTATTACAGTAAGACCTTGTGCATCTAGGTAATTCTTTAGCTTTTGAAGTTGCTCCACAAATGCTCTCCACTGTGCTTGTGTGGCATTTGGGTAATCATATAGAAAGTCATTTATAATCTTACCATTTTCTGTAAATTCTCCAGCAAAGAAATCTCTTACAAACTCATCAACACCAGTACCTATATTAGTAGATGGTGTAACCCAAGGACTATTAGGGTCAAATCTTTCACCAGCCTGCTCATCAGCTTGTATAATAGAAGTTACTCTTGCATAGGTCTTACCAGTTCTAGTATTGACATAGGTCTTACCATCCTCTGATAGTTGTATTTCCCTAGAGTCTGCTTCTATCTTTTCACTGACTTTTTGAGCTTTCTCCATAGCAGTAGTAATTTCATTTCTAACTTCTTTACCTTGCTCAGTAAGACCAGTATCAGTATCTACCTTCTCACCTGATTGAGTAGTAGCTGTTCCTGTATCTTGACTACTAGTAGGAGTAGAGTTATCTGCATTAACTACTGTAGAAGTAGGATTAGCAGGTACAGGTTCTCTTAGAGCTACTGGGCTTGATACCTCAACTCCATTAATAACTCTTTCAAGTCTGTCAATTCCTACTCTTAAGATGTTATCATATATAAGGTTAGTTACATTTTCTTCCTTATAGTGCTTAGTGTTAGGAGTATAGTAACTAGGGTCTTTATCAACTTGCCAGTTAACACCTTGTCTGAAAGAACCACTAGGCATAAGCAGATTAGATAGTATTGCTGCCATATTCTCGGCAGTTACTTCTTTTTCTGTTACACTATTTACTATTCTTCCTAAGTTCTCATCACCTAGGTATAGGTCTAATCCAAGACTACCATCTACATTAGCAGGTCTTATAGAGTACTCAGCACTTGTTGAGTATATATGTCTCCTCAACATATTGTTAATTCCCTCTATTATAGATAGAGCCTTACTTTCACCAGTGAAGCTAGTACCATCAGAAGTTAGTTCTGTTAGGTCATTATTCTTAATAAGACTATTAAGTACTTTTATGAAGTCTCTAGTTCTGCTATTAAAGTAAACTATATCAGTAGCATTACCTGTTGATAGTACCTCTGCAAGTGACTTTCCATTTCTAGGGCTAGTGGACTCATCCAGAGTCTTAGTCAAGACTGGTATCTCAGATACAGACTCATCCCCCTTCATAGTAGGCAACCTATAGTATAATGTAGGCTTGCCAGCCTTGTCTTTCTTAGCAAAGAGCCTGCTTGCAACCTTTCTAACATACTTGTTATAAGTTGTATTTCTTCTTATAGGGTCTTGAGTAGTGTCTTCAATTATAGCTTTATCCTCTGGAGACAGGTCTTCACTTATAAGTGAAGCAAAGTCTCTGTCAGTCTCTCTTGATGTACTTATATTAAGAGGAGGGCTAGCTACTATTACACTTGAAGTTACTTTTCTATTACCTGCTGATATAATCTTGTTAGGTTGCTTAATAGCAAGCTGCCTTATCTGTCCTGCCCTACTATCTAGTTCAGTTCTTGGCAGTACTCCAATAGGTTGGTATCTCTTATTACCAATCACTATAGGACCATCACCATCCTCAACTATAGCTAGTACTGGTAGATGTTGCTCATCAGTATAAGCAGTGGAGCTGTTCTTCATACTCTCCTTGACTCCTGTAGTTATATCATCGAGAGCAGCATAGAATACTACTGACCTATTTCCTGACTTTCTGCTAAGCTTACCACTTCTAAGATATTCATCAACTTTCCATTCTTTAAACTTTCCACTTAGGAAACTACTAAGATTACTGTTTATTCTAGCTAATGATATAGTAGGTTTCTGCTGTGGAACTTCTGTTGGTGTAGTAGCTTTTTCAGCTTTTTTCTTCTCTACTTTAATAGCACGACTCACTTGCTGTAGTAGAGAACCTGACCTCTCGTTTATATCACCTCCCTGAGTGGCATTACCTAATAACTTTACCGCTTCTTTAGCTATAGCCTCTTGTAGTTCTTCTGTAGAGTCATAGTGTTTACTTCCCAGCCTATTTATTGCACTTATAGCTGCTTGCTTAGCATCTTCATCATATATAGCACTGGCATTCCTAGCTGCATTTATAGCTTGCTCTGCTGCTGTAAGTACTTCTCCATCGTTATTATTGATGAAATCATCTGATAGTACAGTAACTCCTTCACCCTCAGTTTCACTAGGTTGAGTAGGTGTAGTAACAGTTTCAGGAGCTTTTTCAGCTTCCTTCTCAGCAGCTATCTGTCTGCCAGACTCTTCAAGATTTGAAGTAGCATCATCAGATGCAAATATGCCTGTCAGGGGTGCTGGTTTATCAGCAGCTACTGGTTTCTCCTCAGCTTCTCTTGTAACTTCCTCTCTTACCTCCTCATTCTTCTTGTAACTTTCCAAAGCTCTTTTATATGAATCTACCACAGTTCCTATATTCTCCAAAGAGATTTTCATATTGTCTGGTAGCTTCTGGTTAAGTGCTTCAATCCAAGTTACTAAGTTTGATTTACCACTCTCATCTGCTGATGTCAAAGCAGCTACAGCATTATCATAGTTACTTATATCTACATTCTTTCTAGCTAAGAACTTAGTCATTGCAGCTACTAAGTCCTTATCTTGTTCTGAAATATCACTGAAAGCATCATTCTTAAGTAACTGATTATATATTCCCTCAGTAACCTCATCATCTTTCTTATATCTTTGATATAGAGGATTATCCTTTAGAGTCTGGTCAAGCACTGCTGCCTCATAATCATCAGCTTCAAACAGAGCATTATCCACAGCTTCTGCAAATGCAGAGTAGTCCTGTATCTCATTGAGCTTTTTGTAGGACTTCTCAGCACCCTCAAGCCTCTTAGTCAGCCTCAACCTATTCTCTATATTAGATAATATGTTTGGGTTCTTAAGAGCTGCATTGTACTGACCTAAGAATGTCATTTGAGCATCATTTATTCTAGCGGCATCCTCTACTTTATTCATAAAGTCAGATGTAGCTGCTGTACCTTTCTCTACTAATCTTGCAATAACATCCTGCTGCTCTTGGCTATACTTCCTCCTGTTCTCTGGGTTAAGCATTCTATACCTGTCAACAGGACTAAGTGACATAATATCTGACTCACTCAATACAGGTGTAGTCCCTTCTTCAAGTCCCTTAGATAGTCTCTTGTAAGCTGCCATAGCTTTCTTCTTACTGTCTTGAAGGGTCTTTAATTGCTTATTGAGGGCAGATAGTTCACTCTTTTGCTCATCTGATAGTATTGACTTATTCTTCTCTAAGTTATTTATCTTAGTCTGGTAAGCCTCAATATCCTTATCAAATGTGGTGGGTTCTGATATAGAGCCATGTCTAGCTATATACTTCTTCTGCTCATCTGTCAATGTAGATGCAATGCTCCCACCATAACTAGAGAGTAATTCATTTTCAAGCTGAGTAGCTCTTTCCCTCCAGTCATTCATACTTAGTTTGCCATATATAAGAGCTTCCTTAGTCTCTTGTGGAATACTATTACCTAAACTCTTCTCAAGGTCAACAGTAGCTGCTTGGACTTTCTGCATAACATCAAGCATACTCTGAGCATCTTTCTTAATATCCTCAAGGGGTCTATCATCGTATTGGGCTATCTGTTGAGCCATCTCATCACCCTCTTGAGCATTAAGTATATCCATATATCTCTGCATATAAGCATCATATAATGGAGTACCTTTCAATTGCTCAAGCATAAAGTAGTCCTGTACTTGCTTACCTAGTCTACTATTTCTATAGCTGAACTCATCACCTTCATCAGAAGCTTGTTGCATACTTCTAGCCCATCCTAATGAACCTCTTAAAGAAGTAAGCCTTTCCCTGTTATTGCCTTGAGCTAACCACTCATTGAGTGCCTTAGCTGACTCTCTTCTATCCTGATTCTCCTGCTTGTCATTATAATAACTCTCTATGAATGGGCTTCTCCAAAGGTTTCTAGCTACAGCACCTACCTTGCCTAGAGTACTCTTGCCTTCTAATGATACCCTATCACCTTTAGATAGCAAAGCATTGACATTAGGAGTACCCATAGCTTGACCTAATGCACCATATATACCAGATTGAATAGCATCCTTACTTATAGCTTTTCTACCTGCTGCTGCAAAGGCTGCACCTAGATTATCAGACATACTATCTACTATAGCATCATCTGCTACACCATTATATCTTTGAGCTATATAATTAGCTAAATCATTCTCAGCAGCACCTCTAGAGAAAGCATCAGATACATCTTGGCTATACTCTTCAAGACCCTCACCAATCATTTCTTTAGCCATATTCCAAGCCATTTGCTTCTTGGTGAGTTCTCTAGCTACTACATTACCAGCATCATCAAGAGAATATCTATTTCCTGCAAATAGCTTTCCTACCTTACTTCTACTAAGTGCCTCTCTTGTCTTACCATTAAACATAGTAGCTTTTAGAGTCATGTTAGCAGCTCCATTGATAAAGGAATTAATAGTAAAGTTAGTTAAGGCTGCTTTATCTGCATTCTCTTCTGCTCTTCTTAGAGCATCCTCGTACATTGGTTGAAACTCATCCCATACCTGTTGTCTTATTCTTTGGTAAGCATCCTCAGCATCTCTTGAGTAACCTCCTTCACCAGTTCTTGATAATGGAGTAACATCCAGCCAGTGTTGAAATCTCTTCTGCACTTCTTCCTCCATTTTCTTGGCTTGCTCCTCTTCTATCATCTTCTTAGCATCCTCAAGATAGTCCTGTTTTGTATTAAGGGCATTCAAAGCACCCTCACCCTGACCTACCAGTGCAGGAACTACATAAGCATTATATCTCCTTTGCCAAGTATTTATGCCTTGGAGAGCTTTATTGACATTACTGGCAGTCTCTGCTGTAGCAGCTAACTTACTACCCATAGTAGCATACTTCATAGTATTGAAAATCCTATTACCTATAGCAGTAAGACCACAACCTTCAAGCATTGAAGCAACTGTGAAACCAGACTGCTGCATAAGCTCTGGGATAGTATTTACACTAAAGATATTATCCCATAGGTTCTCCTGCTCCTCAGTAGTTCTTATGACTTCAAGCCTGTTATATGCCTTCTCTGGGTCACCCTCTGTAAACATAGTTCCTTGCTTCATCACTTGGTCTCCATATCTAGTCCAAGAATTGTCTAGGAACTGAGACCACAGGTTATCTAGATAACCCTCTTTTTGGTTCTCCCCAAATAATCTATCAAGACCTGTCAAAGCACTAAGACCTCCAGTGATATTACCAGCGAATGATATAGTACCTCCAACTATATTAGCACCCATACCAGCTAGACCATTCCATATCTTATCTGCTAGTGGCTGATTCTCAGATACTTCATCCTGTATTCTAGCAGCCATCTTCTTAGCTGCTGTCTCTGGACCAAAAGCTTCTGACTCAGTTTGATAAGTGGACATAAGTTCCACCTTCTTATTACTATCCAGAGGGAAGTACTCACTGCCTTTGAATCTCTTATAGTATGGTGAGACTTCATTCAGCATCTTGTCAAAGTCCTCCCATTGTCTTCCAGCACTTCCTATAAGATTTCCATTATTTGCAATGCTTGCATTATACTTTTCTTCATAAGCTTGTTTAGTACCTTGATATACCTGTAGATTTTCTATATCATCATCTGGGGAAGAGAGATATATACTATCTCTCTTCTCAGGTGACATACCTTTTATGATGTTATAGTCCTCCCTATTCCTGAACTTATTCTTAAAGGAGCTATTTCTAAAGTACCTATCCTTTCTGTTATCATCCCAGTTAGTGTACCCCAGCTTATTAAGTTCCTCTATATTATCCTTCTCCCACTGTGCCCTGTCTTGAGCTGTGAGACCTTTAACATTAAATACAAAGTCTGACATTATAATCCCTCATTTTGTTGTTGTTGCTCTGGGGCAGTTACATCTATTCCAGCTACTCCTGCACCTTTCCTTACTACTCTATAGTGGTTCTTTGAGAAGTAGTCTTGGTCTTCATATATATCTACATCGGCTACAGATAAGCCATACTCCTTCAAGTCATCCTGTAACTTCTTTCTAGCTTTAGGACTTAACTTACTAAAGTCTATCAATCTAGCATCACTTTCACTAAAGTCATCACTCCATCCTGGAGTATCAAAGCTACCCCCAGTATATTCCAGTGTTGTGAATGTAGCTTGCTTTTCAGCAGTACTCCTAGACATTCCTCCTGCTGTAGCAGAACTAGATGGGAATGCTACAGGCTTATAAGTACCATCGGGTGCTATTTCAACAGCTCTTCCAGCACCTATAACCTTTAGTCTATTTCCATTAGGAAGTAATATACCCTTTGTGGATTCCTCCTTCTGTTCTCTAGCCCAATCCTGTTGCTCTTTAGCCATATCAAGTCTTTTACTTTCTGCTGGACTTATATAGCCTCTGTCATTCATAATATCATACTTAGCTGTACCTATACCTTCATATAGACCAGAGTTAATGAATCCTCTAGCCCTGTCTTGAATATCTTGGCTGTACTTGCTTAATCCTGCCTCGTTGAATACTGTCTCTGCTATCTGTCTTAATTCAGCAGGAGCATTATCATCATTGAGTATGGTTTGCATTATCTGAGCAGGGGTGTAACCCATTTGTGTCATCTGTTGGAAGTATTGACCTCCAAGTATAGATTGGTACTTAGGATTGCCTTGAACTACCTTAGCAAGATTACTTGCCATCTGAGTTGCTCTTTTAGTTAACTCATTGCCACTTATAGGATTATAGGTAGCATTAGGATTGTCCAGAAGGTAATCTAATTGAGTCTTTGAATAATCGACATCAAACATGAGTGATGGGTCTCTTAGTAGAGCTTCTCTCTGTTCTTTAGTAAGAGCTTCTCTTCTAGCTACAGCAGTTTCTATTGGAACTACCTCAGAATTATATCTCCTCTTCATATTAAGAAGCCCTTGTCTGCTTGCAGGTGTAAGACCATGCTTAGCTAACATACTAGCTTGCTTCTCTAAGTCCTTAGCATAGGAGTTATACATATTAGCTGTCTTACTATCAGGTACTTCATTAGCATACATCTTCATTAAGTCAGCCTTAGCTCCTAGTTCCTCTATACCACTTTGTACAGTATTATAAGCATCTGCTGCCATAGCAAGAGGCTTAAGCATCTCATCAAAGGTGTATGGGTTGAATCTTGCATTATTAGTTAATACTATCTTCATATTGTGTACCCTTTCCTTTTGTTTCTCTTAATCTTACCACCTTTGCTTCTCTTAGGAGCAGCAGTATTATTACTTCCAGTATATTGACCTCTAGTATTATATGGTAATGCTCCTATATCAGCAAGCCATCTTAGGGTATCTCTATCAGTAAGCTCTCTTCCTAAGTCTCCTAATCCCTGAATGAAATTAGTAAGGTTAGCACTCTTCTCGGCTCTATTACCTTCCAGTATTCTTTGCCTCATATTAGCTAGCTGACCATATAAACTAGCTTGCTTACCAAGTAGCTCTGAGTTGAACATATCAACTTTAGTACCTTGTTCAGAGTTGAACATATTGGTCTGTCTGTTGAACCCAGCAACTCTTTCTTTGAGTGCTTGGTTATACTCCTCAGCCTGTCTAGCCATCTGACCTAAGTTCTCGCCATAGTTATAGTCTGCTGCCAATATACCAGCTAGAGTAGCAGCTCTGTTACCTCCAGATGTATTCTGAACAGCTCTTCTACCAGCAGCAGCATTCTTATTCAACTGGTTGATATAGAACATCCTATCTAAAGGCTTATATGACAAGTATTCCCCTATAGGTCTAGTACCTATTGGTCTATTAGCACTCCTAATGGTACTGGCAAACATATCTGCATTTGAATAGTCAGAGTCATTGCCTCCAAATATATCATTCAGTACTGCTATACCTGAACCTATGATAGGTGCATACCTTAAAGGATTCTGTCTTATTCCTCTAACCTCAGTAACATCACCTGTTAGCTCTTCTGGCAGTTCCTCTGGAATAACATCATAATATATGTCCTTATCTCCTCTTTCAGAAGTTACGGTGTTGCCTTCTTTAAGGTTAGGTTTTCTTGTCAAGTATGTTCTACCTGCTGGTGCTGAGTTCCACTCCTCATCAGTTATTTGTTGAGTTCTCCATTCTCCATCTGCACCTTTCTCTCTTATCCATCTTTTAGTATAAGGAGTGTAAGGAGCTTCTTTAGGGTTCTCTACATTGTACTGCTTGGCTGCTGCTGCAAAAGCATTATGCACCGGACCTTTCTTATAGTCATGGGATAACCTTATAATATCCTGTGGAACAAAAGTATTACCACCAATAGGTCCAAACTCTCCACTATTTATCCTCCTTAGCCAAGCTTGACCTTCTGGAGTACTCTGGTTAGTATTATACCAGTTCCAGAAATCCATATATTCTGGAGTATAGAATGAGTCATCAGTAAGAGGTACAAAGTTAGAATAGGGGTTTAACCTATTAGACCTATTTCCAGTACCATCAAACAGATTACCCAACTTTCCACCTTTAGCATACCTATTCATTCTCCTATCCTCATCCTTAATTCTTACCTCTTCTTGACTCTCAGCCAAAGCACTCATAAATGCCTCAAGCCCTCTCTGACTGATTGGGTCATTAGGTCTTTCCTCACTTTCTCTACTTAGTTCTTTAGCTGCATCAGCAAAGGTCTCACCTTTAATACTATACCTCTCCTTGAGTTTCTTAGGTAGTTTCATTCTATCACTGAATACATAGTCATTGAAGATTACCTCTCCCTCCTCTACCAGATTAGGCACTCCTTGTGGGTCAATACCCATCTGTACTCCCTCAAATGGATTGGCTTCATGTGAGCCACCATTATCGATGAATGTAACTCCATTGGTAAAGTCTCCACCTTGTGAGTTCAACCATCCACCGAATGAGTGCCATTTTCTAGCATTCCTAGCAAAGTTAGCTCTCTTCCTTGTAGTAGGATTACTAGAATGAAGTCCTCTCTGAATACATTCTGATGTTACCTTACCACCACAATAGTCAGTGAACTTACCTCTATTCTTTTTCTTGATATGAATACCACCACCCTTACTGAATGTATTGATTGTACTGACATCAGGCATAGCATTGAATGAATTAGGGAGACTGGTTAATCTCATATCACCTAGTGCTCTTATCTGCTTGTTATTTAGGTCTCTTGAAGCCAAGTCATATCCAATAGCACCAGTGCTGAATATTGGTCCACCATAAGCAGAGAAGTTAGCCATTGTCAAGAAGTCATTGTTAGTATCTACATTACTTGCAGTATTACTTAATGAGTGCCAAGCTCTTAGGTTAGCTTCATCAATAGCACTATTAAGTGACTTTGCCTTATTCTTGGCTTTATTACTGAACCATCCATCAGAACCTACTTGATTCTTATTAACATGAGCCATATCAGTATATGAAGCCCAATCACTTAGCAGTGAGGCATTATCATTAGCTGATGATGTATAACCAGCTTGTTGCCTAGTCTTATCCTCTGTTTGTGCAATGAACTCCTTATTAAGTTTACTACCAAAGGCTGCATTAACAAGACCACCAACAAGGTTGACCCCAGCACCAATAACTCCACCAATACCAGGGATGTTTGAAGCTATAGAACCAATACCTTGTAGAACATTACCAACACCTGTGCTATTACCACTAGGGTTGATAAGACCACTTACAGTAGAAGCAACAGTATTGGCTATACCTCCAACATTAGAGCCTGATACTCCTAATTTACCCAAGGCTCCTCCAACACCAGAACCCATGAACTTATTGGTAGCTGCCTCATTCCAATTGGCAAACTTACCTATAAGTCCACCACCATCATAGGTGTTAAAGTATCTATCATTTCTCTTAATTCTTTTCTTAGCCATAGTATAAATTCTTATTTGCTACAAAGGTAGCTAATCTATTTAATATAGACAAGCTTATAACTAAAAAAGAAAGGTCAGCCTAATTGAATTAGTTAGGCTGACCTTATATGTTAGACAAAGTAGTGTACTATCATATCATGGAACTCCATTCTATCAGTATTCTCCTTATTCATGGATAGCTTGACATAAGCCCAAGTGTTCCTTATCCTGTCCATCTTGTTGGCTTTAACACCATTCCAATCTGTATTAGCTCTGGGAACATTAGCTCTCCATATCCTGAACTTCTTCTTCAATGGTGATGGTTTAGCTGCTAGACTATTCAATCTAGATACACCCTTCTGATATTCATTCCATACCTCAAGAGTATCAAAGGTATGACCACTTGCAAGCACTTCATTACCTGAGTTATCCTTAGTCCAACAGTCAGCTCTGAACTCTATAGTATTGAATATCTTATCATAAGATTCATCTGCATTGGACACAAAGGTTACACTATATGGATAGTAGTAACCAAAGAACATATTGTAGTCTCCTGCAAACTGTTCCCATACCTTACCATACTGTATAGCATAGAAGTCACTGTTGATATTGAACATTGCTGGTACTTGACCATAACTCATAAATGATGTAAATTGACCTAGCAACTCTGAGTAGACTAATGCTGTCTCATTGTTTACAAAGTACACATCATCATTGTTCTTGTCATAGTAAGTCACAAAGTTCTTAAACCCTACTGGGTCCCATTTCTCAAGACTGTTATTCTCACTAGTCCATTGTCTAAAACCTAGCTTATCTGACAGAGAGCTTATCTGACCATTGAACAGATAGATGCTGTTAGTGATGTTGTCTATGAAGTATAGTCCAGAAGGTGCTTCAGCTATAGACCATTTATTATTACATCCTATAGTATTACTAATATATCTCTTACCATCTACTTTAAGACCATTTGAAATCTCAATAGGAACTCCATCAGAGGTAGGTATCTGAACCCTTGAGTTGAATAGGATATTACTGAATCCTTGCTTTTGGAAGCAGAATATTTCATTGTTAAAGGTATTTAGTGATACTATTTCTCCTTTATCCCCATCTAGGTCTAGTGTAGATGCCATAGTGATATTAGTCCAAGTATCTATTATAGCCCCTGCCTGCTTTTCTTTAGTCCATGTGATAGTATCTGGGAAATAGTCAAGACTATACTTATTATAATTCAATGCTCTTGAACCAAAGAAACTATTCTTCTGACTATATACAGGATTGATAAGATTAAAGTTAGAAGGAGTCATGACAAGATTACTAGTCTGACCTCTATTCTTATCATATCTTCCATCTATATTGACTCTAGTCTCACAGTAGAATGACACTATCTCAACTACACTATTCTGGTCTTCCATAGTATAAGGATAAGTCTTTAAACAGTCATACCTTTGAAAGAAGGTATCACCTTCAGTATAGAGAATATCTACTGATTTCTTAGGAGTGTTATCATTATCAACCAGAGATACAGGATTTCCTGATGGAAGCCATAGATTATTTTCAAAAGCTTCTTCTGTATTACCTCCAAATCTATTCTCTACAGTATCTGAGTATAATTCAGCAAGCCATAGAAAGCCATATAAATCAAAATTCTCCTTATCTAATCCTGAGTAATTAAGAGACAATATACTATCTTGATAGACTCCTATTAAATTTTTATCCCAAGGATATCCATTAACTGAACCATATATACCATTTACTGGATTATTGTTATTAGATACAGTTGGGAGAATAAGTTGTTTATGGTCACTTGTCTGCTTTAAAGCTAATACAGCATGAGGAGTAGACTTATATTTTATACTTACAGGGTCTGAACCATACTTAGGCTCATCACCAGATACTGCGGCACCTTTTATCCTAAAGGAAGATAATGGAACACCTACACCTGAAAATGTAGAATGTAAATTAATATTTGAATTGTTATCTTCACTATCAGTACCATCTACAGCAGTAACTACTATAGGATATCCATTTACTTTATTTAGTTTTTCTGATGGGTCAGCATGGTAAATAGACTTAAATTCTTTACCATTAGTATATATAGATGAATTGTTAAATCCTCCTCTATAATAACTGGCTGCACTGTATTTAATATTATACTCTTCTTCCCTTCTAGTTGGAACTACTACTTTATCTACATTACCATAGTAATTTATATCAGGACCATTAGAATATTGAGAGGGTATTTTTACAATACTTATATTATCTGAATCAAATACTGCCACTCCTGATATACCATTATGATTATTATCATCTTTTACTTCAGCATACCAGGGAGATTTAAGATAAGATGTGTAAGCACAAAATTTTAAGTTAGACAACTTCTTTTTAGTCAATACTGCTGTTCTTGCAGCACTGTCTCCTGTTGGAGTTGTATCATTATTTAATGAACCATTTCTTTCCCAAGGATATACAAAGTATCCTAAAAGTGACTTTTTTTGTTGTGAAGAAGGTTCTCCAGACAATGGTTTAAAAGCTACTCCAGCATCTATATACATAGGAGCAGTTATTAAACTCTTTAGTCCATGTATATCAAGATTCTGTGTTCCTATTTTCTCTATGTACTTTCCTCCATAATTAATACTTATAGGACCTCTGCCAGTTTGAATATCTATATCTGATGAAGTAGATGTCATACTTACTCTTCCTACTATTCTTAACTTAAGATTAGTAGTATCCATGTTTTTCAGATTATCACCAAATTCTATGTCAGGAGAATGTAATGTAAGAATAGACTGGTCAATAGCGAAGTATTCCTTGTTATTATTAACCCAGTAAGAAATATCCCCCTCATTCAAATCTTTCACATTACTTGGTAATATTGGAGTTCCTGCTATACACTGTATTTCAGCATTCCTTTCCCAATTATTAGGTATAGGATAATTATGCCTGAACTCTGCCCATGCTCCTTTATTTATAGTATCAAGATAAGTTTTAGTTCCATTAGATTCTACTAAACTGTTATCCAATGTTATAACAGCTGCTTTAGAATCTATACTAGGCTTTCCACTAAAACTGAATAAGTCAGTATAATCTGTAAGACTAATTTCCTGCAAACCACTGTATGTTATGGTATTTGGACCATTTCCAGTTTCTTTTGTAAGAGTTCCTTCATTTAATATTATACCAGATACACTAATTTTATTCCATTTAGGTCTACCCTGTGAATCCCAACCATCAAATCTTAATTGAATTTTAGGAAAATCAGTTCCATAATTATATATATCTCCTACTACAACTCCATCAAGACTTGAATGACTATTCATTACATAGTAATATTCAGTATGAAGAGTATCAGTTATATCAAAAGCTAAATTAGGTCTTGAAAACCAAGAGGACTGAGCATATGGACTATTCTTATATCTATCTTCTATATTATAGACTGTAGGACATAATATACCTTGACATTTAACTTCACTGTCTGATAATGTAGGAAATACTACTACTCCTCTTACTCTCACAAATCCTAACTCTACAGCTTTTTCTACTATAGAAGAATTGAGATAAGTAGTTGCTTGAGGTATGCTTATGTATCTACTATAACCTGTCTCTATAGTAGGATAGACAGTTTCATGAGGACTATCTTCAATTGGACCATTCTCCTTATCACATATAAATACTGGTTCAGACCATTTACCTGATTTGTATTGAAATTGCACTCCAAATCTATACCATTCATTTGAATGAAATCCTGTAATACTCCTAGACTCTCCTAATTGATTTTTATAAGGATAAGTTCCTGAAGGATAAGGACACCTCTGTAGGAATCTGGATTGAAAAGAAATTGAGCAAGCCTTTAACAAGTCTCTTATTTCCTTGCTTACAACTTTATTTTTCAGTTTTATATTTCCTAAAAATAGAGTATTATCCTTGTGGGTCATAGTTTGTGGTACTATACTTTCTCCTCCTACATATAATAATTCAGTGGGGTCTACTGTAGTACCTGTAGTACCATTATCTACATACACCAAGTCACTAGTACCACTAATAGCAATATCAACTACATTAAGAACTGTAGGAGTAGCATCAATACTGGTTCTATGTATAGAATAAACTCTTATATAATCAAACCTGGAATCTGGATTCTTTATAGTGATAGTGAAACTATTACTTACCTTCTCTTCAGGATTAGCTCCCCTATTGCTGAATGATATGTATTGTAGTGGAGTAGTATAGAATATATTACTCTCCTGACCATACATATTATAGTATGTAAAAGCGTATTGTATTACCCCTGATGCAAATACTCCACTAGAGTCATCATTCCTAGATACAGTAATGGTCTCATTAAGGTTCAGCTCCTGTACAAAATCAAATGAACCATCATTCCAATCCAGCTTTACCTCATCAGATGCAGTAATGTTAATTATCCTAGCCTGATTCCTCCCATCAATCCAGTACACCTTCTGGATGTTCTCATTCTCATATACTCCAATACTCTCAATAGGATAAGAGGTATTGAAGTTAAGTGAACCTGTATATAGAGTGATGCACTCAAAGTAACTACCTTTTCTCTCAAGTCTGTATATCCTGTCTGTTGTGTTATCAGTTGTAAAGAGAGTTAGGTAATTATTAAGCACATTATATCCAATCACAGTACCTTGAAGATTAACTACAGAGTTATTTTTATTCTTTAAGATAACCTCCTTGTTGCCCTTCTCATTAGTTATAGACAAGAGAGTGTTATGGTCTCTTGCAGTTATTCTGATGTTCTGAGCATCAAAGGCAAACTCAGAGTTGAACTTACTTACTGTAAGGTCTCTTTGTATGCCCTTGATAGCATGTGTAGAAGATTTTATCATATCATTGCAACTTTATATATTCCCTATCCCCCATGTGTCTGAATGACTTGCTGAACTCATTGACTCTAGGTATAAGGGTATTATACATTCTTGTAAATGCCTCCATCTCTGATACACTAGGTATCATAAACTCATTGTTACACTGACCAGCCTTGAAAGCATACTCCTGTTGGGTATTCTGTAGTACAGCAGGGCTAATCTTTCCCATATCAAACAGGATAGTAAACCATTCTTTCTTTATGTATAGCTCCAGAGTCTTTAGGAACACTGGATTATCTGGAAGCAGGGGTAATCCATCATCATCAGTAGGGATAGCCTTATAACTAAGCTCTATATCTCCTGTCTTGAAGGAGGTGAATATTACAGAGCCTTGGGTTTTGAATGATAGTTCCCCCTTATCCTCTGAGTGAGTACCATTGAAGTTATCAGTCATAGCTCTCAAACATACACCATTCCTGGCTAATCTCACCTGGTTTATAGCAATCAGGTCACAAGGTAGTTGTCCTCTATAGTTGACTATACATATAGTAGTTACCTTATCTGCATAGATATTAGGTAATCCCATAACTGCAAAGAAGTCTAGGGTATATTGTATAGCACTCTCCAGATTGAGGTCAGTAAGCAATGGATGCCTCATTACTCTAGACAATGCCTCTCTTATATTTATATAGTTGTATTCAGACCACATGTTTGTTTCTCCTTCCTATAAGAAGAGCATCTATGATGCCCTGTTTAATATTATGTTTAAGTCTTAGCTTTAGGTCTTTATTAAAGACTAACTCATAGAAAGACCTATTATTGAAGTTAACATCCTCCTTATTATAGAGTACCTTATATATCTCCTGTTCATCAAGTCTTAACAGAGTCTTGTCTTTATATGCTTCCTCATCTTCATACCATAGCTTAAGGGTATTATCCCAGTCTATAGGAAGATTAGTCTTTACACTACCACTCTCATCTATTTTAACTGACTTCTCATACTTCCTTACTTCTATAGTACCCATTCTATGAGGTAACTTAACCTCATTGCCTACTACTATATCATCAACAAGCAGGTTGTTTATCTGTCTGATAATAGCAAAGTACTGCGACTCTGACAGTATATACTTCTTATCACCAGGCTTATTCTTTCTATAGTATTTATAGCCATCATATACCCCAAGGCTATTCCTTATCTTATGTTCTCTGGGCATACTTGCTTTCCTTACTCTTTTCTTAAACTCTATAAGACTCTCCATTATCTCTTAATGTTAGCTTCATCAAGGTCATCATCTGCATTGTTGTTCTCATCTGACGGAGCATATTCAGCCTTTCTCAGCTCATTGACCACCAGTTCAATCAGAGGTGGTACAAGAGCCTCTTCAATAGGGAATGTCCTGTCCAGAAGGTCACAAGCAGTACCCTCATCACCATCACAGGTAAGTTCAGATACTTCTTCTGCATCCTCAAATATGGCAGTGAACTTAACCTTCTCCAAGTATAGGAACTGTGGATTCCATGACTTGAAATACAAATAACCATCAGGTGCTAGGGAACAATAGATGATGTTCTTCATCCACTTGTTATGCCCCACATATTTCATCCTGTCTCTACTGATATAAGCTATATCACCCTGATAGTAATCTATAGGGTGTACCCTAGGATTGCCTATCATTAGAGTAACAGGTATCTTATTCTTGCTCCTCAAGTATGAGCCACCTTCACATGCTTCACCACTAATAGCTGGGACCTCTATAAGGTCTAAGCATATAGTCTGATAGTTACTCTCAGAGATAGCCTTCTTAATATCAGCATAGTATCTCTGCTTTAACAGGAATGACCTTAGTTTACCTAATAGAAATATTAAGTGGTCCTCAGTGAATGTAAAATCATCACTCATGCCTTTCAACTCATCTAGGCACATATATACTATCTCTCTATATGTCATATTATTGAACTTATTTAGTTGTATAACAAAAATCTCCTGCAAAGATAAGAATTATATCCTATCTCTACAAGAGATTAAATGATTTATTACTTATTTACTAACCTAAGTAGTTCATCCTCACTGAATCTTAGTATATCATTCTCAGTTATTCTAGGGGTGATATCATTCAGTGCCTGAACTAATGAGGTATTCACTGCAAACTCTGGGTATGGTATAAGACAGGTAGAGCCAAACAGGCAATATAACACATTGGTTATAGTCTTATAATCCTCCTCATCTATATATAAGCTGAAAGAACTCCTCAGTAAGTCTTCTATGAATAACAGAACCAGCAACTTATTTACTTCTTTGTATCCTTTGTATCCGAAGGTTGACAAAGCTTGAAAATAATTGCTGACCCCAGTATAAGCCATATTATCAAGTCCATTCATGACATCTGCATCCAGTATTTATAGTTTTACTTTTAACTCCCCTAAAGAACTTATTCCAGTACTTGATAGCTTGTGCATAGTGACCTGTCCTTATACTTAGCTCTAAAGCCTTGAATCTAAGTAAGGCATCTATGAAGTTTTTGGGTATCTCACACTCATCCTCCACCTCTTTCATATAATTGACTATAGACCTATAGAAAGGGTATAGGTTAGCTACTACTCCCATAGTAGTCTGGTTATCCATGCTACAAGGCGTATCTGCTGATGGTGTTCCCTTAGTGACCACATATACAAAGAACAGTGTATCACACAGAGATACTCCCAATGCTGTACTGTTAAGCTCTAATCTTACTCTTTTTTCTCCATCACCTTCTTGACCAGAGAAGCAGACCTCATCATCTTCCTCAGTCCTTATAGGACTACATCCATTACATTCAGGTAATGAGTAGATAGTTTCATTATCTGTAGCTACCTCATGGTAGAATATAGGCTTAGTGCTTGGACCATTAGCTACATAAGTGTCTTGAGTATCTATTATGATAGCATCAATATACACATCATTATAGTATTGCAGGTCTTTTACAGAAGCATCTATAATAAGCTTCTTACCATCAGGAGTTATTCTTAATTCTTGAAAAGTAATCATACTCTAACTATTAAAGGGTTGATAATAAAAAAGGGGCATAGTTATATGCCCCTTATACTTAAGCCCCTTTAAGCTAGGGCAGCTATTTGCTTGTCTGTTGGAAGTAGAGCATTGACAGCAGTAATCAGTGCCTTCATGTCAGTATGCTTACCATCATCAACACATACTATTGTGATGTCCTTCTCAGACTTCTGTACACCCTCATTACTATCAGTGAAAGCATAGTGAATGTCAAGAGTATCATACTTAGCTGTTGGGTCTACTAGGTAAGTAGTCTTGATAACATTAGGATAACCCATCATTCTGTAGTGGTCTCCTCTAGCACCCATACAGAAGTACTCAAGGTCTGCAATGTTATGACCATCCTCTACTTTCTTAGTTGAATCTTGAGCCTCTACTACACCCCAGATATATTCATCACCATCAACAATCACTGTAGTAGGTTGAACTGTGAAAGGAATGAATGCTTCTGGCATTGTTCCAAGTTCCCAAGCCTGTACAGCTTCCTCAAAGATGATACCTGTGTAAGTACCTGTAAGGTCAGCCTCCTTAGTCTTAGATGCAACCAGTGCCTCGCTAGTAGCAGTCTTTAGGTAAACTGTTACAAGAGGAGTAGTGTCTCTTGACACATTATCAGCTATAGAGATAGCCATCTTCTTGTAGAAGTCTGATGCTGTCATGTTGGCAGTAGCCTTAACATAACCATACTTCTGGTTAGTGTCCTCTTCTCCTAGACCAATGTACTGTCTGAAAGCAATCCTTGTGATATACTCCTGACCTGCTACTGGTGTAGCATTTACATTAGCATCCAGAGTCAACAGCACTCTTGTAAGCTTATGAGCCAAGTCACCAGAACCTGTAGCCTTAGCATACATAATCTTATCAACAGCTATCAAGTCACTTCTTACAATACCAGCAGGAGACATGTACTGGAAGTACATCTGAGTCTTATCTGTGTCTCCCTTAGGCAGTATAGAACCTGCTGCATCAGTAGCCAGCAGATTAGCACCTGACTTAAGAGCTTTAGCGACATATAAATGTCTTACTTGATTGATACTAAAATTAGCCATTTTGATAATTAGTTTAATTAAACAATTTCTTATTTGCTACCTGACACTTGAGTCTTACTTATTATAGCTAGTCTGACTGCTCTTTCAAGTATAGCTCTATGTATGACAGGATTTAATTCACACTCTGTTCTGACCTTTATACCATTAACTGATAACTCACTAAGGTCAACCAGAACTATAGGTTTAGGTCTTGAGAGGTATCTTACCAGATACTTGTCTATGTTATAATCTGAGATTATCTCAATAACTCCATCACCTATATCAAGTCTGACTGCTCTGCCTTTTGATGGACCCCTGAAAGGGTTCTTAGCTACCCTGTAGTACTCATCTTGAGTTACTGGAACTATAGTAGCCTCTTCTCCATCTAGACATCCTAGTCTCTCATCCTTTAATGTAGCTGACTCATAGGTAATGAACCATACATCCTCAGGAAGTTTGAAGAACATTGAAGTCTTTGACAATCCTACATGACCTGTCAGTTTGTCTGGCAGTACTACTGTCTTAACCAAGTCACTTAAGTATCTCCTTATCTCCTCTGTTCTTTCAAAACTCTCTCCAAACTGATTCTTACCTGTGTATATCTCTACTATTATCTCTTCTTGAGCCTTAGTGAGAAATACTGACTTCTCATATTCATCAAGAGTAATGTCCAGCTTGTTCTCATCTCCATAAGGAGGAACAGTACTATAGCTGTTCAGCAGAGTGTCAAACTCATTACTAAATTCTTGTGTTGTCATTATTCACTCCTCTGTCCTGTTTGGAGTAAACCATTTGCATCTCCAGTATAGACTATCTTAGCAAGCTCTACTGCTCTTTGCAGTATCTCTTCATGTATAAGAGGATTGAGTTCACACTCACTTATAGTGCTTACTCCATTGATACTTACATCTCCATACTCTGATGCTAGGTCTACTAATACTATTGGTTTAGGTCTTCTGACATATCTGACAGTGTACTTGCTTACTGTTTCACCAGAATGAGGTATAACCTCAACAACTACATTCTCATTGCCAGAACCCTCTGTAACTAGTCTCCAAGCCTGATACTTCAAAGGCTCTTTATAGGGCTTGGACATTAACCTAGAGTACTCATCAAAGCTGATAGGAACTACCTGTTTTACTCCTGTATTGGTAGTAAGTGTCTCATTTATTATTAAGAACACATCCTCAGGCATCCTATATATCTTGGCTCTAAGGTCAAAGCCAGTTCCACTTTGTGATATACAATCTGCAACTGATATAAGTCCAGAGAAGTCTATCTGCCTCTTGGCAGAACCATCAAAACCCTCCTGATACTTATTACCTTGAGGGTTAAAATAGTTCTTCAATATCTCATCTTGTGCCTTGGTCAATAAGACAGATTTCTCATACTCATTGATGCCAGGAGCAGCATTGGACATTATGTTATTGTAGAGTATATCAAATCCGTTGCTAAATTCTACATGGTCCATACTTTACTCTTTTAACTTTGCTTCCAAGCTGAACTTCAAGTCCTGATGCTTAGGCATGTTCAGATACTTAGCTGCAATGTTAAGAGTAGGCTCTTCATTATCTCCACATAAAGGAGTACCATCAGCCTTTAAGTATAACATACCGCCTCTATTGCTGATAAGACCACCTTCAATAGCCTTCTTGATAAGAACCTTAGTGCCCAATAGAGGGTCAGTTGCTACTCTTACAAAGAGCCTTGCATCAGCTTGAATGAGTTTACCAACCTTCTCTTGCAGGAACTCAATCTTAGAGTTCTTAGATGTAGGTCTACCATCAATAGTCTCAATGATAGTTCTAAGTATATCTGCATTCTCCTGTATCTTACCAAACTCCATATAAGCCTGCATAGTTGCATTCATCTTCTTCTTAGAAGCTTGTGACTCCTCATTCTCATGGATGATTACAAACTGGTATGTAGCTTTAGGGTGGTCTTCAAGGTCTTGAAGGGATGGTGCTATCAGGTCTTTGTTGGCTAAAAGCACCTTATATTTGATATAATCATCTGGGTCAGCTAGGTTAAGGAAGTTGTCTTGCTTAGTCAGCCTTACCTGATAATTATCCCAGAAATTGTCTACCTTATTATATATTGACAGCGCATTGTACTCAAGTCCCATCACTTCCTCTAGGCAAGTCTTCTCAGCATTAGTAAGCACATTTACATACATACCAGATGTAAGTCTAGGAACAGTAAGCCATCTTACTGCACCCTCTGCCATACCTCCATATAGGATATGCTTAGGGTCTCTTACTATACCTGTCTCTTTAGGTACATGCTTTACAATGACTCTCTCATTTCTTAAGCAGTTAACTATAGGTTCATCTACAGCAGCAGGTTGCTTAGCCTGTCTTCTTCTTGGTTGTTTAACTGGTGCCTCAACTACCTCCTGCATAGGAGTCTCATCCATTATAGTATCATCATCCAGCATTACTTCTACTTCTTTACCCATTTTGTTCTTCTCCTTAATAGTTAGTTTATAGAAAGAAGGGGGACAAGGGATTACCTCATCCCCCTAATACTTTATCCTTGCAGTATTGCAGGAATCAATGACAATGTTCTAGTTGGGTCAAGCACACATACACCAAGTGTTGTCATCTTGTGTATAGTAGCACTATCCTCATCATAAGACATATGCGGATTACCCATCTGTCCTGTGAATGGATTTCTTAGACCCCACTGATAGCTTCTCAGCTCATTATCACCCTTAATCTTACACTTGAAGATATTAGGTTGGTCCATAGTACCAATGTACCAGATGTCAAATCTGTATGACATTGCCACACCACCCATTGGGTGAATAACCTTGTTTCTTACTGGGTCATCATAGAATGGGTCTACATCAAGTCTTACCCTTACTCCATTAGGAGCTTTGTACTCTACGAATTGGAAACCAGCAGACAGAGCATTGCTGTGGAGCTTAGATTGAGTCTTCTCAACTACCTTAGTTGAGTTGTTATCCATAACAAATGTAGTCCAACCACTAACTGTTTGAAGAACTGCCTTGTGGAATAGGATAGCACCTCTTTCACCTGTCTTGATGACAAATAGTCTGTCATTCATACCAAGCTTAGCTGCACTCAGCTCATATAAGGCATCCTCAAGAAGCTTCAATGAGAAGTTGTTGAAGTACATTACATTAGCTACCTCAGTCTGCTCAAAGATACCAGCACCAGTCTTGATAACATTACCAGACTTACCGAAGTTCATGTACTCACCATTGGCATTTCTGTTAGAAGTACCAAAAGCCATTACATTGTTCTTGTACTCAGAGAATTGGCACTCAAGCTCCCAGTCTACATAGTGCATCCACATGTTAGCTGTGTCCTTAACTTGCTTACCATCTACATTCCTTACCATAGGAATACCAAATGCAAGCTTTCTGTCCAGCTTATTACCATATACCTTGTGGTGGATTCTAATAGTAGACCACTCATTTCTCATAGATACAGGAGTACTGAATCTGATGTCACCAACCTTTCTCGAACCCTCTCTTTCTACAGGAGCATACTCAATAGAGAATCTCTCTCCAGCTAGCAGTCTCTCAGCAGGAATACCTTGAGTAAGACCACCCATAGTCTCACACTTATAGACTGCATTTGTACCCTCCATTCTAGCATCACCAAGAATTCTAACAGGATATACTTGGTTAAGGTTACCTACGATAACCTCACCATCAGCAAACCAATCCTCTGGGAATACCAGATAGAAAGGTGATGTACCAATACCTACATTACCACTTTCCCCAGTAACTACTGTACCATTCTCATCTCTTGCCTCAATCAGAGGTATATTCCTTCTTGATGAGCCAATAACATCCCAGTAGTACTCATCATCAGTCTCAAACTCTCTTACAGGGAATTGATTAAGGAATGTGTCCAGAGTCTTACCTCTATAGAAAGCTAGCAACTGAACCATAAGGTTAGTTGCCTTCTGAGGTTGCAACTGGAAGATTGAGCCAAGGTGATTGTCACTTGTCAGACCCTTCCAATGCTGGAAGCCTAACATTTGAAATTTACCTAATTTACCAGCCATAAAAATTAATTTATTAGTTAATCAATTTATATCATACATCAAGTGACCAGCCTTGTCCTATATAAGACTCTGGGTCCTCTTGAACACCACCTACAAATTGGGGATTACCTTTAGGTCTATTGGTATTCCTTAGTGTATGTTCCAACTCTCTGAGGCTGTTCTTGACTTCTTTCTTTACTCTACCTTTGACAAGCATATCAAGGTTCTTGAAACCATCAGTAAGAGTAAAGATAACTCCCAGCTTCTTTCTGAACTCAACTGGGTTCTCTGTCTCATACTTCTGGATAGCTGTCAGATACTCACCATCCTCAGTCTTATAGACTGGTTTGACAATGTTATCATAAGCCTTTTGCCTTGTTGCCTTATCCATAGTGATACCCTCAAATATCTCCTTATCCTCAAGCATCTGCTTCTTTAGGTCTTGAGCTTCCTTCTTAACTTTCTTCTTCTCATTTTCAGCCTCTTCCTGACCTTCCTTAATAAGGTCATCATATTGCTGCTTGAAGTAAGACTTGTTACTTTCTAGGGCATCCTTAGCATCCTCTATGTCTGAGCCACTATCAAACGACTTCTTCACTTCTCTAGTTGCTCTTTCCTTTGAGAATCCCCTGTTGATAAGGTCTTGGAATATGAGCTGCTTTCTAAGGTTCTCACCTTTATTTGATTCATCCTTGATGGCATCCTCAGTAATCTTCTCAAGATTACCTAAGACAGCTTCATACTGTCTAATCTCATCAGGCTCTAATTCAGCATTAAGTGCAGCACTAATTCTCTTCTGTGTCTCATTGAGTCTAGCATTAACCTGCTTGTCTATAGCTTCTGCCAAGTCCTCTGGAGACTTAATACCTTTAACAAACTCTTCATCAAGGTCAGGGAGGACACCATCTTCTACTAAGGCACTGGCAATGGAATAGTAGAAGTTAGAATTGGGAGAAGAACCATTATCCTTATTAGAGTCAGGTGTCTCTCCTTCCTTGTCTTTCTTATCTTCTTTATCCCCACTACCTACGCTCTCTGGTTCAAATAAATCATCAGGATTTACTTCTTCCTCAGTAGTTGGTTTATCTTTGTCCTTGTCACCTCCCTCTGCATTTGGCTTCTCTTCTTCAGTAGCAGGAGGTGTCTCTTGTGTTTCATCACTATCATCAAAGAGGTCAAGTGTATCAATCTCTTCTCCAGATAGTATAAAGCTATCATTCAAACCTTCCATATTTCTTCTCCTTTAGTTATTAACTATGCAAAGTTATTAACTATTACGCAAGTAGACAAGTATCTAATATAGATAGTTGTCAAACTATAAATGAAATCCTTATTTACTGATACAAAAAGAGAGGTGTAGTATCACTACTACACCCCTCTGAGCCTATTATGCTTCCCTAAAGTACTTATATACTTTACTGCCACCATTCTTGTAGTCATCATCCTTAAACCAGAAGTTGATTGCAGACTCAACTACTTTAGTGTCAATGTTATCACCAAACCATGTTTTAAGTAATTCACAATAGTCATGGTACTGTGCATTAAGTGCTACATAAACATCGGCATAAGTTGCACTTTGTGGTATGATGCCCCTATATCTCTCAGCTACTTCCTTAGCTTTAGACATATCATACTTCTCACCTACAAACTTTCTACCACCACTAGTATGGTACATCTGTGATACCAAATACTTGGCAGTACTCTCATTGAAGTGATTACTTGTACCACCATCTTCTTCAAGCATTATTCTGAACAGCTTATCCTTATCATTGGCATCAAGCTCATCCATCATATCTGCAAGTTGTGCATCACTATGCCTGTTAATATAGAAGTCATCATACATCCTGTCCTCAATGAAGTCACCCATAGAGTCTCTTCTCATGCCTCTCCCTCTGGCATACTTCTCAGAGCCAAAGACTTCTTTCATCTTTCTCATAAACTCTGAGTCAGTCATGTCTCCTCTCTTGCTCCTGAGATATGCTCTCATCAAATACTCATTCATATCCTTACTGTTTTGAAGTTAATATTTCCCTTAATTCAACAAGGTCTCTCTCACTAAGAACTATACTCTTATCTGTAAATGGTATTCCCATCTCTATTCTACCTCCTCCAATGAGTATATCACCCAGAGCAGGTACATTGATATGGAATGGCTGGGTATTCATCAGAGATGCTGTCATCTCACTTATAATATTCTCAGCATCTATGTTACCACTCTCATCAGCTATTAGGTCTAGGACATTGGTAATGCCTGACAATTTCTTCTTTAATGCTCTGGAGGCTATTGGTCTAAAGAAACTTATCACAGGGTTGGTCTTAGCCATATTGCTCAGTTGCACCTCAACAAAATACTGGAGCTTCTCTATCAGTTGTATCTTGTTCATCATAAGCTAGCTTTTATAAATTCCTCATATGTTACCTCTGGGTGCTGCTTACTATATTCTCTGAATCTATTAAACAGCTCCATTTCCCTATTAGTCTCACTGATAATCTTATTCTTTAGCTTCTTGACTATCCTCAACTGCTTTGACAGTAACTCCTTACCTCTCTCAGTACTTTCAATTCTACCTTTAACTAGGTTAAGAATCTCAGACTGGACTATATTCTGTAGGTCAGTATAAACCTCAGCGTACTCAGGGTCTTGAAGGAGTCTTGCTTTCTGCTCCTCTGTCATGGGTATAATCTCAGCATCAATCTCATCCCATATTAACTTTTGGGGCTGTTGCTGACTTTGCATCTGCCTAAGCTTGTTCCTATAGGCTTCCATCTTCCTTATCTGGGCATCTAGGTCATCAAGACCACTGCCCATAGGGTCACTTCCTAGAAATACTTGATTGATTGGGTATGACATAATAAACTCATTTACAGTTAGAGTACATAAGGGGATAGTTGTCTATCCCCATTATTCTTAGTTACCATAGCAGCAGGGGTCGCAGCAGCCACAAAGAGGGTTGCTTAGAGTCCTTTGAGTTACAGCAGTACCAGTAGTTACATCAGCTACTGAAATAGGATAGAAGTTGCTATTTACATAGTTAACTATCTTATTGTCAGCGCAGCATCTTCTCTCAGCCTCAAGAGCTATGCCAGCTTGAGCATTAGTGGCTACACCATTGATTCTCATGTCAAGAACCTTAGCTCTCCAAGGCTCAACAGCATCAGCCACAGCTTGCTTAGTCTCTAAAGCACCAATCCTTGCAGAAAGTGCATCAAAGTTGTCTCTTTGGTTCTTGTACAAACCAAATGTGCTGTCAGTAAGCTTTTGGTTGAGAGCATCAAATCCATCTCTTGTAGACTTGTAAAGACCAAAGTCTGCATCTACTTGAGACTTATAGAGGTTAAAGTCAGCATCTATCTGAGACTTCCATAGTTGGAACTTCTCATTTACATCTACTTCTCTAGCCTCTCTTGCATTGTTCATTGTGCTTACCTTAAGACCCCACATCTCATTAGTAAGGGCTAAAGCATCCTCACACCCTTTATTCCATGCTTGGAATGCAGTAGGACTAGATACACCATTACCGCCACTTAAGCTAGTAGTGTTAATGTTTACATTCTCAGGGGTACTAGAGGTACCACCAAATAGACCAATGCCTCTACTATTTCTGCTAAGAGCCAACAGACCTAGAGCAGTGCCAGCAATACCAAGTCCAAGACCTGTACCAGCTACACCCTTAGAAGCAAAAGGAGCAGTACCATATCTACCATATCTGCCATAACCATCATCATAGCAGCCATACTTGTCATGATAGTAACCAGCAGGAACTTCCTTTATAGTCTCTTTCTCTTTCTCAACAACTTCCATAGTTCTGAAATTTGTAATTTAACTTTGTATTTAATTCTCTTGTAAGCTTACAGGTACAAAGTTAAGTCAATTATATCAGTGAGCCTATCAATGCTAATGGGTACAAAAATACCCCCTTAAAGTCTTAGCTCTAAGGAGGTTATAAAACAAAAGAGTTAGCAATATAATGCTAACTCTCTACTATGATGGACTACCATTATGTTTGTAGAACACATCAACTATCTTCTTATATATGTATGTAATCAGGTAGGCATCTACCTCATCATTATCTCTCTGTGGTATGTAACCTATATAGTCCCATATAAGGTTCTTAACATGTTCAGCTTCATGTACTATACTACTACCATGTTTACTGTTAATAGCTACAAGTGCTGCCCCATATGTATGCCTTGTCACTGCTCTAGGTTCAGGACCATCATCAAACATATGACTGACTTCATCCCAATTATCATATATGACTATAGTCAGCTTATAATCAAAGATTGGTATCATTACTTTCCTTTGTGTTATCATAATGTATCTCCTTTACAGCTTTGCTATATACACTCTAAGCAATCTACCCCTCAGAGTCTAATTTATTATTACACTTCTGGACAAAATTATCTAAGTCCTTTCTAGACCAGCTCAATTCTTTGAAACCTGCTTCATGCCTACCTCTAGGTAACTTACCTTCTCTTACATAGTTATCAAAAGTAGCCCTACTTACATTCAGATATCTACAAGCTTCATATTTGCTAAGCCTCTTCTCCCTATCGGTCAATCTCTTCAAGGTATCTACTAACTCAACAGCTTCTGATTCTGTTAGATTAGAGTTACCTGCATCAATATCATCTACTATCTTTAGCAGATATTTCTTAATTAGTTCTATCATTCTTGCACTTCTGATGTAAGTATAGTATAGCTATAGCAAATATGCCAGCTACTATAAGATAAACCACTAACATATTAAAGTCAGAAATGGGAATCCCTATATACATATCAACTGTTACAAGTAACTTATGAGTTAGGATGTAATGTATAAACATCCTATGATACTCACAAAACTTGTAAGCATAAGAAGATATGTACATAGGGATAAGTGTTAGAAATGATGTACCTGCAATATAGTTGAGTTCATCCACATAGATGTCAAAGTAACTCAATATTGCATTGAGCAATACTACAACTGCAATGAGTATAGGTATATACTTCACACAGATTAGCTCAAGTTTGTACATCATCTTATTCATAGCTATTCCTCACTTTCTGCTGTAAGCACAGTGTATTCGCCAGACTCACACACTGCAATAGCCTCATTCAAGAATGCCTGAATCTTAGCTGTATCATTTGCAGCGAGGGCTGCCTGAACTTGCTGTAACTTCTTCTTAGTTGCACCAACTGTACCATTTAAGGGTTTTGCTCTTCCCATAATCTTTCAACTTTAGTTAAACAATATAATTACTTGCTCTTCTTACCTCCAGAGCCTTTACCACCTTTCTTACCCCCACCTTTACAACCACAAGCCATAATCTTAAGTTTTAAATTAAACAAAAATTAAGCACTTTCTTCATTTGTAGTCTTTATCAAATTAAAACTAGTTTGTCTGAGTTTACAGGTAAGGTCTTTACAAGTAAGTAACATAAGCTCCGATACCTGCTTTCTCAACTCTTTTATCTCATCCTCTAATTCATCATTCCTCTTAATCATTTCATCGAGTCTAGCCTTGTTATCATCAGACAACTTCTTATAGAACTCCAGAGATTCATTCATATTGTGAATGACAGTCTGGTCTACTTCACTATTATACTTCTTCCTTGTGAAGAACCATGAAGTCCAACCTGAGGCAAAGGTAGTTACTATACCTATTAGTGCTGTTATAAGTACCCCAGTATCAATCATAGTTGTTTTTAATTAGATAGTGTGTAGAATAGCACACCTAGGGCTGTAGCTATGAATACAGGAACTGCCCCCAGCACACTTGCTAGAATATCCATCCAGTTAAACTCTTTATCAATCGCTGCCTCCTTGAACCATGAAAACATAGCTACTGGAATAAGCCCTATAAAAGGGAATGTTATAGTAGTAGCATCAATAACACCTTCTTGAAGAGTGGCAACTATAGTAAGCAGTGCTACTATAAATCCTCCAATAGAGAAATGGAGTATCTTATCTACCCCAATCTTTGAAATCATTTCATTAAATGTCATACCTTAATAAATTTAATAAGTTTGTAACCTCCAAGTGCAATAGCTGCTCCTCCCAAAATCATTAGACCTACTTGCCAGTTATGTAATTTATTTACTTCCTTAATAACTTCTATAGGATTGACTACTGTTATAGTATCTGTCACATTGACAGTATCTTTAAGCTCCTTAACCCTATATATGTACTTGTACTTCTCTAAGAATACAGTATCTCCCTTCTCTCTTATGATAGTACTGTCATTCCTATATAGAGTATCAACAGATATCCTATCCCTGTATTCAACCTTAACTCTGTCTACAGGAACCTCCACATACTTAGTTGCAGTGCAACCACTTAACAAGGTGCCTAGCAATATAGCTAACAATAACTTCTTCATAATGCTGCAAATGTAAGAAAAATAAATCACCTATGCAAGAGCATAAGTGATTTATTTATACTTCCAAATAAAGTTTAGCACATTTATTAGCTTTCAAACTATATTTGTTCCATAACTATATATTTAAACTTTAGCTACAAATCCTGGGTCTTTACTTGTATAAATAACCATACTTTCATCACCAGGGCAATCTTCAGAAGAAGTCCAATTTCTATATGAAAACTCAGTTAAATTGACAATAACAGTTTCAGCATCTTTTGCATAACCTGTAGGGATAGCAATACATTCAACAACTCTATCTTTATTTAAATAAATACAAGCACATTTAAAATGTAAATTACTTCCTTCCCAATTATAAGTATCAATTCTAACAGTTTTACCACTTTTATTTATAATTGTAAATTTAATAGGTTCATTAGAAGTATCTTTAAAAATGTTTGTACCATTAAGTGTTATAGTATCAGGACAATCAGTTCCAAGTATATAATTATTATATTCAGGAGATGGAGATAAAGTAGAAGAAATAATTTGATAAGATTCTCTAATAGTACCTTTTACTTGTAAATCATTTAATACAACTCCACCACCAGCATTAAATTTGATTTTACCAGCAGCAAGATGACCAGCTCCAGTTTTAAAATCAAACATTATATTAGGAGTAAAAGTTCCATCATAAATATGGTCTTTATTGAAATTTTCATAATGGGTAGTAATAGCATTAGAAGAAGAAGGATTAATACCTTGTTGACTAAACATATAATCACCATTAAAAACAGCACTTCCTATTAACCCATTAGCAATAATTCCAATTTTAGTATATATAGCTTCAAAAGCATCAAACTTTAACCAATACTTTCCTTTATTAATAGTATAATCTTGAGAGGGAGTTTTATTACCTTGTTCACTACCTTTCCAACTCATTTGAGCATTTAATACATAAAAGTTATTATCAGTAGTATCTAATACATAAGGGGCTTTATTTTCATCTGTAATATATACTGTATCATTATTATAAATACCAGCAGGATAAATTATTTGACCTTTTTTACCAATACCATCTAATCCATCTGTACCATTTAATTTAAATGGGTTTCCCCAAACAACATGACCTACAGTATCAGTTGAATTATTATATTCTCTCCTACCTTGAATACACCATATATAAGGTTTTTCTTCTGTAGTAGCAGGAACATCAGCACTCCACCCTGTAGGATTATCACCAGTAGGATTACTATTTCCATCATAAGTAGTATCAGTACCAAGACAATATCTTAATTCAATACTAACACCATGAATACCACTGACTCCTTGACTTCCAGCTGGACCTGCTGGCCCTGCTGGTCCATTATCTCCTTTAGGTCCTTGAGTACCTTGCTCACCACTAATTCTTACAGGTGTGCTCCATGTACCACTAAGAGTATCATCTGGATTAATAGTAGCTGTAGTCATCCACAGATAGTAACCACTATCAACAGTAGGAGGTTGTATTGACCAACCAGCAGGAGTTCTTACAGCATTATTCAATGCTGGGGCAGAAGTAGAAGACCGATTGACAGCAAACCTGAACTCAGTCTTTTTACCATCCTGTGCTATACCATTCTGACCATTGACAGGCAATACCTCTGACCACTCTGTAACAAGGTTAGTAGTACCATCAACAGTACCTATACATTGCCACCACTGACCAGAGTCATCTGGGTAATCAATCCAACCTGATGGTACTATAGCAGTACCTGTAGGTTTATCAGGCTTAGTCTCAGACTTCTTATATACATAAGTCTTATAGTTAGGAACAGTACCCGCAGTGCCATCTCTTCCTGGCTCTCCTTTATCTCCTTTATCACCCTTCTCACCTTTTTCTCCCTGCTCACCTTGGTCTCCTTTGTTTCCTTTATCACCTTTAGCTCCTCTAGGTAATCCAAAGACAAAGCTAAGTTGAGTGCCAGTTACATTAACTGTTGCTGATGCAGTCTGAGAATCCTGTGCAGTAGCCACAGCACTAAACTCTTCTATAGAGCCATTTTCGCCCTTATCACCTTTGTCACCTTTAGCACCAGTATCTCCTTTATCACCTTTCTCTCCTTTGGGTAGACCAAACTTGAACTGTATCTCATTATCTACTATAGCAGCCTCAGCACTAGCTTGTTCAGACTCATTTACCTCAACCACTTTAGCAGTGTATTCTGGTATCTCAATATCAGTTTCTATCTTTTTCCATTGAGTACCATCATACCACATGACAGTTTCACCTATTACCATTACAAGTCCCTTGTCAAAAGTTCCTTCATAGGTAGCAGTACCACCATCTTCAAACTTATTGATACCTATTATGTTTGTACCATTGCACTTAATAGTGCCATTATTGAAGCTACCTCCCTTGAACAGTAATGTACACTTATCAGGAAGCTCAATTACTGCATTCTTAAGGTCAAAGTTATACCTCACTTCATATATAGTGTGACTGTCCTCCATCATGTCTGATGTAAGCACATTCACTCTATCTACCAAGTTCTTTCTAAGTATCTTGTAACCGAGACCAGAGCTTTCTGGGTCATACTTCCTGTCCTTGAATGATAGTACCATACAGTTCTGAGTCAAATCATCTTCATCTGGGAGATTGGTTATAGTGTTGTTACTACCCAGTAATTCCCATAGAGTAGGACTAAGATGGTCAGGAAGGATAGCCCCATTAGGTATCTTGCTGGCATTATTTCTAACATACTCAAGATTAGGTATAACCTCCCAGTTAATATCTTCTACAAACAGTATGTCATTATTCAAGTCCTCAACAGTACCCTTGTAGAACTCAGTCACCAGCCCTTTATCACCCTTGTAAGTAATAAATATACCTTGTCTTCTATAGTCAGAAGGTAAAGACATCCTAGTATCTTCTACTGTGCCTAAGAAAGGAAGGTATATATGATTGAATGACTGGAGTATACTAATAAGAGCCTCACCAGTAACACCATTAGTTATACCTTGAATGTAAGCTAGAGGATACACCTTAGTGTACCCACCAGCTATCTTGTTTCTTTTAATCAGCTGAGAATTTTTCATAATATATATTATCCTTTAGTACTTTATCCTTTAATAAAATAAACTGTATTTTCATCTTTATTAGTTAAACTATCATATTCAGATTGACTAAGTATTTTAGTAGCAGCTCCAGTAAGTCCATCTAATTTAGTTTTATCTTCTTTAGACATTAGACCATCAGCAGTTTGAGTAGCATTATTATAAGTACTACCAGACCAAGGAACATTAACAAATGCATTACCTAATTCATCAACTTTAACAGGATAATTTTGACCATTTTGTTCATAATCTATACCAATAACACCAGGATTTAAATTTGAAGCATAAAAAAACTCACCACCAATAATATCTAAATTATTATCTCCTATAGTAAAAGAACAAGGATAATAATAATTTCTATTTTTACATAATTTAAAAG
>ERZ1034917.288-NODE-288-length-47390-cov-11.063822_pt1 | contig 47390 bp, 41 predicted proteins | sample MGYA00520605_ERZ1034917 | MGnify/ENA primary metagenome ERZ1034917 (study PRJEB33766, sample SAMN09781784) | gut metagenome | biome: gut microbiome | host: Homo sapiens | place: Madagascar | study: EMG produced TPA metagenomics assembly of the PRJNA485056 data... | reverse complement strand
GTTTTCGTCCCTCACCAACTCAGGAATCTGCCCTTCCATGAAAAGAAAAACAACAGGTAGTGTCAAATTCGACATGAAAGAATATGAAAGAAATATGACGGGGCAGTTTGAGTTAAACTGAAAAATATGACGGCAAAAATGACGGTGGACAGTCATAGATGACGAACAAGTTGAAACGGATATTCAGAGGCGTATTCATTCGGGCACCGAGTTATCCACAGTGCCCGCTCCGGCTCCGACGAGTTGGACGACCCATTCTCGCCGGAGCAGCCACTATGGATAACTCTGCGTAATTCGCAGTTCAATCGGGGGAGAACCGATTCCATCGGTCGGCTCCCGTTCAAATAACAACAAAACGAGCTCAAACACGCTCCATGAGAAAGAGGAAGTGTTTGACAAAACCAAACAACACATAAGGAAATATTATTATGAAAAAGCCGTACAGAACATCATTCACACTGATAGAACTCTTGATCGTTATAGCGATCATCGCAATCCTCGCCGCAATGCTCCTGCCGGCGCTCAATGTGGCGAAGGAAAAGGCGAAGGTTGCCGCATGTACAGGAAACATGAGACAAATTCTTACTGGAATATCCTCCTATTCGGTCGACAATAAAGAATACGGACCAGCGGAAACTCACAGCAACAGCATTGCAGCAGCATGGCAGCGTGCATATCTGGTTTACCAGAATGGCGTATGGTGCAAAACTACAGTCACAGGTTTATTCACGGAAAGCAAATACGTTTCACCCGGTGTACTGCAATGTCCCGGCTGGAAAAAGCCGGATTACATCACTGGGGGACAGAAAGTCTCTTATAATTTGAAACATTGCCCACAGCAGAAAGATGTTTTTTTCAACGCCTCTTACAGTCTGAGAGCCACCGACATCAAAGGCACCTATGCCAACATCAATTCAGATAAAAACCGCTGGGGTTACAGACTGGGCAACTATCCGAACGGAGCACTGCTTTATTGTTCCCCGTATACCGGCACCTATCCGACTTTTCCGCATGAATGGACATTCATCGCTGGTTTTGAAAACGGAGCAGTCCGTTCTTTGAAAAACATTGCAAAAAAGGCTTATGCAAAATGGAACGGCAGCTATGGTCTGACCAACGGCGATCAGCTTTTCTTTCTGATGCAGTACATATCCGAACCGGTAAAAAACGTCACGAATACCGGCATGTGGTATGACAAGTAAGAATAAAACAGAATAATATAACATAAAAAGGAGTGTTTTCATGCGTATCTGCAAAGAAACCATAAGTTTTTTAGGTTTGCTTCTGTGCGTTGCACATCTGACAGCCGGCACCATAACACCGCAATCACAGATTCTGAAATCGGAAGTTGCCGATGTCAACAACGACAAACAGCCGGATATCATTCTGCTCACGGCTCAAAACGGAAAAGAGCAACTGGAAATTTATCTGGGCGGCAAAGGAACAGCAACGGGAAAAGCGGATATTGTCACGGCAATTCAGGACGGAGCCGGAAGCAGTAATCTGAATACGGGAACCGCCGGCGGGAAAACTTATATTCTTGTGACAGGCAACAGACAAAGAATCTTCATTTTCAATCCGGACGATCAGTTCAAGATATCCTTCGTCAATCAGAGCGCAAACCAATGGACGGCAAATTGCTTTACCGGCAGTCTCCTGACTGACGGAACTTCGTTCGACATTCTTCACGGAGCCTGTCTCCGCCGTTTCACACCCCCTGACAAAATCCAGCACGGTTACTTTTACGGTCCGCAACAGAACAACAATCATTCCGGGTATTTCTGCGATTTGAACATGGATGGTGAGAACGATGTTGTTTTCGCAGTGAAGGGTCAGCCGCTGATCCGCCTGTATTACGCACCCTTCTATGGAAAAATGAAATTCATTCCAAAGGAACTGAGTGAATTTGTCGAATTGAAAACGCCTCTGTACATCAGCGATATTGCCATCGGCGACCTCAATGGCGACACACGCCCGGACATCGCGGCAACAACGCTCACCGAATACGGAAGAGCAAGCAGAAAAACTTACCTCTTTTTTCAGAACTCACCGGCCGGTTTTACAAACGGAGCATCGCCGAACCTCACGATTCCCGGAAACGGCATTCCAGTAATCGAAAAAGGCGCACTTTATCTGATTGACCGCAAATCCGGTGTCCTGCGGATTTTCCGGAACGGCAAATTTGATAAACCTGCTGCAACTCTCAAAACCGGACTGACAGACATCCATACATTCAAGTTCAAGGACGGTCTTTTCCTGATCTCCGGCATCAGCCGTGACAGAAAGAGTGAAGTCCGCTGGGGAAACAGTGCAGAAGCTTTGGCAGAAGTTCCTGTGAATACGGCAAAGAAAAAACACGCTGTCTCTTTCCCGCACTACATGGGTGCCGTCTACCCCGCACCGCAGAAAGCGGTTTACGGCAAACAGTGGATTCCGCTGAACAATGTCCGCATCATCCCCGACGGAATCGCGGCAGACGACCTGCGGATTCAGTTCATACAGGAGCGCATCGCGGAAGTCGGCGGCACAAGCAGTGTCGGGAAAACACCATTGAAGAATGGCGTCAATCTTACCTTGCAGCTCTCCAAAGACCGGCATCCCAGGACACAGGCCTATTATTTGAGCGCCAATGCAGATCAAAAGCAGATCACCTTGAAAGCATTCGACAAAACGGGACTGAGCTGGGCAACAGGTTCCTTTCTACAATTGACCGACGCCACAAAAGATGGCCCTGCCGTGCGCTCCGCAGAGATTTATGATTACCCGGCAGCAAAACACCGCGGTTACTGGAGCGGTGCCAGCGATTTCAAAAAGATAACCAAAAGGGATTGGGCAAAACTGCATCTCCTGTACAAACTTGACATCATGCTGCTGGTTCGCCCATGGAACATAACGGACATCCGGGGAGACTGGAAAGAATGGAAGAAAGTATCCACAGAAGAATATGCCGCCGATTACAGGGAAATGGGAGAACTCTTCACCTCTCTGGGGATAGAATGGTGTGTCACGACACATGCCATCGAAGGGACTCCGCAGACAAAACTCGACAGCTCCTCCCCCGCCGATTTTGAAATCATTTACCGTCAGGCGGAAAATGTTGTTTCCAACGGCGGCAGTTTCATGTTCCAATACGATGATGTCCGCTATCCCCGCAATATCAAGGAAACGGAAAAATACCCGAACGGCGGCGACGCCGATTACGCATTCATAAGCGGAATTACGGAAAAGCTGTGGAGGAAATACCCGGAGGCAAAAATCTATTTCTGCCCGCCGATGTACTGGGGTCCGGAAGCCGCGCCAGCCTATCCGGACGACCGCGATGAATACCTGAAACGGGTCAGGAAACTTTCCCCGGAAATCAGGTTCACATGGAACGGGCCGAGCGTATGTTCCACCACGATCAAGCCCGCCGACCTGAAATGGGCAAAAGAAAGTTACGGGCGCGCTCCGTTCATCCTTATTTTCGGCGGCGGCCCAAATATTGAACGCTGGCACTTTTTCACGGAAGAGATCAACGCATGGCCGCAGTGGTATTATCAGGGAATGGAAAATGAAATCGCCGGTGCCCTGCTGGGCACCAACCAGCCGCATTTCCTCATGCTGACTCTGACTTTCGCGGATTACTGGCATAATCCGAAGGCATACGACGCCAGACGTTCCATCCAACAGGCTTTCTGCTCCCTGATCGGTGAAAAAAGTCTGACGGAGGCACGGAAGGTTACGGCGGAACTCCAGAAGATGAATGAATTCGGCTATCAGGTCACTCCTTACTTTATCAGGAACCAGCAGAAAATCCGCGGGATTATAGATCGTGCGGAACAAATTTACAATCTCACCGCCGCACAGAATCCGGAACTGGACAAATGGACCACCTATCGCAATTTCTTCAATCTGTTCCGGCGGAGTCTCGCCAGAGCCGGAAAAATTGACTCCGGAGTATTCACGAAAAATACGGAACAGATCCGGCAGTATGCCGTAAAAGAGGCAGGCTTCCAGCCGGGCAAGGACATTTTGCTTACAGCCTATGATTTCGGCGGCGGAGCAAACCCGCTCTTTTATACCTACCGCTGTGAAAAGCGGCTCGCCACATTCGTAAAGGGGAAGAAAACGAAAATCCCGAAAATGACCGCCGGCTTCCCTCTGCAAGCGGAAAAGTTGAATCAACAGCATGAGCTGATTATCTGCGGACAGGACGACGACAGCACTGAAAAATGTCCGATCAGAATCGAATTGAACGGCAATCTCATATTCGAGGGGAAAAATCCGTTCAAGCGCTTCGGCTGGAATATCCAAAAGTTCAAGATTCCGGCAGGATTCCTGAAAGAAGGCGCCAACACTCTTACGATTTCCAATACAGCGGATTCCGGTAATGTTTCCGGACCTCCTTTCTTCATGCTGAATTATGCGGTACTGAAAGCACAGGCAAAGTAACTTCAGAACACATCACATCTTCCGGCGATGACACAAAACTGGCAGCCGGAAGATTTTTTATGTACCCGCCGCGCTATTTTATATTATAAAACCAACAAAAAACTTTTCTGCCCCTTTTTACCGCCATCCTTTCTCTTCCGGTTTGAAATACCGGTAAAACGGCTTATGCTAAATAGAAAAAAGAAAAAGCCGGAGCAGCAGAAATCATGATTCAAGTCATCGACAGGGTATTCAATATTCTGGAACACCTCAGGGATAGTCAGGTGTTGAGTCTGAGCTGTCTTGCGAAACACATGGGACTCAACAAAAGTACGCTCTGCAATATTCTCAAGACCATGACCGATCTCGGATACATCGAAAATGACGGCAGCGGAAACTATCGCATCAGCGAGAAATTCAAACAGCTTGCACAGCCTCTCCCGCAGGAGGAACTCCTGAAATCACAGTGCATGCACTTCTGCAAGATGCTCGCGGACGAAACACGGGAATCGGGAGTGATTACCGCGCTCCGCCGCCGCTCGCTGTCGATTCTTGCGCAGTCGCAATATCCCCGGAGCCTCATGATCAGCATGGCGGTCTATGAAAACCTCTCGCTTTTCCACAGCGTCTCCGGGCGCATCATTCTTGCACACCTGAGACCTCCCGAACTGGATGAAATCATTGATCGTTACGGATATCCGGGAGCGGAATGGGAGGATATTTCCACTCATGCGGAGCTGGAAAACGCCTGCCGGGAACTCCGCAAAAGCAAACTCTCGGTCATGACCAATCAAACGGACGGAATCAAGGCATTCGCCATGCCGGTTTTCGATGCGAAAAACAGGATATGCGGCGCGATGGGGCTCACGGTGCCGCTGTTCCGGCTGGACGGCGGCAGGGAACCGGGAATTCTCCGCGCACTGCGGGAATGCGCAGCACAACTTTCCCTGAAAAACATCAATCTGAATCTCACCTGCAAAACATGGAGGCTTCTCTGAAATGGACATCAACAATCTGGAAAAATTCAAGGCGAAAATGGCATCGGGAAGAATGTGCGTCGGCACGGTCATCACCCTTTCGGACCCCGCGGTCAGCGAACTTGCGGGAGATGCGGGAATGGATTTCACGTGGATCGACGCGGAACACGCGCCCCATACCATCGAATCCGTCATGGGGCATATCATGGCTCTGCGCGGAACCGGCTGCGCACCGCTGGTACGTGTTGCATGGAACGATCCGGTGATCCTGAAACCGGTTCTCGACCTCGCTCCTGCCGGCGTCATCATCCCAATGGTCTGCACGGCGGATGAGGCGAAACACGCAGTCGCGGCATGCAAGTACCCGCCTGCGGGAATTCGAGGATGCGGAGTCAGGCGCGGCATGAAATACGGCGCAACGGATTTCGGGCAGTATCTGCAAACATCCGGGAGCGAGCCGATGGTAATCATTCAGATTGAACACATCGACGCGGTAAGGAATCTGGACGACATCCTGAAAGTTCCGGGAATCGACAGCATCTGCGTGGGGCCGTGCGACCTCTCTGCATCCATGGGGCTCCTGCACGACAACAACTGCGGGGAGGTCAACAAGGTCGTGGACGAAATCTGCGCAAAAACCAAAGAGGCGGGGCTCCTTCTCGGAACGGCTTCCGGCGGCGACCGCTGGAAAGCGCGCGGCACCAATTGGATCGCCCTCACCTCCGACTGCGGGAGCATGTTTGCGCAATACCGTAAAATTCTGGAGGAAAACCGATGAAGACAGCCATGATCACGGCGGATGAAAACGGAATTCCGCAGGAAACGCTCGCCGCGATACGCAACGCCGGAATTGAAATCACATGCAGAAAATGCCTGACGGAAGCGGAACTGATCGAATTCGCCGCGGACGCCGATGTGCTCTGGATGTTCGGCCCGAACCTGGCGCTGACCGCCGGAGCACTGGACCATCTGCCGAAATGCAAGGCATTGTTCCGAAGCGGCAGCGGCGTGGACGCCCTGCCCCTGAAGCGTGCCGCCGAACTCGGCATCGAGGTTCACAACACACCGGAATCCATTGCGGAATCCGTTGCGGAACATGCGGTCAGCCTGCTGTTCGCAATGGCGCACACAATCGTGGAAGGCGACCGGAACGTCCGGCGCGGCAAATGGTTCGACGGGCTCAACTGCATGCGCTGGCATCTGACGGGCAGGACGCTGGGGCTGGTCGGCTACGGACGCATCGCGCGCCATGTCGAGACAATGGTATCCGGCTTCCGCATGAACGTGATTCATTTCGATCCGTTCAGCAAAGATTCCGTGCCGCTGGATGAACTGCTCGCCGACTCGGACTTCGTGTCCCTGCACTGTCCGCTGACGGAAGATACGCGCCACCTGATCGGAATGCGGGAGCTCAAACTCATGAAACGGAATGCGGTTCTCGTCAATACGTCGCGCGGCGCCGTGGTGAATGAGAAAGCATTGATCGAAGCGCTGAAAAACGGAATCATCGGAGGCGCGGCGCTGGACGTCACCGATCCGGAGCCGCCGGAGAAGGACAATCCGCTGTTCCGGATGGACAACGTCATTGTCACTCCCCACATTGCGGCGTTCTCCGCCGATTTCGAGAAGAACTTCTGGCAGTGTTCCGTGGAAAAACTCAAAACCTTAAGCGGAAAATTCAAATGACGGAATCACGGACTATCTGAAAAGCCGTTCCAGAAAGAGAACCGCGCAAAGATTGTAAGCTCCGTGAACAGCCACGGCAATCACGAAAAAAGGAAGCGCATTCTGAATCTCGAACGGCTTACCCCCGGCATACTGGAGTTTCCATGCGCGGCGCAGTCCCAGCGCGGAAATCAGGGTGCAGCAGACATGAAGAGCAGTGCAGGCAACCCAGCGGAACGCGATGATCTGCAAACGGCGTTCCTGCGGAAGCGCGGCAAGGTAGACATAATAATAAATCAGGTTTTCCAGAACGGCAAAGGTCAGCCCCCCGAAAAAAGCGGAAAGGAAAAACTGTTCCGAATACCGCACCAGCCACGGACGCTTCTCCAGCAGCCAGAGCATTCCGCTCTGCTTCAGCACCTCCTCCAGAAACGGGGCGAACACCACAAGGGTGAAATACCGGAAAGAAGCAACGGCTCCGGCATTTACAAAACAGCCAGGCACCGCAAACAGGGCTCCGGCAAGTCCGGCGGCGAGTGAAACCCACAGCAGAAAACCGCAGGAATACTTCTCTCCCCTTTCCGTGATGTAAGCCAGATATCCGGATCGCTTCGAACCGTCCCGGCAAAACGGCTCCTGCCCGATGGAATGCCGGAGACGTTCCAGCTCCGACCCGGCGACAGAAACCGGAGCGGCGGTCTCCTCCGAGGGGTCCGTCCCGGTTCTGATCCCGTCATTCAAGGCAGGCTCATATTCCGTGCTCAGATATTCTTTCTTCATGAACCTGCTGCTTTCCGGTGACGACCGCAGTTCCGTAGGCGATCAGTTCGACTCCGCCGGCAACCTTTTTCTGCTGCCCCTGAATCATGGCAGTCTCAATGCGGAGATTGTACACCTTGTCCGCGCCGTAACGGTCGGCATCCTCCAGCAGGCGCACGATCGCAATCCGGCGCGCATCCTCGCAAAGCTTCGTATAGCCTCTCAGCTCGCCGCCGAACAGATTCTTCCACGATGAGGCGAATGCGACAAAATAGTTATTCGCAACAACCACGGAACCGGTCACCAGAACCGCCTTTTCGCAGACCAGATCATCAGGAAAGCGTTTCGTATTCAGCAGTTCGATCCGTCCCCTGTACTTCGCCTCCTCCACTGCAAGAAAACGGGCGCGGTTGCGGTTGACCATGATATTCGTGACGATCCCCGTAACCAGAAGCAGAAGCGGCAGTCCGACATTGACAATCAGCTCCACCATAAATAAACAGCCTCCGTATTATGAGAATGATTCATCGGCAAGCACGACAGCGGTACCGTATGCATAGAGTTCCGCGGCTCCGGCGGTGATGCTGCTTGTTGCGAAACGGACATTGACAATCGCATTCGCCTGAAGTTCCTCCGCCTGCGCAATCATGCGCGCCATCGCTTCGCGGCGGGATTCGACCAGCAGTTCCGTATAGCCTTTCAGTTCGCCGCCGACAAGATTCTTGAATGACGCCGCTATATCACGCCCGGCATGTTTCGCCCTTACGGTATTGCCCTGCACCAGCCCTTTGACTTCCACAATTCTTTTTCCGGGAACCGTTTCCGTATTTACGACCATCATATCCGAATCCTCCTTTTTCCTGTTATGACTTCAATATACAATGTCACTGCTGTTTGTCAAAATATTTTTTACCCGTCTCCTGGAAAATTCTTCCCTGCTCCGGATACTGAACCGTCGTTCCCTTACACAAAAAATTGATCTTCCGTCTCCCGCCGCTTGCCTTTTGAAAGATTCATGTTACATTAAAAGCAACCGCAAAACAAGAAACAAGGGGGGCGATATGCTGAATGTTTATGCCTGGAGTGTGTGTCCGCACTGTCACAGGACAATCGAATGGCTCAAAGAGCACCGGATTCCGTTCCATTATCTGGAAATCGAAGAACAGCCGAAAGACGTAATTCAAAAGGTGATCGACGTGAACGGCGGCGACGACTGGGTGGTCCCGACTCTGGAATACAACGGGCAATGGCGTCCGGGACAGGTGTATGATCCCGTGAAGCTTGAACAGGACCTGCACAAGTGGGGGCTCGTGAAGTAAACGGAAAGCTCATGGGAAAATTTTTTCTCATGAGCTTTTTTATGCTTGACATTATCTCCTGCCATGCCGGATTTGGTGAAACACGATGCTTCTGCAAAGACGCTCCACAGGGCGGTTGATCAGGCGTTTCAGGCGATAACCGATTGAAGAATGCAACAGTTTCACCTGTTCTGTAAGACAGTAAATCTTACATTCATTATAACTCATCGGTCGTCCATCCAGATAACGTCGGACCACTTCGCGCACCGGGGCAGGCGGCAGAAGATCCGATTCGACATCATAAAAACGGACAAGGTTGCATCCCTCCCCTCTTCGATACCGTCCACAGTAATACATATAATCCGGGCAGCCGGGAAGTTTTCCGGTAATGATAATGCTGAAGATTCCCACTGCATTGGCAATATGCCCAAATCCACTTTCCACGCCAACCAATATTTGAGATTCTTTGATGATCTTTGCAACTATCTGCAAATCCATCTTTCCCGTTTTATCTATATAACACGGATGGTCCAGCTTCAAAAGCGGATGAATTCCAATCTCTACAATATGCCAGCCGGCATTGAGAAACATCTCTGCAAGAGACAACCAGTTGCAGCGTGGCCATTGACGGCTACGCCCATTGGATGTGCAGTGAAAAACGGCATAACGTTCCGGCAGACCATTGGGAGGAAGACAGGGTTTGAAATGAAAAATCGGGGTTTCATCCATAGGCGGCAAGCCTGCGGCAATGGAAAATTGTTCCAACAGACTCGGAGTATCATCATTTTGTATCTGTTCCCTGTTACCGCCATGCACTCCCGGTTTTCTGAAATTCAATTCATAACAGAGAGTATTTTCTGGCAGTTTCCTTTTATGTTCCAAATATTCGGCGGCATCTTTTACCGGGATGATTTCATCCACTGCCGGACAATATTTCAGCAGTTCAACATAATCAGGACGGGTATACCAGCGCAAAATACGATCTGGATACCGTTCTTTCAAATACCGAAAGATCGGTTCCGAGGTCACAATATCGCCGAGACGCCCAAGTTCACAAACTGTAATCAATGCCTTGTTGCTGTTCATCTTTCCCATTTTCTTTTCTGTTCATGTCGCATAATACACAATATGTTAAGACATTTTGAACAGAAAAACGGGATAATAAATAAGACTGAATGGAAAGATGCTATTTCTTTGGGTCAGGATAATACAAAAACAGGGCAGATGGAAACAAGTTTTTCTCATTAACAAGAAATTAATGTCAAATTGAACTCATTTAATTTTTATTTGAGAATCAATTTACTCCTTAATTTATACTCCTTTTCATAGAACCCCCCTTGAAAAAAGTAATCAATCATATATACTACATACGGACGAGTATTACATATTGTGTATTATGCGACATGAACATTGGCTAAAAATGCAGAAGCGTCTACAGCATTTATACAGAAAGGCAGGGAGTGTTTTTATAAAGATGAAGGAATTTTATATTCCTGCATACTGAATTCATTCTGCGGATTTTCCATATTTTAAAAAGGCAAAATACCAGAGTCATCAATCGTGACATCAAATAACAGTCCCATTGGAGCAATGCAAAATAATTTTTCCGGTTTTTAATATTTCATTCAAAAAAGGAATCTGTTTTATGAGTTCACCTGAAATCAGCGTCATAATCTGCACCTATAACCGGAAAGATGTTCTGGAACGGGCGTTGGCTGCCTACCGGAATCAGACATTCCGGGATTTTGAAGTGATCGTCACTTCGGACGGTTCATCGGACGGCACAGACGAAATGATGGAAGCGCTCAGAGGGCAGTCCGGTTATCCGCTTCACTACATCCGGCAGGCGGACAACGGTTTCCGGAAAAGTCTGGCGGTCAATAAGGCGATCCGCCTTGCGACGGGCAGGATTCTGGTCTTCGCGGATGATGACATGATTCCGCCGCCGCGCTACCTTGAAAGCTATGCCCGCGTCTTCGATTCCGCCTCCAATGCCGACGCCCTGCTGGTCTACTCCAAATATATCCCCGTCGATACGGACGATGAACGGTTCACGACAGACAATATCCGCAACGGGAATTACATGAAAAGAGTTTCACTGTCCGACCGGATTCACCTCTTTTACTGGAAACTGAAATACCGCCTTTACATCAGACAGAATCATCCGAGGCGCCCGAAGCTGAACGGAAATAATTTCGCAGTGTCCGCTGCGGCGATCAGGGCGATCAACGGCCTGGACTCGGATTTTACCGGCTGGGGATATGAAGACGACGACTTGCGCAGACGTCTGCTGGCGATCGGGACAAAGCAGGCGGAAGCCATATGTTCCGCATGGAACTTCAATCTCGGTTACTCCAAAGCAAGCAAGACAACGGCTCAGCGTCCCGAACTGCTCGAACGCGCGGCTTACAACAAAGGACTGGCGTATGATGCAAGCCGTCCTGCCCGCTGTGTTCACGGCATGACAGAGGCGGAAGCCGCCGAAATACTTTTCTGAGGACGGCACGCAATGATTCATACCGCATTCTTCATTCAGGCGATTCGCCCTGAAACAGATTATACCCGGCTGGAAGAAACGGGGAACCCCGGCATCGGCGGAACGGAATTCGAAATTCTCCTGATTGCGCAGTCATTGGCATGCCGTTACCCGGATTTCCGGATTTCGCTGATCACGCCGGAGAAACTGCGGTTGAACCCGGCGGTCCGCCAGATGGTCACAGGCGATGCGCCGCTTTCAGCCGATGCCCTGCGGCGGCTCTGCATACAGGAATCGGTCTCCGTCCTGGTCATGGAGTCCCGCGTCGATTCGGAGTATCTGGAAGCGTTCCGGCATGATGCGGTCCGCCTGATCCTCTGGGCGCACTGCTTCACCTCCCGGAAACGGATTCATGAAATCGAAAGAAATCCGGCGGTCCGTCAACTGGTATGCGTCGGGCATGAACAGTTGGAAATGCTGCGGGATCATGACGTCTTTTCCAAAGCCACATTCATTTACAACTGCGTTCCGGTGCCCGCCTCCCTGCCGCAACTGGTCCGGGAGCATCCTTTTCATGACCGTGAACCTGTGGTCGTTTATCTGGGCTCACTGCATTATATGAAAGGATTTCATCTGCTGGCAGCGGCGTGGAAACGGATCCGGTCGGCGGTTCCCGATGCCACGCTGCACGTGCTCGGCGGAAGCTCCTCCGGAACTCTCGGAGCATACCGCATTGCATCGCCGAAATATGAGGAATTATTTATAAAACACCTCCTTGATGCAGACGGCAGACTGATGGATTCCGTTTTTTTTCACGGCAATTCAGGTGTCGAAAAATGGGAGGTCCTCTGCCGCGCCAGAGTCGGAGTTCCCAATCCGTCCGGACGGTCGGAAACCTTCTGCCTGAGTCTGGTTGAAATGCTTCTGAGCGGAGCACGCGTTACGACAATCGCTTCACCGGCGGCACGGGACGTATCCCCGTTCCCGGAGGATCTGTATCAAAAGCCGCAGGCGCTGGCGGACTCCGTCATTGAGTTGCTCCTTGCAGGAAAAGCCCCGGATTACGAGACGACGGTGCAACTGCTGACCGCCCGTTTCGGGCCCGGCACCGTTCTTGCCCGCTGGCGCGAATGCCTGTCCGCCGTCGCAGAGGACAAACCGGTGTTTCCACAGGAAAAACCCGTCGTCTGTCACCCGGATTTTCAGAAACGCCTGCGCTGCATCAATGCGAAACTGCGCAGGCATCTGCCTTTTCTGCCCGCAATCGGAACGGCGTTTCAGAAATGTTAAGGTCAATTCCCCGGATCGTTTTATCAGATTCCGGCATGAAATAAATTTGCTATCACGGCAAGTTCCCTGTATATTATCCGGTTTTGATTTGGTATCAACAGTATTGAAAGGTTCATCATGAATTCTGAATGCGGCGGGAAGCAGAAAAGCTTCTTTTCTTCTTTATGGGACAGACCGGTAAATCTAATGCTGTTTTTCATGGCGTTTGCAATGGTCTTCTGGACGGTGCAGTGTTCTCTGCTGCAGAATATTCTCGGACTTGATATCCTCGAAACGATAACCTGGGGCGCACAGATGACGCTGGGGCACTCCAAGCATCCGCCGCTCTCCGGCTGGGTCGGATACTTTTTCTCCGTCCTCTCAGGGCATTCCGACTGGAGTCTCTATTTCGCCGCCCAGCTTTCTCTTATGACCGGCGCGTGGTTTGTTTACAAACTCGCCCGGATGTTCTGGGACGAATATGCCTCCGCCGTCGCAGCGCTGCTGCTTTTCTTTCTCTTTTATTACACTCCGTCGGAAACGAAATTCAGCACCTATTTTCTTGAGATTGCCCTGCAGCCGGTCATGGCATACTGTTTTTTCAAGGCATTGCGCGAACACCGGATTCATCAATGGCTTCTGTTCGGTTTTTTCTGCGGGCTGGGAATCCTGAACAAATATTCGACATTCCTGCTGCTGACCGGATTTCTGCTCATCTTCTTCCTGAACAGGGAATACCGGAAACAGTTCTTTTCATGGGGGCCGTGGCTCGCTCTGGCGACTTTTCTCCTGGTCATTTCCCCGCATCTGGTCTGGCTTTGGAATCACGACTTTGCCTGCTTCAAACATATCGGCAACAGAATGGAGGAAGAGCACGACTGGACGCTTCCGCTGCTGGTGATTGCAGCCGCCGCCTATCCGTTTGCAATGCAGGGCGGAGTAATGCTGCTTGCCTGTCTGCCCCGGTTCCAAAGATGGACCCGCAAAAGAAGAGACACGGAAATTTTCCGCTGGTCGCTGATCCTGACTCTGGTTCCGTCCGTCTTTTTCATTGTGATTGCGCTTTGCGGAAACGATGTGATCATGATGTGGTTCTGTTCTGTCGCCTCATGGACCGGCATCGCCGTGGTCGCGGCATTTCCGTTCGTCGTTGACCGGGAAATTTTCAAGCGTGTCTATCTTCTGCTTCTTCTCTTCTTTTTCTGCATGGCGGCGGGCACGACCTGCGATCTGCTCTTTTCGTCCAGAAAACGGATTCACACCATGCCGTCTGCGATTGTCGATCCGGCGCTGGCATTCTGGCACAGCAAACGTTCCGATCCGGTTCCGGTAGTCGTCGGCGAACGCTGGTGGGCGGCTGTGATCGAAAACTATTCCGAGGGACGCCCTCCCGCATGTGAAGTGAATGATGATGTCTTTTTTGAGTTATACCGTGACCGGATTTTTGAAAAAGGCGCTCTGCTTGCCGGAGATCCCGGAGCGTTCGCCGATTTCATCAGGAAAACAGGATATCGGGAATTGAAGTTCCAGTCTATTGATTATGAGTTCAAAGCCCTGCTTGGACGCAAAAAGAAAAGCTCTTTCTCCGTTGCCTATTATCCGTCCCGCGCCGAAAGAGAACAAGCGGAAAAGAAACGCTGAACCAAAACAGTGATCCGTAAAAAGAAAATATCCGCGGCAGCCGACTTTCCTGCGCAGGGTCGCGGCAAATGCACGCATCGGCACCGGAATATTTTTATTGGCATATAATCCAATCATGGAACAATCCGCTTTGAATCCCCCCTGTATTCCGGTTACAAGACGATATATTTCATGAAATGCGGTATGGAATTCGAGAATGGAGCGGGTGAAGGGAATCGAACCCTCATACTCAGCTTGGGAAGCTGGTGCACTGCCACTGTGCTACACCCGCATGGGATGTGGTAAGATACTCTGTTTTTTGCTTCAGTCAAGGGCAAATTGCATGGAAATATGAAAAAAAAACGGAACCTGCGAACAGGCTCCGTTTTTTTGAATCTGAAATGCGATTACTGAGAGATCGCTTCCGCGGGGCATTCGCCGACACAGGCACCGCAGTCAATGCATTTGCCTTCATCAACGTTCGCTTTGCCATCGACCATAGAGATCGCCTCAACCGGGCACGCGCCTGTACAGGCTTCGCATCCGACGCACTTTGTTTCATCAACCTTAGCTGCCATGATAAAATCCTCCTGTTTTTGGGTTTTTGAAAATATAAAACCAAAGTCCGGTAAAATAGCTCTTCATCCGGCTTTCGTCAAGTTGTTTCAATGCTTTTTCGCAAGATTTCTGTCTTGAATACATACGGAAAAACCTTCCGGCATGGTTCCGCCGGAAGGTCTTCCTTCAAAAGATTGCGTTGACTGTTATTTGGCTATGAGACGATCACCCACCCAGCGGTAACTCGCAAGATCAAGATTGATCTCAATCACAGGATACATCCATACGATGTAAGAGGAGTTCTCCTTTGCATCCCACTCGTATGTTTTTCCGTTTCCGTTGACCGAGGAGAGCTTGACCTGATTATCCTCCCGCGAGTAATGGCGGATCACGATTTTGTTGGTGTCACGCAGTTTTGCCACGACTGTATCGCCGTTCTGCGCATATTCCCCGCTGGCAACCAGAAGAACCGATCCGGCGGGAAAATCCCCGCACTTTGCAGTTTCATCCAGCTCAAGGGCGAAATAACCCGGCTTTACATCACGCGCGAACAGAACGCTTTTTCCGCCCAGATTCGTAGCGTAAGTAAAGGGAGATTCTATTGTCGGATCGAAGTCGGCGATCTGAGAAAAGGTTGCGAGAGGCGCCTTATTGACTTTGGCGGGCTGTTCCACCGCATAAGGAGCCGATTCTTCACGAAGCATGTAACGGGGCCTGTCATACGGGTTGCCATGCATAAAAGGCTTGAGTTCGTGACGGAGTTTATTGATCCAGAGCTGCCCACTGATATTTCCGGTCTTGCCGTTTTTCCAGAAAAGAATGGTGCTGTGAGCAATGCCCAGGTGTTTGGCAAACTGTGTGATATTGCCATAATGGTCAATGGCATTATCAATTGCTGCCAGAATTTCAGGAGTGACTTTCATATGTTTTCCCTTTCGTTTGTCGCTCAGACTATTTTCAGAAAAACTAAACTTTCTGTTTGCATCCCTCTGAGAAAAAAGCGTTTTCCTGCTTTCATAACATAGCATAGCAGCAATGCTTTTTCAAAGATGAATGATAAAAATAGTCATTGATTTTTTCTTTTGTTTAAGATAAACCCCTTTCTATTTTTTTGTTGCCCTCTTTTTACTCAGACACCTGAAAAGTTAAAAAGTTGTTTGCCTTAAAGCAGAAAAATAGAAAATATTATCAAAAATTTAATTTCCTGTTTGCCGGACTTGACAAAATCTCTTCTTCTGCAATATTAAGGGCAACAAATAAAACACCTATTTTGCGGGAGATGCAGATCATGCGTTCAGATCACAATAACCAGGCAAATGAAATTGCCGCTGCGGATTCCGGGCACAATTTCGGAACCTTTTACGGAGTTGTTTTACCATCCATATTGACAATGCTCGGAGCAATTATGTTCCTTCGCGTCAATTATATTACCGGAAGAGCAGGCCTGATTTACTCCCTGATCATTCTTGCAGTTGCAATCAGCATCGTCATGGCGACGGCGCTTTCCATCTCCGCAATTTCATCCAATACGCCGGTCAAAGGCGGCGGTGTCTACTTCCTGATCTCCCGCACTCTCGGCCCCGGGTTCGGGGGTTCCATCGGAGTGACGCTGTTCCTTGCGCAGGGGATCTCCATCCCTTTCAACATTCTCGGTTTTGCCGAAGCCGTATGCAGCGACTTTCCCTCTGCGGCATCCTATTATCTGGTGATCGCGCTGGCTACCGGACTGATTCTGGGAATCATCACTTTCACCGGCGCGGATCTCGCGATGAAGTTTCAGGTCTTGATTTTCATTGCACTCGGCATAGGTATCCTGACCATGTTCGCCGGAGCATTGATCCATGTCAACCCGGAGACTTTTCAGGCAAATCTGGAGCCGGTGCAGGGAGCCCGTTTCGGGCGCCTTTTCGCTGTATTTTTCCCCGCCGTGACCGGTATCATGGCAGGCGTGAATATGTCCGGCGACCTGAAGAACCCGTCCAAATCGATTCCCCGCGGGATTATTATAACGATCCTGCTGGGAGGCGGGCTTTACCTGCTCGAATTTCTGCTTTACGGCGCGGCATTCAACCGTGACGACCTGATGCAGAATCCTTATAAGATCATCGTGGACAATGCCCCGTTCGGTACGGGGTATCTGATCACTCTCGGCGTGATCGCGGCGACGATTTCAACTGCGCTGGGGCTGTTCGTCTGTGCGCCCCGTGTGCTTCAGGCACTTGCCAAAGACAGCATTTTTCCGCAGCTTTCGGGTCTTGCCAAAGGTCATGGCGTGCATAACGAGCCCCGCCGCGCAACTCTGGTCCTGGTAATCATCACGATCGCGATCCTGCTCTGGGGCGGGTTGGAGGGATTGAGCCCCACCGGCATGAGTACAGGCATGAATATGGTTGCGGAAATCGCATCCATGTGCTTCCTGCTGACCTACGCGATGGTGAATCTTGCGGCTTTCGTGGAGTCCTACGGCGCCAATCCCTCGTTCCGCCCGCGCTTCCGCTTTTTCCACTGGTCGATTGCGATGTACGGCTTTGTCGCCTGTATTCTGGTAGCCTTTTATATAGATTATATTGCGGCAACTGCCGCCCTGGTGATTGCCTGGGGGCTTTTCCTGTATATCAAACACCGTCAGTTCGAGGTGGATTTCGGGGATGCCCGCCGCGGTTTTCTCTATTCAAGAATCCGTATGAACCTCTATAAACTTGCGCGGACGCCGGTTCATCCGAAAAACTGGCGCCCCACGATGGTGATTCTCTCAAGCCGTCCCGAAATGCAGTTCTACATGCCCTACTTCGCAACAATGCTGGAATCCGACCGCGGCATTATCTCCATGGTTCAGTTCGTGGAATGCCGGGTGGACAGCGATGCGTTCGGCATGCGCGATCAATACCGGAAACAACTTGCCGGAATTCTGGAACAGCATGAGATTTACAGTGTGTTTCCCGAGGTTGTGGTCTGCAAGGATTTCGACAAGGCGCTCTATATTTTTCTCCAGTCACATCTGGTCGGTCCGTTGAAACCAAACATCGTAATGATGGGATTTCCGGACAATGAGGAGCGGATTGATCAGAACATCAGGCATATCCGCACCATCCAGACCCTTCACATGAGCTGTGTCATGATGCATAATTTCGACCGTTACCGGCGGCTGCTCCGCCGTGTTGTCCGAGGGCGTGTGGACATCTGGTGGCGCGGCACCAACAACATCTCGCTGATGCTGATTCTCGCCAATCTTCTGGTGAACGATCCGCTGTGGCAAGGGACAACCCTGCGCATTCTGCGGGTGGCGGAAACGGAAAAGGAAGCCGGGGAGCTGCGCGATGAGCTGGAGGGCATTGTGGAATCCGCCCGAATCAAAGCGGATACCTGCGTCTTCGTGACGGCGGAGCCGTTTTACCTGGTTCTGCGCAGGGAATCCGCAGATGCCTCCGCGATTTTCATCGGTCTCTGCCCCCCGGATTCAGATGAGGAGTTCCATAAAATCTTCCAGCGGTTCAATATCATGCTGGATGGAATGGCTCCAGCGTTCGTCGTCACATCTTCCGGCGGCGCGGATCTGCGGGCATAACCTGTTCCGGCGCAGCGGAACTATTTCAAAGGTTGAGAATCCGGTTTATCGGGGACAAATTCCACTTTCTCGAAGAATTCACGGCAGACCGCCTCCAGAAACTTCAGGGCATTCGCCTTTTCGGAAGTGATCTCGCGGGAATACGTCACGCGGAGTTTCACAATCCTTGAACCGACAGGAAAAATCACGAGTTCTGAAAAAAACGGGTCCTCTCCGATCGAAAAGGAAAAAGAACAGCGCCTGCCGGCAAGGTCGGAAGCCAGCATCTGTCTTTTCACAATCTCATCCGGCACTTTCATGGTGAATTCTTCAAGAACAGCGATCTCCCCCAAAGGAACGCTTTTACCGGTCAGGTGCGCGATATTCCCCTTGACCTCGTCATAATGTTTCCGCCACTGCTCCGCACTCAAATTCACAGTTTTCAAGTCCAGGGCGTAAATATAGACATCCGCCGACGAACCATAGTCATTCGCGTAACGGATCACTGTCCCATAATAAGGATTCAGATTTTTCGTGACATTTGTTTTGGCGAAAGAACCGATACGGGCGGGAAACACGGCTCCCGTCGCATCGTCCGCATAAGGGGTCTCCTTCGGCAGACTCACAACGTCCTGCGCCTCTGCAAAGGAAAATGCGGAAACCAAAAGCGCCGTCAGGCAAACCAAAGTTCTTGTATTCATCTCTTATTTTCCGTTTTCCGGTCCGGCAAGCTCTTTCTTCCAGAATTCAATCTGAGAGGCAACCTGCTGAAAGCCGGTACCACCGAATACCTCGCGCCCGGCGACAGCGTTCTCCGCGGAAAAGACATGAAGCATCGCTTCATCCGCTTCCGGGAAAACACTTTTCATTTCCTCAAGCGTCACCTCGTTCAAAGCCTTGTTGTGCTCTGCGGCAAAGCGGACCAGCGCCCCGACTTTATGATGCGCGTGGCGGAACGGAACTCCCTTGCGGACAAGCTCCTCCGCAAGATCGGTCGCCATGAGCCCCGGATCGGAAGCAGCCTGCGCCATGCGTTCGGGAAACACTTTCATTGTTTCGATCATGTGCGGATAGACGGAAAGAATCGCGTTGACCGTATCAATCGCGTCGAAAAGCCCTTCCTTGTCCTCCTGCAAATCGCGGTTGTAGGTCAGCGGCAGCCCTTTGCAGATCGTCAGGATCGACATCAACGCACCATAGACACGTCCCGTCTTGCCGCGGGAAATCTCCGCGATATCGGGGTTTTTCTTCTGCGGCATCAGGCTTGACCCGGTGCAGAAGGCGTCGGACAGCATGATGAAGGAAAATTCCTGCGACATCCAGAGAATGATATCCTCGGAAAGACGCGAAATATTCATAGCGAAGATCGCAAGCGCCGCCAGCACCTCGCATGTGAAGTCGCGGGAGGCGACGGCATCCATACTGTTCCGCGTCATGGACGGAAAATTCAGTTTTTTGCGCACGAACTCACGGTCAATGGGGAGCGTCGTCCCCGCAATCGCGCCGGAACCGAGCGGAAGCACGTTCAGACGCTTGCGTGCGTCAAGCAGGCGCCCGCAGTCACGGTCCAGCATCTCGACATAAGCCAGCAGATGATGCGCGAACAACACAGGCTGGGCATGCTGCAGATGCGTAAAACCGGGCAAAATGGTCCTTTTATTCGCCTCCGCCTGCGCAACCAGCGCCTTCTGAAGGGAACGGATGCCGTCCACCAGATGAAGAATCTCGTCGCGCAGATAAAGCCGGATGTCAAGGTTCACCTGATCGTTGCGGCTGCGGGCGGTATGGACACGCGCGCCTTCGTCGCCGAGCATTTTGATCAGTTCGGACTCGATGTGCATGTGAATGTCTTCGAGTTCCACCTGATATTTGAAGTCGCCGGCTTCGATCTTTCCGCAGATCTCGTCAAGCCTGGCGCAGATCGCCTCCGCGGACGCCTGCGGGATAATCCCGGATGCGCCGAGCATGAGCGCATGCGCCTTGCTGCCTTCGATATCGTGCTTATATAAACGTTTGTCGTAAGAAATCGACTGTGTAAAATCACGGACGCATTTTTCCGCGTCCTGTGCAAATCTTCCGCCCCAGAGAGCCATGGCATCACCTTTCGTTAATTGTTTGCAACTGAAAATATAGCACGTCATCGGCTCCTCTGAAAGAGGAAAATCCAAAAAAACTCAACAAAAGAATTTTTTTTTCGCCGCAAATCCTTGCTTTCATAAAAGAAACTGCTATATTCTCAGGTAATCTAATCAAAACAATAAGGAGACTTATTATGAAAGTATGGAAAAAAGCGCTTATTTTCACCGCATCAATTCTGGCTACCGCAGTGATCACGGGCTGTGCCACACCGCTTCCGCTCGGAGTCATCTACACGAAAGTCACTCTCCCCGGCGCAGTCGGCAACAGTGAACTCCAGTATTCCAAGACCGGAACCGCAAAATGCTACAGCATCATCGGCTGTTTCGCCAGCGGCGACGCCTCCATCAATGCGGCATGCAAAAACGGCGGCATCACGAAAGTTTCCTGGGTCAGCTACAGTGTCAACAACTTCCTCGGCACCTATGCGACCTACACGACAACGGTTTATGGAGACTGATCCTGACCGTTTTTCATGGAATACAAGACGGGCGCGCCGTTGCGGAAGCGCCCGTTTTTTTGTGTGCGGGAACTATGAATCTGGAAGATTTTCAAAAAGAGCTTGAAGCGGAATTCAAACGCAACCGGTTTGAATCTCCGGAACTTGAAAGCGCCTACATCGTATCGGAAATCACCTCGGTTCCTTATATTGAGCTGCCGCTCAACAGAAAGCGCAGGCTGACGGAGAGCGAAATACGGAAAGGGCGCGTTTTTCTGACGCGCCGTCTTGCAAATGAACCGTTCCAATATATTTTCGGATGGACGCAGTTCCGTTTTCTGGATTTGAAGATTGGGCGGGGAGCCCTGATTCCGCGTCCGGAGACGGAGATGCTGCCGGATCTGCTCGGCGGATATCTGAAACACGGCGCAAGCGTCTGCGAACTGGGAACCGGTTCCGGCGCAATTTCTCTCGCACTCGCTTCGGAGCGTCCCGACCTTGAAGTATGGGGCTCGGAATTGTCCGGGGAAGCATTCCGCTGGTCCGAGCGGAACCGCATGGAACAGTCGCTCGCAAATGTCCGTTTTTTTCAAGGGTCTCTGTTTGAACCGTTCGGGGAAAAAAAGTTCGATGCGGTCGTCGCAAACCTGCCTTACATTGCAAACTCCGAGCATGAAACTCTGCCCCCGAACGTGCGTGACTACGAACCGCATGAAGCTCTTTTTGCAGAAGATGACGGATTTGCCCTGATTGAGCAGGCAATTCAGGAGGCGCCGCGACACCTGAAAGAATGCTCGGCGCTGTTTTTCGAACTCGGCGAGGAGCAGGGTTCCCGCGCTCTGGACTGCGCCGGGCGAACCGGATTCTTCACGCGTGCGGCAATTCTTCATGATATGTATGAAGTTCCCCGCTTTCTTGCGGCATACAGGGAACGATAATTTTCCGGCTCTTGAAATCTCCGCAGCACGGACATGCCATTCATTCCGTTGCAGAATCCGCGAATTTACCTGCGGCACGTACTGCCGGCAGAGGGATTTCTACGATGCTCTGAAAACCCGACCGACCGCTCTTGACACTGGAATGTGAAATCTGCGGGGCATACTTGCCGTATCTTTTGTATTTTTTTGTATTTTTTAATAATTCCCTATTGACAAACACTCCGTTATCGCTTATAATTAAAGAGAAGATACAAAAGATTACAACCAATGGAGCAGAGATGAGCCTGACGACTTCACCGACAAAACGGCAGCAGGTAATCAATGAGATTACAGAAAATATCCGGCGCGGCATCCTGGAACCCGGCACACGTCTTGCCACGGTAAGGGATATGTCCGCCCATTTCGATGTCAGCCTTTCCGTAATTCAAAACGCATTGCGCGAACTGACGGACAACGGATTCGTGGAGTGCAGAGGCGCAAGCGGATTCTACGTCAGGGAAACTCCGGCGGAATCGCCTGCAAACAAAAAGATACATAAAAATACCAGAGAAAGAATCTTTCTCTCCGCGCTTCACCATTCCGATCTGGTCTGGCGCTACCCTTATGGAGAATATGAAAAGATACGTGAAGAACAGCTCGAACACCTTCTGAAGCTTGCCGGAAAATACAAACAGTTTCATTTCTGCGTGGAACAGGCGGAAATTCTGCGCGTATATCTGCGGAAGCATCCGGAAGACCTGAGACACTTCAAGGCGCTTCTGAAAGAAGGGCGTTTCGAGTATTTCGGCGGTCTCAGCATTCCCGATCTGAACCTGATTTCCGGAGAATCCATTGTCCGCAATCTGCTGCTCGGACGCGAATACTACAAGGAAACATTCGGGCAGGAACCGGAAATCGCGTGCATGACCGACGCATTCGGAATGTGCGCACAACTGCCCCAGATTCTTGTCCGGTGCGGTTATCGTTACCTGCTTCCCGGGCGCATGCCGAACAAACCGCAGGAAATTCCATCCAACAGCCCTTTCCGCTGGCATGGACTGGATGAAACGGCAATCCTCACAGCACACAGCACTGCGGAGATTACACATCTCGGCTATGAATGCAACGTGCCGGTTCTGCGCGAATACGAAAGCCAGCTTGCGCGCGGTATTTCCTCGCTGAAATATCTGGAAGGCAATGCACTGGTGCATTATATGACGGAGGAAGGCAAAATCGAAGAAGACCTTTTCTGGATCATCGAAGCCGTCAACAGAAGCCCCGGCCGCCTTGTGGAGTTCGGAAGAAATCTTGATTACTTCAGACTTGCCGCGGAGACTCCCCTGCCCTCTTATCACGGGGAGTTCAACCCGACCTTTTCCGGCTGTTACACCACCCGCATTTCCGTAAAACAGAAACTTCGCAAAGCGGAAAATCTGCTTCTTTCCGCAGAGACCGCAGACCTGTTTTCCAACACTGAAAATGATTGGAAACCATTGTGGGACAAACTCATTTCCGCACAGTTCCACGATGCCGCATGCGGCTGCCACACCGATGCCGCCAATGTGGAGATCATGGAAAAACTCACGTCCGTCATAGAAGAAACGGAGGAGAAATTCACAGCTCCGTCCGCCGGACGGTTCTCAATCTGCAACTTCAATCAGCTCAAGGGCCCTCATCTGATCTGCGGCGATATCGCACCTCAGGAAGTTCCGGTGCAGGAAGATGGGGGAAAATATTATTTTGTGCAGGAACTTCCCTCCTGCGGCATCCGGAACTTTCAGGGGGGCAGACCGCAGACAGCCACGGTCAGAAAATGCAAGGCACACTTCAAGACAGATTTCTTTGAGGCGGATTTCTCCACACCGTCTCCGGCGATCCGCAATCTGGCGGGGGAAACTGTCTTCCGGGAGAAAGGCTTCGGAGAAATTCTGATCCGCTCCGATTACGGCACCATGTGGACGGAAAAATTCATGGGGAAATACCACGGCAGCCATTTCCAGCGGGAAACGGTCACGGAAATCACGGAAGGACCGGTCTTCATCAAGGCGGTTACGGAGGGAGAGGTTCTGCCGGAACAGCCGGACGCGGGCAATCTGGGGTCTCACTGGCCCGGCTTCCGGTCGCTGACGTTCCGCAAGGAGTACCTTTTCCCGAAACATCTGGATCATTTCAGGATGAAAGTCATGCTGGAGTGGCAGGGAAACAATACGAAAATCAGCATCCGTTTCCCTCTGAATCTGAAACCTGCCGAAGCGATGGAAACTTATGAAGTCCCTTTCGGAAGCATTGTGCGCAAACCTTATTTCGAGGTCAGGCAGGAAAACGAAAACAGCCTGAAACAACTAGCCCGGAACAGCGATTACGATTCAGCGCGCGGCGACTGGCCCGCCTTGAACTGGGTCAATTACAGCGACCACCGGAAAGGGCTGACACTCGCCAACAACGGAACGCCGGGGCATCAGCTTGTCAACGGCGACATTCTCGTGAGCCTGCTCCGCAGCGGGACAAATATCAAAGACGGCTGCATGGTTCCGCAGGAGGGAAGTTTTGAGAACGGACGTCACGAGTTCGAATTTGCGTTCCGCGCCCATTCTCCGCGGGAAATGGAAAAGGCGGTCGAACTCGGGCAAATGCTCAACCGTCCCCCGCGCATCTGCGGTTCCCTTCCGGAATCAGGTTCTCTCCTCGATTGGGACGCCTCCAACATCGTTCTCTCGTCAATGCGGAAAACGGAAGAAGGAATTCTGATACGACTGTATGAAAGTATCGGCAGGGAGACAGCAATAAAAGTTGACGGTCTGCTCTTGAAAAACGGCAATCTCCATGAAGCCGGCATGAGCGGGAAAAACACATGCCAATGTGATGCCGCATCCGCATTTTTCCACCCTTTTGAAATCAAAACGTTCATAATCAAATAAAAAAGAAAAGGATAAAAGAATGCAGAAACGAAAAACAAGTTTTCCATTCATGGAATCAGTAGAAAAAAGAAAAAGAAGAAGCGGGATAAAGAGGTATTCCATCCTCCGTCTCCATGTATATTTCACTCTTATAGAGCTCCTCATCGTAATTGCGATGATCGCAATTCTCGCGGCAATGCTCCTGCCGGCGTTGGAAAAAGCAAAGAATAAGGCAAGAATTATTTTCTGCGTCAATAACCAGAAGCAATTGGGAGGAGCATTTACCAGCTATGCAAACGACTTTCATGATGCGTTTCCGTTAGTGATATGGAACTACTTTCCGCGTACATTCGGGAATTACTGGGGAGGAAATATCTGGCTGGATGTGCTGTATCCATATATTGGCGCCAAGTATCCGAAAGAAGGCGCACCATGTAAAACACTCATCTGTCCGAGTGCTCCGGACAAGGCTTATACGATTGGAGGGGACACCCCAAGCAATGGCAAAATCTATGTAACCAATTATATGTATAATGCCAATGTCTATGGTGACATACGGGTTCCGGCAAAAAGACAGCGGAAAATAGGAAAATGCAAAATTCCAAGTGAGGCAGTGATTCTCTGGGATGGTTTCAGGGATAATAATACGCCTATGAGCGCAGATCTTTTTTTCATGGGATATCTCGTTCAGAATCATAAGACACTGATCAACGCATTGCATGTCGATGGACATGTCGTAAACATGAAAGATAATTTTGTGGCATATGGGAAATGGCCAAGCGGGAAATATCCGCACAATATCCCTAAATACAATAAAGCCTGGATGTTCTCCGATGGAACTAATAATCTGTGGCCGTAAGACATAAAACAAGTATCCAGCTATCCAAATCACATTATCTATGTCGTATAATATTCGTTATGTGATTTGGATTGAAAGGACTGCAGATGTCTGCAACTGGTTGTAAAACAGAATACACTGATCCCTTTTCAAGTTCATTCAGACATCTTTTTTCATGTGGTTCTGAATTTTTCAATTTCATTTACTTTGCTCCTTGTTTTTGTTTTATCTGCTCTTTTGCGGGTATTTATTTACTATATTGACAAACATAACGAATATTATGCGACATAAAGAAAGGAGAAACATGATATTTTTTACCCTAATAGAGCTCCTCATCGTAATTGCGATCATCGCGATTCTCGCGGCAATGCTCCTGCCGGCATTGAACAAAGCCAAAACAACTGCACAGGCAATTTCATGCACAAGCAATTTGAAGCAGATCGGCCTGCTATGTGAAAATTATACAATTGACTACAAAGACTGGGCGCTTGCCCCTACATATCAAAATGAAACTGGCTGGCCTTCGTGGTGTAACAAACTGTTTATACTGAACTATATAAAAAAAGTAAACATTTATCAATGCCCGACCTCCCTTCAGGAAGTGCCAGGTCGCCGAAATTCATGGGCATCATCGCTGTATTTCGGTTACGGGATGACTTATAGGAATTTCAATACAGGCAAGGAAGTGCATTTTATAAAAACAGCAAGTGTTAAGCGTGTATCAAAAACCTTGAACATCAGTGACTCATATGGAGAAAGAACCGGTGCTTACTTAGGCCGCAACTCTATTCACCTTACGGGCTACTCGGAACGTGATATTGCCGCACGACACAATAAATATGTAAATATTCTTTACTTCGATGGGCATGTAAATAAGCAGTCTGAATCAATTGTAAGAAGCCAAAGGGCAATCGCACGAGGACTTTTCGATAAGTGGACAGATTAATTCATACTCATCCACAAGTTTTACGGATTGGAATTTATGAAAGAAAATTTAAAATAGTCAGTATCAGAAAGGGATTTTTCATGAAAAAACAGCTTCTCGCATGTACACTCATCTTCGGGAGAATCGGACTCCTTTGCGCATCAGTCATGGAACCCGATGGCAAGAAAGAAAAACTTGATGATCTGAACCACTATACAATCCTGCTTCCCGCAATACCGACGGAACAGGAACAGACTGGCGCCGTCATGCTTTCCGATTACCTGAAACGTGCAACCGGAGTCAAGTTGAATCTTGTCCAGACTCCCGCGCAAATCAAAGGAAAAGCCATCAGCATCGGCAGGACGGAGCTTGCCGCAAAAAACGGAATGGAGGAAAACTCACGGGAGCAAGGTTATAAAATCACATTGCAAAATGGAAATCTATATATTCTGGGCGGTATGCGAGGACCGATTTACGGAGTAATAGCATTTCTTGAAGAAGACCTCGGAATCCGCTGGTTCGACCGATTTGAAGAACCTTACATACCGAAGCTGTCCCCGGACACTCTGAGCGTTGTTTCCCGCTCATATGCGCCACCTTTCGAAATACGGGAACCGCTTCGCGTCCCGCCGCCGAATCCGGTAAAAAAAGGCGATTACAAAGGCTGGCTCACATTCAACCGCATTCAGGCACTTTCCTATTTTTCAAATATTCCGGAAGCGCAGGGCGGCGGGCTTTCTAACGTCCACTTCTTCATCCATACTTATGACCAGCTGGTCCCCGCAAAAAAATATTATAAATCACATCCGGAATATTTTCCCGTGATCGGGGGGAAACGCCATAAATCAAGCCAGCACGATGGACAGCTCTGCTATACTTCGGACGGAGTTGCCGAGATCATGGCGGAAGCACTTGACAAGGCAATCGAAAAAATGCCGGGAAGCCGTGTCTATTCCGTCAGCGCGAATGACAATCAGAATTCGAACTGCGAATGCCCGAAGTGCTCCGAACTGATCAAGACAGATGGAATCCCGGGGGCACAGCTTTTTCTGGCAAACCGTGTCGCGGAGCGTCTTGCAGAAAAATATCCGGAAATCAAAATCACGACGCTTGCCTATGTGGCAAGCCAGACTCCACCGCCCAATGTCAAGCCCTCTCCGAATACCGTCCCCATCTATGCACCGATCCGGCAGAGATTCAATTCATTCGAACTTCTGCCGTGGAAAGACGTTCCTCAGATCATGAAGGAACTGAAACGCTGGGGCGAAGTTTCCGAACACCTGTATGTCTGGGACTATATCTACCGCGCCATGGTTCCCTATCCGCATTTTGACGTTGTGGAAGCCAATATCAGGACCTGGCTGGATCACAATGTCACAGGCATCTTTCTGGAAACATCGGAATTCTCTTTGAATTCCCTTGCCCCGCTGAAAACATGGGTCTTTGCAAAGAAGTTCTGGAATCCGGACTGGGATATGAACGCCCTGATCGAAGAATTCATCCGGGGATATTACGGATCAGCCGCTTCTGAAATGAGCCAATACGTGGCTTTTCAGCGGAACAAATGGAGGGAAGTTTACCGGAACCGGAAAGCGGGCGATGATATCAGATTCAGCAAAACAGATAACGAAACCATGCGCAAACTCCTCAATTTGGCATATGGGAAAGCAGGGAAAGATACAGTGCTTCAAAACAGAATCGCGGAAGAAATCGCATCATTCGGCGTCATGACTCTGAATGTCTGCACGAAAAAGAATCTTCTGCAATATGAAAAAGACCTTGCCTGGGTCGGAAATCTGATCCGTAAACACAAGATAGAAGTCGGCAGGGTGAAAAGCGGAGATATTCTGAAAAAGTGGGCGGACCAGCTTACAGAAGTGAAAAACGGCTCCAATTATCCTGTCTACTGTGAGGATTCCATTCTGCTGACGGAAAAAGGGGTGCATCTTCCGCAGACAAAACTCATTAATGACAAGAAGGCTCTTACAGGCAAAGCAGCCCGCCAGACGATGAAAAATGACTGGGCTGTCCAGTGGAATTTTCAGAAATTTCATGAGCAGGCGGCACTCCATCAGGTCTATGTAGTCCGTCTGAGACTGCGGGGCGAATTCAATAAGAGACATAATCCGGAAGGCAATGCCTGTTCGCTGCATCTTTGGCGTTCAGGAATTACAGGCACACAGGGGCGCTACATCAAATACAAAGAACTGAAAAAAGATAGTTATAACTTTGTATATCCATTCAAACTCTATGTTTATTCACCGGCCGTCAGCGGCTTTTTCTACAACTGTATCGGTGCCGATATCGGAAAAGGCGAAGCGGTCCGTTACGATTATCTTGAATTCATTCCACTGGAACAGTTCAAAGATAAAAGACTTGCCGCTTCGCTTCCGCAGGTAACGCTGTAACCATCTTTCCGCCACAGACAGAGACACTGAAAAGGGATCATGCGAGAAGGCTTCTTTTCAATAGCAAAAAAACGAAATCAGGTGGAAAAAAACATTCCGGCGGATTATAGTATCAAAGTGAAAGTTTCATGAAAGGATGCTATGAATCTGCCGGAATTATCTCAGACAATCCGCAAGGTCAGACTCGCGCAGGGGATGACTGTCGACCAGCTTGCGCAGAAAAGCGGATTCAGCAAAGGATTCATTTCACAGGTCGAAAATTTCCGTATCACCCCCTCCCTCAAGGCGCTGATCCGCATCGCGGAGGCGCTCGGCATCCCGATGAGCAAACTGTTCGATGAAAACGGGCAGAATGCCGAATACACATTCGGTTCACTCAACTGCGGCGAGGAAATTCAACGGAACGACAATACGCAATACGGGATACGGTACCTTGCGCTGGCGTATCGGCAGATCGGGCGGAAAATGGACCCGTTTGTGCTCGAATACACGCCCGCGACACCACGCGAATTCATGTTCCACGATACGGAGGAGTTTTTTGTCCTCCTCGAAGGGGAAATCGAGTTCTATCTCTATGACGATCAGAACAAGCGCACAATGAAAGCAGGAGACACACTCTACATGCGCGCCAATATCCCGCACCGGGTCACGCTCTGCAAAGGCTGTAAATACGCCAAAGCCATGTCGATCTATTCTGATTCCATGGGCACAGACCTGCCCAGATAACACTGATTACCTGCTTTTTTCTCCAAGTTCCGCTTCGGCGGCACGCAGAATCACGGCAGACAGAGGAGTCCACGAACGCCAGTTGCCGGCCAGACGTTCCAAATGTTTCATCTCCTGTTGCGGTTCGAAACGGTCAGGGATGCCGATCCCTGCTTTCTGAACTCGAATCAAAACCGGAAGCGATGACGGCAGAAGTGTTTTCAGGTATTCCACATCCAGAGGCGCGGGACGAAGCCCCTCTTTCGTAACATTGACGGTCTCACGGCAATGGGCGAAGTTGTATTCCGCAATAACATAACGGAAATCAAAAAACATCACCAGCAGCAAGACAATCAGAACCTGCGCACCATTTGCCCAGAACAGCCAGCGCAGACTCTTATTGCGCAACACCTTGCAGAAAATGAGGCAGAGCCCGGCGCCGACAACCAGCATCCAGACGGCAGCGGCAATCCGGAGCCCCGTCAGGCTGTAAACAGATACATACTTTTCCAGGCGCAACAGGGAGGAGGCGACCAGAAACACATTCTGCCCCAGCCAGAAGTAAACCAGAACTCTTGCCCGTTTCCAGGCGGGTCCCGAACATTTTCCGCTGAAAGCCAGAAGCGTCAGTCCTCCCGCGATCAGCGCGGTCGCGATCAGAGGATAGGCTCCGCGATGCGCATACCCGGCGTAAGTCACCCCCTCCGGCAGTGCGGCACCAGCCCAGAGATATTCCACATCCAGCAGATTCTGGACAAGAAACACCAGATTGAAAAGCAGAAGTCCGCGCGTCATGATCCTTGCCAGAAGCAATGACAAATCGGGGGTGAGCTCTTTCCAGCCAAATCCCGGTGTGTTGTTGCGGAATTCCGCATAAAACCGTTTCCAGAGCGTCATCCCGGTCACGGCAACAGCCAGCAGAGCCGTCACCAGCCAAAAGAACACATGCCCCGCCGAGGGAAAATCAAGCGTCCCCACCCAGTGTGCAAAACGCTCAAGCCAGTTTCCCAGAACCGGATTCGCCTCCGAAAAAAAGCCGAGAAAGATCAATGCGCCGAGCACCGGGAGAATCCAAAGCAGAACTCCTTTCACGAAACCGGTAAAACGGCTTTTCAATTCCTCCTGCTTTTTCCAGCCGACGGCGATCTGATAGAAACTTTCCGGAAGGAATGTAATACAGACAGCCGTCAGCTTCAAAATCCACTGCTCCACGGAAGAATCCGCCTTTTCCTCCCGACAGACAATCCGGAAGACCAGAATGGAAAAACATGCGAATACAACTGCGAAAGAATCGGCGTAACAGAATATCCCGGCGCCGCATAAGAAAAACAGGATCATCCAGAGAATGCGCGCCGTCATGGTAAGGAAGCTTAGGCGCCGCGGCCAGCAGACAGCCAACCACCCCAGATAAAGAGCTGTCAGCGGAATCGAACCGGGATCGGGAGAACGGAAGAAAAAGAAATCCGCAAAAATCACCGGAACAAGAATCATCCAGACCCGCAAACGGTCCGGATACCACAGGTTATACTGATATTCATTCGCCATAAAAAATCTCCCGTTATGAAGCTTTCCAGCATTTACCATAACCCGGAGAATATGATTTTCAAGCCTTATTCCGCGGCATTGCACCGGAAAAACGCCGTCATGGACTCCAGAGCCATCGGGACATTGTGAACACGCACAAACTCAATCTTCTGCGCAGTCAATGAGGCAAGAACGCCGGCAGTGGCGTAATCACGCTCCGCAGGTTTTTTCCCTTCGCAGATATGCGACAGAAAAGATTTGCGCGACGGAGCGTAAAACAGAGGCGCTTCAACTCTCTCTCTCAGCTTTGAAGCACCTCTGACCAGCTCAAAATTCTGTTCCTGCGTCTTGGCAAACCCCAGGCCGGGGTCCAGCAGAATCGAATCGGGATGTATTCCCGCCGCAACTGCTCTTTCAAAGGCAGTCTGAAGGTAAGACGCCACTTCGGCGCAGACATCCCCGTAAACCAGATTTTCCGGATTCTGCATTGTCTGCGGCGTCCCGCGCATGTGCATCAGGATCACAGCCGCATCGGCGGCGGCAATCACGGACGGCATTGCGGGGTCAAAGGTCATCGCGCTGATGTCATTGATGATCTCCGCCCCCGCCTCCAGAGCCGCCGCGGCAACAGCCGCTTTGCGCGTATCGACGCTGACAATCGCATCGGGCCGTCTCTCTTTCAACGCGCGGATCACGGGAATGATCCGCTCAATCTCCAGCGACACAGGTGCCTCCGCGGCTCCAGGACGTGTGGATTCTGCGCCGATATCAACGGCACAGGCTCCGGCGTCCAGCATCTCCACGGCGCCGCGGACGGCTTTTTCCGTTTCGGTGAAACGCCCCCCGTCGCTGAAAGAATCCGGCGTCACATTCAAGATACCGAAAATCATCGGTATTTGTGCGGCGCCGCAGTCCAGCGAACGGTTATTCCTCAGTCTTAGTTTCGTCCGCTTCATTCGGGACATCCGTGTTCGCATCCTCGTTCACGTCTTCCGGCGGAACTTCCATTTCCTCGAAATCATCGTCCTTTTTACCGAAAGGGATCTGATCGACTCCGGCGGCAACCATCACGTTTTCCTCATCACCGGCAGTCGGATTTTCATTTGCTTCGACTTCGACGACGATCGTGGCTCCGGTCACTTTGTCACCCTTGCGGAGATCCATGATGCGCACTCCCATGGAGGCGCGCCCGACAATGCGGATTTCATCCACGGGGATACGGGAAACCTGCCCGCGCTCGGTGGTCAGGATCAGTTCATCGCCGTGTTTGACACGAAGCGCGGCGATCACGACCTCGCCCGGACGCAGATTCAGGTTCTTGACCCCCTTTGCACCGCGTCTGGTCAGACGGTAATGATCGACATAACTGCGTTTTCCCATTCCGCCGCTCGTTACGACCAGCAGTTGCGGACGTCCGTCATCGACAATTTCCTCCTCATCGGAAGCAACATCCTCACCATCCGCCGTTTCCGCAGGCTCAGTCTCCGGAGCCTCGGCAGGTTCTTCCGCTTCCACGGCGGCTTCATCAACCTCGGGCAGTTCGCTGACCGCACCCGAAGCAGGCACGACCTCCATACTGACGATTTCATCATCGGCAAGCTTGAAGCGGATACCCGTCACACCGCGCGTGGCACGTCCCATCGTGCGGACATCGGTTTCCACAAAACGGCACGCCATGCCTTTCGCAGTGGAAAGAATGATCTCGCTGGCGCCGTCGGCAATCTCGGCTCCGATCAGATCGTCACCCTCTTCAATGACGATCGCACGCAATCCGAGATTTCTCAGATGCCGGAACTCCTTGAGCGCAGTCTTCTTGATGACGCCGCGTTTCGTCGCCATGACAATGGAAAGATTCTCCTGCTCGAACATATCCTTTTTCAGCGTCAGCATCGCCCGGATCTGTTCGCCGGGCTCGATCTTGATCAGGTTGACGATCGCCTTGCCCTTGCCGGTTCTCGCCCCTTCGGGAATGTCGTAAACGTTCAGCCAGTACATGAAACCGCGGTCCGTGAAGAAGAAGATCAGGTCGTGACTGTCCGCATTGAACAGATGCTCAACGTGATCCTCGTCCTTCGTTTCCATACCGATGATGCCGACGCCGCCGCGATGCTGCGTGCGGTAGGTGTCCGCCGGAACACGTTTGATGTAGCCGGTATTGGAAACGGTGATGACGCAGGAATGGCGCGGAATCAGGTCCGCATAATTGATGTCGCCTTCGTCATAGGTAATCTCGGTGCGGCGCGGATCGGCATATCTGTTTCTGACATCGGCAAGTTCGTCCTTGATGACGCCGAGACGCAGTTCACGGCTCGCGAGAAGACTGCGGAGATATTCGATCAGTTTCATCAGTTCGTCATACTCTTTCTGGAGATCCTCGATCGCCAGTCCGGTCAACTGATGAAGTCTCATATCGAGAATCGCCGCAACCTGAATCTTGGAAAGCCCGAAACGCGCCATCAGGGCTGCGCCGGCTTCTTCGCGTGTGCGGGACTCGCGGATGATTTTCACGACTTCGTCAATGTTCTGCACCGCGATCAGCAGACCGTTTACGATATGGGCGCGCGCTTCCGCCTTATTCAGCTCGAACTGAGTCCGGCGGGTCACGACCTCCAGCCGGTGATCGACAAACGCCTGGAGAATCTGTGCAAGGTTCATCGTGCGCGGACGGTTGTGATCGACGACCAGCAACTGGCAGCCGAGTATGCTCTCCATCTGCGTATGCGCATAAAGCTGATTCAGAACGACGGAAGCCATGGCGCCGCGCTTGATCTCAATCACAATCCGGATGCCGGTGCGCAGACTTGTTTCGTCACGCAGATCGGAAATTCCGGTGATCTTCTTGTCCTTGACCAGTTCCGCAATCTTCTTGACCATCATTTCCTTGTTGACGGCATACGGAATCTCTTTGACGATGATGATCTCCTTGCCGTTCTGTTCGATGATCTCCGCCTTGGCGCGAACCTTGATCACGCCATGCCCGGTTTCATACAGGCTGCGGATCGGGTCAAGGCCGCAGATGATCGCGCCGGTCGGGAAATCGGGCCCCGGCAGGAATTTCATCAGGTCACGCACGGATGCGGACGGATTTTCCAGCAGGTGAATGGTGGCGTCGATCACCTCTCCGAGGTTGTGCGGCGGAATATTCGTCGCCATGCCGACGCCGATCCCCATGCTGCCGTTGACCAGCAGATTCGGGAATTTCGCCGGCAGGACTTCCGGCTCGGTCGTGTTTTCATCGAACGTCGGAATCATATTGACGGTATCTTTATCAATATCGCTCAGCAGTTCTTCCGTGAAACGCTCCATGCGGCACTCCGTATAACGGTAAGCCGCGGGCGGGTCGCCGTCGATGCTTCCGAAGTTGCCCTGACCGTCGATCAGCGGCATGCGCATGGAAAAATCCTGCGCCATGCGGACCAGCGTATCGTAAACCGAGGAATCGCCGTGAGGATGATATTTACCGATCACTTCGCCGACCACACGCGCGCTTTTCATATGGGGACGTGATTTCATAAGTCCGAGCTGACGCATTGCATACAGGATTCTGCGGTTGCACGGTTTGAGCCCGTCGCGCACATCGGGAATGGCCCGCCCTACGTTCACACTCAAAGAATACTGCAGATACGCAGTATGCATGATGTCTTCGATATTAACGGGGAAGTCCCGCTTTTCGATTACGTTGTCACTCATCTTTCGTTCCCTTAACTATATTAAACTACTGTTTTATTTCAGAATATGAACATGCCGGAAGAAACTTTCCGGAGGAAGCAATAATATACACCGGATATGCGTCAACTCAAGGGCGCGCACGCGTACGCGTGAGGAAAATCACGGAAAAGTTTGCCGGGCAGATCAGTGCGGTCCGAACGACGCGCCCATATTGAAGTGGAAGCGCAGAGAATTTGAAACGCCGTCCTGCTTGTTGATGATCGGGAACGCAAGGTCCAGACGGATCGGAGCATTGACATTCGGGAGCTTGATGCGCAGCCCGTAACCGATGCCCATGTTGACTGTCCGGAACTGGAAACGCTCAGGACCGGCATCGCCGATATCCACGAAGAAGGCGCCGCGCACAATACTGTAAATCGGATGGGAAAGCTCGGCCGTCAGCATATACATGGTCTGGCCGCCGTAATTGTCGTTGTTGCCGTCCTCCGGACCGATGCCGCGATAAGGAAAGCCGCGGACCGAATCGCCGCCGCCCATGAAGTAGCGTTCAAACAGAGGCACCATTCCACCTTCGCCGATATTGGAAATGAATCCGACTTTACCGCCGGCGCTGAATACGAACCAGTCGTTGAAAAAAGAATAATGATAGGTTCCCTTGGCTTCCAGTCTGGCATAATCGTTGGTCGCGCCGAACGCCTGCGAGGTGACGGACGCATAACCGCCGATGCTGTAACCGCGCGTCGGGTCGGTGGCGCTGTTGCGCGTGTCGCGTTCAATAGACAGATGCAGACGCCCGACCAGCTCATTTCCCTTCCATTTCTGGAACTCCTCGGAAAGTTTGTGCGCCATTTCATGAATTCGAACCTGTTCAAACGTATAACCGATGGAGGCAGTTGTGAAGTCATCGAAGATACGCTTGGTCAGAGAGGTGGAGAAACCGATCCGGCGTTCAGACCAGTCATCATAATCAATGTTGCGGACATAACCGGAAACATCCCATCTCAGCGGAATGCCGAAAAGCCACGGTTCCGTGAAATCGAGTTCGAAATTGTAACGCTCAAGACCCATTACCGCAAGAAGCCGCATACGCTGGCCGCCGCCGGTAAAGTAGTTCCACGGATCCAGAATATCCATATTGCTGTGCGTGATCTCAAGCATTCCGGAAAGACTGTCCGTATCCGACCATGAGCCGCCGATCTTTGCATCGATGAAACGTTTTTCCTTGACCGCAATATCAATGTCTTTCGTGTCAAGCGCCCCCGCCTCAGAGGTTTTGGCTACGGCATCCACTTTTTCAAAATAGCCCATGCCCATCAGGCGGCTTTTGGCGACCTTGACCATATTCTTATCCACAGGGTCTCCCGGAATCATCGGAAGCTCGCGGCGGATTACATGATCTTTCGTATATTTATTGCCGGAAATCAGAATATCATGAATCTTGTAGAGCGGTCCCTCATTGAGCTTGTAGGCGAGATCGACCGTATGAGTCTTATAATTCGGAATGCGGATCGGGCGGACCAGAAAATCGGCATAACCGAGACGGCTGTATTTATTGTCCAGCGCCTCCGCGCCGTCATTTTCAAGAGTATTGGAAAAGGTCATGCCCGGTTTCAGGGGAATCAATGCGATGAGTTCCTCCGGTTTGAAACGCTGCGCCCCGTCGACATAGACCTTGCCGACCTTATAAGGCTCGCCCTCCTCCACCGTGAAAGTCACATTGACAATCTCAGGGTCTTTCGGGTCCTCCGTCACCTTGACGTCTTTCACCTTGAAATCAAGGTATCCTTTCCGCCAGTAAAGCTCACGCAGACGGACCGGATCACGTCCGAGTTCCTCGCGGTCGAGCAGTCCGTAATCCAGAATCCAACTGAACCACGGATGGCTCAGGAATGAATGCCGCGTCGCAATCGCGTCACGGAGCTCATCCGCGGGATAAGCCGTCACGCCGATGAAATCCACCTTGCCGACGCGCAGACGCAGATTTTCCTTGATATTGAACACAATCCTGATATGGTTTTCATCAATCTTTTCGATTTTCGGAATGATGATCGCGTCATTCAACCCCTTGGAAAGATAGAACTTGCGCAAAGCATCCGCGCTGTTTCTGAGCGCCATGTCGTTCAGGGGAACCCCTTCGACGACAGTCACTTCCTCGCGCAGTTTTTTCGTATCGTACTTTTTGTTGCCCATGAACGCGACTTCGCGCACGACAGGCTTCGGAGTGATCTTGAAAATGATCTCAATTTTGCCGTCCGGAGTTTTTCTCGTCTCGGACGCGACATCCGAAAACATCCCCATGGCGTGCAGGCGTTTGATATCATCATTGACAGTACGTTCATTGTACATGCCGCCCTTGCGGCTCTGCACATTATAGCGGAGCACGTCTTCCCCGAACTTGTAATCAGCCCCCTGATCGAAGGAAACAGAAGCAATTTCCTGCGCCTGAACCGTATAATACGTATAGGGCGCGCCGAGAATCATGCCTGCCGCTAAAAATACTGTCGTTCTATTCATTCAAATCCATTTCCCATATAAATCAAATTAAACATGCAGGCAACTATAACCCGCATTCCGCCAAATTGCAAATATTATTTAGGCGAATTTGCCGCAGGAACGTCAGAATCTCCGTAACGGTGCTCCATGCTCCGGAACTCCATGAGCGCCGGAAAGAATTTCAATTTCACGACACCCGTTTTGCCGTTACGGTTCTTTTCCACGATCAGCTCCGCATCCACGCCGACTTTATTCGCCTCCGGATTCGACTCTTTCGCATCATCACGGTTACGATGCAGGAACACGACGACGTCGGCGTCCTGTTCGATCGCTCCCGACTCACGCAGATGACTCAGCTTCGGACGCGCATTCGCGGGCCCCGCCCCCTTCTCCACCTCGCGGTTCAACTGGGCGAGCACCAGAACCGGAAGCCCCAGATCCTTCGCAAGCTTCTTCAAACCGCCGGAAATCGCCGCGACTTCCACCTGACGGCTGTCCTTGCCCGCGGCATCGCCGGACTTCATCAACTGAAGATAGTCGATCACGATCAGGTCAAGTTTATGCTGGTCATGAAGCTTTCTCGCCTTGGCGCGCAGCTCGAACACGGAAATGCCGGCGGTCGGGTCAATGAACAGGCGCGCATTCTTCAGCGAGGTCGCAGCAGCACTCAGCCGCGACGAATCGCCGGGTTTCAGGTTACGGTCCATAATTGACGAAATAGAGACGTGCGATTCAGTACACAGAAGTCGCTGGGCGACCTGCTCCGCGCTCATTTCCAAGCTGAAAAACGCCACGGTCTTGCGCTTTCCCCCGATATCCTTCATCATGATATTGCGCACGATATTCAAGGCGATGGCGGTCTTGCCGATGGACGGACGGGCAGCCAGGACGAACATTTCCCCCGGCTTCAATCCGCCGCCGATCAATGCGTCCAGATCCGGATACTCGGTCGGAATGCCGGGGTCAATTTCGCGGTTGTAGACCCGCATAAAATATTCAAAAGTCTCCTGCATCAGCCCGCGGAGATCACGGACCTCCGGCTGAACGAAGCGGTTGCGGACTTTAAAAATTTCAGATTCAATCGTGTCAAGAAGGCTCTTGACATCTTCCGTGGTGTTGCGGCACATGTCAACCGCCGCCGAACAGGTACGGATCATTTCGCGAAGCATCGCATAATCGCGCAGGGTGTGGCACCACGACTCCACGTTGGCAGTACTGACAATGGAGCTCTGGATCTCAAGCAGGTATTCCTGCCCGCCGATCACTTCAAGTTTCGAGTTGCGCTCCAGATAATCGGAAACGGAAAGGACATCAATTCCCACACCTTTTTCACTGAGGTCGAGAATCGCTTCATAAACGGCGGCATGCTTCGGATCGTAAAAGATCATGGCAGCCTGACCATGGAACGCGCTTCTTTTCAGGCTGTCCACGTCTCTGGATTTTTTCTTCTGCCCCGCGGCTTCCTCTGCGGAAATGCCGCCGAGAATCGTAAGGACAGTGGAAATGCAGGCCGGTTCAATGAGAAGAGCGGCGACAACGGCACGCTCGGTATTCAAATCCGCAAATGCGGAAGATGCAGAGGGGGCGCCGTTGCGACTGTCCCGCCTCTGCATTCTGGCTTCGGACCCCCGCGCTTCCGGAGATTCTCCGGCGGCGGGACCCTGGCTGTAATCTTCCTCGGCCATCATTAAGCTCTGACGATAACGATTTTACCGTTGGCGATGATTTCCTGGTGAAGTTTGATGTTGATGGTGTATTCACCGAGAGAACGGATATGCTTATCCATTCTGATACGCTGATGCTCCACCTTCACACCGTTGGCTGCATAGATTTCCGCAACCATTCTCTCGGTGACGGAACCGAACAGGTGATTGTCATCGGAAGCCTGCATCGGGATCTGGATGACCATTGCGGCGATTTTATCCGCGAGAGCCTGAGCGGCTTCGAGGTCAGCCTTGCGCTTGGCTTCGATTTTTTCTTTCTGTGCTTCGATCTGTTTGAGAGCGACAGCGGAAGCAGGTGCGGCAAGTCCTTTCGGAATCAGGTAATTTCTTCCATATCCGGGTGCGACATGCACGGACTCGCCGGCAAGGCCGAGGTCCTCAACATCCTGCAGAAGGATCAAATTCATAGATGCCATTGTTGTATGCCTTTCTTAAAAAGTTTCTTCAGAGAACGATGCTGATGATTCTGGCGCGCTTGACGGCAACGCTGAGCATCTTCTGGTGTCTCAGGCAGGTGCCTGTGATGCGGCGCGGAAGAATACGGCCCTTTTCTGTCTGGAACTTCTTCAGCAGATCAGCATCCTTGAAATCAATGAAATTGATCTTGTTTTCGCAAAGTCTGCAAATTTTCGGCTTTGCCATGCGTCTTTTCATGCGACGCTTCTTATTAACCATTGCCATGACTGGAATCTCCTTAAAATTTATTTTGTTTTCTTAATCAGAAAGGAATATCGTCGTCGACGCCTTCCACGGTTTCAAACGGGGGCTCGTCGATCGGCATCTGCGGCACATCTTCCGCCGCAGGCGCCTGCGGCGGAGCCTGACGATACTGCTGGGGACGCGCCTGCTGTCCCCGCGGAGCATATCCGCCCTGCGGCACATTGCTGTATCCGCCGCCCTGCGGAGCTCCGCCGTAGCCCCCCTGAGGACCGCGGTTATACTGGGAATATCCGCCGGGCTGTCCGCCGTCCGGAGGCATTTCGCCGCCGGCACGGTCATCCCTACGGTCAAGGAACTGGACACGATCCGCATTCACTCTGAGCCTGGAACGCTTTTTCTGTGTGTCCTTTTCCTCCCACTGGTCGTAAACGAGGCGTCCTTCGATGAATACGGAAGAACCTTTCTGCAGGAAGCGGGAAGTGCTTTCCGCCTGTTTGCCCCAGACAACGATATCGACGAAACACGTCTCGTCTCTCTCCTGTCCGTTGGCCTGCATGAAACGTCTGTTGATCGCCATGCCGAATTCACATACGGCACTGCCGGACGGCGTATATCTGATCTCCGGGTTCCTTGTGAGGTTTCCCATAAGCAATACTTTATTCAGCGATGCCATATTGAAGGACACTCCTTTCCTTGAAGCTTCTCTTATTCACCGATCTCGGTCGTCACCGCCAGCGTGGAACGAACCTGCTCCGGACGCTCGAAATTGATGATGAGCAGTCTGATGACTCTTTCATCCAGACGGAATTTTTCCCTGATCTCCTTGCATTTCGCAGGATCAAGCTCGAAAATGTAGTTCCAGTAGATACCGGCTTTCCGTTTTCTGATTTCGCGTGCGAACTGTTTGCGGCCCATTGCATTGGACTCAACAACACTGCCACCCCAACTCTGAATCATCTGTGCGAATTCTTCAGAGAAGGCCTTTCCCTCATCCTCTACTTTTCTCATGTCGAGAATGAATACTGCCTCATACTTTTTCAAGACCACACCTCCTGGTGTTTTTTATATTGTTCAAATGTCTTTTGTATCGTTTTCCGCTTCGGGCTTTTCTTCCGAATAGTCCTGCGAATTATAAACGTTCATCGCCGCCGTGCATCCGCGTCTCAGCATGAGAATCAACGCATCCGCCGCCGCTTCGATGACTCTGTCACATACGGGCTGTTCCTTTTCGTTGAACCCCGACAGAACGAAATCCGCTCCGCCGTGTCCGCTCTCACCGTGCCCGATCCCGATTCTGATCCGGGGAAACGCTTCCGTTCCGAGCCTTCCGATGATGGACTTGATCCCGTTATGACCGCCGCTGCTGCCGCTTCTGCGGATTCTGATCCGTCCGAGCTCCAAGTCCATATCGTCATAGACGACCGCGATTTCCCCGGGCTCGATCCCTTCCCTTCTCATCAGTGCGGAGATTGCATCGCCGCTCAGATTCATATAGGTTTCAGGTTTCTGCAACAGAAGCGTCCTGCCTGCATACGTGCCGCGCCAATACCTGGAGGAACATCCGTGCACAGCCTCGAAATTCTTCGGAAGCTTTGCCAGCAGCCTGTCCACAACCATGAATCCCATGTTATGTCTCGTGCCGGAATATTCTTCACCGGGATTTCCAAGCCCTGCAATCAGCAGGCATCTTGTAAAATCATTTCCGGGATTCGCCATATTCTCAGTCTCCACTCACAGGGAAGCGCGCCGTGCGGCACAGCATTATTTCTTCTTTTTACCGTCGCCTTCGGCAGCCGCAGCCGCCTTTTCAGCTCTTTCCTTTTCACCGATGACTTCCGGCTCCGCTGCGCCGTCAACCGGGGCGGCTGATTCGGGAACGTCTTCAACGATCTTGGAAGGATCGACAACGTGGAAGACAACGATATCGCCTTCGGAAGCGGCTTTGACACCTTCCGGAAGGACGAGTTCGCTGACATGCATCGCCTGATCCAGTTCGAGTTTGCTGACATCAATCTCGACAGACTCCGGAAGTGCATCCGGAAGACACTCGACTTCGATCTCATGGACAAACTGCTCAAGAAGCCCGCCCTGAGAGATTCCGACCGGAACGGTGTGTCCGGCATGAACCGCAACCGTTGCCTTGATCACCTGGTCGCGCCTGACTTCGAGGAAGTCGACGTGAGAGGCTTTGCCGCGCATGAAATCATTCTGAACATCCTTGATCAGAGCGAGGATTTCATTGTCGCCTTCCTTGAGGGCGATCAGGTTCAGCTCGAACTTCTGGAGAGCTTCCCATTCCGCCGCGCCGAAATAGATTGTTTTGGCAGCAGCGCCCTTGCTGTAAACGACAGCCGGGATGTGACCTGCTTTGCGCAGTCTGTTCACTGCGCCTTTGCCGAGTTCGGAACGCGTCACAACGTTCAACACATGTTTCTGTTTTGCCATTTCTTACTTTCCTTACGTTATTATAAAATAAGTTCTTGCCTTCGTTATTGCATCAGAGGAAGAGCATCGCTTCCGGATTCACACGGAACAAACTCGAAACGGACTCTCCGTCATGAATCCGCTTGATCGCACGCGCCAGAAGCGGAGCAATGCAGAGAGTGCGGACACGCCCGCCTTCCAGATCGGTATGCGGAACGGAGTTCGTCGTCACCAGTTCTTCAATTGCGCTGTTTTTCAGTTTCTCCTGCGCCGCCTCGGTCAGCAGACAGTGCGAAACAACAGCATAGACCTTCTTCGCCCCCTCTTTCTTGAGAAGTTCGGCGGCGGCGCAAAGCGTTCCGGCTGTGGATGTGAGGTCATCGCAGATCACGCAGTCACGCCCCTTGACGTCACCGACAAGGTGGGAGGATTCCACGGTGGTCGCGCTGACGCGGCGTTTTGCCACGACAGCAAAACCGCAGTTGAGTCTGTCCGCGAAAGAGTGCGCCAGCTTCACACTTCCGGAGTCCGGCGCTACGATCACGGCTTCGCCGTTGATCTTGAGATGGTCGCGCAGATACGGAATCATGATCGGGGACGCATAGAGATGATCCACGGGGATATCGAAGAATCCCTGAATCTGCTGTGCGTGAAGATCCATCGTGAGAATGCGGTTCGCACCGGCGACAGTCAGAAGGTTCGCAACCAGTTTTGCGGTAATCGGCACGCGCGGACGGTCTTTTCTGTCCTGACGGGCGTAACCGAAGAACGGGATCACGGCAGTGATTCTCGCAGCGGACGCACGCCTTGCCGCATCAAGCATGATCAGGAGCTCCATGATATTTTCATTGGTCGGATTGCAGGTCGGCTGAATGAGAAAGACGTCAGCGGTTCTGAGATTGTCTATGTACTGAACAAAGATTTCGCCGTCGGGAAAACGCTCGACGTTCACATGTCCCAGTTCCATTTCCAAATGTCTGGCAATTGACGCAGCCAGCGTCGGGTTGGCCGTTCCGCTGAAAAGCTTGATGTCTCTTGCATAACCGTCCATATCGCAGATAACTCCCTTCCAAGGTGTGTTGAAGATTAAACCGAAAACGGAAGGCTTTATCTGAAGAGGGATCACGGAAAGACTTGACAATACAGCAGGCATGCAACTGGCTTCCGGTTTGCGAAAGCTCCCTCATACCCTTTGCAGAAACCTTTTGGGCGTGTCAAGCCGCTTTTGAAGCGGCATCCGGCAAACCGGACGACTTAGAATCCATCTTCGGATTAAGGCTTCCCATATCGGGATTCGATTAATTTAGCGCAATCTGAAAAAAAATCAATCTTTAATTTTAATATTTTGTCGAAAAAAAATGAGTCCTGTGATTCTTTAATCACGGCAAAAAGACAAACTCCTCTTTCAATTCAGTGAAACAGTGCTATTTATACAGCAATTGCAAAGGAACAAAAAACAGGACAGAAGATCGAAGAATCATGGCGACAACAGATTTCACACTCATCCGACACGGGCAGACAACGGAAAATATTGAGGGGCGCCTCCAAGGGCATTTCGACAGCAGACTGGATGAAACCGGTCTGATTCAGGCGGAAGCCGCGGCAGTGCGTCTTGCCGGAGAACAGTTCGACGTAATCTATTCCAGCGACTTGCAGCGGGCAAGAAAAACGGCGGAAATCATTGCGGCAAAACTGAAGATGGATGTGATCCCGATGCGGGAACTCCGGGAATGGCATCTCGGGGAACTGGAAAACCGCCTCTGCAAAGAGCTGTGGACGGAATATCCGGAGATCATGAACTGTTTCCGATGCGAAAACGATGACGTTCCTGTTCCCGGCGGAGAGTCGCACAGAGAATTCGACAAGCGCATCGCAGACTGTCTGGAGTCATTGGCGGGGAAGCACCCGGATCAGAAAATCCTGCTGGTTACGCACGGAGGAGTCATGCGTTCCATCTTCAAACACGTTGTGGGATGCGTCGCGAAAACCTCTCTCCTTCCGCTGATCAGCAATGTATCCTACAGCCGTTTCTGCAAGCGTGACGGTCTCTGGCAGCTCTGCTGCTGGAACGATGTCTCCCACCTGAAAAACATCGGCGTCCGCGAAAGCGCGACATTCTGAAGGAGTCCTATGAACTCAAACACCATATCGTTACACTGTGCGGTCATTACGGATCTGCATTATGCGCGCACCCCCAATGTGCAAATACCGTCCAGGCGCGGCGAACTGGCTCTGCAACTGCTTCGCGAAGCATTCGATTTTTACGAAACGCGCAATCCGGATCTCGTCCTGATCGCCGGTGACTGTCTGAACGATCCGCGCGATCCGGAAGCGGCGGCACTGCTCGGAGAACTGGATCATCTTTTCAGAAACATCCGTTTTCCAGTCATCCCTGTTCCGGGCAATCACGATCCCGCTCCGGAAAGATTTTACAGGTATCTGAAAAGAACACCGGAACCGATCGACCTGAAAGGGTTCCGGATCGTCCCCTTCCCCAATGACCCGGAGACTGCCGGTTACAATGCGATACGCACTCCGGCGGGGCTGAAAAAGATGCAGGATGCAACAAAGGGATTCAACGGACAACTGATTGCGCTTCAACATGTTCCATTATATCCCCCGGTTCTGGATAAAGCACGGTACCGTTATGAAAATGCACAAGAGATCATCCGTTGTATGGAAAACTGCCATTATGTGTTATCGGTCTCCGGGCACCAGCATGAAGGCGTACCGGCGGAAGAATATCACGGGATTCATTTCCTGACAGCCCCCGCCCTCGCCGAAGCCCCGTTCCAGACAATGGAAATAGAAATCAATACGGAAAACAAACTCAAAGTCCGGATCAACCGACATGGAAAAAGCCTGATGCATATTCAAGACTGAAAATCACATCGAACTTTTCAGGAAATAAAATACCAGCATGACCGCTTTACTCTTTGAAGAATTGCGCGGCACATGGGGCAGAGTCCCGTCAAAGAACAGGGTGTCGCCGGAATGCATTTCGATCTTTTCCTCTCCGACCTGATATTCCACTGTGCCGGAAAGCAGATACAGCAGTTCCCTGCCCTCCCCTGCAACGGGTTCACGGTCCGCGCCGGGAGCAACCGTGACCAGCATCACCTGAAAAGAATCCGAATCAAGCGCAGACTCAAGAATCATATTATATTCCAGACCGGTACTGTCCTCACGCTCCACCGGAAACTGTTCCTGTTCATGGATCAGCGTCCACGGCTTCCGCTGTTTGAATGTGATTCCTTCAAACAGCACGGAAAGATCCACTTCCAGCGCACGGGCAATGGAAAGCAGTACAGGCAGGGAGGGAATCGTGCGGAAATTCTCGATTTTGGAAAGGAGTCCCGCCGTCAGTTCCGTCCGTTCCGCAAGCTGCTGAAGGGTGAGCAGGCGTTTTCTGCGCAACTCCTTGAGGCGCATTCCCAAGCAGGTCAACTGTTCATTCATTCTCTTTCCCCATACTGAGATATTATGCCTGAACACCGGAACAGACGGACCGGGCCAAACTCAATCTTTTGCCCTTCCGTTTTCCGCCGGACTTCCGGCAACCGCATCTAATATATTGACTCAAATCAAAAAAACAATATTTTTTATGCAAAACCTCTTGACATTTCTTTAATTTGACTTATAATTAAAATATATTTACTAATATTCAATAAAAAGAGAGATTTTATGGCTGTCGTATTTGCATTCTGCTGTCTTGTGTTTGCGGCATGCAACGATCTGGTGTTCAAAGTCTTTACCCGCAAACAGCGTTCCAAAGGAAGCTTCATCAGCCTGATTGGAATTACCTGGCTGCTTGCGCTGGTCTGGCTTCCCCGGTCCCCGGAAAGCAATCCACTGATGACTGTTCTCTGGGGCTGCATCTCGGGAGTATTTTCAGTAAGCTCCAACATTCTGCTGATGGAAGCCATGGAACGGCAGAGCGCGGGAGTCTGTTCCACGATCTACCGACTGAATATGATTCTGGTCGTTCTGGGAGCCACACTGTTTCTGGGAGAGACTCTGAGCATTCTGCAATGGACCGGCATTCTGCTGGCAGTTCTCGCCGTACTTGCATTTCTGCCGGGGAAACAGGATGCCGGAGCAGCGGACGGCGTCAGAAAAACCGGCTTTTATCTTGTACTTGCGGCAGCCGTTCTCCGCGCCGGAATGGGACTCAGTTACAAGTATGGATTTCTGCAGGACGCCGACCGGAACGGAGTCACTCTCATCAACAGTCTTTTCTGGATCGGCGGCGGAATCCTGTATGCACTTCTGCGGGAACGTCAACTGCATCTGCCAGGGAGGAAGCTCCTGCTTTACGGAGTCTTCTCTGGCCTCCTTGTCGCCGGAATCGTCTTTTTCATGGCGGCCTCTCTCCATCTGGGCAATGCCGGAATTGTGCTTCCCATCGCCCAGATGAGTTTTCTCGGCACCCTGCTTCTGAGCGTTCTGATTCTGAAAGAACGGATTGATGTCATGAAGATTGCCGCGGTTCTCTGCGGAGCCGGTGCAATTCTCCTCCTGATCAACGGATAATACAACTCAAAGGAACAACGGAAAAATGAGACAGGTCACAATTCAACAGGCGGATTCAAAGGCGGAAGAACTGACGGTGCTGAAAGCAAATCTGCATACGCACACAACCAATTCCGACGGAACGTTTTCCCCTTCGGAAGTCATTGGCTTCTATGCAGATGCAGGATATGACGTACTGGCGTTCACGGATCACCGCACAACGAACCGTGTCTCGGAATATGACGCAGAAGGCATGACTCTGCTTTCCGGTATTGAGCTTCATCCGGCGGGTCCCCGCGGCATTCCGTGGCACATCCTTGCCATCGGTATCCCGGAGAATTTTTCCTGCACCCATCCGGAAAGCGGGCAACAGGCGGTGGATGCGGTCCGGCAGGCGGGAGGAGTCGCGTTTGCCGCACACCCCTACTGGTGCGGATTTACGGCAGCCGAAGTCATGACTCTGAACGGGATCGCGGGCATTGAGGTTTACAATTCAAGTTTTCCTGTTTTTTTGAACTGCTCCCGCGAATCGAGAGAAGTTCC
>ERZ1034917.286-NODE-286-length-47536-cov-8.110634_pt1 | contig 47536 bp, 26 predicted proteins | sample MGYA00520605_ERZ1034917 | MGnify/ENA primary metagenome ERZ1034917 (study PRJEB33766, sample SAMN09781784) | gut metagenome | biome: gut microbiome | host: Homo sapiens | place: Madagascar | study: EMG produced TPA metagenomics assembly of the PRJNA485056 data set... | reverse complement strand
CGGCTTTTCCTTTTCGGGTAGTATTCAAGAAGTCATAAAGTTCCGTGAGTAATGGGAGAAGGTGATTATTCAAATTACACTTATAATTATCTCACGTTTTGATGAGATTATCTTGCGAATATAGTCGAGTTGTGCTATAATATAATTAGTTTGAATTTTGAATGGAGAATTGCGATGCCTATTTCCTACGATAAGCTCTGGAAGCTGTTGATCGATAAGAAAATGAACCGGACAGAGTTGAAAGATGCCTCCGGTATCAGCTTCAATGTGCTTGCCAAAATGGGGAAAAACGAAGCTGTATCAATGGAGAGTTTATATAAGATTTGCGTAGCATTAGGATGCAGTATTGGCGACATAGTCGAATTTAAGAAAGATGGTGTGGAAAAATGAGAGGGAAAGTGCCACATATTGTTCAATATCAAGGATCTAAGCGGATTTTAGCTCCACAAATTTTGCAATATATGCCCCAGAAAATCAATCGACTGATTGAACCTTTTTCTGGAATGGCAGCTATTAGTATTGCAACTGCCTACGAGGGACGAGCCGAAAAGTTCCTTATCAATGACTTGAATGCCCCCCTTATCAATATGCTACAGGAAGCTATTGAACGGCCTCAAACTCTAATTGAAGACTATATGTCAATATGGGAAGAGCAATTCACATATGGTGAAGAACATGTGCAGCATTTTTATGATGTACGTGATCGTTTTAACAACGGAGAGAAGACACCAGCAAATATGTTGTATCTCTTAGCGCGCTGTGTAAAAGGGGCTGTTAGGTATGGTAAAAACGGGAACTTTAATCAGTCCCCGGACAAGCGCAGACATGGTACCAATCCGCGAACATTAGCTCCTAATGTTTATGAAATTTCGCATCTTCTCAAAGGCAAAACAGAATTTAAGGCGCTAGATTATCATGATATCTTTGAGATGGCAAGGCCAGGAGACTTAGTTTATATGGATCCGCCCTACCAAGGAGTATCAAATGTAAGAGATAATCGTTACTTGGCGGGTGTCCCATTCGATGAATTTGCTAATGCATTGAAAATTCTTAACCGCAGAGGAATTGACTACCTAATTAGCTACGATGGAGTATGTGGTGGTAAGGAGTATGGTGAAGACTTACCAGATAGTTTGCACTGTAAAAAGATAATGCTAAATGCAGGGCTCTCGAGTCAGGCAATTTTGTTGGGGCGCAAGTCTACAACATTTGAGGCACTATATATTAGTGAAGCATTGATTCCAATTTTTTCACAGTTACCCCAACAATTATCCTTAATGGAGGCAATGGTATGAGCGAGTATTCAAAGGAGTTCCTTGATCTATTAGAAAGCGTGACAGCGAAACGACCTCGTACAGTGATACAGCACATTTTGCAGCATGGATATATAACATCTCAAGAGTTAAAGGATCTGTATGGGTATAATCATCCACCGCGGGCGGTTAGAGATGTTCGAGAGTATGGTATCCCATTGGTTACTTACAGGGTAACAGGAATAGATGGCAGGAAAATTGCCGCATATAAATTTGGAAATCCAGAAGATGCAAAAAACGCTTTATCAAAGGCTGCTGGACGTACGGTTTTATCTAAGGCGTTGAAACAAGCCCTCATTGAAAAATATGGAGCAAAGTGCTTTATATACCTTGAAGAAATGGATGAAGCAAAGCTTCAGGTTGATCATAGAATCCCGTATGAAATTGGTGGGGAGCATGATGAGCAAGATATTGATTATTTTATGCTCCTTAGCCCTTCTGCAAATCGGGCAAAGTCCTGGACCTGCGAACATTGCAAAAATTGGGATGCAAAAGATGTCAATTTTTGTATGCGATGTTTTTGGGCATATCCAGAAGACTATGATCATGTTGCTGGAAAACCAGAGAAGATGATATCGATTATCTTTTCTGGCAATGAAATTGAAGATTATAACAAGCTAATTCGCCTTTCTGGTAAAGATGCAGCACAGGCAACGATTAAACGTATTCTTCATGAACACTTGAAGTAAGTAGGGGGAAGAAAATGAGAAAAGCACTATGTGTGGGAATAGATAGCTACCAAAATATAGCTGATTTGCACGGGTGCGTCAATGATGCTAATTCTGTCAAGTCGGCTTTAGAACGAAATGGTGACGGTACATTAAACTTTAATGTAAAAGTGATGTGTGCTACAAGCGACGATTCGTATATTACAAAAAGCCAACTAAAAGATGCCATCGAAGAATTGTTTAAAAACGAGACCGAAGTTTCTGTATTTTATTATTCTGGACACGGATCTTTTGATAATTCTGGTGGCTATTTATGTACAAGTGAAATCAATCGCATTGATGATGGCCTATCATTAAACGATATTATGGGAATTGTTGCTCGATCCAAAGCTCAAAATAAGGTAATTATTCTCGATAGCTGTTTTAGTGGAGCAATTGCTAATCCAGCCGAAATGCCAAATTACTCGTTACTAAAAAATGGAACAACCATTCTGGCTGCGTGTGGCGAAACGGAATATGCAACAGAAAAAAATGGACACGGCGTGTTCACATCACTATTGGTCGAGGCTCTGTATGGCGGCGCTATGAATCTGCTCGGTGATGTATCACCAGGTAGTATATATTCATATATCGACCAGTCCTTAGGGGCTTGGGAACAGCGACCTGTATTTAAAGCAAACATCAGGGCATTTGTATCTTTGAGAAAAAACACACCGCCGATCCCAATTGGTGAGTTGCGAAAGATTGTAGATATTTTCGCATCGCCTTATGAGGAATTTCAGTTAGACCCAACGTATGAACCAGACAAACACGAAGTTGATGATATAACGGTTGATACTGAACACGAGAAAATATTTAGAATCCTTCAGCGCTATGTTAAGCTCAATCTGGTAGTCCCAGTTGGCGAAGAGCATATGTACTATGCAGCCATTCATCGAAAAACGTGCAAATTAACCGCACAAGGCCAGCATTACTGGTCGTTAGTTAAATCAAATAACATATAGGAGGTCGCATAATGATTAATGTTTTTATACCGCACAGATGGAACAATGACGATTACTCTATGATAAGCTCTTTGTTGGACAGGACAAAATATAAAGTACGCGGCTATTCGGTTCCAGCAAGTTCTCCCTTCGATAGCATTGATAAACGTTACAATGTTGACCCGCAGATTCAGAAACAAATACGGTATGCAAGCGTTGTGGTTTGCTCGAATCGACCGGCTAATAACAATGGAATGGCAATTGATGAAATCGAATTTGCAAGAGATATTGGGAAGCCAGTAGTAGCTGTGCAGATTACGTCTAACTCAAGTGCGATGCTTACACAGTTAGGCATTAGCGTTATTCCTTATCGTAAAGATAGTCTTGAGAATTGGATTAAACAGAATACATAAATAAGACTTTTGGGCAAGACAAAAGCGTCGTAGCAATACGGCGCTTTTTTGTTGCCCGGAAGCGACAAACAGCGGCTTTTGATTGGTTGGCGGTAAGGATACCGCCGTCAAAACAAAGCCACTCATATCGAAAGAAAACGCCAAAAATCGCCCCGAAACTATACAGCGGGGTCAGGTTTTGGGCGTTTCTGCGTTTCGGGAGCAAATCGGCAATTAGGCAGCGAAAAGGAGGTGGCCCCTATGCCCTGTATGCCGAAATACCTCAAGAGAGAATGGGCGTTCTTTCTTGATGAGCGTGGCAGGAAGAAATATAACGAGCTTTGCAGAAAATGCGAAAGGAGCTGCAAGCAGAGCTTCCGTGCCACCGTTATCCAATGCCCACACTATCTATCGAAAAGGAGAACAAGACAATGACAGACTATCCAAACAACATTCCTGCAAAGCTGGAAATCATCAAGGCAAGCGAGATCACACCCAAGGAGGTGCGCTGGCTGTGGTATCCCTATATCCCCTTCGGCAAGGTCACACTGCTGCAAGGCGACCCCGGCGACGGCAAGAGTAAGCTGATGCTTTCTCTTGCCGCTTTGCTTTCCAAGGGAGCACCGCTTCCCTTTGCAGATGAGGAGGAACATACCGAGCCAATGACAGTTATCTACCAGACCACCGAGGACGATGCAGACGATACTGTTGTGCCGAGATTTAATTCGGCGGGCGGTGACGGCGACCGACTCATCTTCATCAAGGAGGACGAAAAGAGCCTGACCTTCGGGGATGACCGTATCCGTGAAGCCGTGGAGAAGTACCACGCCAAGCTGCTGATTCTCGACCCGATGAGTTCGTATATCGGTGACACCTGCTCGATGAACAACGCCAACGAAACGAGAGCCGAGTTCAACCACCTGATTGCCGTTGCCAAGGACACCGGCTGCGCCATTGTTATCATCGCCCATATGAACAAGGCAAAGGACACAAGCCCCCTTTACCGTACCAACGGCTCTATCGACATTGCCGGTGCGGCGAGAAGCATTCTTGCCGTCACACGCACGGCAAACAAACAGAACCCCGCCGAGCGTTATCTGGTGCAGGTCAAGAGCAATCTTGCGCCGATGGGCTCGGCTATTCTCTTTGAGGTAGCCGACAAGGGCGTGAACTTTCTTGATGAGCTGGAGCTGAGTGCGGAGGACGCTTTCTCTGCTTCTGCGCCGAGGATGGGCAGACCGAATGTCCGTGAGGAAGCGGCAACGGACTTTATCCGTTCCCTGCTGGCGGGCGGTAGGCGGCTGGCTTCCGATTGCGAAGCAAAGCTTGAAGCCGCAGGCTTCAAGAAATCAACCTACAAGAAGTCCAAAAAGAAAGCCGGAGTTCGCTCTGTGAAGGACGGCTTTCTTTGGTACTGGACTTTGCCGGAGGTTGAAAAACCGATTGAGAATGGGCAGGAAGTCACGGACGAGGACGACCTGCCTATTTGATTGAGGTTTTGAGGGAGGTCAAGGGAGGAAAGCCCTTGCCCACGACATCTTTGCAGCGAAGCTGAAAGTGTCATAGTGGGTTACGCACTTTGAAAAAGTTGCGTAACCCGCACCTCCGCCCTTTCCGCTGACTGGAGGTGATGAGAATGGCGGAAGGAAACTGGAGCGTTATCCGAGTGGAGAAAATCTCCGCAGAGGGAGCGCAGAAAACCGAGCGACACAATGAGCGCAAGAATGAAAGCTACGCAAATCTCAATGTGGACACCGAGCAAATTGCCCGCAATGTTCACTTCAAGGATACGGGCGGTCTGACCTACAACGAGTATTTCCAGCGGCTCATTGATGAGGGCAAAATCTCCACAAGAGGGCAGAAAGCCGGTGCAACCGTCTTCAATGAGCTTGTCATTGATGTGAACACAAGGTACTTTGAGGAGCACGGCGGCTACGAATACGCCAAGCAGTTCTACGAGGAAGCCTACCGTTTCGGCTGTGAGATTTACGGCGAGGAGAACATCGTGTCGGCGGTTATGCACGCCGATGAAATCAACAAGGCGGTGTCCGAAGAATTGGGCAAGCCGGTCTACCACTACCACCTGCACATCGTGGCGATCCCCACCGTCCGAAAAGAAATCCTGTGGTCGAAACGCTGCAAGGACGAAGCCCTGAGAGGTACGGTCAAGGAGGTCATCAACCAAGTTTCCCACTCAAAGAAGTGGAAGAACACCGTTCCTCTGCTGGACGACAACGGGCAGCAGGTTATCAGCAAATACGAAAAGCCGATGTTCCGCAAGTCCTACTCCGTTCTGCAAGACAAGCTCTTTGAGCATATGACCGAAGCGGGTTTCACCGGCTTTGAGCGTGGCGTATTGGGCAGCACAGCGGAGAATTTAAGCAGCCTGGATTATCAAATTCAGAAGGACAAGGAACGACTTGCCCACATTCAGGAACGCATTGAAGCCGAGCAGGTGCGCTATGAACCTGCTCACGAAGTCCGCAAGACAATGGCAGAGATTGAGGGTATGGGGCAGAAAACCATCACCGGCAAGATTGCCGTTTCCAAGGACGATTATCAACAGCTCACGGCACTTGCAAAGGAAGGTATCACAAGCCGCAGTGAAATCCAAGATTTGAAAAGCAGCGTTTCCTACTATCAAAGGCAATATTTCAATGCGTCCTCTGCCGTGGAACGATTGCAGGAACGCTATGACCGGCTCAAAGAAAAATGCCAGCCGTTTTTGCAGGCACTGGAACACTTCCCAAAGCTGGTGGAGGTCTTTGTAGAGAAGGTCAAGGAGCTTTTCTGTATCAAGGAAGCGCAGGAGCGCAAGGAGCGGGAGGACAGAGCAGCCGCCCGAAAAGAACAATCCAAACACCGTCGGGGCAGAAATGATTGGGAAAGATAATCCCTTCCATTACTATCCCGACTTTTTAACTTCTTCAACACTTGAATTATGGAGGTACGAAAATGAAAGACATTACAAGCACGATTACCAAGCCCCTCGCCATCCTCGGAGAGAACGGCAAAGGCTACACAAAGGAAGCGAACTTCATTTCATGGAACGGAAATGCCGCCAAGCTGGACATTCGAGAGTGGCATCCGAACCACGAACGCTGCGGCAAGGGTATCACACTCACGGAGGACGAGGGCAGAAATCTTTACGCAGCACTCAAGGCAATCTATGAAAAGGAATAATCCTTTTTCGGCGGGTAACGGGGCGTTCGGAAACGGACGCCCCTATTTTTACGGAGGGAGGTATGACCGTGGAGAATATGAAAACCGGCTTTGTGGAGAGAATCGGCGGCACGATTTTCGTTGTCAACGCAATGCCCGCAGAGAACGCAAAGCATACGCAGGAGGAGCTTGTAAAGGCTCTGATTGCAAGAGAAGCAATGGCTTTGCAGGAAGCGGAGGTTGCCTGATTGACTTTACGCACAACTATGCGCTTTGGAGATTTTTCAAAAAATATCTCAAAACCACTTGACAGAAGGGCGAACTGCTCCGGGACCTGGCGCCGTTGCTGCTGGAGGAGGGGTATGTGCTGCGGGTGTTTGACCTCATTGATCCGCGTCATTCGGACGCTTTTAACCCCTTTGCCTATATCCGGGATGCCAAGGATGTGATGAAGCTGGTGAATAACCTCATTCAAAACAGCACGCCCAAGAACGCCCAGCAGAGCGACCCGTTTTGGGAGCGGGCGGAGGTGGCCCTGGACACGGCGCTGATGCTGTATCTGCTGTACGAAGCTCCCCCGGAGGAGCAGAATCTTGAAACGGTGCTGTATATGCTGGAGAACGGCGGGGCCAGCGAGGAGGACGAGGCGTACCGCTCCCCGCTGGACCTGTTGTTTGAGGCGCTGGAGGACGAGGAGCCGGACCACATCGCCGTGCGGGAATACCATATTTTCCAGCAGGCGGCGGGCAAGACGGCCCGGTCCATCCTCATTACCGCCGCGGTGCGGCTGTCGGCCTTTATCATCCCGGAGATCAGAAGCATTACATCCCATGACGAAATGGAGCTTTCCCGGATGGGAGAGCGGAAGCAGGCGGTGTTTGCCGTGATCCCCGACAGCGACAGTACCTTTAATTATTTGGTGGGGATGCTCTACACCTGCGCGTTTCAGTCTCTTTACTACCAGGCGGACAGGGTTCATCAAGGACCGCTGCCTGTGCCGGTGCGGCTGATGATGGACGAGTTTTGCAATGTGGCCCTGCCCAGCGACTTTGGGAAGATACAGAGCACCATGCGCTCTCGGAACATCATGTCCACCATTGTGCTGCAAAATATTTCAGGGCTAAAGGCGCTGTTTAAGGACGATTGGGAGGGATTGCTGGGAAACGCGGACACGCTGCTGTATTTGGGCGGCAACGAGCAGTCTACCCACAAATACATCTCGGAGATGCTGGGCAAGGAGACCTTGGATGTGCGGCACAGGAGCACCACCCGGGGACGAAACGGCTCCGACTCCGTCAGCCGCCAGCAGTTGGCCCGGGAGCTGATGACACCGGACGAGGTAAGGAGTATGGATAACCGCTGCGCGCTGCTGTTCATCCGGGGAGAAAAGCCGGTAATGGACGAAAAATACGACTTGCTGCGGCATCCGAATCTGAGGCGCACGGCGGACGGCGGGGCTGCGCCTTATGTGCATAAGGCGGCGGACTACGCCTGCGGGGATATGCGTGGGGCGTTCGTCTCGCTGGAGGAACTGATTTTACTGGAGGGATTTACAGAATGAAAAAATCTACGGTGCGGCGGGTAGGCCGCGTTTTTCTTTTGAGCCTGTGTGTCGGCACACTGACGGCAGCCACCGCCTACGCCGCCGGGGACGACCCGCTGGCTATCGTCAACAACCTGTCGGACTTCATCTTTTCCATCATCAAAGCCGTGGGCATCATCATCCTGGGCTGGGGCGTTGTGCAGGTGGGCATGAGCATCCAAAGCCACGATGCCAGCCAGCGGACCCAGGGCCTGCTGTGCCTGTTCGGCGGGCTGCTCATTGCCTTTGCCAAGGAGATTCTGACGCTGATCGGCGCGGTGTAAGCCATGGACAACAACTGGATCATTGACAACCTCAACTATGCCTTTACCCTGTGGAACGACAAGCTGACGGAGATGTGGTCGCTGCTGACCCAGTCGCCCCAGGCGTTTAAGGGCGGCACGATATGGCGGACCATTCAGACCGTAAACGGGGCTATGCAGGGCATTGGCTACGGGCTGCTGGTGCTGTTTTTGGCTATTGGCATCTTCCGCAGCGGCGTGGGCTTTCGGGACTTTCGGCGGCCCGAATATGTGCTGCGGCACTTTCTGTATTTTGTCATGGCAAAGCTGGCCGTGACCTACGGCATCGACCTGATGATGGACATTTTTGTCGTCTGTGCCGGGATCATCTCGGCGGCGGCTGGGAGCGTGGGCGGTATAGAGGGCGCGGCGGTGGCGCTGCCCGGGGAGATCGTCACGGCCATTGAGGGGGTGGGCTTTCTTGCCAGCATCCCCCTTTGGCTGGTGACGCTGCTGGGGTGTTTGCTTATTACGGTGCTGGCCTTTTTGATGATCCTCACGGTGTACGCACGGTTTTTCAAGCTCTACTTATACGCCGCGCTGTCGCCGGTGGCCCTGGCGTCCTTTGCGGGTGAGGGAACCTCGCAGATGGGCCGTGCCTTTCTCAAAAGCTATGTGGGCGTGTGCCTGGAGGGGGCGGTGATCGTGCTGGCCTGCATTGTGTACTCGGCCTTTGCCTCCAGCGGCTCCACGGCCCTGGGCGGCGGCTCGGCGGTGACGCGGGTGTGGAGCTACCTGGGGGAGGTCATCTTCAATATGCTGGTGCTGGTGGGACTGGTGAAGGGGGCTGACCGGGTGGTACGGGAGATGTTTGGGATGTAAAATTTGTATTGCAAATAGCTACACATTGGGGTATACTATAAGGGAAAGGCAGGTGCTTATTATGGCAACAAAAAGTGCAAATGTTACGGCCAGAGTGCAGCCGGAGATCAAGCGGCAGGCTGAGACCATACTCGAACAAATCGGATTACCTGTTTCTGTGCTGATAGATACACTGTATCGACAGATCATTATGACCGGCGGTGTGCCCTATTCTCTTGCAGTCCCCAAAATTCCTACACGCGACAGCCTAACGGACGAGCAGTTTAACGCAATGATGGAGATGGGCTATCAGCAGGCGAAAAACGGGCAGACCGTTTCCGTTGACGAAGCCTTCGCGGCAATAAATGAGGGCATTTAAGCATGGAGTATAAGGTAAGGCTGACCCAGCAGGCTGTAGAACAGATCCAGCAGACGGTTGCCTATATTTCCCATAGCTTACAAGAGCCGGTAATTGCGCGGCGATGGTCGAATTGCTTGGAGAAAGAGATTCGGTCACTGAAACAGCATCCGGCGCGGTATCCACTGACATCGGAGGAGCCTTGGCGCTCTTATGGCATACGGAAAATAGTCGTCAAAAATTTCTTCGTTTACTACTGGATCGATGAAGCTAAGGAACAGGTAACTGTTACGGCTGTCGTGTATGGCCGCCGTGACCAAGTTACCGCACTGCTGGAGATGCCGCTGGAGTAACGGATCACCATAACAATATTCTGCACTGAAACCCGTCTCAAATTGAGACGGGTTTTGATATTTTTGGAGGGAACACATGGAGATCAAGATCAACAAGGAGATTCGCGCCTACAAGGAGACGGTTTATTTTGGGCTGACGGCGCGGCAGCTGATTTGCTCGCTGCTGGCGGTGGGCGCGGCGGCGGGGCTGTATTTTGCCCTGCGGGGCGTGTTGGGACGCGAGACGCTGGGGTGGGTGTGCATCGTGGGCGCGGCACCTATGGCGGTGGCTGGATTCTTTCACTACCATGGGCTGACGCTGGAGCAGTTCCTGTGGGCGTGGTGCAAGAGTAATTTACTGCTGGCCGGGCGTCGGCTTTGGCACAGCGAAAACTATCTGTATGACATTTGGGAGGGTAAAAAGTGAAGAAGTTTTTTAAGGGGCGCAGCACGGAGCGGGATGCCTTTCGCATCCCCCGCAGCGTGCAGCAGTCCATTCCCATCAAGCGCATTTATAAAGATGGCATTTTTCAAGTGAGCGGCAGGTTTTCCAAGACCTGGCGCTTTTTTGATGTAAATTACGCCGTAGCCTCGTCGGAAAAGCAGATGGAGCTGTTTTTGGGCTACTGCGGCGTGCTCAACAGCCTGCCTATGGACGCGGGCATCAAGCTGACCCTGGTAAACCGGCAGCTCAACCGGGAGGAGTTTGGCCGGAACCTGCTTATGGCCTACCGGCAGGACGGGCGGGACTATATGCGCCGGGAGTACAACGACCTCTTGCTGGACAAGGCGGCGGGCAGCAACAACCTGGTGCAGGAAAAGTACATTACCGTGTCGGCGGCCAAGGGCAGCCCGGACCAGGCTCGCGCCTTCTTTGCCCGGGTGGGCACCGACTTGACGGCGTCGCTGGGACGCATGGATTCCGGTATACGGGAAATTACGCTGAACGAGCGGCTGCGGCTGCTGCATGACTTTTTCCGCGTGGGGCAAGAGGAGAATTTTGCCTTTGACCTGTCAACTGCCCAGCGGCGGGGCCACGACTTCCGGGATGCCATTGCGCCGGAGACACTGCAATTCTTTCCGGATCACTACGCCGTGGACGAGCGGGTGGGACGCACCCTGTTTCTGCGGGAGTACGCCAGCTTCATCAAGGATACCATGATAACGGAGCTGATGGACTATCTCCGGAACATGATGCTGTCCATCGACATCGTACCCGTAGCTACGGACGAGGCGGTGGCGGAGATGCACCGGCGCATTATGGCGGTGGAGAGCGACATCACCCGCTGGCAGCAGCGGCAGAATCGGCACAACAATTTCTCCGCCAACATCCCCTACGACCTGGAGCAGATGCGGAAGGAGACACGGGAATTTCTGGACGACCTCACCGCCCGGGATCAGCGGATGTTCTACGCCCTGGTGACGCTGACCCATTTGGCAGATAGCACCGAGCAACTGGAGCAGGACACGGAAGCGCTGTCGGCCATCGGGCGCTCCCACGGCTGCCAGTTTGCCACCATGAAATACCAGCAGGAGGACGCGCTGAACACGGTGCTGCCCTACGGCCTGCGGCGCATTGACGCCATGCGGACGCTGACCACGGAGAGTACCGCCGTGCTGCTGCCCTTCAAGACGCAGGAGATCATGGACACCGGTGGCCTGTACTACGGTGTCAACGCCGTGTCCCGAAACCTTATTATCTGCAACCGGGACGCCCTGCTGAACGGGCACGGCCTGTATTTGGGCGTGTCCGGCAGCGGCAAGTCCATGATGGCAAAGCAGGAGATCGGCTTCGTGGGGCTGAATACCGACCACGATATTATTGTGGTAGACCCGGAGCGGGAGTATGGCCCGCTGATCCGGGCCCTGGGCGGCGAGGTCATCACCATCTCCGCCTCCAACGGCAGCTATGTCAACGCCCTGGACATCTCCGCAGAGTACGGCGATGGGCGGGACCCGCTGGTGCTGAAAAGCGAGTTCATTATGAGCCTGTGTCAGCAGCTCATGGGCGCGGAGGAGGTGGGGGCGAAGGAGAAATCCATCATCGACCGCTGCACGGCCAACATCTACCGCAGCTACATCCGCAAATATGAGGGCGAGCCGCCCACGCTGAAGGACCTGTACGACGAGCTTCTGCGGCAGAAGGAGCCTGCGGCCCATGAGATCGCCCTGGCGCTGGAGCTGTTCACCACCGGGAGTCTCAACATATTCGCCCATCAGACCAACATCGACACCGATAGCCGCATTACCTGCTACGACATCCAGGACCTGGGGGAGAATCTGAAGCCCATCGGCCTGCTGGTGATGCTGGACAGTATCCTAAACCGCGTTATCCGCAACCGGCAGCGGGGACGGTATACCCATGTTTACATCGACGAGATTTACCTGTTCTTTGCCAGCCCCGGCACGAACAGGAGCGGCATCAACAACTACTCCAGCGAGTTTCTGTATAAATGCTGGAAGCGGTTTCGCAAGTATTACGCCACCCTCACGGGCATCACGCAGAATGTGGAGGAGTGCCTGCTGTCGGACACGGCGCGGCTGATGTTCGCCAACAGCGAGTTTTTGGTGCTGCTGAACCAGGCCCCTACGGACCGGGCGGAGCTTGCAAAGCTGCTGGGAGCCAGTGACGCGCAGATGGACTATGTCAGCGATGCTCCAGCCGGACACGGGCTTATCAAGGTGGGGTCGTGTCTCGTGCCGTTTATCAATGAGCTGCCCCGGGACACGGAGCTGTACCGCCTCATGACCACGAAGCCGGGGGAGCAAAATGCGTGAGGTCAAGACCCGGGCCGCCGTGGAGCAGCCGAAAATCCGGCCCCAAAGTGCCATGCCCCGGGCGGCGGTGCATATCTTACAGCGGCGCTATGCCCAGCAGAAGCAGGAGCGAAAGTCGGAGGAGTATGCCACGGAGCAGATGCAGCAGGGGGCGACGGATGCGGTGCAAATAACATTCACGACCGCCTCACAGCGGGGAGCGAAGCAGCATACCCGGAGAACAGCCCAAAGGAAGATGCTCCAGCGGACGAAAAGTGCTGCCCGCAAGGCAGAACAGCGGCTGGAGCGGGTGGCCCGGGCGGTGGGCAGGACCGTTCGTTCGGGCGTGGGGAGCATAGCCACCGCCGGGGGCGGTGTGGTGCTGGTTTTGCTGCTGGCGCTTCCGCTATTGGCTGCGGCGGTGAGCCTGTCCCCGGCGGGGATCGTGGCGGACGGGCGAAACATGGAGCCTACCGGGGCGGCCTTAGAGGCGTGGGAGCGGTTGCCCGAGGGGCTTTCCGTGGAGCGGCGCATGGTGGTGACTTATGCGCTGGCGCTGGTGGACAGGGTGGACTACTTTTGGGGCGGCAAGTCGCTGGTGCTGGGCTGGGACGACCGCTGGGGGGAGCTGATGGAGGTCACGGCGGAGGGCGACGACACCACCGGCACGGAGCAGCCCTACGGGCTGGACTGCTCCGGCTTCGTGGACTGGGCGTTTTACAATGCCAGCGGGGGCGGTTGTGCTTTGGGCCAGGGCGGCGGTGCGGCGGCCCAGCACGGTGGATGCGTAGACATTGAATGGGATGAAGTGCAGCCGGGGGACCTGGTGTTTTACCCGGAGGATGACCATGTGGGCATTGCTGCAGGGCGTGACGGACAGGGGCGGATGTTGGTGGTGCATTGCGCCGCCGGTGCGGGCGGGGTGACGCTCTCCCGCAGCGATGGTTTCACGCAGGCGGCCAGGCCGGGGTGGTATGGGGAGGAATGATGTTTTTCCCTGTTGAAATATAGAAAATTCTGTGGTACAATGCAAAGGAACTACATAACGGGACAGCGTGAGCCGGGTTTATCCCGGCGGCGGAATGGGGTGAGAGGCCCCGCGAGACGGTCACTGTGATGCCGGTTTATTCGGCTAAGCCAGATACGCAAGGCGCTGCTCCCGGGCCGCTGCCAGTACCGGGGCCAAAGCTGTTGCGAAATTGCTTCACCCGGCTGCTTTTGGTGGCCGGGTGATTTTTTGTCGAGGCAGTACTGCCTCATGCTTTATTCCATAAAGCATGATACTGTGTTCAAGCCGCCGGGGCGGGGGAGGACGGCAGACCTTTCCCGCTCCGCTTTCCAGGTGCATCCGGGCCCATTGCGGTCTTTTGCATAAAAAAACACAGAAAGGAAAAAGAAATGAAAAAAAGAATCATTTCTCTGCTGCTGGCGCTTATCATGGCGCTGTCACTGCTTCCCGTGAGCGTGCTGGCAGCAGACGACCACACAGGTCAGGTCCATGTGACGGTGGAAAACACCACCTGGGCCAAGGCCGACGGCGCGCCCTGGGAGGGGACGCTGCTGGACGAATGGGTCACCCTCAAGGCTGACTCCACCATGATGAGCTGCATCGTGGACGCGCTGACGGCCAAGGGCTATTCCCAGACCGGCGCGGACACCGGCTACATCAGCAACATCAACGGCATCGAGGAGAAGGCCGCCGCCAAGGGCTCCGGCTGGATGGGTACCCTGAACGACTGGTTCACCAGCGAGGGCTTTGCCAGCTATACCGTGGCCAATGGCAAGCTGAAGGCCGGCGACGAGATCGCCGTGCAGCACACCTGCAACCTGGGTGCAGATATCGGCGGTGCTTTTGGGGATAGCAACAAAACCCTGAAGGCCATCGCCCTCAGCGCAGGCGAGCTGAGCCCCGCTTTCTCCTCCGGCGTACATGACTATACTATGATTCTGCCCGAGGGCGTCGCCGCCCTCACCGTCACCCCCACCGCCAGCAACAAGCAGTTCCGCGTGCGCATCTACGCCGGGAACACGGAGTATCGCCGCATGGACGCTATCCCCGTGCAGCATGGTACAGTTATTACGCTGAAGGTTGGCAACGACGGTGACACTGCCCCGGAGGTCTATACCATCACCCTGCAGGCGGCGGGAACCCTGCTCAACAAAGATCGCGTATCTCTGACCACCATCCGGGAGGACGGCAGCGTAGGTAGTGCCGTGGCCCTGACCTTTGACGAAGGCAGCAGCGCATTTTCCGGCAATCTTGCCTATTATACGCAGAAAAAGGCATATAACGACGGCGGCTTTACCGTGAGCCTGTCCGGTCTGCCGGAGGGAGCCACAGCTCAGCTGAAGGACAGCACCGGAAAGGTGCTGGCGGACTTTGTGAACGGCACGGCCTCCACGGGCAGCACGGTGGTGGCCGGCAGCGGTGCGGCCAATTTCTACTTCTACATCGCCGTGACGGCCCAGGGCCGCACGGAGACCTATAAGCTGACCCTGAGCAAGAAGAGCGAGTTTTGGAATACAATGAGGTTCCCTGTGTCCAACTATGATCCGGAGGTCAGCTACTATGGCTATCCGGAGGGGACGCTCTTCCAGACGGACGCAGACGGCAACCGCACCGGCGAGACCGGATTCAGCAGTACATGGTGGAATTACACGGTGTATATCTCCCCCACCATTACCCAGTTCGGCACTTCAAAAATTCCCGATTTTATTTTCTCTCATGGCAACTTCAATATGACGGTGTATGTCAACGGCGAGGTATATATTCCTACGAAGCTGTTTGGACAAGCTCGCTCGTTTTATCTCAGAAATCCGATCACGATCCGGAGTGACAAAACGGTCATCGACTTTGTCATGGACGGCAATAACAGCAAAGTAAAGAACGAGGAGAAGAATGTCAAGCTTCATACAACAATTACGGTCATCGTGGTGAAAACTACGCCGGCGGAGCTGACGGACTTTGTGAATGCCCTGCCGGATACCTCCAGCCTGGTGTACTCGGAGCACTACAACATGGTGCAGCAGTACAAACGGATCTATGGCGGCTACACCGACGAGGAGAAGGCCCAGCTTTCCCCGGAAACGGTGCAGAAGCTCCAGGACTCCGTGGCCCGGGTGGAGGAGCTGAAAAAGCGTCACGAAGACGGTATTCAGGCATGGGCCAACCTGGTGAATACCTTTGCCGGGAAGGTCACGGCGGAGAACTATGCCCAGTATTATGACGCCGTGAAGGACTCCGAGGCGATGTATCTGAAGCTGTCCGATGCCCAGCGGAAGGAAATTGACAAGACGGAGCAGAAGACGGCCTATGACGCCGCCTTTAAGGTGGTCACCGAGCAGTCTATTCTGGACGGCAGCTCCATCGGCAAGCCCACCAATTATCCGGACGACTTCATGATGACATCCCTTTTCTTCAACCTGGATCTGGGCCACAAGGACACCTACTATCCCGCCGTGTTCCGGGAGATCTGGACCAACCGCCCGAAGAGCTTGTATCCCAAATATACGCAAGAAAAGGGACTGCCCTATACCCTGCCCGGCATCCTGCAGTTTGAGATCAAGGATGAGAGTATTTTTGAGATCAAGGAAGTGGAGGAAACCTATAAGGACGGCGGTCTGGGCGGCGGCAGTACTTACCCGGCCATGAAGTACTATCTGGTGCCCAAGAAGGCAGGCACCACCACCTTCACCGTCACCTTTACGGATAAGGCGGGCAATTTCTATGGGCAGATTCCGGAGATTCCCGTCCATGTCAACAGCCCGGAGGAGTCGGCCATCGCCGACCTGAGAAACAACCTGACTAACTTTACCTCCCTCGGCAAGACCAGCAAATACGACACCTGGACCTATGACTACGGCGCCGAGGGGGCGGAATTTACCTTCCGGGTCAACGGCCAGAATCCCAAGGTCAGCGTCTATAATTATAATTATCTCCAGTACAACAAAGACGGCACCCCCGTCAAGACCGACTACACCCCCGACGCCAAGGGCAATGTGACCATCCTCCTCAAGGACGGCTACAACGGCATCGAGGTCACCGCCGACTACCAGGGCCACACTGTCACCCAGGTGTACGCCCTCAAGGGTAAGGTCACCCGCTATGTGCAGGAGAACATTTCTCGCCCCGGTGAGGATCTGCGCACCGGCGACACCGCAGGTATTTGGATCATCGGAAAGCCAGTGGAGCTTCACAAAATTCTGCGGATCTACAATATGGGCGGATCTCCCACCTTCCGGACCGACATGTACCTTTCGAATATTGCTGATACCGATAGAGCCTTCAATGTACACTGGTATGACAGAAGTTGGAATGATGTATTCGGTTATTCACGAATTGCAGCGGTTCTGACGGAGGCCGGAGAGGTGCGGCTGACCGACGGCTATTCCATTTACCGCGGTTATGGCTCTGCGCCCGGCAGTGAGGGCGACCAGGGCAACACCGGCGGCATCGCGGACTCTACTGCTTTCCCGTTCGGAAAATATGCGGACATCGTCCTGCAGGTCGAGGAGAACGAGAACTATCAGCTCCAGCCCAAGTATGAGAGCGTTGCCTCCAACGGCGGCGTGGTCAAGGCCGGCGAGAAGATCACCGTGTCCGTTCCCACCCTGCCCATCGAGCAGGAGGCAGAGCAGAAGTATCTGATGCATGTGACGCTGAACTTTGCCACCACTATCCCCGGCGCCGAGGATATCAAATCCACATGGAACCGCGGCACGGACTCCTGGGGCTCCGGCGGCACAACGGCGGTTGGCCCGGAGGTGGCGCTGAAGAATATCACTTTCACGGTACCCAAGACCACCCCCGCCGGAACCTATCGGATTTACGGCGGCTATCTGGACGCCACCTACCGCAATGGCGGCGAGGCCTATCTGGACAGTTATGACTACCTGTATGAGCGGGAGATCGGCGACCTGACCATCACCGTCACCAAGGGCGACATCGAGACCGTGGAGGACCTTATTGACGCCATCGGCGCCGATGTCACCCTGAATAGCGAGGCCGCCATCACCGCCGCCAAGTCCGCCTACGATGCCCTTTCCGACGAGGACAAGGCCCTGGTGGACGCCGACAAGGTGGACGCTCTCACCGCCGCGATTATCAAGCTCAACCGGCTCAAGCACGCGGACCTCATGGTAAACCTGGACACCATCTATAAGACCACCGGCGACTTCATGGCCACCCTGGGCACCCCCACGGTGAACTCCACCGGCGGCGAGTGGATGGTCATCGGCCTGGCCCGCAGCGGCCGCACCGTGCCCGCCGGGTACTATGACAATGTAGTGAAATTTGTCCGGGAGAACGCCGACAAGAACGAGCGGCTGGATAGGAACAAGGTTACCGAAAACGCCCGTGTGATCCTGGCCCTGACGGCCATCGGCAAGGATGTCACCAATGTGGGCGGCCACAACCTGCTTAAGGGTCTGGATAACATGGCCTATGTGCAGACCCAGGGCATCAACGGCCCCATTTTCACCCTCATCGCCCTGGATAGCCACAACTACCCCACTATGGGCGATGTGACCCGGGAGAAGCTGATCGGGGTCATCCTGGACGCCCAGCTCAACGACGGTGGTTGGGACCTCAGTGCGGGCAAGGCCGACCCGGATATGACCGCTATGGCCATCCAGGCCCTGGCACCTTACTACAAGACCAACGAGACCGTGAAGGCCGCTGTGGATAAGGCCCTGGAGGCCCTTTCCGCCCTGCAACGCAATGACGGCGGCTTTGGCAGCTGGGGCACCGTGAACAGCGAGTCCTGCGCTCAGGTCATCGTAGCTCTCACCGCTTTGGGTATCGATCCCACCGCGGACAGCCGGTTCATCAAGAACGGCCTGACGGTGCTGGATGCTCTGGCCAGCTTCTATGTCACTGGCGGCGGCTTCCGGCACACCGCTGGCGGCGAGCGGAACGGCATGGCCACCGAGCAGGGCTACTACGCCCTGGCGGCCTACTACCGCTTCGTAAACGCCCAGACCCGGCTCTATGACATGAGCGATGTGACCATTCAGACCGGCGGCAGCACCGTAACCCCCGGCGCAAGCACCCCCGCCACCGGCGATACCGGCGTGCTGGTTTGGGTCATCGCCCTGCCCGTGGCGGCCTTGGCCGCAGCCTTCGTTCTCAAGCGTAAGGAGCGGGAGGAGTAAGGCAAAAAGAAAAACCTAAGCGGCAAAATAAAACAGCACCCCCGGGGCCTCCTGCAATGCAGGAGGCCCCTCAGTCTGTCAAAGAACCCCTGCTTTCACGCGGCGAAAGCAGGGGTTCTTTGACAGACTGGCAAGGCGGCAGAGGACATCCTCTGCCGCCTTGCGTAGTTTTCGTGGCATATTGTGATACGGTCAATATTATCATCCATGCTTGTTTGTAAGACCTTCTATTGAGCGAATGGCCTCTTTTTTTGCAGATAGAGTTTTTATCCCATAGCCGGATTGATGAAATTTTTTGGCAAAGTCCGCGATATATTCCCCCTGCGCTTTTCGTTGACCTGGATATATTTATATCGTAATTGAACGAGCGATACTATCGGGAAATATCCAAAAACTATAGGATGTGTGGAGAGTTGGTCTCTATCAGGAGCCGGACGGCACATCGCTGAGGAGCATTTTTCGGAAATGCTTTGCGGCAAGACTCAGGGGCTGATTTTTCCGTTGAAACAGATAAATGCTGCGCGGCGCAATAGGTTTATCCAGCGTGATCGGGTAAATGCCGGTAAGCTCCGGCGAGCCGAAGAGCATTTCGCGGGGAACAAACCCAATGCCAAGATTGCCGCAGACCACGGGGGGAATCTGGTCGATAGTCTCAACCTCCACATCCGGGCTAAAGGGGAGACCACGGCGGAGGAAAAGCCCGGAATAAAAATCGTGAGAGGAGGTTCCTGCTGCAAGGCAGACGATGGGATACTCTGTGAGCCTGGCCAGCGTCACCGGGCCCTGCATCAGCGCGGGAAAGGCGGACCCGCAGATCGGGACCTCTTGAATTTCACCGACCCACTGTTTTTCAAGCGAATCCGGAACAACAGTCCCCTCGGATACCACCGCAAAATCGGCAAGGCCGTTTTGCACGGCGGAAAGGCCCTGCGGCGTTGAATTATTTGTAAGATAAATGTGGACATGGGGGTATTGCCTGCGATATCGGGAGAGCACGCGCAGAAGGCAGCCCTGCAGAGCAAGACCGCTGGCTGCGATGTGTATGCTGCCGCCGGCCAGGCTCTGGTCGGAAAGCAGCTCTTCCTCGCCGGCCTCAATGCTTTCAAAGGCGGCGGCAATATGCGCGTAGAGCTTTTCGCCCTCCGGTGTGAGGCGCACGCCCTGGGACGAGCGGAAAAACAGGACGCAGTGCAGCTCCGCTTCCAGCCGCTTGATGATCCGGGTCACATTCGGCTGGTTGTTATAGAGAGCGGCGGCAGCCTGTGAAAAGCTTTTATACTTTGCGGCATAGTAAAAGACACGGTAGCTGTCATAGCTGATGTTCATATCGGGACTCCTCTGTGAAATGAGATATATAAAATCCATATAGTATACGAGCTGCAGATAAGGTCTCGCGTAGAAGCGGCACAAAATAAGAATATACCAGAAATCCGGGAAAATCAAATCTTTTTCAGTGAAAAGCACCGGGATGGAGAGCAATATCAAAATCATATACCATACATATCAAAAAAGCATTTTTCTTGTGCTCTGGAAGTCACTAAAATACATGCGTCAGACAAATTGGACAAACAAAGGAGCAAGGAAGATCATGGCTGCACAGATCCTGGCAATTTGCATTTTTATTGGTATGTTTCTTATGATCATTCTGGATAAATTCCAGCGGCACCATATTACTCTGGTGAGCGGCGCGCTGGTACTGGTGTTGGTATTCGGCGTCTGTATGCACTCCGCCGATGCTATTTGGAAAACGCTGAATCTAAGCTGTATTTTCACACCGGGATTCTGGTATGGTCCATCGGGCGAGGGAAGCTTCGGTATCAACTGGTCTACGATTTTCTTTATTGCCGGCATGATGATCATGGTGGAGGGGCTTGGCAAGGCCGGATTTTTCCGGTGGCTGTGTCTGTCGCTGGCAAAACTGGTGCACTATCGGATCGTGCCCCTGCTGCTCTGCTTTATGACGCTTTCCGCTGTGCTGTCCATGTTCATCGACAGCATTACCGTGGTGCTGTTTCTGGCAACGGTCACGCTGGAGCTGGCGCAGACGATGCACTTTGACCCTGTGCCGATGATCCTTTCGGAGATATTCTGTGCGAACCTGGGTGGAGCGGCTACCATGTGCGGGGATCCACCCAATATTATCATCGGCACCTCTCTTGACTATACATTTTTCGATTTTATATCCAATACAGGTGCGGCAGCGGCGATCTGCTTTGTGCTGATCCTGGCCTATTTTACGGTCTGCTTCCGCAAAAAACTTCTGCAGGCGGAACGTGAAAACGGCGCCATCACCTGCCCGCAGCCGGGGACCGCTATTACAAACCGGGCAGCATTTCTGGCCAGTGCGGGTGTATTCCTCTTGGCGGTGATCCTGCTGGTCACGCATGCGATGACGGAGCTTTCCGTTGCCTGCATCGGCGTGCTCGTGGCGGCATTGACGCTGCTGGTCGCGTGCCTTACGAACGGAAAGCAGACCGTGGCCGAGATCATAAAGGCTGTGGACTATAAAACGCTGCTGTTCTTTGTCGGACTGTTTGTGTCGGTGTCCGGGCTGGAGGAGACCGGCGTGCTGGACATCATTGCACAGTTCATCACGGCGGTCAGTGGTGGGAAGCCGGCCGTCATTGTGGTGATCATCCTCTGGGTCTCTGCGCTTACCAGCGCATTTGTGGACAACATTCCTTTTGCCGCAACGATGATCCCGGTGATCCGTTCTATTGCCGCAGCCAGCGGTATTGATTTGGGCGTGCTGTCGTGGGCGCTGTCCCTTGGCACGGATTTTGGCGGCAATGCGACACCCATCGGCGCATCGGCCAATGTTGTGGGTACCTCTGTGGCGGCAAAGGGAGGCTATCCCATCGGATGGGGCCGCTATTGCAGGTATTGCGCGGGTGCGACAGTGCTGGTCATAGCGGTATCTACGGGATATCTGTTCCTGCGTTATTTATGAGACCTAAAAATATTCCGAAGCCTATTGCAATTAGCACCACATTTCGATATAATACTTGTAAACATGAAAAATATTGCGTAAAGATGCAGCCATCGGCCAAGGCCGACGATGGAACAGGGTGAGAGTCCCTACGAGCGGGTCACTGTGATGCCTGGTAAACCGGATAAGTCAGATACATCGGACTGCATTAAGGTTCCTGCCCATACCGGGAAGCTAAGCTTTTTAAATGAAAGGCGATCCGCACGGCAGGCTGTCGTGCGGATTTTTTCGTTAGGAACCTGATTTCCGCTTTCGGGACCCCTTGTCCCCTGGTGATATAGCAAAAAATATGAGGTGAGAAAGAAATGAAAAAGGGAATTGCGTGGCTGCTGGCGGTTGTGCTGCTGATAGGGCTGCTGCCTTTGTGGGCTTTTGCCGAGGGCGGCGAGCCTGAGGGCGACGGAACAAAGCAGACCCCCTACCAGATCGCTGATGCCGACGATCTGCTGGCCTTTGCACAAAGCGTCAGCGAGGGGCAGACGGACGCCTGCGCGGAGCTGATAAACAACATCGACCTCACGGGTCGTGACTGGACGCCCATCAAGGCCCCGTCCGAACAGTACTATGAAGGCACCTTCGACGGCCGTGGCTACACGGTGACCATTGATGTCACCGTGGACGAAAACTGGGACAGCAGCAATCAGGTCGGCTTGTTTGACGACATGAAAAACGCCACAGTCAAGAATATCCGCATGGCGGGCAAGGTAACGGTGACGCAGGACTATTATGATGTGAACCTCTGCTACGGTACCGTTGCGGCAACCATGAACAGAAAAAATACCATTGAAAACTGCAGCTCCACGGTGGAGTTTTCCATTGGCGCCGGTTCTACCGGTGTGGGCGGCATTGTGGGCTATGTGTATGGGGATGGAAACGAGATCATCGGCTGCGCCAACCACGGCTCCATCACTGGCACGTTTGAAGATGATATGAACGGCTACGGCGGCATCGTGGGCTGGACGGACGCCGAAATTACGCTGAAATACTGCTACAACTCTGCCGCCATTCATGCTTCCGGTGATGGCGTGGGCTATGCCGGCGGACTTATCGGTGTGGGATACGGCACGCCCACCATCATCGGCTGCTACACCTCCGCCTCCACGGAGCATAATAATCCGACTCTGAACCCCAACTGGGCTGCATGTACCGGCAGTATTACCTCGGATTATGCCGCCGGCGATTTCTTCGGCACGGCAGGCGAGATCGGCAGAGATCTGGCGCATAATATGACCTATTGCAAAACCATTGAGGGCGAAAATGGCCTGAATCTCTATGACTTCTATGACGATAACGGCGAATATCAGATCCAGCGGGCATGGGATCTCAGCGACAAAGTTGAGGATGCGCTGGAGTGGCTCAACGGCTCGGAGGGCGAACACTATGTCGCTTCCGGCGAGATGGGCGACGGCTGGCCCGTGCTGGCATGGGAGTTGGTGAAGCCCGTTTCCCAGGACACCGAGCAGGGCAAGGCTTTGGCTGCCGCCAAAAAGCTCTTTGACGACGAGAAGGCTGCTGCCCTGAAGACGCTGGACGAGGGGAAGACCATCGGCGGCACGAAATACGTGGGCATGACCACCTATCAGTGGCGCAATGCCAGCACCTCCGACTACTATCGCTACAGCGATGAAAACTGGGCGCTGCTGGAGGGATACTATAACACCGCCAAGGCGGAGCTTACCGCCTGCGTCTTCACGGAGCCGGAGGGCTGGGAGACCATGGACCCCGCCACCATCACCGCCGACGGCGAGCGCCAGCGCACCGAGGCCAATATGACTGCCCGGGCCGAGGAGGCACTGCTGGATATGGACGCGGTGCTGACCATCGCCCGGCAAAAGACCTTTGACGGCACTAAACTGCGCACCCAGCAGGAATTCTATGGCGTATACAGAAAGCAGTTCTATGCCCTGGATACCGACCGGGGCCTTGTGAGCGCCGTGTGGCACGAGCTTACCGCCGACGCCCTGCGTGAGCTGGATATCCAGAGCGAGAAGCTGGACGTGACCCTGCAGCAAGGTCTTGCGGCCATGGGTGAGGCCAAGACCGAGCGCCAGCTGGCCGCCGCCTCCGAAAAATGGACCCAGGCACTTTTGGCCGTGCTCCAGGACTATTCCGTTCCGGACATCGACTCCGGCGTGCAGGATAAGTGGGACGGCACCGCCAAGACCCAGCCCTCCGGCAGCGGCACTCAGGACGATCCCTATCAGATCGGCACCGCTGCCCAGCTTGCCTGGTTTGCAGATAAGGTCAACGGTACCAAGAGCAGCTCCCGGGCCTGCGCCGTCCTCACGGCGGACATCGACCTGAACCGTCAGGATTGGACGGCCATCGCCGTCAATAAGTCCTATCCCTATCTGGGCACCTTCGACGGCCAAGGCCACATCATCCACGGTCTGTTGAGCGCCCCCGAGGAGGGCAGCGCCGTCCAGGGCCTGTTCGGCTACATGGGCCGTAATTACAGCGACCCGTCTGTTTATGGCACGGTGAAAAATGTAAAGGTGGCGGGCCGCATCCGCCTTACCCAGGGCAGTGGCTCCGGTCTCATTGCTGCCAGCAGCGCAGGCGAGATCTATAACTGTGAGGTCTCCGCTTTTCTGGGCACCTGGAAGGGCATCGGAAATGTGGGCGGCATCGTAGGCTCTGTTGACGGCGGCTCCGTGGAAAACTGCCGGGCCTACGGTCTGTTCCTGGCCTCCAATGAGAGTGGCTACAGCGGCTCCATGATCGGCAGCATCGGCGGCATCGTTGGCAGCATCGGCAGCACCGAGCCCAAAGAGGGCTGCCTGGTCCGCTACTGTGAAAATAACCTTACCATCCGCGGCTATGAGCCCAGCTACCTGGGCGGCAGGGGCGATGCCGTAGGCGGCATCGCGGGCCTTATCAGCAATACCGCCAAGATCCGTGAGTGCGTCAATAACGCCGAGGTCTGGGCCGGCTCCTATGTGGGCGGCATCGTGGGCAAGGTGGCCGAGAGTGCCGACGCGCAGATCGCTTATGTTACCAATAACGGCCCTGTGCGCAGCTCCTCCGGCTTCAACCTGGAGACCCGCGGCGCCGGCGGTATCGTGGGCTTTTCCGGAGACAAGGCAGCCCTGGATCTGAGCTGCGCCTATAACGCTGGAGAGGTCCTGGGCGAGACCAATCGCAATCAGTATAACGCTGCCTATGACTATTCTGCCACCGCTCCCGCTACCGGCGGCATCATCGGTAACTGGCGCAGCGGCAGCGTCTCTCATGCCCAGAGCAGCAGCTCCGATAACACCCTCTGGGGCTATGCTGCGGCTTTGGGCACCAACAGTGAAGATGCTGCCAAGGTGACCCAGCTCACGCCCACCGTCTGCGTCAGCGGCGGCAGTTGGGATAAGCTCACCACCACCCGTACCCTCCTGTATAAGCTCATCCGCATCGGCTATGACCGGGACGACCGGTATAAGGTCTATGGCGACCAGAGCGCCCTGTATAATGCCGCCGTCATGGACGGCGTGCGCCGGATCGAGCTGGCGGAGGATACCGCCGCCGCCCTGCAGGAGGCGGAAAAGGCCCTGGACGCCGTTCCTACCCAGCTGCAGGCGGCCAAGCTGGCTCTGAAGGCAGATATGCAGGCCTATGCGGACGAGAATATTTACGATAAGGACGAGCAAAAGCAGCTTCATGAGCTGCTGGTCCAGGCCAACGCCCAGGTGGACGAGGCCAAGGACCTAAGCGCCGTCAGCGACCTGCGCATTACCTACCTGGGCAGCGCCAGCACCGACGGCAGGCTCAACGAGATCGTCACCTATCCTGTCAAGGCTGCCAACAGTCTGTATAACGAGTTTATCTACGAAAAGACCTATTCCCAGGCCGACATGGCCACCCTGATCTGTGCCCATGAGAGCTGGAAGCTGAAGCTGAATACCGCCACCTCCTTCGAGATGGTTGAGCAGATCTATGCCGAGGCCCGCAAGGCCCTCAAGGAACTGACCGACGGATTCACCCCCGGCGAGACCGCCCCCGATATGGACCAGGCTGCCAGGGATGCTTTGGCTCTGGCTCGGACCCAAGTGCTGGAGGCGCTGTCTGAGCGGGAGAAGAGTTATACCGATAAGCTGACTGCGCTGGTAGGAGATGTAAACACCTTGCCGGCAAAGTGGCAGCAGACCATTCAGAACCGCTTGACCTCTGCCACGGATGCGCTGCACACCGCCGCTGCCCCAGATCTGAGCGGCGTGACGGCCTATGACGAGCTGCAAGCCCTGCAAAGCCGTCACCTGCGCAAGCTGGACGGCATTTGTACCCAGGCGACCACAGATCTGACGGAGCTTCTGGCCTCCGCCCGCAATACGGGCGCCTGGGACGGCGCTACAAAGACCCAGCCCGAAAAGGGCACCGGCACCAAGGACGATCCCTATCAGATCGGCACCGCCCCGGAGCTTGCCTGGTTTGCAGACAAGGTCAATACCGGCAGCATCTCCGCCTGTGCCGTGCTTACCGCCGACATCGAGCTGGGCTACAGCGAGTGGACACCCATCGGCATCCGCACCAACTATAACAGCGCCTTCCGCGGCGTGTTCGACGGCCAGGGCCACACCGTCTCCGGCCTGTATATTACCCGGCCCCACAACGGCTATGTGGGTCTGTTCGGCAACACCCTCGGAAATACAGAGATCCGTAATGTCACCGTTTCCGGTGAGATCACGCTGAAGGACATGACGCAAACCGTGTATGTGGGCGGCCTGACGGGCCAGGCCTATTCCGGCGAATACAGCGGCTGCGTCTCCCGCGTGAAGATCACCGGCGACGGACTCAGCAGTCAGAACAGTATGAACTCCGGCTTCGGCGGCGTGATCGGCAGCCTCCAGGGCGACGGTCAGCTGACAGACTGCCGCTTTGAGGGGAGTCTGTCCGTTACCGTGACCTCCACCCAGTATCTGGGCCGCGGCACCGGCGGCAATCGCGGCGGCGTGGGCGGCATTGTGGGCTATATCTATGGCGGCAGCCTGACCCGCTGCGTCAATAGCGCCGCTGTCACCGTGAACAAGGCCTCCGGCGTAGGCGGTATCACCGGCGCTGCCAGCGGCAGCTACAGCAAGGATAAGGTCACCCGGCTCTATCAGTGTGTGAACACCGGCCATATCTCCAACGATACGGGCTTTGCCATCGGCGCGGGCGAGTACCCCGCCGGCGGCGTGGCCGGCATCCTGGGTGTGGCGGATACCTACGGCCAGATCGTCGTCGACTCCTGCTATAACACCGGCACCGTCTCCGGCGGCATCATCGCCGGCGGTATTCTGGGCGGCGAGGCCGGCAGCTACAGCACCAAGACCACCTCCAACGGCAGCGGCAATAAGGAGCTCGTTGTCCGCAACTGCTATAACGCCGGCACTTTGGACACCGGCACCGCCGTGGACAGAATGGGTGCCCTGGCGGGCTATCCCATTGCCGGCCAGTACCGCGATGCTCTCTATGTCCTCCAGGGCTCCGGCCGCATGACCATGGGCTGGAAGAGCAGCCAGGGCGACCGGATCACTACGCTGGGCACCTTGGCGGCGGATATGTTCCCCGACCTTACGGAGAGCATTGCGGACCTCAACGGCGGCTATCCCATTTTCTCCTGGCAGCTTTTGCTGTCTGACAGCCGCGAGTCTATTCTTGCCTATCTGAACGAATATTACCATACCCGGGTGGAGGAGATCCTCTCCGCCGACCAGCGTACCCGGATAGAGGCTCTGCTGCAAGCCACAGCGGATACCGTCCGCACAGCCGACCAGGCCCAGACCATCATCGACGCCTACCATGCGGCCCTGGCCGCCATGGACCCGGATAAGCTCCTGGATGCGGCTCGCGGGGCGGCTATGGAGCTGCTGGATAAGGCCTATGAGTCGGCCAAGGCAGCCTACCCCTATATTGAGGCCGGCCTCACCGAGAGCTACCGGTCCTGCCAGGTGCAGATTCGCCAGAGCTCCAGCTATACCCGCGGCCAGGCCGTAGTTGATGGTTTCTGTGCCCAGGTGGTAGACCTGCTGGTGGCCGATGCCCGGGGTGCGGCGGTAAAGTTGCTGACCCAGAAGGCCGAGACCATCCGGAGTGCCTACGAAGTCCTTACTCCGGCCCAGCAGGCTCTGATGGAAAACTATGGAAAGCTCTCCCAGATCCAGGCCCTGTCCGATCTGTATGCCAAGGATCTGGACCTGCTGCGGCAGTGGGGCCGGGAGGATGCTGAGGCCTACGAGGATCTGGCCCAGCAGCTCCAGACGCTGAATGAGACCGCCCAGGAGACCCTGGGTAACTGCACAAATCAAGAGGCCCTGGCCCCGGTACTGGATGGCTACTGCGCGGATGCGGCCAAGCTGCTGCTGACCGATGTAGACTTCACCAGCGGAACCACCACCCTGCGCCAGCTGGAGGATGCGGCGGACCGCCTGGAGCGCACACGCAAGGCCCTCGACGGGCTCAGCGAGACCCAGCGTAAGCTCTTCGGCGAGGAGAGCATAGCTGCGCTGGAGAGCGCCGAGACCCTCCTGGCCGTGTATAGAAAGGCGGACCAGACACTGCGGGATTGGTCGGCGGAGGATAAGGCGACTTACCCGAAGCTGGCCGCCGCCCTGGATCGGCAGCTGGCAGAGTCTCTTGCGGCTCTGGACGCCTGCACCGATAAGGACGGCGCGGCCCGGGAGCTGAACCGCTACTGCGCCAAGATCGCCGACCTGCTCATCGACCAGATCGGCGCCCTGTCTCCGGAGCCTACGGAGGAGTCCTTGGCCGCAGTGCGCCAGGCTGTGCGCCAGGCCCAGGACTATTATGACAAGCTCACTCAGGAGCAGAAGCAGTATGTAACGGGTCTGGATAAGCTCACCGCCGCCGCGGAATACTGCGCCACGGCCACGGTGAAGAAACCCGACCAGGCCGGTGGCTCCCAGGGCGGCACCGGTGGCAGCGTCAACACGCCCGCCGCGTCGGACGCCGACGCCGTAAAGACGGTCACAGATCTGATCCGCGCCATCGGTCAGGTGACTCTGGAGCGCAAGGATGCCATCGAAAAGGCCCTGGAGGCCTACGATGCTCTGACGGATGCCCAGAAGACGCTGGTATCCAAGGAGGACAAGACCCTGCTGGATAATGCTGTTGCCGCCTATAAGGCGCTTCTGGATGCCCAGAATACCGCCCAGGGCGATACCGCGACGGATCCCGGGAGGAATGACGATGGGCAAAGCAGCGCGGCCTTTGACTGGACCATCGTTTGGACCGTTTTGGGCATCCTGGCCGCCGCAGCCGTGATCTTCGGCCTGTCCAGATGGTTCCTAGCAGCTAAACGCAATAGAGAGAAAAAGTAATCATGCGACCGAAACAGGAGAAGGGCATTTGCCTTTCTCCTTTCGGTGGTATATCCCTTGGGAGGTGTGACATTGAAGAGAAAACTGGAACCGCTTTTGCGAGGGGGTCTGGCGCTGCTTTTGTGCCTTGTCACCATCTTGTTGGCGGCGAATATACAGGCGGGGCAGCCCCGGCGGCAGCAGCAGGATCCAACCTCCCGGATGCTGCTGTCCGACGCGGACATTTTATATGACGCCGACGGCGTTTCCCGCTTTGACGGCACCGACAACCAGCCCACAGACCAGAATGAGGACACCTCTCAGGATCAGCCCCCCGAGGAGCGGGACGACGACCTTGTTTCCACCCCCGATCAGCCGGACGATGACCCGTCGGAGGCTCCCTCCGACAGCGCCGGCCGCACGAATATCGGCGATCTGCTGGACATCACCGGCCCCGGCGGCGGCTCCGGCGGGCAGACCCCGTCCCGGGAGCCGGGAAAAGAGGACGGTGGCTCCCAGGTAGGGGACCCGGACCGCTATTTTGAAACCAGCATCATAAACGGAGATGTGGTGGATTATGAAAACTATACCTTCACCATTCGCCATCTCAAGCCCCTTTTACAGGTGCGGGGCATTACGGTGCTGGTGAACGGCCAAGAGTATTCTTTCCGGGCCAATGCTTCCAGCCTGCTGGTGCGCTTGGAGGAGGGAAGCAACACCATCGTTGTCCGTGTGTCGTACTACGACGGCACACAGAACATCCTGGCTTCCCGCTCCTATACCGTCCGCTACAGCCCCGCCGGGCAAACGGTGATTGTTGCCTATCGTAAGCAGGATAATACGCCCCTGAGTCAGATCCATACCACGGCGGAGGGCAGCCTCAGCTTCGTGGCCTACGGCCTGCGGGACGGCAGACAGCTGCGAGCCTCCGTGCGCCTCAACGGCAAGACCATCCAGTCTGCCACCAGCGCCTTTACTGCCGCACTGCAATTTGGCGAAAATGTGTTGGAGGTCAGCGTAAATGACCGCACCGGCAGCGCTTCGGAGACCTTCTACATCTGCTATCAGGCGGACGGCTTCAAAATTACCACCAGCTTTTGCAGCACCGTCATCGACAATGATACCAAGCAGCCCCAGCACATCAGCGAGGAGCTGCCCCTGTATCTGGATAATGAGGAATTCCGCTTCCGCTTCTATGTGAATCAGGAGACGGGTCGGGAGGAGATCACCCAGGTGCGCTATGCCGACAAGCTGGTGAAGACCGGGGCTGACGGCTGGTATACCGTCCAGGTGGACACCCGCCACCCCCAGTATCTGGTGCTGCGCTATGTGGACGCCGATGGAGTCCGCCAGAGCTATAAGTGGACCGTGCGCTTCCACCGCAATCCCGGCAACACCCCGCCGGATAAATATCCCACCATTTCCGCCACCATCGAAGTGGGCAGTGAGATCCTGGGCCTGGAGGACGGCATTGTGCTCAAAAGCCCGGACGTCATCACCATTGTGGACGCCAGGAGCTGGAACAACGAACAGCTCTATCTTAATGACTATGTGGTCTCCGTCAATGGCCGGGTCATCGCTTCCCCCTGCAGCCAGAGTGGCGCTACCTTCGGCTATAATACCTATCTCACTCAGGAGGGTGCCAACACCATCACCATCACTGCCACGGATAAGGACGGCTACACCGCCACCCGCAGCTGGACGGTGTACTATGAAAAGGGCGATGTCACCGTCACCGTCAGCGTGGAGGCCACCACCGTGGGCCTGGGCTATCTCATCCCGCCCACCCAGGTCACCGTGCCCGGGGGAACGGATGTCATGTCCATCGTCCTGGACCTGCTGGAGAAAAACGGATATACCCACACCGGCGGCAGCGACTATCTGGCCTCCATTGCCAAGCCTGGCATCAATAATGGCTATCACATTGACCCCGAGCTGATGGACCTGATCATCACCGACGGCATGGACGCATTCGGCGCGAGCCGGGATCCCAAGCCCGGATCCATGGATTCTTTGGGCGAGTTTGACTATTACCGCTGGTCGGGCTGGATGTTCTCCTATAATGGCAGATACCCCGGCTACAGCATGAGCGCCTGCAAGCCCCAGGACGGCGCTGTGATCCGCCTGCGCTACACCCTGGCCCTGGGCAAGGACATCGGCGGCTTTTCTGCGGCACTGGGCAGCGGCTACGGACAGACCAGCGGAAACTACTATAAGGAATGGTAAAGGAGAGACCTATGAACAGCAATGTCAGTAAGATACTCACAGAGGTACACAAGGTCATCATCGGCAAGGATGAGGTTTTGGAAAAGATACTCATGACCCTGCTTTCCCGGGGCCATGTGCTGCTGGATGATGTGCCGGGCACCGGTAAGACCACGGCAGCTCTGGCCTTTCACCGGGCGCTGGGTCTGCGCTACGGGCGCATCCAGTTTACGCCGGATGTCCTCCCGTCGGACATCGTGGGCTTCTCCCTGTATCGCAAGGAAACAGGTGACTTTGTATATCAGCCCGGCGCGGTTATGACCAATCTTCTCCTGGCTGACGAGATCAACCGTACCTCCAGCAAGACCCAGGCGGCCCTGCTGGAGGTGATGGAGGAGCGCCAGGTCACAGTGGACGGTGTCACGCACCCTCTGCCTGCGCCCTTTGCCGTTATCGCCACCCAAAACCCCGTGGGCTCGGCAGGTACGCAGCTCCTGCCCCAGGCCCAGCTGGACCGCTTCATGGTCTGCCTGGAAATGGGTTATCCCGACTTTGACAGCCAGGTGAATATCCTGCGCGACCGCCAGCAGGAGGATCCGCTGACCCAAGTGGAGACGGTCTCCTCGGCGGAGGAGCTGCTGCAAATGCAGCAGCAGGCCCAAAGTGTCCATATGGACGATGCGCTTTTGGCCTATGTCACCCGTCTGGCCGAGGCCACACGCACGCACCCATTGGTGCTTCTGGGCGTCAGTCCCCGCGGCGCCCTGGCTGTGTGCCGTATGAGCAAGAGCCGCGCCTTTATGTATGGGCGGGACTATGTGCTGCCGGAGGATGTGCAGGCGGTGTTTGCGGATGTCTGCGCCCACCGTCTCATTCTCGCCCCCAAGGCGCGGATTGCCGAGACCACCGCCGCCGACATCCTTGCTGAGCTTTTGCAGCAGGTGCGCCGCCCCGATCATATTTAAGTCATGGCCAGATATCGAGTTTTGTTTGGCCTGTGGCTGGCGATTTGGCTGGTGCTCTGGGCTTTGGGTAAAAATGCCATGCCGCTGTGTGTTCTGCTGGGGAGCCTTGTGGCCGCCATTGCAGAGCTTGCCTGTACAGCCCTGGCCGCTAAGCACCTTCGACTATCTCTCAGCGCGCCGCTCTCTGTGCAGAAGGGGGAGGAGGTATCCGTTTGCGTGCAGGTGGAAAACACAGGCCTTTTCAGCCTGGCCACCCTGTCGGTACAGGTTTGCTGCCGCAATCTTCTCACGGACGAGCGCAGCTGCCGAGCCTTGCGTATTTCTGCCCCTGGGCGCCAGAGGCAAAGCGAGGTGGTTACCTTTGCCGGACTCCGCTGCGGCAAGCTGGAGTTGACCTTGCCGGAGCTGCGAGTCTATGACCTGTTTGGCCTGTATGGGCGGCGGGTGGCGGAGAATGTACGCACATTCAGTCTTGTGCTGCCGGAGCTTTATCCGGTGCAGCTGCAAACAGGCGAACGCACTACCCCGGATTTTGACAGCGATGAATACTCTATGCGTCACCCCGGGGACGATCCCAGCGAAACCTTTGCCCTGCGGGAATATGTCCCCGGTGACCGGGTTCGCAGCATTCATTGGAAGCTCACGGAAAAGACCGGCGATGTCATCGTGCGTCAGCTGGGCCTGCCCGTAGATCATTCCATTCTCCTGCTCCTGGATAACAGCGCCCCCGAGGCATGTACTCCCGCTGACAAGGAATCCTTGGGTGAGCTGACGGCTTCGGTATCCGCTGCCCTGTGCGCGGCTGGCCTTACCCATCATATCGCTTGGTATGACCGGAATCAGGATGCCGTATCCTCCGTTCCCGTGGAGGGGGAGGACACGCTGACACCGGCCCTGGCAGAGCTGCTGGCGGCCCGTATCGTGCCGGACGAGCAGACGGTTTTGGAGCATTTTGCTCAGTGCGGAGGCTCCTTGGACTATGCCCATGTGGTGCTTTTGACCCTGCGTCCGGAGCAGGAGCCCATCCCCGAAGGGGAGAGCGGACCCTTGTTCACCGTGGTACCCTGCGGCGCGGCGGTAAGCAGAGAGGAGGGGGTTTATCTTGCGCTTTAAGTTTATTGCCCAGCGCCTGTGTGCATATCTGCCTCCGGTTCTGTTGGCGGCGGCGCTGATCTGGCTGGTGGCTGATGCCTTCCTCCCGGAGCAGAGCGCACTGCTTCCCGTGACTGTGGCAGCGGCTGCCGCAGCCAGTACGGCGCTTACCCGGGGCAAGTGGCGCACGGCAGCTTACACCTTTTGGCTGCTTGGCTGCCTTTTGGCTGCCGTCCTTTTTTGGCGCGTAGCTTCGGAAGGCTTTGCCTTGCTCATAAACGGTGTGCTGGATGTTTGGAAGCATATAGCCGCCCGAAACACAGACTATTTTTCCGTTTCCGGCGAAAACGGCCCCGTTTTTTTTCTGTGCCTGCTGGGGGCGGTGCTGGGTGTGGGGAGCGCAGACCTTATGCGCCGCCGTAGCACTGCGGGCTTTTGGATCCTTACGGCGGTGCTTGGGCTGCTGGGCCTTCTGCTTGCGCCGCAGCTCACCGCCGGCTGGCTTCTGGCGGCGGCCCTTACAGAGCTTTTGACCTACACGGTTTTTTTCGCCGGTACCGGAAGCGCCGGTGTCTGGCTCCGGGTGACGGCTATCCTACTGCTGACCGCCCTTTTGTTAAACGGCTGGCAGACGGCCAAGCCCGACTTTCTCAATGAGGCCGTGGACGGATTGCGCCAGGGCGTGGAGCGCCTGCGCTACGGGAGCAACGAGACCATCGGTCTTCCTGAGGGGGATCTCCGTTCCGTAGGCCCCCGGCAAACCAACCAGGATACTGCCCTGGAGATCACCATGGATGTCCCCGCTTCCTGCTATCTTCGGGGCTTTGTGGGCGAAACCTATGAAAACAGTCGCTGGTATGCGCTGGATGCCGATACGCTTTATTCGGCGGCGGACAGCTTCTTCTGGCTGCACGAGGACGGGTTTTATCCCCAAACACAGCTGGCTGCCGCGGCCTCCGCGGTGCAGCCGGAGCTTGTGCGTGAAAATACCATTTCCGTGACCAATTTGAGGGCCTCCGCCCGCTATCTCTATGCGCCCTATGAGCTGTTGCCGGGCAGCGCCGGGCTGGATGCCGCTTCCATCGGCGACCGCACCCTGCTGGGCTCGGGCCTGCGCGGTCAGCGAACCTATGGCTTTTCTGCCGCTCAGGGTCTCATCACCCAGTATCAGCGCATCAATGCGGCTCTATCGCAGACCACGGAGCAGCAGACACCCTTTTTGCAGGATGAGGCAGCCTACAACGCCTTTGTTTATGACCGCTACACTGCCATTCCCTCCGATATTCGCAGCTACCTGGCCGATAAGCTGGGTGACTATGCGGTCTCCGACGGCGAGGCCCACTTTGACTATCAAAGTGCCAAGCAAAATATTTTATTTTATCTTACCACCTATGCCGAGTATGACGAAACAAATGTGACTCCGGTAGGCAGCGGTGTGGATTTTGTGCTGAACTTTTTGGACGGCACACGAAAGGGCTACAGCGTCCACTATGCCACGGCAGCGGCTATGATGTTCCGCTATTATGGTATTCCCGCCCGGTATGTGGAAGGATTTTTGGTGAGTAAGCAGGAGACCCAGACCTTGGAACCGGGACAAACACTGGCCTTGGACGGCTCCCACATCCACACCTGGGTGGAATATTATCAGGATGGTGTGGGCTGGCTGCCCTTTGAGGTGACGCCGCCTTACTTCTCCGCCGTGGAGCAAACGGAAAAATACCAGGACATCTCCGGCCTGATCGGCCAGCAGCCGCAGGATACGGTGGTGGATAACATTCAGGACAATCCCCAGGGCGATGACACAAACGAACCCTCGCTGCTGAATTTCTGGCTCAAGTATCGGCTGCAAATTTTACTGATTCTGGCCGTGACCGCGGCGCTGGCCCTGCTTGCGGCGTTCATCGCATGGCTTATGTGGGAGCGGAAAAAGACTGCCCGGCGTAAGGCGTCGTTCCTATCGGAGGATCTTCCCGCGTCTATCCAAGCTATTTTTGCCTATACCATAGATGTACTCCGGGCTCGGGGCCTCCGGGCGAAAAACTGCGCCCCGGAGGATTACGCAGACCTTCTTGATCCGGATCTCCGCGCCTCTTATCGGCAGGCGGCGGCTATTTGGCAGGAGGCCCGCTTCAGCGGACACCCCATGGAGGAGGCACAGCGGCAGACTGTACTCGCTCTGGAGAGCGAGCTGTGGCGCAGAACCTGGGAGCAGGCCAATATTCTGCGTAGGATCAAGCTAAAATACATTCTCTTTTTATAGGAGGAGCTACCATGAAAAAAAGAATCTCCTGTATGCTGCTTTCGATTTTGCTGCTTTGTCTATGTGCCTGCGGAGAAAAAAGCGTATGGCGCGCGGCGTATGAGCGCACCGGCCAGGCCCTGCAAAGTGAGGTGAACGAGCTGCGCGTGGGCTCTGTGGGCGGCGAGTGGTGCATCATTGGCTTGAGCCGTTCGGGCCGTTTGACAAGCGATGCGGCCCATGCTTATTTAGAGCAGGCGGACGCCTATATTCGAGCCATCGGCACGCCTCGGCTCCACCAGGCCAAGTCTACGGAAAATTCCCGCCTCATTTTGGGCATCACCGCAGCGGGGGGAGATGTAACGAATATCGGCGGCGTAAATCTGCTGGCCGGGCTCACGGATATGAAATATCTGTCCGCACAGGGGCTCAACGGAGCCATTTGGGCACTCATTGCCCTGGACTGCGGCGGCTATGAGATTCCTGCCGCTCAGCCCGGCGAGACACAGACCACTCGGGAGGGCTTGGTGGATCTGCTTCTTAGCAGCCGCAATGCCGATGGCGGCTGGAGCCTTTTCGGCGAATCCTCCGATCCCGATATGACCGCAATGGCGCTCCAGGCCTTGGCGCCCTACCGCCAGCGAGAGGATGTAGCCCGGGCGGCGGAGTCTGCGGTGGACTATCTTTCGGTCATTCAGCTCCCCAGCGGCGGTTTTTCCAGCTGGGGCACGGCGAACTGCGAATCCTGCGCCCAGGTTATCGTCGCCCTCACGGCTCTGGGGCTGGATCCGCAGAAGGAACAGCGCCTCATCAAAAACGACCAAAGCGTGGTGGATGCCCTCTGTACCTTTGCCGTGAACGATGGTTTTTACCACTCTGCCGACCTGGCGGAGGTAAACGGCATGGCTACCGAGCAGGCCTATTATGCCCTCACGGCCTACGCCCGTTTTTTGGACGGACAAACCAGGCTGTACGATATGACAGACTGCATTACCTGAAAGCGTAAAAAATTCCCACTTTTTAGAACAAATCATCGAAAAATGCCATTGCACTTTTTGGCTGGGTGTGATAAAATCTTAAAAAACAGGACAATAGAATACAAACAGGATGATTCGCTCGGAGCTCTGCGCTCCGAAGGCGGAATAGGGTGAAAAGCCCTGCGAGAAGGTCACTGTGATGCCTGCTTACAGCAGGATAAGTCAGATACGCCGAGAATGATGCCTGGGCTTTGCCGATCCCGAAGCCGAAGCGATTCAATGCTTATAGCGTATAGCTTGCACGGCTTCCGGAAGGGGGCCGTGTTTTTTGCTGCTGCAGACTATTTGCCCCTGTGTCGGCCGGAGCGCGGCTGCGCTCCGCAGCGGAAATTGCGCGCCTACCCCTGCGGCGCACATCGCACATAGAAATATACAGGAGGAATGCAAATGAAAAAGAGGGTTTTAAGCCTAATGATGGCTCTGCTGCTCTTATGGCAGTTGATTCCATCTGTGTGCCTCGCCGCCGGAGGAACCGCCGACAGCAGCTTTGTCTTGGCTGCCGCCACGGCCGGAAAGGTACTCATCGAGCCCGTTGCCGTGTCCTACACCGGCAGCGAGACTTTGGCCCAAGCACTGAAGAAAAGTGGCTACGATTTGGAGGGCCTGGACAGCGGCTTCGTCACCAAGGTCCAGGGTGTGAGCGGCAATTATCGCCGGGTGGATGATGCGGGCGGCCTAAGCCTGGATCAGCCTGCCAAGGGAGTCACCTTCCTGGCCATTGTGGAGATCGACCTGAACGCGGAGCAAGCCGCCGCCTTGGGTAGTCTCCTAAAGGTCATGGCCGCCTACAGGGCCTTCGATACCGGCGTGACCCGCTATCCCCCGGCCCAGGAGGCCTATAAGGCGGCGCTGGAGGCACTTTATAGGGCCGATGCCGATGCCTCCGCTCTGCAAGCCGCTCTGTCCGGGGCAATGGATCGATTTGACAGGGAAGTGGTCAACGGTAAAAAAGTCACCGCTGCGCTGACGGTGCAGACCTTATCCGGTCTGGACCCCGCGTCCTACACTCTGGACACAGAGGACAGCTATGGCCGCACCGCCCGGTTTGAAAAGAGCCAGGCCATCCAGCTGGTGCCGGGTGCATATAGCTTCCAACTCCAAAGCGGCAGCGATGCCCAGGCTGTCGGCACTATGACTCTGACAGATTCCGGTGTTGTGCAGATCGGCGGCGAAACGGTCACTACCCTGTGCCTGCCGGATGGGGAGTGGTTGGGCGAGGCCGTTTTGCACGGCGGCAGCGTAGCTTCCGGGACCTATGACCACGACGGCGATACCTATTATGTGGCAGATACGGATCCCTCCCCTTATATCTACCTGCCCAAGGGCGCGGATGCCGGGGATCTATCTTTGAATGCCGGTGCCGTCTATACCAATACCGATGGCCAGGCGGTGGAGATACCCATTGCCTGGGCAAGCCAGGCCGCCCGCCTTACCGGTGTCCTGCCTGTCGGCACACAGGCCGGCCGGGTGACGCTGAAGGCCAGCCTTGCCTATGAGGGATATGTCCTCTCCCGGCTGCGCACTCATTGCCTGGAGCGCGCGCCCACCCTTACGGCGCTGTCCGTCGTCGCCAACGGCGCCGAGCAGATGGTGGGTACTTTTCTTCCCAACCAGCTGCGCTACACCTTTAATGTGGCCACGCCCCAGGTCACTATCACCCCTGCCACGCTGGAGGGTGACTACACTGTCACCGTTCAGGGCAAAAAAGTGCAGCCGGGCGAAAGCTGCACCCAGTCTCTGGCTATGGGCAGCAACACCATAGAAATCAAGGTCGCGTTGGAAAACGGCAAGAGCCGGACTTATACATTGAATATTGGCCGCGTAGCGCCGAAAACCGTAACCGTACTGCACGACACCGACCTCACCCTTCAGCTTCTGGACAGCAATGGGCAGACCCTCTTGCCAGAGTCCGACAGCAACGGTCAGGCCGTGTATCAAATCCTGCCTCGCGGCGGCTACAGCTATGTGACTACCAAGGGCTGCTATACCGCGAAGGAGACCTTCAGCGTTTTTGAGGATATGACCGTTAAGGCCAAACGCCCCCGGGAGGAGGACTGGCTGACGGGCCTGCAGATCTGCGCCGGCAGCACAAAGAGCTCCGGCATCTATCTGGACAGCGCCGACTTTCAAACCTCGCGGCATGAGTACACCATCCAGCTTCCCGATACCGAGAGTGTGCTCTATGTCTGGGCTCTGTCTGACAAGACCAATCTTATCAAGGTCCAGGAGACCGGTACCTCCGTCTATACCAAGACGCTCACCGCCAGCGGCAAGGCCGTTCGTGGTTTGGCCGCCGCCGACGGCCAGGAAAAGACCTTGACCCTGAGTCTGTCCTTGACGGAAAATGGCTGTACTTATGTCCAAAACTACACCGTGCAGGTTCAGCGAAGCCTGTCTCTGCAAAGTCTGTCCCTGCGTATCGATGGCCGGGATACGGCCATCCATCCCTTGGTGGATGGCAAGCTCCAGGAAAATAAGGGCTTCGACAGGAAGCTCCTAAGCTACCAGGCTGATCTGCTCAGCACCGCCAAGACCGCCCAGATCACCGCCACGGCCTACGCGCCCCAGGCTGTTATTAAGGTCAATGGCGAGATTTATGATGGTGGCGACCTGACCCTGAACACGACCCTTTCTGCCGAGACCGTCACCATTACCCTTTGCGACGCTGCCACCGACCGCGTCACCCAGACCTATACCATTGAGCTGGCCAAGCGTCAGCCTCTCCGGGGTCAGTTTATCATAAAGGATCAGTATGGCACACCCCTGCCCAATGCCGTCGCCGTGGTGTATGACACCAAGACCAGCGAGCGTATCCTGCCTGACAGCCAGGGTGTTTATCCCCTGGTCGCCGGCAGCACCTACCGCTATACCGCCACTTGCCGGGGCTATGTGGGCTGCCAGGATCAGGTCACGGTCAGCGAAAACGCCTGCACGGTGCAGATTGCGCTGTCCAAAGCCCCTTCCACCAGTTATGGTATGGGCGTCACCTCCGATTGGCCCAACTTCCGGGGCGATGAGACCAACAACGGGATCATCTCTGCCAAGACGCCGATCCAGGCCGAGAACGCCATGCTCAGCTGGGCTACCAAGCTGGGGGAGAGCTACGGCTCCGGCGCCACCGGCTGCCCTATCCTTATTACCGAGGGCGGCTGGGACTATGTCATCTCCTATGCCGGCAGCAGCATCGTCAAGCTGGATGCTCTCAGCGGCAAGGTAGTGGCCACCGGCAACATGAAGACCAACTCCAGCTTCGCCATCAATTCGCCTACCTATGGCGGCGGTATGATCTTTGTGGGTCTGGCCGGCGGCGGCATCCAGGCCTTTGACGCCAGGACCCTTAAATCCCTCTGGTACTACAAGGATGCCCTGGGCGGCCAGCCCAATAGTCCCATCACCTATCACGACGGCTACCTCTACACCGGCTTTTGGAACAGCGAGGAGCAGACGGCAAACTTCGTCTGTCTCACGGCCACCGACGAGGTTCCCGGCGGGGACGACGAGACCAAGCTGCCCGTGTGGACCTGCCCGGTGAAGGGCGGATTCTACTGGGCGGGCGCCTATGTGCAGGAGAATTTCCTGCTGGTGGGCACCGACGATGGCGGCGGCGGATATACCACCCCATCGGGCGGACTGCTGTGCCTGGATCCGCGCACCGGCGTGGAGCTGGATTCCATGCACGACCTGGTGGGCGATGTGCGCTCCACCGTGGCCTATGACAAGGTGACCGACCGCTATTACTTCACCAGCAAGGGAGGATATTTCTACTCTGTGCGGGTGGAGGAGAAGGACGGCGGGTATCAACTGGCCGACCTCAAGGGCATCAAGCTGGAAAACGGCTCCGGCGGCACGGCCATGAGCACCTCGACCCCGGTGGTGTATAACGGGCGGGCCTATATCGGCGTGTCCGGCACGGGTCAGTTTACCCAGTATTCCGGCCACAACATCACGGTGATCGACCTGGAGAGCTGGTCCATTGCCTATCGGGTGACCACCCAGGGCTATCCCCAGACCAGCGGCATGCTCACCACCGCCTATGACGACGGCTACGCCTATGTATATTTCTTTGACAACTACACCCCGGGCAAGCTGCGGGTGCTGAAGGATGCGCCCGGCGTCACCGCGCCGCTGCTGACGACCAAGGAGACCCTGAAGGGCAATGCCTATTTTACCGGCAAGGTGCTCTTTACCCCCAACGACAGCCAGGCGCAGTATGCCATTTGCTCTCCCATCTGCGACCAATACGGCAATATTTATTTCAAAAACGATTCCGCCTACCTGATGTCTCTCAGCAATACCATTGAGCGCATCGAACTGCTGCAGGGACCCAATAAGACGGCCTATCAGCCGGGCGAGCTGTTTGACCCCGCGGGCATGATCGTCCGACTGCACTACAGCAACGGCACCTCCCGCGTAGTTCCGGCCACCCGGAATAAGATCGCCTATCTGGGCGGCACCGGCGAGGCACTGAAGGAGGGGCAGACGGAGACGGAGGTCCATTTCCTCTACGCCATGTATCAGAATGAGACGCTGAATAACAGCCAAACCGGTGCGGGCAAAGCCTATGTCTCGCCCACGGTCAGCGTCTCCATCACCGTAGGTGACCCCACGCCCCCGGAGCCGGAGGTGACCCTGGGTGACCTCAATGGCGACGGGGAAGTGGATATTATGGACCTAACAGCTCTGCGCAGATATGTGGCGGGACTCATTAAATTGGATGCAGATCGTCTTGCCGCCGCTGACCTCAATGGCGATGGAGAAGTGGATATTATGGATTTGACGATCCTGCGCAGATATGTAGCGGGGCAGATCGATAAATTCCCGGCCCCAAAATAACGGTTGTATATGGGACTTGCCACCCCATTTGCAATAAATAAATTTAGTGAAAAGGAGAAAGTATGAAAACGGTAAAACGATGGATATCCATGGTGTTGGTCGTGGCCATGCTCCTGTCCCTCACCGGGACGGTGACCTACGCCGCGGAAGGCTCCCTCACCTATACTGTGGGAACAGCCAGTGTGGATGTCAGCAGCGGAACAACGGAAGTCAAAGTCCCTGTTTCACTATCCAATAACACACTCGGACTTGTTTCGGCAAAGTTTGCCCTGGAGTACGATGAAACAGCGCTGACCTTTACAGGCGCGTCTGCCATCGTGCAGGACTATACTGTGACGCCGAACCCCTCTGCAAACACTGTCGTGATTGACAGCTTGGATAATTACACCGGCAACGGTGAGATTTTCCAGCTTACATTCACGGTGAAGGATGGCGCTCATAATGGAGACTATAAAATCAACATAGCAGGTTCCGGGAAAAACTCCTCTTGCTATGTTGGCGATGATGGTATGCCGGTAGCTATTACCGATGCCAATTATGTCGCCGGCACCATCACCGTCTCCGGCGTGGCCGCGCAGCCGCAGGTCACCAGTCTAGTGCTGAAAAAGGCTACTACTGATACGGACCTTACGGAGCTGAAGCTGAGCATCAGCAAGGTTGGCACAGTGTATTCTTTCTCTGTCCGCGCCGAATTCGAGGCGGAAGAGGGGGCCGACACCACCGTCACCTGGGAAAGCAGCAACGAAAATGTGGCCGCTGTGGAGAACAAGGTGAATACCTCGACCGGCAAAAACTTCTGCCGTATCACCACCAAGGGCCTGGGCACCGCCATCATCACCGCCCACTGCGGCGCTTTGACGGCCAGCTTTACGCTGACCATTTCGGCCTATGATTCCACAGAGATGACGGTCGCAAGCGAAGAGGGCAGCCGCTATATAAGCTTCACGCTGAAAAGCGATGATACCGCGGCTCCCACGGTGCAGCTGACGACGAAGCCCAAATATGACCTAACGGTTTTGGAGAATGTCCAGTGGACCAGCTCCAACGAAAATGTGGCCACGGTGAATGAAAGTGGCCTTGTGACTGTCACCGGCATTGGCTCTGCCGAGATCTCCGCCACCGGCACATGCGCCGGAAGCGGCACGGTGGCAAAGGGCACCGCCAGTATTACAGCCAGCCCCGACAGCAGTGAGCTGCCCACCATCACCGTAAAGAGAGGCGACAAGGTCATTTCCGATCGTTCGGGCTACAACGCGGAGGAGCTGATCCTGCCGATAGGCAGCACGGTCACCCTCAAAGCGGAGCAGAGTAAGACCAGCTTCACCTGGTTGGGCAAGACCTATTCATATAAGCTTGCCGCAAATACGGATTGGGTCTATAGTGATACTGGGGCCACTGGCACTGTCACGGTAAAAGACAACGGCGAGATCAGGGTTACGGCGGCATCCTATAGCACGGCGGGGAAGAAACTCGCTATAAAGGTGTATGCGGAAGGAGCTTCCAATTCCTATGTATACTGTGCGTTTCGCCTGATTGCTAAGACCGGTCTAACCCAGGCGGAGGACGGTTATTTTGAGATTTACAACGCCAACGATCTCAAGGAGTTTGCCGATCTGGTGAATAACACCGCCTGCACCAATGCTATAGGTGGCCAGCCGGAGAAGAATTTGAATCTCCGCTTGATGAATGACATCGACATGACCTCCATCAATGATACCTATATTCCCATCGGCTCGGCCATCAACGGGAAATTCGGCAGTTATGCCAGCAGTAAGTATTATTCTTGGTGCGGCGACTTTGACGGTAATGGTCACAGGATTTATAACATTGATTATACTGCCCAAAACCGCAGCAATGTGACGCAGTGGGATAACAGTGGCGTCATCTTCACCACCGCCGGAAGCTGCCGCGACCTCACGGTCGAGGGCAAGGTCAAAACGGCCAGCAACTGGACTGGCGCCCTTTGCGGCGTGGGCCAGTGCAGCAAATATGAAAATGTGATCTCCAAGCTGGAGATCAACGCCGGTAAGGCCAGCCGTGTCTCCGGCATTGGCGGAAGCGATCAAAGAGCTACCTTCAAAAACTGCGTGAACTACAGCAATATTATTTCCAATAGTGAGGCCAAATACAGCTATGTGGGCGGCATTGCGTTGGAAGGCGCGGTGGTGGAAAACTGCCAAAACTATGGCCGACTGGAGAGCACAAACCCCAATGCGGAGATTTCCGGCATTGTGCAGTATAGCCGCGCGGTCGGTTATGTGATCAAGATCAGCCAGTGCGCCAACTATGGCGAGATCATCGGTGCAAAGGCCGCCGGTATCGTTGCGGATTTTGAGCCCCGCGGAAATGGCAGCGTGGTTGACTGTTACAACTGGGGTGAGATCAAGGGCTCTGTGTATGCAGGTGGTGTTATCGGCAGGGTGGATCTTCAGGCGTATGGCAATTCGCTGAAAATGTCCGGCTGCTATAACTACGGCAGCGTTACCAGCGATGACAGCAGCGCGACTCTCGGCGAACTGATCGGAAAGATAAGCCTCGGCAGCAGTGTGCCTACCAACTCCGTTGAAAAGTGCTTCTATAACGAGGACTCCGGCAATGATGCCATCGGCACAATCGCCAATAGCAGCAGCATCGTATACGAGGCACCCGAGTTTACCGCCATTTCCCAGAACGACTTCGCCACCCTGGCCGAGAAGCTGGGTGAAAACTTCCAGAATAGCTGCCCTGCCCCCGTGTTCACCTGGCAGCAGGCAAAGGGCCATGCTTACGGTACCGTTGTAACCTACGTCTGGCACCTGAATACCGAGACCGGTGCGTATGACGCCTGCACCGCCTCTGTCGAATGCACCGAGTGCGGCAGTAAGCTGAGTCAGGCTCTTACCGTCGAGCGCGAAGTGGCTCGGACTGACTGTACTAAGGAGCGTACCGTCACCTATACCGCCACCGGCACCATCAACGGTGTGGCAGCCGACGGTACCCAGACGGACATTCTGCCCGCCGGTACGCATGAAGTGAATTCTGACAAGTGGGCCAGCGACGGCGATGCTCACTGGCATGTCTGCGCCAACTGCAATGTCCGAGTGGACGAGACGGCGCATACCAATAATGGCTGGAAGACGGATGCGAATAATCACTGGCATGAGTGCACGGTCTGCGGCAGCTCTTATGACCTGGATAAACACTCCGGCGGCACCGCCACGGCTGTGAAGAAGGCCCAGTGCAAAGCTTGCGGCCAGGAATATGGCGAGCTGGCCCTGCCCACGCAGGACAAGGATGGCTATTACCTCATCCACAACGCCGATGAGCTGCTTTGGTTCCGCAACACAGTGAACGCAGGACAGAATACGATCAAGGGTCGCCTGGCTAACGACATTGATATGACCGGCGCCTGCGAAAACTGGGTCCCCATCGGCAATCATTACAACAAATATCCCTTCAAGGGAACCTTCGACGGTGCGGGCAAGACCATCAGGAACTTTGATGTGACCTCCGCTGGCGGCTCCAGCGGCTTTGGCCTGTTCGGCGTGGCCGGCGCAAAGCCCGGCTATGGCGAACTGGCGGAGAATACCGTCATTAAGAATTTCACCCTGGAGGGCAGCATCACCGTGACCGGCTCCTCCTATGGCTCAGCTGTCGGCGGCGTCCTCGGCGATGCCCGCGGCTATGTGAAGCTCCAGGATATCACGGTGAATATGACCATTACCGCTTCCGGCGGCAAAGTGGGCGGCATTCTCGGCTTCAGTGATAACGGCGGCAACGCCATCACAAACTGCCACAACCTCGGCAATATTGAGGGCAGCGGCAACAGCGTAGGCGGTATCGCCGGCTACATGAGAAACTATGGCGACTCCGTATCCGACTGCTCCAACGAGGGCACCGTGAACGGCAAGGCGGAAGTGGGCGGCATCGTCGGCTTCATGTGCGGTAGTGTATCCCGCTGCATCAACTATGCCGAGATCACCGGTACCGGCGACCAAGTGGGCGGTATTGTGGGCTCGGCCTATGGCACCAGCAACTACGCCTATCGTGAGGCAGACATCATCTCCTGTGCCAATGTGGGCGCGGTGAACGGCGCACAGTATGTGGGCGGCATCGCCGGCGGGTTCTATGTAGCCGTTGTGTGGAACTGCTATAATACGGCCGATATTACCGGCACCAAGTATGTGGGCGGTATTGTAGGCGGCGATGACCTGTCCATGAACGGTAAGCTTACCCGCTTCAAGCTGTCTGACCGTGGCGTACCCCAGGACAGCGACCTGGAAAATTGCGACTCCATTAAGAATGTTTACAACACCGGCACTGTGAACGGCGATGTGGCAGCGGCTATTGCCGCACAGGTGCGGATCAGCAAGGCCCGCTGCACCAACGCTTTCTATGCAACCACGCAGAGCGGCATCCAGCCTTTCGGCGATCTGCGGGATGACATCAAGGACAATTTCAAGGCAGAGCCTTTGACCACTGCCTCCGAGGCTGTTCTCACGACAAAGCCCGACAACCTCACCGACAGCATGAAGAAAAACAACTGGTTCTTCCAGGCCAGCTGCCCCTATCCCGTGCTGGAGTGGCAGGAGGCCGAGGAGCATGTGATCTCCGACGAGGTCATCTTTGACTGGACGCAGGATTCTGCCACCGGCCTCTATAGCGCCTGCGTGGCTAAGAAGCTCTGTCAGAATTGTGACTATGCCCTTTCGGCAACTCTCAATGTGACCCGCACTGTGATCCGCGAGGCCACCACCACCCAGACCGGCTCCGTGCTGTATACAGCTACCGGCTATCTGGAGGGCAAGGCCGTTTTGGATACGAAGCTGGTGGAGATGGACAAGCTCACCGGTCCCCAGGTCACCGAGCTGAAGCTGAATAAGACCTCCGATACCGTCACCATCGGTGCGGATGCCAAGGAGTTTGCGGACATCCTCTTTGCCACCGTCACCGCCGAGGAGGGCGCCGATACCACCGTGTATTGGTTCTCCGGCAATACGGATCTGGCCACAGTGGCTCCCGCCAGCGCGGATAATCACAAGTGCGTCATCACCGCCAAGGCGGCCGGCACCGTGACTATCACCGCCAGCTGCGGCAGCAAGGTCGTCACCTTCCAGTTGACGATCCTGCGCAATGCCTCCGGCCTTACTGTCACAGGTCCCGGCGGCGTAACCGGCAAGACCCTTTATATGCGTCCCACTGACAAAAAGGCAAGCACTGTTCAGCTTACGGTGACGGTGCAGCCGGAGGACGCCACGGGTATCATTACCTGGCGCTCTTTGGATGAGTCCGTGGCCATGGTGGATAAGAACGGTTTGGTGACCATCACCGGACTGGGCGAGACCACCATCGAGGCTAAGATCACCAACCCTGACGGCACGGAGATCACCGCCACCTTCCCCATTAAGTGCAGAACCGCCACTGCGGCGAAGCTCAAGTTCTACCACGATGGAAAGCAGGTCTCTGCAGACTATACTTACTCCATCACGAAAGATCTGGTAATGAACCTGGCCGGCGGCGAGACCCTGTATCTGGATGTGGAGATTAACCCCGAAACCTTTGAGTGGATGGGCAAGACCTTCAAGCAGCCTCTGCCTGCACTCACCGCCTATGACAGCAAGCAGGAGGGCTGGCTGATCCTCCAGTGGGTTACTGAGGGCGAACACGCCGGTCAGCTGGCTATTACAAACACGGCTCCCGGCAAGAATTTGACCGATAAGATGCTCATTAAGGCGTTGATTCCTGGTTATGAATCTTTCTCCTGCGTCTACTTCGGTGTGAAATTGGTGGACGGCACCTACACCGTGAACTTTGACGCCAACGGCGGCGAGGGTGCCATGACATCCCAGACCCTTACCTATGGCAAGACCAGCGAATCTCTGAAGGCCAACGCTTTCACCAAGCCCGGCTATACCTTCGCCGGCTGGAATACGGCTGCGGATGGCACTGGTACGGCTTATACCAATAGGCAGACCACCCCCAATGTCACCACCGAGAATGGCGGTGCTGTCACCCTGTATGCTCAGTGGACGGCCAACAGCTACACCGTGAAGTTCGACGGCAACGGTGCCGAGGGTACCATGGTCGACCAGAGCTTCACCTATGATG
>ERZ1034917.284-NODE-284-length-47693-cov-33.625320_pt1 | contig 47693 bp, 49 predicted proteins | sample MGYA00520605_ERZ1034917 | MGnify/ENA primary metagenome ERZ1034917 (study PRJEB33766, sample SAMN09781784) | gut metagenome | biome: gut microbiome | host: Homo sapiens | place: Madagascar | study: EMG produced TPA metagenomics assembly of the PRJNA485056 data... | reverse complement strand
GTATGGCTATGGCTCGGTAAATTTGTAACTGTCAATTTTATACTTGCGTTGCCACCTGTCGCTCCTGTAGTTTTATATGTATCACCGCAAGCAAGCACGAACTTGTCTTTAATCTGAGTCCAAGTTCCGCCAAACAATGTAGACGGATTGGTACTTTTTGAACTCCAGTATAAACTGCCTACTGGATAAACAAAATTTAAAAGTGCATTTTGCTGAAGTTTACTTAAAGCGATAGAACTATCCTTTATTTTGTCATTTGTTACCGCCGCATCCTTTATCTGCTGTGTATCAATTTTGCCGTATTCACTGAAAGTAAGATTTGATTCTCCAAGTTTACCTGAAAAATTTTCCTGCGGTGTATAGAAAATCTTATTTTTATTTGCAGAACCGCCTCCGATTATATAAAGCTTATGCTTAATAAGTGCAAATGTAACAAATTCAGAATGACGCTGCCATGCGTTTGAGTTTACCTCATAAATTCCGTTTTTTTTTGCATCCGTCTGATTCTTAACCAGGACAAGCATACCTGCACGAAGAGAAATTCCGTCTACAGTCTGCAAGCCGCTCAAAGAAATATTTGCAGTCGTTGCAGCATCTATTTTTCCGGCTACATACGAAAAACGGCTGAACAGATTGTTTGCATAAACAGTACTGTCGCTTGTACTTTCAAGAGTTGTAACGCGTTTGTCTATACCGTCTATAACATTGTTTATTGCATCCGTAACTCCTTTTGTTACAACATCCATACTGTCGGAAGGTACATATCCTGCCACCATTCTCAGTTTTCCGTCAGCTGTAATAGAGAAAATATTTTTAGTTCCTATCTTACAGTATGCAGTTCCGTCTCCGGCTGCCCCGAAAACAAGAGGCTTTTTAAGGACATTACCGTCTGCAAGAAGACTTAAAGCCACTTCTCCCTTGAAGCAATTTGCACCGTATTTAAGATAGTTGTTGTAAATAGTAGTTATCTGATTGGCAAAAGAAACAAGTGTTGCATTGACAGAATCACCGGCTGTATAAGTTGCATTTCCTACAGTTCCCGAAGATGTAACAGGTATTTTTGAAGCGTTCACCTGCTTATTGCCTGTACCAAAATCAACTTGAGCCGCATGAATAACACCGTTCTTATGAGTTCCGTCTACATTATGCTCAACCCTGAAACGCTCGTTTACGCTTGAAATATAATTAACATTGTAAGTCTTTGTCTTTTCATTCGTCCATTCAGAATTTTCAAGTTCTGCAACATCAGCAGTAATATTTAAAATATCTGATTCAGAAAGCTCAACAGTTCCTTGCGCATACTTTATTTCCGCAATCTTAACCCATCCTTCGTCCGTAAGCGGTGCTACAACAGAATCATTTACACCGTTTTTTACGCGGTAAGTAACTTTAAGCCGCTGTTTTACATCAATGTTCTGATATGTAACAATGTCGTTATCAAGGTCATTAAAAGCCCTCTGCTGCTCATCATAAGTAACCCATTCGCCTTTTGCTTCTATTATATCTACACGGCTATGATAATCGTTCTGAGTAATAGAAATGACATCAGACTGTTCCGTCATTCCGAACGGCTCTCCTGTCGAAGCACACACACCGAAAATAGGTGCAACCTTTACATTAGTGCCGGAATCAACCGTTACCTTTCCGCCGATAACAAAATCCCTTTCGCACTCAAAAATCATCTGTGCAAATTTAGATATATTATAAACAAGCGATTCAAAACCAAAGTTAAAATCATCTGCTTTTACAATTTCATTTCCAAGTACCCTTGCGGTGTTGAATGTTGAATTTTCTGTATCTGCCATAATATTCTCCTTTATTCAGCATTTGAATAATCTTTATTTACAATTTCAAGATAGGCTTTTACACCCTCTGCCTTTATATAAGAAAGCAAGTCCTCATAAAGGTCTTTTGCAAAGCCGGCTGCAACACCGGTTAAAAATGCCTGGTCATAATATCCTGCAAGGTCATAATTCAGCGGTGTATATGGGTCTTCTTTGCCAGGCGCAAGTGCAAGCGCATTTTTAACCACACTCCCTTCCATCTGAATAAAAACCGTAAAAGACGGAAATTTATATTCCGTGAGCCTTACATAGTCCATATAGGAATCGGCATCCCCATAGAATGTAAGCGTAACTGAATTCATAGAATCAGCAAGTTTAATAAAAACCTGAGAATCCTGCCATTCCGTGCCGTTTCTTGTTATATATGATATTCCGTTTTGCCATTTATCTCCTGTCCAGTAAAGACCTGTATTATCCTGAACAGTTACCCTTATATTTCCCCTATGAAAAAAATGAAGGTAAAACAGTTTCCCTGTAAGTTTTGTTATAGTCTGCTTGCAGTTTCCCCCGGAATTAAACTTAACTCCGAAAGTTTTTGAAAATCGTGCAGGACTGCATATTTCAGCATTTGTTAAAGTCCAGTTATCGCTTTGTGTCGTATCAAAATCGAAATCTTCTATAAGGTTCTCATCAGCAGAACCTGTATTTTCAACGACAAAACCATTTGCAAACGAAAAATACTGTTCAAAAACCCTTTTGATGTTATAAGGCGTTCCCCATACAGTATCATTGTGCCGTACGAAAAGAGCAGTGATTCTGTTCTTATACTGTTCGTCAGATTCATCAGTAAAGCGTTCAAGATAAGTTATCATTGCAGAACTCTTGTCAAGCATAACGCCTTCCTGCTCATATATATTTTTAGAGTTTTTCCATTCCCTCATATATGCAAGCAAATCAGTCAGAATTGCCTCAACAGCCGCATTTCCCTTATCATTAGCAACAAGAGCGCAGAATTCCGGCTTTGTCTTATCGATACTGTTTGGAAAATTTGCCCTTAACTGTTCTTTAACTGTCATATCTCCGACCCCTACTGAATGAATGTAAGTGAAACTTCACCCATTCTTGCAATCTGATTCTGTCCTAGAATAATGTTTTCAGTTCCAAGCGTTTTTGTTCCGATTTTAAGCCGCTGGACATCCGTAACATAAGAAATCTGCCGTAAATTCATTACAAGGTCTGAAATAATTACATTTTCACCGATTTCAAGACCGTTTATAAAATTCGTAAGCGTTTCTGTAATCTCTTTTTGTGCAAGTGCATTTTCAGTTCTGTATATTTTTACAGAAACACTTATATTGACAAGAACCTGATTAGCCGGAAGAATCCGCACATTTATTCCTGCTGCCCTTAATCCCGGATTTTCCGAAGTCCCGTCTCCGTTTACAATATCTGAAATCTTGTTTTTTAATTCATCAGTCATTGCTCCTGTTCCGTCATCTACATAAACCGTAACATTATAAGCATTATCAGAATCATCTGTTATCGGCGGAAAATGTTCTTCAATACCTACAGAGCGAACGCTGAAATTTTCAGTGCTCAATGAAAGAACTCCGGCTTTAAGACCATAATAATTTGTACCTTGCAAGCCGTTTATATAAGTTTTGAATCTTCCGAGCATTTCAGTTTCAGATTCTGTATTAGAACCGCCGGAAGCCCTTACTGAATTTGTAACGGCAACAACTTCCCCGGAAACCGTAGAAACAATAGTATTGATTGAACCCAAAGCAACATTATATTCTTCACCGATTTTTTCAGCCGTTGCAGAAACAATACTTGAATTTACTTCATTGGCTTTAATTACAGCCGTTGAAGTCGTAATAAAGTTATGCGTTCCGTCAGAAATCTTTGTATTTGCCGGAATATTGATTGCAGTTTTTTTAGCCTCGTTCCTTGTAAAATATACGCTTACACTTGCTTTCTGCCCTTCCTTTTTCTTAAAATTAAAAATCGAAGTTGCAAGCTGTTTAAGGTTATTTGTATAACCGTTTCTTGTATCGATATATGCCTGTTCAACAATATTGGCTATTGCTTCAAACATAGTCATAATAACAGAACCCCTGTTAAAGTCCGTAACTTTAGACTGATTTGCAATCATATAGTTTTTCATTTCTGATAATAAAGTTTCAAAGTTTTTAGTTTCCATTAAATTACTCCCGAATATGACAGTTTTTCACCTGCTGTAGTTACATAAATTGCTTCAATCGCCAGTGATTCTCCTTTTCCGCTCCATGTAACCTGTCCTACACTTTCAATTCTTGGATCTGCAAGAATTGTCTGTTCCACAGAAGCCGATATATATGTAGCCGCAGCATCTACTCCGTTTGACGGCAATCCTGCTTCATTTCTTATTCCATATACAACATTCCGTACACGAGAATTTACTGCCGTATTAAGTCTGTTCGTTATTGCCTGATTTATAGTTTCAAGTCCGTTCGTGGTATATAAATCTCCATTTCTTACGGTAAAATCCTCTCCCTCTATGCTTATATCTGTTCCGCAAGAATCCATTGAACCGTATTCGTTATAAACTTCATTTTCGGAATTGTCCTGCGCACCGCCATCTATTACAGGGATATAAACAGTATCGCCCGGCGTTATTGTTTCAATGGAAATATCCCTATTATAAAGCTGCAACATAGTTGCATAAGAAGAATCGTTATAAAATTGATATGCTATCGTTGCCCAAGTATCACCGTCTTTATAGGTATATGGCTTGTAGCCGTATGCAACAATAACACTGTCGCTGTCTCCGTCCGCCCCTGGAACAACAAGCGGAAATTCTGTATGTTCGGAAATATCTTTTCGCGCCTGAACTACAAGACCGTTAGCATTGTCCTCAATATCTCCTATCAGACCTTTGTACGCATCATACAAATCTTGTGATGAAACCTTATAATAAGACTGTGCCTGTTTCCACTTATTAGATTTTTCATCTGTAATCTCATTGAACCATGTCTTTATTTCGCCTATAGAATTTATAAGTTCTTTGCAGGAATTATTAACCTGAATACCTACGGAATAAGGAAGCGTAACAGTTCTTGCAATTTCATTTTCTAATGCTGCCGTTTCTTTGTATGTTTCGATAATAAGACTGTCTGCAAGGTCAATACTTTCTGTTATATAAGAAGCAGCAGTTTCACATAAAGTATTGATTGAATCTGCAAGGTCTTTGGCGGAACTTATAATAGAAAGAATGTTATCACTCCAGAAGTTTTCGACAGTTTCCTTAAACTCTTCAAGTGTAGTCTTTAATGCTTCTACCCATCCGTTTACTGTTTTTGTAACGCTCTGAATTGCACCTGCAACTTTGTTTATATTGACTGTAGTCTTCTCAACAGGAATTCCCAAAGCCTTAAAAGTATAATCATAGGAAAGAGGTCTGTCCTTACTTCTTTTAATTGAAAGATCCTGAGGGAATATTCTCCATGCTTTTTTACTTGATTTTGAAGTCAATGCAGTATTTTTTTCAAGACAAAAAAGATATACTTCTTTTTTTTCTAATTTGTCAAATTTTCCGTACCTTTCAAGAATATCTTTTAAATAGAATATTTCTTCTTCTCCAGTAAGATATTTCATAGGAAATGTTGAACGGTATATAATTTTTACTTGCTGGTTTATCGTTGTTCCTGAAAGTGATATTGTGATGGTATCATTTCCATAATCTTCGATAACGCTTCCGCCGAAAGTTTTTGTTTCCCTTACCCTCTGCGGATATACAAATTCTTCACTCTGCGGCGGAACGGAAAAAGTAAAGGCTTCTTCAACAATATTTCCTTGTCTGAATTCGAGTAAATAAGCATTTTTCCAAAGCGTTTGATTTAAAAAAGCCATTATTCCACCACCACCTTAGACTGTCCTGCATCTGTAATTTGAATCATAATCACAGATGTTGAACTTGTCTGACCTGCTGAAAATGTTACAGGGCTTGAAGTCTGCCCTTTATCACCTACAGCAAGCATAATTTTTCCATCAGCTTTATTCTTCTTTACTATAGACGGACTGATAGTTATAGTTGCAGGATCTACTTGAGTAAGAGCACCTAAAGATGTTCCGGCAACAAGCACCGATATATCACCAGAATAAATACCTTTCCCTTCTGCCTTGCATTTTGTACTGGCAGGTGTCTGAATTGTTACAGAACCACCTGCAACAGGCGGTAAAACGGAAACTGTACAGCCCTGAACGGCAACTAAAGCACTCATCGCAGAACCTCCAGATTTCCGTTTATTATTACCGATGTCGTTGTCATTTCAATTTTGTTTCCATTACAGTCTTCAAGCGTTATTCCTCCCGATGCTGTAGTTATCTTATTAGAGTTCTTGTCCTTCACGCTGAGACCGTTAGAAGTCGCAGAAATATTATTCTTATTTGCATCTGTAAATTTAATTCCGTCTTTAGTAATTTCAACCGTATTCTTGTATGCAGAAATGCTTACAGTCTGTTCCTGTTTAAGATTGTCATTCTTTGCAGGATTTATCTGAATTACAATATTTCCATCATTAGAACTAAGAGATATATTTCCGTCTTCATAATTTTCCTTAATATCCCATCCGCCCTGAGTAATTCTTTCATACTGATTTTTCTTTAATTCTTCCTCATTATTATTTTGAGCAAATAGAGTTTGAAGAGATTTTTCTCCCCTTGGATAACCCGAACAAAGAACAAAAGCACCGTTCAGCGTTCCTGTAGGAGTAAGGACAAAAACCCTTGCACCTTCCGGCGGAAGATGTCTTTCACCGCTAACATACTTTTCCTTGTCTATAACCCATTCCCCGGAACAAACAGGAATGGCACTGAGTTTTAAGCCTTGGTCATTTACGACATCTACGCGACCGTTTACAGAATCAACTTCCTTTACGTCTGCCCAAAATCCAATTCTTCCGGAATAAAAAGAACCGCTCGGCATATCTTGAGGAGTTGAATGTTTATAATGCGTAAAACTTTTTAGAACCATCTTAATCCCTCTCCAAAAGTTCAGCAAATGCGCCTGAAATATCCTTAACAGGGCTGAATCCCTTTTCCGTATAATTTCCTCCGCGCTCAAGCGTATAATTTACGGTTGGAGAATCTCCGTAGCTCCACGAATGTTTTTCGCCTGTTACATAAAAAGTAGTCCTGCATAATTCTACAAGTCCGCCGATTTTTACGGCTTTACTGCTATGGTCTGTAACCATTGTTACATCACCGCTGTACATTTCATCAATTCTTGAATACCATTCTTTCAGGCGTTTGCTTAAATTTTGAAAAGTCTGGATAAGGTAACTTGCCTCATTCTTTCCGTCCGAAGCATTGGCATAACCAATAAAGTTTACAATCAAAGGACGGTATCCATACATTTTGATTTTATCAAGGTTGCTTTCAAAACAGGAACTTCCCTGTTCTGTAGCGCTTATGATTTTATAAAAATCGTTGGAAAGACTTGTTCCTTCAACCATAGCGAAAAAACAGGTATGAACATCTTTATCAGATTTTGAAACCGTATAATCAGTTACAAGGGCAGGATTTAATTTTACAATGCTTTTTCTCAGCACATTCCAGTCAGCCGTATCAAAAGGTTTTTCCCTTGCAATAAGAACCGGTTTGTTGTTATAAACATCTTCATAAAATTCATATACCTGTTCCGGGAGTAAATCTTTAAAATATGAATATATGTTTACCTCGTCAGAACTGAACAGAGTTTTAGAAATCTGATAATTAAAATTCAGACTTCCGAAAACTTTTATAAATTCAGAAGGCTCTCCAAAACAGGCTTTTATAATGTCATATATTCCGTTCGCCGCAATCCGTGAATTCTTTTCATCTACAAGTACGCTGATGAATTCCTGATATACAGCAGTGAAAGCCTGTTCAAAAGACATTCCCTGTCCACCGTTTTTTACGTTTGTCTGCAAAACATCGGCAAGAGTATCAAGAACTTTCTTATTTGCAGAATCATTTATAAAAAAAGCCATACTCGTAGCGTCAGTAGAAATCTTTAGCATTTCAAACAAAATGCCGATTGACGCACCTGAGATGATTACAGACTTATTGAAAGCCCCTGCCGTAGCACCAAAAGATACCGTCTGAACAATCCCGATAAAAGCAACGTCTTTGCCGTTTTCATAAAAATAAACAATATCAAGAGGTTTGACAGAATCAAGTATTTTTTGACCATGTGTAGACTTTTCTTTTGCCTGTATTTCAAATTCACCGTATAAAGAATTTACGTTTCTGCTGAATGAATAAGAATTTAAATGCTCGTTGTACTGTCCAAACCCTAAATCGATAACAAGTATCAATTTTGCAGTTTTACCATTTCCAGCTAAACGGAAAAATTTTATATGAGGCTTTGAACTTTGAGAAAAAACTGAAAATTCCCTGTTATTCACCATTTGCAAAAACTCCAGAAAGACAAAAAAAGCCGGAAGAATGACATAATTGTCGTTTTTCCAGCTGTAATTTCTTTACACACCTATTATATATCAATTAAATAATACTCCATACTTTATTTTTATTCAAGATTTTATTTTTCATGAACAATAACTTTTTCCTGAACATTTAAATACAGTTCTTTTTGCTTAACATATCGAATATACTCATTCATAGCGGTAACAAGCTCTTTTATTTCTGATTGACTTACTTCTCCGTCATTAAATGTCTCTTTATAGGTATTACTCAAATTTTTCTCATAAATTGTTGCACTTGTTGATAAAGAAGATTGTTTTAAAACATTCCTAATATCCATTAAAGCACGTTTACCTCTTGAACCATCTATATCCATTTCAAAATTTTCATTAAGAAATTTTTGAATAAAATCAAGATTGTGAATAGGAAATTCATCTTTTTGATTTTTTGATTCGTAATTTATTTTGTTTGTTTTTCTTGTTGGATTATTTGCTTTATCATATATTTCAGCATCTTTTGCTGTATTTTGCTCCAGTTTTTGTAACTCTTCTTTATAGATTTTAAAACCTTTCTCGGAAAGTGTATGAACATCAGCTTGAATTTTATTTACTGAATCTGCAATTTTTTTACTATCGGTCTGAAATTCTTTATTTTTAGTAAGGTCATTAATTTTTCTCTGTATTTCTTCCTTACTTAGATTATCTAATTCCCCATTATTCGCCATTTCGTATAATTGCATAGCACCTGTATAATTTAAGCCTGTTAATTCTTTCCATGCAGCAACTTGGCTCATAACATCGTTTCCATATACATTATTCATAGTTCCGGCAATCGCTTTAAATGATGCTGGATTTAATCCTGATTCCATAAGACTTAAAGCATTAAGTGCATCTTGTCCTTTAATGAAAGCACCGCCTTTTATTCCTTTTTTAATAATATTGCCTTTTTCGTCTCTAATATCATCACTTACAATACCATGGAGGGCTTGATATGCGATAATTTGGCTTGAAGAACCTAGAGCAGTTGCACTTGCAAGCCCATTATTGATTTGTGAAAGTTTTTGAAATCCGTATTTACCCTCCCATGCTTCATTTCCGCCTGAAAGTTTACTGAACATCATCATTTGCCGAGATACATCTTCGGTACTTGTGATATATCCTTTAGCAATTCCTTGTTCAACGGCACTTTGAAGCCCGTCAAGGAATTCACCAAATTGTCCTTTAGCTAGTCCGGCTTCTTGAGAATAAACAAAAGCCCTTTGTAAATCTTTCTGACTGTCTTTACTTCCAAGCCTTGCTCTGTTTCCCATAAAATCAACAAGCAAATTACCATCCGTGCCGGTATATTTAGCCATAACCCCGGCTTCATGAACTATATTTCCTGCTTGTTCTTTTGATTTGACGCCATATTCTGATAAAGAATTTGCAAAATTAATAAACTCTTCTGTTGATAATCCAGTACCAAGAGATTTTTCTGTCCAGAACCTATTTAAAAACTCCATTTCACGGCGGTTTTCAATAGCAGTTTGTTTTGGCTCGCTATAATATACAAGGCTTTTTTCAAGAGACGGAAATTTTTGTTGATAAATCTGTGCCTGCCGTTCATTTTCGCTTACTTTTGCATCTTTACTTCCAGTAACTCCTGATATAACAGAATTTCCAACTGTATTAATAACTGACCCTACAGCTAGCCCTGCTGCCGGAGTAGCAAGTGCCGATACTACTCCTCCAATAACTACAGATCCACCACTGACGAGTGCTTTAGCGACATTACCATTACCCTGAATTCTTTCATGTTCAATTCCAAAAATATCGGCATCAAGTGCCCTTGTTCTTCTACGCGTTCTTGAAGCATCATATTCAAATCCTGCTGCAATACCAGTTGTCAGTAAAGATATGATACCCATATCTTTTATTTTTTTAGTCCATTTATCTAATGATTTTTCATCATCTTTTTTATCTGATTCGTTTCTTACTATAATACTTGAATCTGCTGACTTTGATATTGACCTTATTTTTTCAGAAAAAGTAGGCATCAAATCATTTAATAATTTAAAATTATCAATAAAATTACTTAAAGAATCGTTTGAAATGTTTATTTTTTCTATTAACTGATTGTCTGCCTGTTGTTTTATTTGAGTAATATTTGTATTTTCTGATTGTTCAAATGAAACTGGCTGGGCAGGTTCATCAGCAATGCCGCGCAGTTTTTCCGTTTTGCTTGCAAAATCATTTATTTTTTGTTCTGCCTTTGAGGTTTCTGCGTCAAGATTTAACTTTACGTTGTACTCCATACCCATAATTCCACCGTTCCCTTAAAACTTTGATTTTTGAATCTGCTCTTCCGTATATCCAAGTTTTCTTAACACATCTGCATTTACTTTCTTGCCGTCGTTTTCTTTTTGCTTGTGATACGAATATCTTATGCTTTCCGTTGTGTAATTCATTGCAAATTCAAAAATCAGATAACACCAGTCATCATCCATTAAATCAACTTCTATCGGACAAACCTTCAAACAATCCATGGCTGTCAGATACGTTATCATTCTTGCCGGAATCCACTTCTGAATCGGCTGCGTTTTCGCCCAGTTCAAGTTCTTTCTGCACTTTATCGCGAAAGGAATAGGCTTTGCCGTATACCTCCTGAACATAAGACTGCATAGGAATGTCGCCCCATGTCGTAAACTTTCCTTCCTTTTTAGCGTTTTCATACCACGCTGGCCCGGATAAAACAACAACATCAAGAGTTGCTATCTGCTGCATAAGTGCGTACACATTCGGATCAACGCTCTGAACTGGAATACCATTCAACCTAAATGCAAGAACACGCCCTATAGTTTCAAGGTCTTTTGTTCTTGGAAATTTCACCTTAAAATCACCGCGAGATGTAGAAATTGTTTCAGTAACATCTTTGCCGCGGATAATATTCCCGAAAAGGTCATTTTTCTGAGCTTCGCTCATTTCTTTTTCAACAACATCAACAGATTCTATTTTTTCAAGAGTCATTTATTTTTCTCCTATAAAATATTAAAAATAAAGGAAAACAGAGGAAATTAAAGGAAAATTTCCCCTGTTTATTTTTAGCAAAATAACGGTACGGCCAAAAACCGTACCGCTTTTTAATTAAGCCTGTCCTACAAAGTCTTTTTCTGACCCCATATACAATGCTTCTGCACCGACATCAGCCTTCACATAAGAACCGCCCTGAATAGTAATTCCAAAAGAAGAAGGAATTACATATTTGAACGAAGCAAGAATAGTTCCTGTTGCATCATCGTAAAAATCCATATATTCCGCTTTTACAGATACATTTCCTTTTACGAAATCGTCAGAATCAGGGTTAAAACTCTGCAACGTATATGTACCCATTCCGTTTATGGATATTCCGTCGTTCAAAAGAGCAGGAACAGGAATAAATCCTGAAAGATTAAGGTTTACGGAAATACTCTGCGGATCTATTGAAGCCGGCATAATCGCACCGCAAACATTTGCCCTCTGGAGCTGAATGTTTTTAGTTGCCCTCATAGAATCAACCATGCCGACCTTCTGTGCATCATTTGCAGACGTTCCTATTCTGCACCAGCACGAATAGCCGATACTAAGCGCATGCTGTCCTATACCGTACTGCTGACCGCTTTCTAATGTACTCGCCATCTTCTACCTCCTTACAATTCCACCGTCGATGTATAGACGTGGTTTGTAGCCGTAATAAAGATAAAGTTTGTAGGTGCGGTCAAATATCTTGAATAAGTAAGATATATTTTGTCGCCATCAACTTTAATCTTAGTATTCCATACATTTTTATTTCCATTTGGAATTATATATCCCAAATCTGCCCATTCCTTAGCCGTATCATTCAAAGTTGCAAGAACTTTTGAAACAATACCGTTTCCGTTTATACCGCCAATACCAGAACTGAATTTTTTGCGTAAATCACGGTTCATAAACAAATTTTCACGAACCATAGAACGCTCGTTGTTAATCAAATCAGCACTCTGATATGTCGTAATGCCGCGAATACAGACATAATTTGTCGGTTCGTCCGGCGAAGGATTACATACAATTACACCGCCTTTAATAAGTTTTTCCATAGTGGAAATTGTGCGTTTCTTTGAGAATCCAAGAACATTCAAAGATTTGTTCGTTAAAGGCATATTTACAGACATTGCACTTTCCATTCCGGCAAGCATAACGGCAAGTTTAGCACCGCTTACAGTCTCTTTTTCTCCTGTAAAAGGATTATTGATAACTGGATTATCAACAACAAAAGAAACAAGTTTATTATTAAAGCCTACTGCTGCCGTAATTGCATCTTCATCAGACATACCAAGTGCACCGCCAAGAATACAGGTACGTTCCTTTCTGTTTACGGTAGTACCCATTTGAGAACAGTGAGAAGCAATCAAAGCATGAACATTTGAATCTGTTGAAGTTGTAGAAATAATCTGAATATCCTCAACTTCAAGTTTTTCAAGTGCAGAAACCCAATCGGAAACAATGGCACTGTCAGAACTTCCGCCTGTAAAATATGTATAAGCCATATTTTCAGGAACGCTTCTTACTTCTCCAAGTTCAACAGAACCAATGTATTCAATTCCCATAACAGCCTCTGCAAAAGCCTTTCTGTTTGAATAAAGAACAGTCTCAGTTGCTAAAGATTTTGACTGTACAAAATCAAGGTCGCTTGAAAGAGCTGTTTCATCACTATCTGTAAGAGTAGCAATAAAGCCTGTTTCCGTATTGATTCTTTCCGCAAGTTCAGACAGTTTAGGAAAATCAGAAAAAAGAAGTACAACAGACTTACTCTCTTCTTCTTCCGTATAAACAAGCGTCATTGAAGTTTTGTCTACAGTAACAGTAGCGTCCGTTTTTGAACTTGATACTTTCAAGGATTTTTTAACGATATTATCTACAACAACACTGTTATCTTTGTAAGAAACCGTAACTTTCTTGCTTTCTTCTTCCGTTCCTGCTTCAATCTTGATTTTCAGCTGATTGGTATGAGTTCCATAATCCCAAGCCGTAAGTTTCATAACATTGCTTCCACCGGAAACAATATCAAGACTTGCCTGTGTTCCGCCGTTTACGCGCATGGCAAAAACTTTCTGCGGAATGTACTCGTTTGAACCGCTGAACGCAAGTCCAACTCCTTCCAAAAGTTCACCGCTCACAAGCGAGTTTTTGGCTTCGGAAATATCCCCGAATTCAAGTAAAGACAAAGGCTTTCCGCCGATAGAACTTCCAAGAATACAAAGATTTCCGCTGCTTACACTGCTTGGAGAGGTTACATTATTACTGCGAGAATATACACCGGGAACATAATGTTCCGTGCGTTTTCCGGCAGATTCAAATACAGCTGCACTTACACCCATATTTACCTCCCTTTGTTATATTTTCTTTCCAATAAGTTTCTGTAAAAGCAAATCCCATTCATTTTCAGAATGAAATTCCATACCGTAATTTTTCTTCATCAGCTCTGCAACATATACAGACTGAGGCTTATTTTCCAGATACTGAATTACACTGATTTTTACAGGCATTTCAGAAACATTTTTTCTCGATATTGTAGTTTCAGATTCTTTTTCAGCTACAGTTTCTGAAATTGTTTCAACAGGATTTTTTACCGTTTCAGCTTCTTCAACTGTTTCTGAAACTTCAATATTTTCAGAAACGGCTTCATTTTCAGCCGATTCAACATCAACTGTTTCTGTTTTCGTTCTTGACATGATTTATTACCTCCGTAATTACTTCTCTATTTATGTCGTTCAGATCCGTATCAAGTACAATCTGAGCAATGTCATAATCAACTTCAAACGCAATATGAGAACCGCAAAGCAGGGTGTCAAAATCGAAGTTAAAATTTGAACTTCTCTCTCCGTTTACCGTCTTATCAAATAAAACTGGATTAAATATGCCGTACATCTCTTTAAGTAAAACTGGCATAGTTCCGCTCAATAAAAGTCGGATATGTTCATAAAGCTCGTTTTTAAGTTCATTATTTTCAGACCATATTTCTATAGATACACGGTCTGTTTTTCTTGCCGTAATTTCAAAACCGTAAACCATCCCCTTTACATCGTCTTTATTTCTTGAATCAGCAATTTCCTTTAATCTGTTTATAGTTTCTTCATCGTATACAAGGATAAAACCCGGAATACGCTCTTTTTGAACCACACCTTTTTTGATGACATCTACAAATTCTCCGTCAGAATTCATCTTTTTTTTATTTCTGTATGCACAATCAAAAAGCCTGTTCAAATCTTCACTTGTATACCCAACCGCCGAACACTGCTGCGGAAGATTGGATAATTCCGCCGTCTTACTGTCTGACTGGCTTGTAACAACAACAGCCGGAAAGTTATCAGCACACCGCGGATTATTTTCAATAATCATATGTGCAAAAGGATGTTCATTTACTACCGAAATATGAAAGTTGCCGTAGACATCATCAAACTTTTGTCTGTCAAAATAGCGTCTTATAATGTCAGCAACAGCCTGTTCAAGAACAAAGCCAAAATTAAGGTAATAAACCATAAACACCCCCAAAAGCAAAAAAAAGGCAGCCGCACAAGTTTTACTTGCACAGCTGCCATTTATAGCACACTGAAAAATGAATATTCAAAATTATATATATAGTATAGTTTTATAACGATTTATTGTCAATTCAAAGAATGTTGATGAATTAGATGAATCTATTTTTCAACTGCATTATTTTCTGTCCTTATTATACATCTCTTCATCATTCTTAACGCCCTGCTCAATCATACTTCGGATTTTCTGCTCGTGAGTTCTCTGTAATGCTCCCATAATATCAACGTCTTTCTGTGCATCCCTATGATACCACCACGAATTTGCAGGAGATTTTGCAGAAATAACACGGAAAGTAAAATATGTAGACCCCTGGACATCTTTCATTCTTACCATGCCGTTCATTCTGTCATCGTCCATATCTTTTTTCCGTCCGCCCCAGTTATATTCCTGCCTGTCTATTGCCTGACCTTTTGCATTTGCTTCTGGGTGAGTAAGTCCGGTTGTACTGCTCATTTCCAACGGCAAAACTTTAGTATCGTATTCTTTTTGCGGAATAAAATTATTCCATCGTCTTTTTGTTCCTTTTCCGTTAGGAGTTCCCCACCTGAACGGAATAATAAGATATGGAACGCCTTTTTTTGAAACCCGGCTTTTTCTTCCATACGGATGAGTTTTTTTCATGTCGTATTTTACTTCCGGCGAACCTTCCGCAATCCTTTCAAGCTGTTTACTGTCTGAATATACAGAATAATCAAAATCTCTGTTTTTACGCTCTTTTACAGATTCAATCATTGAACGATTTACTTTTTCAAGATTTTCTATACCGTCAAGAGAAGTTTCCCCGCTAAGATAATCAGTCCATGACTGTCTTATCATGTGCTGGGCTTGCTGCATCGCATTAGCCGTATTTGGGAAAGCTGCCTCAGTCATATTTTTAGAGAATTGTTTTGCAATTTCCTTTAACTTTTCTGCATCAATATCAATCTGTACTTTAAGCATTTTTAATAACTTCCCTCAATTCCTTTTCGTCCTACAGTCTGCCTGTTTACGCCTGTATTTTCTGCATAAGTAGAGAAAAGTTTTACAACAGCTTTTTTCGGGAATCTTTGATTTTCACTTGTCCTTAACTGAGGAATCTGTTTTACAACCTTGTAAGTCGGCAATACATGATAAGTAATTGAATATCCCTCGCCAATATCCGGGAAAGCCTCTGCCGTATCTTCAAGCCATTTAATTTTGTTTGTGCCTACAAGAATAAAATCCCTGCCCTGCTTAAAGTCAAACTGCTTGCCGTTTACAATGCCAGAACAGGAAACAATGTCATACACAAAATAAACACCTAAAGTATCTGTTTCAAAATCACTTCTTGCAACAACTTCTTTATTTGTATAACTTCCTGCAAGAACCGTTATTACATCATCATTAGAAACATCGCACTCATAAGGGAATGTAAGGACAGCATCACCCTGATAATCAGCCACCGCCTGAGCGTCAGATTTGCTCAAATTCTGACTTAACAATGCAAAAATAAACGGAGGAACATATTCAACATTTTCAACCGTAACAGGCTCTGAAATAGGTTTTTCAATAATTTCAATTTCTCCGTTTTCGTTTTCAATTTCTTCCGTTTTTGCCCTTATGACAAAAGTATCAAGGCGGAATTCTTCCGGCTCGTATTCGTTGCCGTCAGCGTCAGTTATCCTGCCGATAGAAATAATATCCGCAGCAGATTCATAATATACGCCGTCAATGTTACTTTTTGAACTTTTAAGCCCCGGAACTGTATAAAATCCCATATTGCCTTTAACGGCAATAGTTTTATCAAGAGTTTTAACGGTTTTTCTTCTCATAATGACATTAAAATAAACGCCTTTATTTGCAATATGTTCAGTATTAAGGTATATAAAATTTCCGAATTTCTCTGCATTTTCATAAGTAAATCCGTCAAAATCATAAACACGAACAAGGTCGCAATTTCTGTTTACTTCAGAAACCTCAAGAATTCCGCCGGAATCTTTCTGCATTACAGATTCAAAAACAATCTGGTCTTTCTGAAAAGAATAAATAAATCCCCTGCCGCCGCAAATCTTACAGTGAATGTCCGGCTGCATTGACGGCATTTTTACGCACGAACATTTAGATGCCGTCCGCCATCTTATCCACTGTCCGTGCCGTTCAATAAGCGCGCAGTAATTGTCTTTACCAAGAGATAACTGAACTGGAGAATTACGACCTAAGCCCTGACCCATTGTTTATTATACCTCCTTGTCTTTTTACGCAAATGTTACCTCTTTTGCCGTTCCGTCTGCAAATGTAATTATTACATCTGAATATACCGATGCATAAAAACTGAAGTCCGTGCTTGTCAAATACACATAATCGTCAATAGTTTCTGATATACCGCCCCCTTCAGATGATATGGTAGACATTAATTTATCGCTGGCAAACATACATGCAAAAGTACTAGCAGATATGCGTTTCTGTTTCCAATAATCTTTAGGCATTCCACCACCACCACCTTCCTGCGGAATATTTACAACAATAGGATTATACGCAGCATTATTTCCGGCATCGTATGTACCGTTAGCAGTTACTTCAAGAGGAGTTACTGTTTTTTCAGGAACATTTACCGTTACAGGATTATATGCCTTACCTGTTCCTGCATTATAAGAGCCGTTTTCAGTTACAGAAAGCGACTGAACAACAGTTTCATTTGTTCCGTTTGACGGCTGCTTAAACCAGCTGTTGGAAGATTTTTAATACATATATACTTCTCCTGTATCAATACAATAAGCATTTGAGCCGCTTTTGACGGCATCCACAACAGGCAATTTCCCTATATCTTCTGAAAAGTCCTGCAAATTCATAAATGCCATTTTCATACTTTACGATTTCAAAACTGCCTTTACGATTTCAAAACTGCCTAAATCAACGGATTCACCGGCACGCAAAGGAATTATGTTATTCATTTGGATTACCTCCTGCTTTTTTTTTCTTCATATTCAATTCTGTCAATAAGACAGTCTAAATAAACTTCCATTGCCTTAACCTGTTCTGCAAGAAGAATAACCTGATGTTTATCCATTCCAAAAGGATTATTTTCTATAGCTTTCTTTGCCTTTTTTATTTTTCCTTCAAGGTCTTTTTTTTCTTCAAGCATACGCTCTAAATATTGCCTCATAAAATACCGCCTTTTTTATAAAAATACCCGGTCTGTTACGCAAGACCGGAAGAAGCGTTATAGGAGTAAAAAATTATGATCTACAATGCACCAATCGGCAAGAATCCGAATCGGTACTTGTTGTCTTTTATGTAATTTTCAACTTCTTTCTGATAAACGGCTATTCTTGCTCCAAAATATGCCGATGTTGCAGACTGTGTAGAACTGAATGATTCAGAAATTCCGTCCATAGAAAGAGAACTTGAAGAAAATCCCGACATAAGACCGTCTCCGATTACATTCAAAAGCGAAATCGCAGCCACCTTGGCGATAATCTGCCTCAAATCAGACGGTATATCGTCGCTTGTCTTGTAGCCTGCCGTATAATCTATTGAATAGAACAAATGGCTCTGGAAAGTTTCCGAGCCGTATCTTCCTATGGCTGTAGAAATTCCGCGCCCGGTGTCAGACGGCATATAAGGACGTTTCAGAAATTTGATTACGCCCTGCTGTCTGTTCACTGCGGAATCCGGCAGCAGGTCAATGTTGCTTCCGTCCCTCTTCACAAGCTCGCATTTCTCCACGCTGATAACAGGCCTGTGTCTTGTCTGAATCATTCCGTAACGCTGAATCTTGCGGTACGAGAAATCATAGAACGGCTCTTCCTCGTCATAATCCGTGCCTTTTACAAATCCCCGGTCTTCCGCCTGGCATTTTATCCGTGTCTTTATGATTGATATATTGAGCATACGCTCCAGATAGCGCGTAGCCTCGTCAATGAAAAACTGAATCTGCTCGTCAGTGAAATAAGTGCCGTTTGTCGCCTTGAAGTCTGTTCCCCACAGATATGTATAACGGCAGTCGTCAGGAGTAACGGCTGTTCCCCATGCGCCCTCCGGCGAATGGTAATTGCCGAAAGAGTAGCCTATGCAGTCATTATCCCCGAACCGCACCCATTCAGAATAAACGAACTCGTTCTCTGGAGCGTCAAGCCCCTCTGAAACAGGAATATACCTGTACTCAAAAAGTCCGTTCTGCAATCCAAAGGAATCTATAAAATCGCCTGCGCCAACTGCAAGAGGCTCTATAGATTCCTCTCCGCCAGACAAAACGGCAAATCCGCCGGAAGTGTAAGTCAGCCATTTTCCTCTTTCCTTGTAGAAAGAACGCTGCAAAAAGAACTGCTCCTCCTTTTCGCCGCTTATATTGAGAATGATTCTGCTTGTCGTGCTTTCAGCGGATATTGCCATTTTTCAAACCTTTATTTAATCAGCTCGTAGCCAGGAATTGAAAGAAAATACCGGGCTTCCTTGCCTGAAACTTCCGCAGTTCCGTCAGAGCCGAATGTAACAACTTTGCCCGGAATACATCCAGTAACAGATTTTCCCGGAGTGTGCTTAACTTTCACAATGTCGTCATCGCCAAATGACAACGGCTTCTTTGAATCAGGCTTCTTTTCCGGCGCGGCGGACGGCTTTTCTGTTCCTGCTGCCGTAGCATTGCCGTTTTTGTTATTGACTGTCTCAGCCTCTGCCGATTTTGAATCAGCAGAAGCCGCTGTATTGGTTGATCTAGCCATATTCAGCAGCTCCTTTCCTGTTAGTACAATCCGCCGGCGTAGCCAACGTTGTCAATCAACGCGCAGTATTCAGGCGCGCGGACTTCCAGCATACCGTACATTGAAACAACGCCGCGATGAGCAATGCTTGAATCAGTAGGCAGGTCAAAGTTGGAAATCGGCATAAGCTGTCCGAACGAAACGTTAGGCTGAATAGAATCAACTGTTGTAGGTGTAAGAAGAACCACAGACGCAGTTCCCGGCAAATCGTTGTTCAAGTCCACATAAGTTGTGGCGGAAGTGCCGTTCTTGTTCTTAATGCGCACCATCTCCATAAGCACAGTGCCGTTTGCATTAGAGCGAGTAATAATAAATCCAGTTGCCGCAGGTCCGTTTGAATCCGGGGTGATTGTGAGAGTAACTTTCTGACCGGCAGTAACAGCCTGAGCCGCAGAAATTACTTTTCCAGCGGAAATACCGTAGGCATTGACTGCGTGGACAGCATAAGTGTAGTCGCCTGCAAATCCCGATGTAAATTGCGAGGCGGAATCTTCTGTGGCGGCAGCCGTGATTGAAGATGGAGTATTAGGACGTCTAGCAGAATCTCCGCAGGCCTCCACAATTCCTTTAACCTTGAACATCTTGTCTGCGCCGCATTCGCCCTTGATTCTGATTGTCGAGCCTACAGCTGTAGGAATATCAGGAAGTTCCGAGAAGCCCATCTGCTTGTCGCCTACATTGAAGCGCAGTCTGTCCTGCATGACGCGCCAGAACTGTTCAGCAACAACCGGCGGGAAGTACGCTTCTGAAATATCGCCACCTTTAGAATAAACATCCGCAGAAATCTGGTTGAACAGGTTAATATCCGCATTGATTTTAAGCTCAGTGGACTTTTCTCCGATTTCAAGACCGCGCAGGTCTACACGTGTCGCACGATGCTTCTCGTCATGCTCTGTGTCGGCCACAGAATCGCGGATAATTTTAAGGAATCCGTCGTACTGCTTCTTGTTGATGCTTGAATCACCGTGGAAAATCGCGCGCTCAGTTGCCCTTGACACACGCATTACAGCGGCGATTTTCTGGGCGTTGATAGGATTTTCCGCATTGTTTGTAAGAGTAAGCGGATGAGACACCTTCCATTCGCTGGAAAGGTATTTTGTCTCGTAAATCTTTCTTTCAAATTCCGCGTCGTCAGAAGAAGCAAGCTCGCCCTCGCTTACAAACAGGAACTCGTCATTTCCCACGCTGGTCTGTCTATTCACCTGATGAACAGTCGCAGAGACAGGCTGTTTATGAAGTTTATGGAAAACTTTCAAGTCATTCTGTTTCACATCAAGAACTGCTACAAGTGTTGCTTCCAAATCTTCACGCTGGAGCGCTCGGCCGTCCTTGAACGTAGCCGCGTCTGTTCCATAGCCGGCTTCAAGAGCCTTTTCAAGCTCCTCGTTCTGAGGCACGGCGTCAAATTCATTGTCAAAAATATCATTCATAGCTATTTTCCCCCTGTTTTTTTTAACGGTTTTCTTTTACAATGCGGCAGATGTCAGCCCATACATTCGGGCTGATTTTTGCTCCGTTCATTGACTTCTGGAATTCAGAGTTGTAGAACTGGACTTTTTCAAGCCCGATTTTTCCAGCTCTCGCTTCCCTTACAAGCGCAGATTTCAGCACATCGAAGTCCGCAGTTGTAGGCCGTCTTCTTTGCATCTGCGCACTATCACCAAGCGACTTTTCAACAACAGACTGTCTTGCGGCCGCCGGAGTTTTCAGATACTCGCTGAATGACTTTGTAACGTTGACAAGGCTTTCTTTTACCTCGTCAAGCGACTTGCACAAACTTTCATTTTCAGATTTAAGGTCTGTGTAGTCCTTTTTCAGAGAGCCTACAAGCTCCGTCGCGTCAATAAAATTCTCCTTGCCGCCTTTTTCCACATCTTCGTCATCTTCCGACGTATCATCGTCGTCAGTGTCATCTTCCGGTTCTTCGTCCGGTTCGTCATCAAAAAGAGAATCCGGTTCTTTGCTGTCGGCTTTCTTCTTTTTGTCGTCTTCTTCTTTTGGATTCAACGATTTCAAAAGTTCATCAATCGTATCTGTGAAATGACTTTTCTTCATTCCTTCTCCTCCGTTCATTATTATTTCAAGGGTTTTATCCCTTGCCTTGTCCTTTTCAAATCCGTTTAAAACAAGGAAATCCTCTATGTCATCTCTTGTTTTAAGCTCTCCTGTGTCAATGCAGACCAGAGCCTCGCGCAGAACATCTTCTTCCGACTTTTTAATCTCCTCGCCGCCGTTTATGCCATCATCTGAAAAATCAAGAATTCTTTTTGTCTGTTTTTCAGTGTCTTCTTTCTGAAAGGCTCTCCCACCCTCAAATGCTGCGCAGTCTGTACCGCCACCGGCAGTCAATGCCTTGCAGAAGTCAAGAGTGGAAATGCTCTTCGCAAACTTCGCGCTCCCTACAGTCCAGTTGACAGGAGAGCAGGTCAATGCAAGATCGTTCCACATAAAGCCGGTTACAGTCTCGCTTCCGTCTGCGTTGTGCCTTACCTGTGGCATTATTCCGCCCACGCTCGCTTTTACACGGCTTGAATGGGCTTTAAGAAGATTGATAAAAGGCTTCGCCGCCTCAACAGCTCCGTACAGAATCCCCTTTACAAAAGTTTTCTTGCCGTCTGTCCTTACAGACACAGGCTCGCCGATAATCTTGTCCTTATTGGTCTCCACGCTTCCGTCTTCCTTCCGTACCTTGTGCTGGTGGTCATCCGACACAACGCCGTTGGTAAGAAAATATTCCTTGGACTTCAAAAGCGCACTTTGAAGAATCTTCTGGTTCTGCAAGTCAAGATTTTCATTGGAGGCTTCCACCTCAAAGGTATAGTTGCCGTCCTTGTTTTCCTGTCCGGGAATAGCCTTGCATACCGTTGCCGGAATTGAGATATAAGAACCGCCTGTAAAATCTGCGTTTTCCATACAAAGCCCCTTGGAGCAAAAAAAAAGCAGCCACTACCAAATGGTAATGACTGCCGTTCTCGACACATCTAAGAATATATAGATTTAGTATAAAATCAATTTATCTGTTTGTCAACAGTAGGCTCTTTTTGAAATGTTTTTTTAAGAAGAGCTTTAAGCTCCTACCTCTAACAGGTATTCGCTCAAATCCAAATGATAATATTCGTCTTTCGCATAGTTCGGAATCAAATCCGCAATAACTTTTCCATGGTGAATTATTGTCGTCATGGTGTAATTCTCGAGAACTGTCTTATTCATCAAGCCTTGGATGTCGCCGCGCTTATAAAATGTAATTTTCAGGAAGTCAAAGCATTTTGTTTCTTTTTGCCATATAATCACCTCACAATTAAATTATGCAGGGTAATTAAAAATAAGTCATTCAACTTGTAGTTGAAAAGTTAAGAATTTATGAAGAAAATCGTCAAGGTCTATATCGTTTACGATTTTCGATGATTCCTCATAAGAAGTAACACCTTTATTCAGTCCGTTTTCATAAGCCTTTTTAAGTTCTTTTCTTTGCTCTTCGTTTATAGCCCTGATGCCGATTTCATAACCGATTTTTTCAAGTTGATAGCAATATGTGTCTAATTGTGTTTCTTTAAACATAACTATATTATATATTATCGGCTTAAAAAAGTAAAATAATAACTGTCATTATTTTACTTATCACCGAATACAGTTTTCGTTAGCTCTTTTAATTCTTTCCACGCTTCAATGCTGCTAAAATCTTTTTCAAGCGCATCCACCACGCTTTCATAATACCATTTTATATTTTCTTTCGGAGCATTGAACCGCTTCCAGAGCTTGTTTCCGTCTGTCTGGAAATCCGCATAAATGCTCCTGAGGTTTGACAGCTTGTCAGCAAGACATACAATCTGTGTTCCCTCTTCCGCCTTTTTCAGATCATCAATAGTATGCTGCTTGCGCTCTTTCCACGTTTTTGACTTGTCCTCGCTTTCTGTCTGCACAATTTCAAGGACTTTCTGCCCGAAATTTTCTTTTATTTCTTCTGGCGTTGTGTCCGTATCCTCCAGAGTGTCGTGGAGAATTCCAGCAGTTATCACATCTTCTCCGCAACCGCAGGCGGTAAGAATCTGCATGACCTCCATAGGGTGAACGATATAAGGAATATCCGTTCCTTTCCGTTTCTGGCTCTTATGCTTCAGTGTTGCAAAAATAATTGCATTGTGGATTTTCTGTGCGTTCATTTTTTTTATCTCCAATAAAAAAGCCGTGAAAAAATCACGGCTCTACTATCTACTTACTTTCCCAAGCGTACTTTTTAGCTTCCTCTTCTGTAATTCCGCCCCACATCGGGTCTACAGTACCTTTTTTCGCAGGAACAAGACTGCTTTTAGTTACATAAAACTCGTTGCCTTTTTTATCAATTGCAAACGATTTGTCAATATTGCTTAAATAGTATCTCATATTTCTACCTTCTGCATTTATAATATGCGCTGGTCTTATTAAAAAATCTTTGCCGCATATTGACTTATTTCAGATTCCGCAATTCCGCCCCACATTGGATCAATCTGTTTTTCAGTTGGTTTCCAACCTCTATTTGTATAAAGGTAAACCTTGCCTTTATCGTCAACTCCATAAACCCAATCATAATCGCTAAGGTAACATCTCATATTTCTACCTCCTGCACCTATAATATACATCTATAATGAACATTAGTCAAGTTTTACTGTTTAATATATTCAATTAGATGCTCAAAATGTTCTGCTGTTTTTCCTGTTAGAATCCCCTCCGCCTTCGCCTTTTTGAACAATGGAATTGCTTTTTTTACATTCTCACGTATTGCAGCTGCAAATGGCTCATGCTTATAGGAACTGTCAAATATATTGCGGTTTCCGTCCTTTAATGGGATGTCATCAACTGGATAGGTGCCTTTCTTTGAATACTCGTTTGAAAGTCCGTAAAGGCTTTTCTGAGCTTCTCCCATAAGGTCTGAAAGTTCTTCATATCCAGCCTTACCTTTTACACTTCTAAACACTTCATAAAGCGAATGGCCGTAACGTTCCTTTGCAACCATATTTGCCGTTGTGTTTATCTGCATTTCAACAATAACGCCGTTTGAAAGTTTTATATTCGCATTTATGTCTGAATATCCAACTGGAGACGGCTTTGCAAAATTATTCTTGATTCGAGCGGCATAAGGCTGTTTATCAAGATGTTTAAGAATATTTGCAACGTCAGCAATGCTGTTCATACAGATAGTATGGCCGTCGCAGTCGCGGATTGTCCGGCAATGATAAGTGTCTGTTCTTTCGTCATACTCTTCTGGCTTGAAATCATTAACACCATTTTTCTTTGCGTCTGCAAGTTTCGCATTTGCATCTTCCCTCAACTTTTCTTTGATTCTAACCTCGTTTTTAAGTGTCGCGCGTTTCATAACAATAGGATTCATCGACTTGAATTTGTTAGTTATACTGTCTGTAATTCTGTTGAATTCTCCGCGCACCGCCTCGACAGATTTATAAAGCCCTTCGATTGTATCGCAAGATTCAGGCTGCATTCCGTCAGTTCCTCTCCAGCCAGTTTTGATACTGTCAGCGTTCAAAATGTAGTCTGTAGCCGCAGATTTTCCCATTATAGAAGTTTTCTTTGCTGTCGTCCCGATAATTTTCTCATAGTCCACCTTGTATACATTGCCGTCGCCGTCCCGGACCTGCACGCCTTTCATACCCCTTGCTATAATCTCGCCGGAAAGAGTATTTCCTCCGTATGCGAATTTTATGTTATCCCCGGTTTTCAGCTTGTCGGCAAGCGGATTCCTTCCGCTGGAAGACGGCTCTGTTTCAATATTGGAGCGTCCTGTTCTCTGAGCCTCCGGCTCTTCTCCCATTCTTACCCACACATTCTTTGTATGCCCGTTCTTGTCCGTAATCCGCTTCTTTGTCAGCTTCGACATATCCTTATGCCCGTAAGCCTTCATAAGGTCGTCATATACATCTTTTCTTATCACCAGCCTTGCCATTTCCTCGCCTCCATTATATCGCCCTGCACGCTTTCAATGCGGCAATCGACTTCTGAACATACTCATACAAAGAATCAGACTTCTTTACCTGCGTTGAAATTCCGCGTTTCTGCATTTCCTTGTCAAGGGCGGCTTTTATTTCAGGATATTTATCAAACGCAATCTTTGTTCTTACTGTGTGAAAAACTGAAAGTCCCGTTTCTTTTACATTTCTATTAGGATTTGAAAAATCGTACTTTTTAGCAAGCAAATCAAGGTCAACGTTTGCGAATTTCAAATTCCTTGACAAATCTTCATCTGATAAGGTGGAGATTGTTTCTATTTTTTCCTTTATCTTGTCTGGACTAAGATAGAAGTTCTCTTTATCTTTCTTTATTAGCTTTTTATTTAATTCAAGTCTATTTGTAATCTTCTTATCCTTTTTGGCTTTCAGTTGTTTTGCCTCTGCTCTGCGTTCCTCGTAGTCTACAGAATTGCTAGATGGCATTATGATGCTTGATGAGCAGCCTGTATTCATTGTCATTGCTCTTGTAAAACCGTTAGCATTCGGCTCCTGCAAAGACAGAACAGAAGTTTTTCCTGCTGATATTGCGTCCGTCAGATAATGAACGTTCATATACAGCGGTGGCAAATCAGTATCCTGTTTCCCGATACTGCCTACTTTTGTTCTGTCAAGCATTACATCTCCGTTTTTCTCAAAATCTATGGAGATTATGTCCAGGATTCCTTTCCCATCCCTTTTAGACACACTTCCGTCCTCTTTCATTGCCTTTATTTTTTCCGCTAAAACCCTGTTGTCAAGATTTGCCCGGATTTTCATTGAGGAATCATTGGGAATTACTTTTTTGTAGTTCGGAAATTCTGCATTTCCTGTCATTACATCATTACGTGTTATTGCAATGTTCTTTCCTTTTGTGTCAACGTCGACATAACAACTTTTATCAAATCCCGTCAAATCTCCAACCTTGATAAATTTAAGCCGTCTTGCGTCTGTTGATACGAGAACGCCGCTTTTTTTGTCATAGTAGACACTTTGCATAAAATAGTATTTCTTCTCTTTGCTTACGCATTTTGCAAGCTGTTCAAATTCTGTTTTTGTTTCCTTTGTCTTTGGAAACTCAACAGTGCCATCACTCTGGCTTACAGGCTCCGCAATGACCTCTTTTTTATCGATGTCGGCGGAATCGGACGGAGAGAATACGGACGCATTTGAGGCTTTCTTCTTTTTAGTACTCTTTTCTTCCTCCATATTTGCATATTCATCTGCAAATTCTGGATTCCTTTCCTTTGCAGAAAGTTTCTTGCCGCTAAGTTTCTTGATAAGCGTCTGAAAATTCACATCTCCGTGTTTCTGCATAAAGTCAGTGGCAAGGTCGCCGCCCATTCCGCCGTCAAGATTGTATGCCATAAAATCAATTCAAACACTTTCAGCTTTATGACCATTTTCCTTGTACTTATCCGCAATCTGCTTTGCCACATCTTCCATTTCAGCAACAGTCTTTACTTTCTTTCCGCTCTTTATGTCATCCAGTCCGAAAGAACTATTGCCAGATGTTTTAGCTGGTTTTTCTGTGTTTTTACCCGTCTTTGGTTGCGCCGGAGTTTTTTTGTTCGTGTTCGCCGCCGACTTCTTGGAGCTTTCATTCTTGTATTCCTTGTTGTCAATAACAGCATTGAGCCTGTCCACAATGTCAAGAGGCTTTCCGTTCGCGTCTGAGAAACGCTGCTTGTTCGCAAGAACAAACCTCATCATCTCCTCCGGCGTGTCTATGTTCTCCGCCTGGTGTATAAGCCGTGTCATGGCGTTTTTAGCGCCCCTGTCAACCTTGTCGTATACGCGCACCCATTTCCCCTGCGCAATCTTCTTGTATTTCTTGCCTCTCCAGGTCCTCACAGTTCCTATTCCGTAGCCTGCTTTCTCAATCCATTCGCCGCTTAATGATTTTTCCAGATGGCTGAACATACTCTCATTGTCTGAAAAATAAGTAATGGCTTTTTTCAAGTCGCCGCTCTCTTCCTGTTCTTCAAGTCCCTTCAAATGGGCGATTATCGCCGCCTTGATTTTCTCAAACGAATCTTCGTTCATTCCCTTTGCAAGCTCCAGCAAAACAGATTTTCTAATTACAAGTCTCATAATTCCTCCGGACATAAAAAAAAGCAGCCGCGTTCCAATATAGGAATACGACTGCCTCTTAAAGCACATCTTAAAATCAATATAAATCACTTCGAGTATATTATGCCTTGCAGATTTTTTCAATGATTACATAAAATTCTTAATGTCTTCCCTTATAACATCATCAAGATATTTTCGACATCTTTTATCTCTGAAACTTATTCCGTTCAGTCTCAAAGATTCTGTTATTATATCCATAAGCACAGAATTGCTCATTCCGTCAAAAACTCCTGCATAATCCTGAGCCTTAGTTAATTTAGTCTGAATAGCAGAATCATCGTAGTATCCTGTCTCATCACGCTCATTTACAGCCTTAATTCTGTCTGCTTCATCCACAATAATTTCTGTCAATAAATCCAATGCTTTGTTCTGCTTTTCAGTCATTTAATTCTCCGTTTCGCTAAAAACTCTCTCCGTAGCCTAGATGTACCGCCATTCGCTTCGCCCAGGCGCCGGAGCCGGCTTCATCTCGAAAACACATCTCGAGCATCTTCCTTTCAGCATATCCCCGGTATGCTCTGGCTTTATATATGGCAGTTGGAGAAGCTCCCAATGTCCGCAGTCCATTTTTACGAACATACAGAACTGATAGGCAAAAGTCAGCTTGCGTTCGCAAACTCTTTTTATTTCCTCTTCACAAGCCTTTCTGTCAGCTTCAGGCAGAAAAGCAACCCTTTTCATCGCAACAACAGAATCAAGCATATAGCCGCCGTCCTCCCTAGGAAAATTGTCTAAACAAACCGCCCTGATTTCCATAATATCCTCCTTGTAATGGCTTTACCAATTCATAGAATTGATTGGTAATTTGTAATTATCAACTGGCACATATTCACCCTTGATAATTTTGCATATTTCAATCTCCATTCCCTCATACATCTATAATATACACCAATATTTTATATATGTCAATTATTATTATACAATTTTAATGTATTTTATTTACTTTTATCTTTTCTCTTATATTTGACTTTTATAAATCTTTAGTTTACACTGCTAGCTATGAATATAGTTGAGTACATCAGACTGTGCTGCGTAAAGCGGAACACGTCCCTAAGGCAGACAGCAATAAAATCAGGCATATCCGCCCAAAACCTCTCGAACAAAATGGCGAAAAACTCTTTTTACCTGCGTGATATTTGTGCGATAGCGGAATCCCTCGGCGCTGATATGCAGATTAAATTTCTGGATAAAAAAACAGGCGAGCCGATTATATGAAAAAAAAAGCCGGGTTTTTATCCCCGGCTTGTCCGCTATATTCAAATCCTGCTTCTGTTTATATAAAGCCTTCCATTCCATATAAAGAATAGCGGCAGCGACTTTGCGACGCGCCTAAAACGCTTGTCATTCTCTGCCCTTATTTTAGCCTTGAAGTCATCGTCCATAGGGTGCAGATCTCCCATTATTGAATCGACATTCTCCTTTACAAGCTCGTCTACGCTCAGCAGGTTCTTCTCATTCCTTGCATTGTCCTCAACCGCCTTTTTGTAGAATTCGTCGCGCATATCCTTTGCTTTCGCCGCGTTTTCCTTCGCAGTATCCATAAGCTTCACGTAGTCCTTGATTTTCTGCTCGCAGTCCTCCCTTGACTTCATTCCCTTTGATTCGAGGTATTTTCTTGTAGCCTCCCGCGTTTTCTCCAACTTTGTTTTTGTCTTGTTGTACATACGGATATAAGAATTATTTGAATCAATATTCGACTTGAGACTTCTTAAAGAATCGTTCAAGTCGCCTATTGTATCATCAAAAGATTGAGTTCGGAATGTAGAAATGTAAAGATTACTTATATCAAGCTCATTAAGTTCTTTCGATATTTTAGAGTAATCCTCATTCCATTTTTCCTCATTGTCCTTGTACTTCTTTGTAAGCACTGTTATAGCCTTTTTAGCATTGTCCAGCCCGGCTTTGTATCTTTTATTTTCTTCCTGCAAACCTTCAAGAGAGCGGTTCATACGGAAAGGCAGGACATCATTACATCTGCGTTCAATATCTTTGTCGCTCTCGAACGCAACATCAATCTGTTTATGCAGAACGTCAATAAGCTGTCCGTACATCTTTTCATCGCTCTTGTTCTTCTCTGAATACTCCATAACCTGCAAGTCCGCTCTTTTATCCGGGTCTTTTATCAGGGAGAATTTAAGTTCCTCCGGGTTCACGTCCTGCGAGTTCATAGCGTCGCCCTTGTAGCTGTAGATGTCGTTCGTCCGCGACGACTTCTCATCGTGCTTCTGGTAAATCATCGGATCAAGGGAATCGTGCATAAGAGGCGTTACACAGTGTACAATCCCCTGCTTGTTGCCCTGTCTCCAGCCACGCCCCCAAAGCTGCTGGACATCTGTCGGATTCCAGTCAAGCTGTGTGCAGTAGATTGTGGTGGTGTTGCCCTGTAGGTTGCAGCCCTCCTTGATTGTGCTTGAGCCGATTATGACCTTGCATTTTCCGTTCACATCGTTGAAGTCCTTGAATATGTTATCTCTTGTCTCCATTGCCTTGTCAGTTGTCGCCCCACCAGAAATAGTCGCGATAGCGTCCTTAGGCATTCCGTGCTTAACAAGATAGTCCTTTACCTTCGGGAACTGCTCAACGCCAAGAGGCATATACATAATCTGTCCGTTATGGCTGTTTTTCTTGTACTGGGCAATGATTGAATCGCAGACAAATTTCAGCTTTGGCGATGTCTCCACAAAGTCAAGTTTCTTTCCGTCATACGGATTAAACTCACTGTCAGTAACAAGGGCAGGGCTTAGGGCGCAGTTCTTCATCGCGTTCATAGCCCGGAACATATAGCCGTCGTCGCGTTCTTTTTTCGGCTTTTGCTCCTGTTCCTCGATATAATCTGATATGTTGGTCATAATATCTTTCTGCATTTCGCTCAGCTCAAGCTCAGGCGCGTGCATACGCTTGTAAGGGCGGACAACCCCCGCTTCCTCTCCGTCCACCTTGTCCATATATGCAGTAAGAAGATTTTGCAATTCTCTCAAGTTTTCAAACCCTTTTACAACCGGAGCTTCTGTTACTCTGTTTGCTTTAACAACATATTCACGCTGGACTTTACAGAAGTTTGAAACAAATTGCTCAAGAGAATAAAATCCCATTTTCTTTAAGTCATCACGTGCCATATAAGAGAGAATTGAATAAATTTCTGTAGGAGAGTTTTGGAAAGGCGTAGCACTTAAAAGGAAAGTATTACGTCCTCCATTATGACGCTGGATAAGCTGAGTAATTGCAAACAGTTTTTTCGCACGATTAGACGGTTCTCCACCTGCTCCAAGCCCGTCAAACTCGTTTGATTCAACCTTGCCTTCATCTTCCTTGTTCTTCTTTATGTGGCGCGGCATTTTGAAAAGATTGCGGAAGTTATGGACCTCATCAACAGTTATATGGTCAAAGCCCAGGTCGCTGAACTGAACTCCCTCATCGCGCGTCTTCTGGATATTTCCTAGCCGCTCGTTTATTTTCTCGTCCTTGCTGGCTTTTTGCCTTGCAGTCTGTTTTTCTCCGCTGTCCGTGTATTCAGCGAATTCTATATCTTCCTTTAGCTCCGCCTCTTCCTCCGCGTTAAAGCCGATATTTTCCAATCCTTCGTAAGTGCATACGGAGATAGAGCCGGGTTCAATTGTCATTCCCTCTTTCCAATAATTTTTAGACAGATTGCCCAATTCGTTTACTTTCATATCCGGGAACAGCTCATGAACATTGTCTATCCAGTTCGAGTACACAGCCTTTGGAACACATATAAGCGGTCTTTTCGCCCTTCCTGTCTGTATCTGGTTCACAGTGGCGACAACTCCGCAGGCAGTCTTCCCAACTCCGACATCGTAGGCAAGAAGTCCTGTTCCCTTGTTTGTAAGCATTGAGATTCCTTTCATCTGCTGTTCAAGCAAGGTGAATTCCTTGCTACCCTTGTGTGTGTTCATTCCGTCAACAAAAACCGGAATCTTTGTAAAATCAGGGTTTACAAATGAATTTGCCTTCAAGTTCCACGCCTCGGTCAGCCTCTTCTGTTCATCAAGTGCAAGCCCTTCCTGCAAGTACCTGTTGAACAGTTTTATAGCTGTTTCACGCCGCTGCTGCTTTCTTCCTTCCTTTGCCTTTTCCCTCTGTTTCTTGTCGTCAAAATCCCTTGATTCCGAACGGCTCATCTGGTACGGAACTTTGTCTATAAAATCCTTTATGTCGTTGAAACTGATGTCCGGCGGGATTTCCTCACGGGCTATAGGAGAATCGCTTGCGGAATAATAGCCGTTGCCGTTGTAAGCCCATTCAAAGAAGCCGTCTATAAGGCTCTTGCCGTCCGCTGTCTTGTATTCTCTCGCCCAGTCCGTAATAGGCGAAAGCGTGAATTCGCCGATTTTCTTTTCTTTCGGGCATACACTCTCCAACAGGGCTTTTTTCACTTCATACTGTGGATCATCGCTGGTAAGCGCATTTAGTTTCTCGCGTATGTTTCCGCTCGCATAGTTCACCACATTGACATACATTCCGCCGTCCTTCACATAATGGCCGGATTTTTCGACATAATCGGTCTCTTCGTTTGAAAGTTTTGTAATGTCAATATTTCCCGACCTGTCCGTCGCTTTCCATATCGGAATGTCCTTAGGGTCAAAGTTCTTGCCATATTTCTTGTTGAATTCCTCAACGCTCATTTTATGCGCGTTCGGATTTACAGAAACATTATGCTCGCCCTCCGCATTTTTATTCCCCAGCATTGCCTGGCTTCTGTTTGATTTTTTTTCTGCATCCGTCTTTTCTGGTAAGTTTCCGCCGTCAACATTATAGTCATAGACTTTCCAGCCTGCACGCGTCTTTACAAGCTGGTAGCCGTTTTCTTTTAGCGCGTCCTTCTTCTGCTTGTATATGCTCCAGAAGTCTTCTGTTGGTTTCCATATCTTGTATGTGTTCCCATTCTTTGCAGTTCCTGTTTCTCCGGTGTCTTTTAGCTTGTCTGAAATATCAAGTTTCCTTGCGTTCTGATTGCCTTTCATTGAATCGCTGCGATTCTGATGGTTCTCCGCCTCTGTTTCCTTGGCTTCAATCGTTTTAGAAATCGCGTCAGCCTGCTCCTTTATTTCCCTTGCTCCAACATCAATGCTGTCTACAGCGGATTCAAAAGTTTGTCCGTCCTTAGGCTTTACGTATGTTTCCTCTTTCCCGAATCTGTTTGTCCTTGTCGAAATTTCACCAGCGATATGGTCAGGATTCTTCTCAAAATAGCTTTTTATATGCTCAACACTGCCGCCCTTGCCTTTTCTGAAAACAACAATGTCAGTTCCTACATCAGTACTGTCAAAAGTTCCGTTTGGAAGCCTCCATGCCTCCAGAAGATCTCCTTTCTCTGCGATTTTCTCAATGTCCTTTCCGTAAGTGCTTTTGCCGTCCATAAAGCCGGAAGGGACAACCATTGCCATAACTCCGCCGTCTTTAAGCGTGTCAAGCGTCCTTGACATAAAGTATGTTTCATACCGCTTGTAGTCCTTGCCCTCGCCAAGCCCCTTGTATTTACCTGTATATGCTCCGTAAGGCGGATTCCCGACAGCCACGTCGTAAGGCTTGAACTTCTTCGTGAAGCGTCCGCCCTTGTTCTTCATGAAGTTTTCCTGAAACGCCCCCTGAACAACATCAGCGTCCGGGTGCAGGATGTGCGCGATTCTCGCGGATTCGTCCTCAAGCTCGAACAGTGTGAATTTCTCTTTCCTGCCCTCCGCGAAACGTCCGATTCCGCTTGACGGCTCAATGACTGTCTTTCCCTGGTCGGGATTGTACTTGTCTACAATCTGCCATACCTTTGAAATTACATTCCTAGGCGTGTAGAACTCGTAAAGAACTCCACTGTTTGATGAGCCTTCCTCGCCTGTTCCGCCTGCGCCCACATACTGCGCAAGCACTGCCTTGTCCTCTGCGGTTATTGCGTAATCAGGCTTCTGCAAAATCTCGCGGCACTGCCTGCGGATTTCGAGTGCCTGTCCTTTTGTTATTCTTCCTCGTCCGATATTGACGCTGCTGTCTGCATTTCCAAGTCCATTTCCAGAAGTGTCAAGACCGAGTACAGTTTCGATTCCGTTATTTCCTCGTGCTGCGCCAGCAACATTCTGACCGCCTGATTCTTCGCCCCCTCCGCTCCGTAAATCGCCAGCACGTTCGGATAGTCCTGCCTGTTCAGCTCCAGTGTTATTTTCTCCATTTTTTCCTCCGCTTTCATTATAAGCCTGTTTAAGTTCATTATCCACAGTTTCTTCATCAACAATTCTGTTTTCATCACTTACACCGTCTTTTTTGGCATTCTGATTGCCTAGCATTGCGTCAGAGCGGTTCTTGTGCTTTTCAGCCTCTGATTCTTCGCTTTCTGGCAGATTGACATTTAATCCCAAGTATGCCCTTAGGGAATCCTGAACTGCTTTTTCCTTTGCCATACGAATAACATTTTCATCAGTTCTGTCGTCAGGCTCTTCAGCATACATTTCAAGATTCGCATTGACAGTATCTAAAGAGTTCCAGTCTGTAAAATGCGTTGTGTAAAAACGAAGAGAAAGATCCGCCGCCTGCTTATCCTCTGCAAGGTCGTCAATTGTAAGCGATGTGTCATCGTCTATCTGTAAAACCTTGCCGTCTCTCAAATCCTGCATTGCCTGCCTGTAAGCCTCATTGTACAAGCTCTTGCAGCGGCTGAGCGATTCAAAGCCATCTTTGACTTTTCCACCGTTTGCTATATTACCACTTTCCTTAGATTCCAATGCCCGGCGCTGTTTATCCATGTAAGCCTGCGTTGAATCAATATTGTTAAAAACTTTTGATTCAATTTCTGTTCCGGAATCATCGCGTGTAATAACAGTGTATTCTTTTTTCTTGTAGTCAGGATTTGGAATCATCTCAACATTGCCTGCTTTTGAACCATTACGGATCATAAGCATATATTTTGTTACGCCTTTTTCGTCCGTATACTCTTTTTGCGCATAAAACCCCATTTCAGCAAGTCGTTTTATAAAATTCTGCCTTGCTCTCTCTCCAAGACGTTCAGTATCAAAAACAAAGTCATTTACATTGTCGAGTACACCGCTTAAATCTGTTTTTGAATTTGCTATCCTCTGAATAGTTTCGCGCCGTCCTTTTTCGTTAATTCTGGTAACGCTTGAATAAGGCTTTCCGCCTGTTCCGTTAGGATAAAAACTATTCCAAGAACCGGCAAAGGCTTGAAACCAGTCTACTTTTTTTGGAGTAAAATATCCGTCGGAATTCTCCGCCTTTTTCTTGTTCTCCTCAATCACCTTTGCCGCGGTTTCTGTCTGCTTCTCCTGCCTCTCCGTCTGTTTTCCTGTGTACAGGCTCCAGACCTTGCGCATTAATGACGGGTTCGCCTTCCATTTCTTTTCTGGTTTTCTTGCCTCAGCCGATGTCTTTATTTCAGGCACAGATTCAGCCGGAGTTTCCATTCCCTTTACATCGACTTTTTCCGCTATGGCTGTCTTAACAGGCTTTTTCCATTTTTCCGCCACGGTCTTGTCGCTGAAACGCTTATCCCACAGTGCGCGATGTGAGAAATACTCCATTACGTGCTGATACCAGGTCTTTTTGTCCGCTCCGTAGTCTTTCTGGATATTCTCTGTTTCATAGGACTTCTCAATCCTCTTGACTTCCTCCTGGTTTCCCTTGAAAAAGAATGAGCCGATGTTCTTCAAAATCTTGTCTGCCGTATCCTTCAGCATATCAGCCACATAATAATATTTATATCGTCTTGTAACCGTCTTTCCGTTCTTCGTCGTTACTTTCTCCGGGATATTCTCGCGGTACATATAGCTTCCGCCAACCTGCTCGCCCTTGCGCGCCTTTTCCACCCATTCGTCAAATCCTTCAAGCCTGTTCAAGTCAACAACAAGTTTCATTCCTATGCTCCTCCAAAACAAAAAAAAAGCCGCCTGCCTCCGGCTTTCCGGAAACAAGCGGCTGTATTCTCTACACACCTAAATGTCTATATGTTTTCGATAGATTATATCTTCTTTTCAAGGCTTTTACAATGTTCTATATCGTTATTTAATTTCAGGATAATATCTGTACCAACTGCCGCGGCAATAAGGGTGCATTACGCCCATAGGCATAGCTCCGTCAGTTTTTCCTTCCCAGATTGCATAGTCTGCGTAAGGGTCATCTATTTCTTCAGACGGAAGCGGAATATTGCTGAAAAGCGCAATTTTGCCAGCAATCGCCCTGCATTTCTTACAGGTGTTGTCATCTTTCATCTCAAACCGCTTGAAGTAGACTTTTTCATTCTCAGGCGTGTTATAGACCTCCTCTTTTATATAGGCGTTGTTTGTGTTGTTCTGAATCTCTGTGTCTGCAATGCGCTGAAAATCCCTGTTCAAGCCGCTGCACTTGTCAAAAAGATTCTGACTTATTTTTGCCTTGCTCTGCCTGTTTTTGATTCCGTCAATCACAATCTGCTGGATGTCGTTTCGCATTGTGTCGGTTACGCTTGAAACTCTCTGCGCCGCGCTGTCAACCGCTATCTGAATACGCGCCTGTGTGCTTCTGTCAATGCTTTCTCCCAAAGCATTTTTTAGATTTTTTATGTCGTCGCTTATCCAGTCGAAAGACTTTCCGCCGTATTTTAGGTTTGATAGAGGCATTTTCTTTACAGCCTCAAACGAATTGGTCTTTGAAAGACGCTCCAGAATACGCCCTAGGCTTTCCGCGCTCAATACAATCTTCTTTCCAGTTCCTGCATAGTTCCTGTTCAAAAACTTTTCAACTGCATCTATAAAGCGTTTCCACTCCGCCTGTGATATTGGCTCTCCGCTTTCAGGGTCATATATGATTTTACCTTTATATTTCAAGTCAGCCTTGCTTATAATCCGCACTTCCGGCAATCCAAGATAGCCGATTAAAAACGAATATACCGCCTTTGTCTTTTCCGTAAGCTCAGAAACAATTCTGTCCGTCAGTTCTTCCTGCGCCTTGTATATAAACGCCTCGCCCTTTGCGGATTTTATCTTTGTGTCCAGAGTGAACGCCATTTTATGCACGGCTTTCTGAATCTTGCTTTTGTCAAAGCTGCTTATGCGCAATATGATGTCATCGTATCTGTCAGAATCCCTGTCCGCCTTTATATGTCTTATTGCAAACGGCTGTTTCTGATAAATTGCTGTCAATGCCTTTTCCACCTGCTCAATCTTCTTTTGCTTGTTCTTTTCCGTTATGTCGGCAACCGTAATGTCAAAAGACTTGTGGAGCATATCATCTCCGTTGTAGTCGGGCTTTATAGTTGACTTTTTGGTGGATTGTGGTATATTTAAGTTGTGCTTAGGTTGCCGAATGGTGTAATTTCCAGAAGCTGAACTCCGCTGTTTACCGGATGTTTCTAAAGCGTTTCCGCTTAGCGTCTTTGATTGGCGACTTTCATTGACAGGAATCCCTAAGTTAAGTTTTGTCTGACTAGTAAGCATTTTAGGGTCGACAAAATAAACATCTGTAATGAAAGCCGTGTCATTTTCTGATACGGCTTTGTTTATTGTTGAGATATAGACTTTCTTCTTGCCATACATCTTTGAGATAATCACAGAAACAATTCTATCCGCATTATTTATTCTTATCTTGCCAACAAGCTCGTATTCAACTCTGTCATTGTATTTTCTGACTTCATTTATACAACATTTGTCTTCTTCAAGCATTTTCTTTGCAACAGGAAGAAGCAACGCCCTTTGATAGATTTCATTAACAGCCCTTGATTTTCCTCCGCCCTTATGAGAAAAATGAAACAAAGATATTTTGTTGCCACCTTTCGTTTTCAGATAGACTTTTTCTCCACCAAAAACTTTTATTCTTGATTTTTCAGGATTCTTTTCCCAGTCATCTTGCCAATCTTTCAAGAACTTTTCACCCTTTTGTTTTGCGTCGGATTTTGTACATTTCAACAAAGTTCCAACAACATAATCTATTCTTGATTTTAGAGGCCGTTGTTTATCATCGGAATAGATATATTTAAAATTTCCATCACCTAAAGGAATCTTTTTTATATACTTTGGAATTCTTGATTTTTCAATATCTTCCGTTTCCATTTTTCCCATAATCTCATCATACACATCTTTTCTTACAACAATCTTCTGCATAATTCCCCCTAGAAACTCTTTCTTACATCATCAACATTCCTGTTGAATCTCTGCGACAGCGGAATCACATTTCCGTCATCATCATAAGTAATAGGCGCAAGCGTCTTTCTCGCCGCGTCATAGTCCGCCCCAGTGTAGCCCAACTTCGACAAGTCCATTTTTCCAATTCCGCTACCGTCCATAGCCTCCCACTCTTGCGGCTTCATTCCGTTCTCAGCAAGAATTTTGTTGCACTCTTCTTCTGTCAACGCTCTTTTTATCCTGATTGAATGGGAAATGAACCAGTCGCCTTTTCCGCCTGTCTGCTGCTTCACTGTTGGGTTTGTTGTGAACTGATAGAATCCGTCCTTCGGCATATACTGCAAGTCGGCTTTTGCGCTCCTGTCCCCGGCGGCTTTTTTCTTCGCAAGTCCGTCTTTTGCCTCCTGTGTATAGTCATTGTCAGCGTCTATCTCAACCTCAAACACAACCTGATTCCAGCGGTGTATATTGTCATAGTTTGTTTTCTGTCCTTTTATCTTTGTTCCGCCCTGCGGAAAAAACGGCAAATCCCCTGCGTGCCAGCCCGGTCTGTATGCAAGTGCCGTAATGCTGTTTGCCTTTTCCGTTATATATCCGCGCTTCACAAGCTCTTTCTTTGCTTCAGCGTCAAACTTCCTTGTGTCGCCTGTTTTTCCAGCGCCCTTGTTCTGAGGATTCGGCATTGACGGAACATAAACACGTCCGTTTGTAGGGTCTGTAAAGTGAAAAGCGTCCTTTGCGTCCACCCAGACATTCATAGGAATATTCTCATTGTTGCCGATAAAAAGCGCGCTCGGCTTTCCGCGTGTATCTACATAGAATGTCTTATAGACTGTCCTTGTCTTTCTCGGAGGTCTTGAAATGCGCAATGAATACCCCTCCGCCTGCTCCGGGATAGCGTCCTTAAATCCGTTTCTTTCAGCTTTTTCAATAACCATTCTGCGCAATGTGTCTATGTCGCCTTTCTTCACTGCATCCATATATACGCGGTCAAGTTCCTCTTCGCTCGCCTTATGCGGCTTTGCGGACGGCTGCGCCTCGCTCGGATTCACCCATACGCCGGCCATAAAGGTCTTTCCGCCCCTTGTTACCGGCTTGTAGACTTTTACAAGTTTTGAGCGGTCTTTAATCGCCTTTTCAATTTCATCTGAAATCTGCATAACGTATCTCATATTGTCTCCCCTCTTAAATCACCAGCATTGATTTTCTTATTGACTTCTGCATATCGGCTTTAGCCTCTGCTTCTTCCGGCTCTTCTTCGTTGCCAGTTTCCATATTGTCTGAACCGTCTTGCGCTTCCGTGCCGTATGCTCCGCTTTCGTCCTGCTCTCCGTACTGCTCCCATTCGTTGTTGCCGTTGTCTGATTCTTCTTCTCCGCCACCTTCCATTCCCGGCATTTCTCCCCCGGCTCCAGCCTGCGCATTTGCCGCCTGCAAGAGCTGCACAAGCTGCACATTCATAGGAATATCCGCTCCGTTCTTAATCTCGTTAAGGTCTATCGGCTCAAGTCCTTTTTCCGCCCTTTTCTCGTTTATGCTTTTCCAAGTTCTGCACTCTTTTTCGTCAAGGTCAGCAATCGCCGCCGGGTCTTCCTTTTCATATCCAACAAATTCGAGTACATAGTCGGGATTGATTTTCTTCACAATCTTATTGAGATACGATTCAAAGAATGTTAGCAAATCACCCAGCAAAAGGCTCTTGCTTGCTAAAATCCTGTCTTTTCCGCCGTTCTCAAACATCGCCTGCGATTTCTGCGACTGAATCCCCAGCTCGTCCATTGAGCAGCCGAACATTGCGACAACCCCGGAGGTCAGATAGTCCATCCAGCCCTGGAACTCCATTTCCCTGTTAGTTCCGTTCAGCGTCTTCCATTCGATAGTGTCATCCTTTCCGCCGCTTGGGAGAATCGGAATCCTCCACTGGTTAAGCGGTCCGCCGCTCATAATCTCAGCTATGTAGTCCTCCATTTCCGCGATTCTGTCTTCATTTGCATCTCCATTTATCAGAAGCATACCTCTAGGCAGTTTGTTTTCAGTGAAGTTTCCGGCGTTGTATATAAATGTGTTTATAACCGATGTTATAAGGTCAACCGCCTGCTCCACATAAGAATATCCATACTGCGAATGGTGAATATCTGTCCTAGGGTTCTCAAAGTCGAAAATCATTGTGTCGGACGTATACCCGGCGGCAGGCATACCATCAACAATCTGCAAATATCTGAACTCTGTCTTTGTCTTGTCCGCCGCAACAACCTTCTCAATTGTCGCGCTGTCAACCGCAAAGAACGCGCAAGGCTCGCCTTTCTTGTCATACTGAATTTCAGTCGCAATCTGGTCGAGCGTAAGCTCATCGCGCAAAAGTTTAGTGCAGTATTTTACAAAGCTGTCCCTGTCGGTGTCCTCATAATTTCCACAGTCAAGCATAAACTCCGCGATTCTATCCCTCTCCTCGTCCTTCTTAATTCCTTTTGACAAATCCTCGTCTTTCTTTCTGATAATAAATCCCCGGCAGTTTCTGTCGGAAGACAGCTTCAAGAAAGGCTTAATCTTCTTCTGGACGTGGTTTATGCAGGTGTTGATAATCCAGGCTTTCTGCGCCACAGCCCTTAGCGTCCTACAATGGATTCCGCCATACTGAATACGCGATATTGTGCGGATATTCCCAAACGCATTGTCAGAAACAAAATAAGGGTCAAAGAACACTGAATCAGCTCCGTGCGCCTTGCCGTTATTATTGAAAAAATTCTCATTGAAAAGCATATTTGACGTATTGTCAGCCATTCTGTTGAACGCAACCCTCTTTCTTAATTCTTTCTCAATGTTAATAATTTCAGGCTTAGCCATTTTTAAACCTCCGTGAAACAAAAAAAAAGACAGCCACTTATCCCAAATGGATAAATGACTGCCTTATAAAGACACATCGTAAATATTCAGTTTATGCGCATATTTTATCAGATTTTTTTCAGTCTTTCAATTTTCTATCAGCATTTCTTGCCTTCTAAACATTCCTTTCGTAAAAGACAGGGATATTCAGTATTTTTGCTGTTTTCCGCTCGAACCTCGCGCCTCTTGAAAACCGCCAGTTCTTGAGCATAAAAATAAAGTCGCATGAAATCAGTTCCCTTATGTCGGCTCTCATATAATCCGCATAGCAAGGCTCTTTTTGCTCTAAGGGAATTAAGCAAGGGTTGACTACTTCAAAGCCTTTTTCCTTTAATTTTTTCTCTGCAATTTCAAACCGTTTCTGATAATCCTTGCAGCCTGTAATTTTCCCTGAAATATAAATCTTTTTCATTTTCTTGCTCCTTCTTAATTTTAAAAGCCAAAGCTCCTGTTTATGGCTCTTAAACTCTTTCCCCTTGGAAGTCTATGCTCTGATTCTTCAGGCGTGATAATCTTGCTTTCCCCCGCGGAATCAAAACCGCCCATTCTTCTTTCCGCTCTCCTTTCATAGAATCCCTGCTTAGCCGCGTCAGTACAGGCAAGGTTCGCAAGCGCAAGCGCCCAGAAACTGTCGGCGTGTCCGTTCTCATCTCTGTCCGCGTCATACCTGAAATGTCCGCCGGTTGTCGGAATCCTGCGTATGGAATGAATCTGATGATGAAGATTCTTGTCGCTAGGAAGTATAAATTCCTTTCTTTGAAGCCCTATCTTTATGTTCTGCGCCATAACTTCCTTTGTGTCGGAATTAAAGACAACGCCCTCAATTTTCGCTCCGAACTCCTTTTCAAGCCTCTCGCATATCGGCATCCCCATTCCAGTTGAATCAAGGCAGACACGGCGTATTGGAAGCGACTTCATCAGCTTTCTTATGCAGTCAATCTGAAATTCAAAGTCCTTGGCTCTCAGCTCTTCATAGCCGTACACTTTCTTATGTCCGTCAGAAAGTTTCCCCAGAAGAAAAATAGATGTCGCGTCCCTTTTCTTAGCAATATCGTAGCCGATATAAAGTATTCCGTCTTTTTCCGGCGTGTACGGCATAGTACACATATCATCAACAGAACGAAGTATTTTAAGCTCCCTGTTGAAATAAAGCTCCTCAATAGCTCCGCCCGGAAGCAAGTCTGTATCGCCTTCATCTCTTATGTCTACATCCATCCCCGGAGTGCAGCCGTATATCTCTTCAAGCGTTATGTAGCTCTCAGCGGAATCAATGAACATACATTCACATTCCTGCTGGAAATCCTCCAGAACATCGTTATTGAAGATCTCTTTGAGCGTATCTGTCGCGAACATCTCAACCCGCTCTTCCGTATTCATCGACTGCGCGACTTTCACAGCGCTCTCAACATCCTTGCACAATGCGGTTGAGAACCACCACGGCACATTGAAACGCTGGTATGACGGATATTTCTTCTTGTCCGTGCATATCTCATAGAACCGCCCGATACACCCTAACGGCGTGCTTCCCACCTCAATATTTCCGCCTCTTGATATTACGTACAGCGCAGCCGTGTAAACCAGTCTTGACATATTCGGCAGAAATATTCCGTACTCGTCAAGAGATATGTCGCCGCCTTTTCCACGTGGCGGTCTGCATGGCATTGAGATAAGGCGGCTTGTTGTTCTTCCGTTCGCGTCCAGAAACTCAAGCTCCGTCTTGTTCTCCGTTACAATCGGCTTCTTCGCCCATTTCGGGATTGATTCGTAGAATTCTCGCGCATACCTTATCTTCTCCAGCGCGTCTGATTCATTGTAGGACACAAACTGCTTAACGTATTTCTGCCGTCCAGGGTCAAGCGCCTTTGCAAGTCCTTTCAACGCTGTCGCAAAAGAAAAGCCAGTGCGGCGCGACTTTAAGATTGATATGAACTGTTTAGTTGACATGATAAAATCTTCCTGCCAGAAGTCCAGGAAAAGATGCTTGTCATCAAATTTGCAGTAAGCGTAAAGATAGTTCAGGCGTTCTTCTGGCGAAAGTTTCTCTGTCATTTATCCACCTTCACGGGATCTGCCTTGTCAGCACATTCAATAGAGTTTTTCCGAATTTTCTTGCAAAGTCGGGTGTCATTCTGAAAGAGTTGAAACACGTTCCGAAATCAGAATCTGTCAGTTCGCTATCCTTGTCATGATAGCTGTTATTGAAATGTATATCGCATTGAATAAGCCTGCGTTTTCTGTTAAATCCAATTCTCATAAGCCTGTGGCGAAAACCGAATGTATTCATCTCGCGCCAAGTTTCCATTTCCATATCAAAATCCCTTATTTTTTAGAATATTTGAGAAAAATCTCACCAAAAACAATACAAAAAGCGCATTTTTCTGGAATTTTTTAGTCAAAATCAGGTAATTCTCCGTTATTTTCAATATAATTTCCTGCGCTTTCACGTATCTTCTGGTTGCCTAGCCTTACAGTTGTCTTGACTGTCGCAAGATTCTCCTTTATCAGGTCGACAGTAGTTTCAACGTCATAATCTCCAGTCGTTTTCTCCTGATTCATCTCTGCGTTCAATTTCAGAATGTCATTCGCCTCTTTCTCGCGATTAGGCAGTCTATATACTACAACACCGTTGTTGCTCACCTCGATATTGTCTATAAGTCTCGCTTTCTCCTCTGGAATGTCCTCCAGGCTCTTTGCGCTTGCTGGAAGAAGAACGCTACGCGTGGAATCCTTTGTTTCTATCTCCACCGATTTGGTCTCGTAGAAATCATTGATATTATATGTCGCCCGCGCAATTTTCTGTCCGATTATCTTCTCCGCTGCCTCTTTCACAGAAGCCTTTATCTGCTCGTCAGTGAGCTTCTTTATCATTTCTGCCACGCGCGGATTATCCCTCAGAAGCGTCATTTTCGCCTTGTATGACGACCTCGGAGTATATCCGGCTTTCTGGGCCGCTGTCGTTGAATTCTTGAATCCGTTCTGGTTCGGCGTTGTATACCAGACTACAAACAACTTCTGCCTTTTGCTGAGTTTCAAATCGCCCCAGTCATAGGAATCAAGGTCTATAATAGAGCCGTCAGGCAGAACATCCGTCTGCGTCTCGCTTTTTCTCGGCATTTCTTCCTCCCCCGCAACAATGCGGTCTGAACCCTGAAACTCTCCGCCCGGATTCCGTGATAACCTCAAATTCCTTTATCCCGCAGGCGACAGCAACGCCCCTGCTGACAATAAACCTTATCGCTTCACCACAACACGGACATTTCTGCATCTGTTCTCCTTTATCCGGCTCTGCAAGTCTTCGCCCCGAAAAGTTTTTGACCACCGCATATTTACAATCCGTCCTGCCTCAAATTCATACTCGACTGTGCCATAGTAATTATCCGAGCTGATTTTCTCCAACTCGTCATCAAAACGGCTTTCGTCCTGCTCATCCGGCTCATTGCCAGTTATGAGATATTCAACGGGAACACCAAGGTAGCCGGCAATTCTAAGGCAAATATCAGCGGAAGGAATCCGCCGTCTCTTCCAGTCTGAGAAGCTCTGATAAGAAATTCCCAGCTCCCTTGAAATGTCCGCTCTGGACTTTCCCTTCTTGCTGAGAATAGATTCAACTCTTTCAACAAATTTCAAACCGTTCATAAAAAACACCAAAACCATGCGGCCGCAATATCTACTTGTCGCAGGGTAGCTGCTCTGTTTCTCCGCCTCTCTGATTCAGAGATAAACTGTAAACAGGATTAGAACGGACAGAAGCCGTCAAAGTTTCGTTGACGATCTTCCCGTTCTCGATTCCGATTTTCAGATGCCCTGAAAACCGCCGCTTCTTTAAAATTTTCAGTTCCGATTTTATATCTGTATACATCTCTTTTATAATAGCATAAAAACATATTTTTGACTATATAAATAGCATTTTGCTAATATAGATTATAAAAAAAATATTTTATGTTTCGATAAAAGTGTATTCCGGGTATAAATGCTTCACAAGTTTTCTTTTAAGAATATATACAGGGTTCTTCTTAGTAATTGCAGACTTTACATCCTCAATTACTTTATATCCTTTTTTGTCGCAGTAGACAAAATCTGCCACATAGTAAGCGGCACGCTCTGTCTTTGTACTGGGAACAATCATAAAGCGTTTCTGCCTTTCAAGCCCTGTTATCTCTCCAGCCCTCTGCAAAAGGGTCAGTTCAATGAAACGGCTGGATTCCTTTTTTGAATCAAAGACAATGCCGTTTATTACTGTCTTTTTATTGTGATATTTATTCATTTTGCAAATCAGTATTGACCAATGTAGTAATCTCTTTCGGGAAAAGTTCATCGGGAATTTCAACAGGAATTACAACTGATTGACACTTACCTTCGCCAGAAAAGTATAAACTTGGCGGAACTTCTGTTACAACAAAAGCAAGTTTCATCTCAATCCTCCTTGATTCCACATGAGGTACCATCAAGATACTCAAAGTCTTCAAACAAATCCTGAAGACAGATTGATAATGAACCAAGTCGTATAATGTCTTTACTATATGCAGTTATTAAACGTTGATAGCCTGTACGTTTAGACTTAACCCAAATCAACGGACTATACATCGGATTCACTTTTCCGTTCCAATCTGTATAGGAGTTATATCTTTTGCTGAAATCCTGTTTCAACTCCTCTATATCTCTATATGGACGGAGTTTCTCTTCCTTAGGCTCTTCAACAAGATAAAAAAGGTTGTAGTCATAGAGGTCTTCGCCTTTGGCTTCAAAGTGAAATCTATAAAGTTCATCATCTCCTCTTATTCTCACTGCTCCATATTGCAACCTAGATTCTTGCTCTACCACACCTCTTAGTCCATTGATTGTGCCAGCAAAGTAACCCATACTTCCATTTTTTACTTCATCCGCATTTAATGCGGTGTAAACCTTACTCCTATCAAATTCCATCTTTTATTTCCTCTTCTTTTAATCTCCAATAACAATCATCATTTTTATCGCCTGTAAAGCACCTGCATCGGTTCTCGTTGTCCGCATCGCAGTCCTGTCCGTCATAGTCAGCACAGTTCTCATTTTCCCACCAAACACTTTAAGTAGCACAAGCACGCTAAAATGGAATATCCTCGGGGAATCCAATATCGGGCTGAATATTCGCCGGTTGCGGTGTGTTGCTCGCTTGTCCGGCAGGCGGCTGACCGTATACAGGCTGGTTGTTCTGCTGCTGGTTTGATTCTGTTTTTGGAGTAAGCACCTGCACCTGATTCGCAATGACTGATATTGCGCTGAAATTCTGTCCGTTCTTCTGCCATCTGTCCTGTTTAAGATAGCCCTCAACGGCAATCTGCTTGCCCTTTGTAAGATACGGCTTCAAGTTTTCGGCAAGTTTTCCAAACAATGAAATGTTAAAGAAACTTGCCTCATCAACCCAGTTTCCTCCCTCGTCCTTGTGGCTTCTGTTCACTGCAATAGACACTTTCGCAAAGCAAGTTCCGTTCTGCGTATAGCCGAATGAATTCTGTTCTTTTCCGCAATCCCTTGTAACTCTTCCTACAAGAACAACGTGGTTAATATCTGTCATTATCTAAGCTCCTCAATTTCAAGAATGTTATATTCGCAGTCGCCGGAATCAAGACCATAAATACTCTTGCACTCCTCCAAGGAACGGACTGTACACTCCTGTTTTCTCCACTCTCCGTGGGTGTACTTATCCTTGTATTCAAAAACTATCCGCTTCATTTTTTGCCTCCTTTCGCCCTGTAATCAGGCGCATCAACAATCGTTACAATCCGTGAATCCTGTCTTAGACGGCTCAAAATATCGCTGTCAACAAAATTCTCAAAGCATCTTTCACACCCGCCGCTCTTGCAGTTCTTTTTTAGGTGGGTGTTTGTCAAAAGCATGAACGGTAGCCCTCTTGAATGACGCTTGTCAAGAATATAGCTAAGCCAGTTCATCTCCGCCGCACTGCCTTTTGTCCTGCCCACCTCGTCAATCACAAGCATTGGAATTGTCGCAAGCTCCGCTACAATCTCCAGCTCTGTTCTTTCCGCCTTGACGGTGTAGCTCTGCCGGATCATAGTTGTAATCTCGTACATCGACAGGATTTTTCCGCCCAGCTTGTCAACGGCAATGCTTCCAAGCATCGATTTCCCGCAGCCATTAGAGCCAAGCAGGACTACTTTCCCCCGTCTTTCCGCGACCATCCGCCTCACGGCTTCAAGAGCCTTTTGCTGAGATTCTGAGAACACCTCAAAATCATCAAAGCCTTTTCCCCAGTATTCACGCTCAATGTTCTTTGCCCTTTTGTCAGTCTCAAAGTCTTTCTGCTCCTGCTCAGCTTTTTTCTGCGCAATCCGTTTCTGCTCTTCCTCCTCGGCCTCTTTTTCACATATAGGGCAGAACAATTTTTTATCGCCGCCAATAACCACAGCCTCGCATAAGACTTTCCCATGCCTAGCGCACTGAAATTCACCTCTTTCTGTCGTTATTTCAGGAAAAGCAAGTTTCTTGAATTCCATGTCAGTTTTCCTCCAGCGATATTTTGTCGTCAAGGCTACCTGCAATGCCTCTGCTTCCGCCGGGCGACTTTGCAAAAGATTCAAGGTCAAAATAATCAGGCAGAAAACGCTTTATGACATTCTGTCTTGCAAAATTATCAAAGCTGCTCTTGCTTTCCCACCAGCTCTTCCCCTCGCGGTTAAGAGCGATGACCTTCGCGTAGTTCATACAGGCCTGAATCACATCGTTGCTATGCAGTTTCTGCCGTCTAAGTTCAGGAAGAGCGGCATAGAAATCCCGCATTAGGAAAGTCAGATACCCGCTTCTCGGCCTCGGCAAGTCGGCTTTTTCCCAGATGTCATAAACAGTCTTTGCGTATTTCTGCTGCTGCCCTGAGAAACACTGTGTTGCAAGATGTTCGGTGAATTCTTGTGTTTCAAAAACAGAATCAGGCAATGAAGATGATTCAGAATCACACACACTTTCAGGCGCGCACAAATTCTCCTGATTCTCAAAAATCTGTGTTTCTGTTTGTTCTTCAGAATTTTCTTGTTCTGAATTTGTATGTGTGTTTGAATTT
>ERZ1034917.282-NODE-282-length-47837-cov-180.493345_pt1 | contig 47837 bp, 90 predicted proteins | sample MGYA00520605_ERZ1034917 | MGnify/ENA primary metagenome ERZ1034917 (study PRJEB33766, sample SAMN09781784) | gut metagenome | biome: gut microbiome | host: Homo sapiens | place: Madagascar | study: EMG produced TPA metagenomics assembly of the PRJNA485056 data... | reverse complement strand
CGAAGTACGCGCAGAAGTACATGGATAAATGGGCCGAGAAATACGGCCCGGAAGCAGCGGCACGCATCGCGGAGATCGTGCTGAAAGACTGAAAGGAGCTTACACATGGACTACACACAGATCATCTCGGCAGTAATCGCGCTCATCAGCGCGCTTGTCTCAGCGTTTTTGATCCCGTGGATCAAGACCAAGATCGACGCCGACAAACTGCAGACCATCCGGGCCTACGTCGAGATCGGCGTCAAGGCTGCGGAGCAGCTCTATGACGCGACGGACGGCCCGGCGAAAAAAGCGTATGTCATCAATTTTTTGGCCGAGAAGGGCATTAAATTTGATTCCGACGTCGTTGACAAACTGATCGAGGCAGCCGTGCTGCAGCTGCACCATGAGCTGTATGGGAGCGAGCGCGTATGAGCTACGTTATGAGAGCGTCCGAGCTTGTAAAAAAGCATATCAACGTTGCAAAGAATTACAAAACCGTGTACATGTGGGGCTGCTTCGGCTCGCCGGTCACGGATGGGATCATCACCGAGAAGGCAAAACAGTATCCGGACTGGTACGACGCCGCAAAGCAGACCAGATTCCGCTGGCTGATTGGAAAGAACTACTTTGGCTTTGACTGCGTGAATCTCACAAAGGGGATCCTGTGGGGCTGGAACGGCAACAAAAACGCCTACCACGGCGGTGCACGCTACGCCGGAAACGCCGTCCCGGACGTCTCCGCAGACGGCATGATCGCCAAGTGCAAGGACGTGTCCACGACCGGCTGGGACAAGCTCGTCCCGGGCGAAGGCCTGTGGATGCCCGGACACTGGGGCCTGTACATCGGAGACGGCCTTGCGGTCGAATGCACGCCGATCTGGGACAATGGCGTGCAGATCACATGCGTCGGCAACATCGGCCTCAAGGGCGGCTACAACAGCCGTGTGTGGAAGAAGCACGGAAAGCTCCCGTGGGTGGACTACGACACGGAAACCGTCGACAGGGCCGTCGAGGACGCCAAGAAGGTCATCAAGGCAAAGGCCGGACTTGCGGACAGCACGATTAAGTATCTCGCTGACTACAAGTACGGCGATGACCTGTTGAAAAAACTGGCTGCGGCTATGAAGTAAGGAGGCGGCGCGATGGCACCGCAGGCGCGGGCAAAACTCCCGCCGGAGCTTGGCAGGCTGACGCGGAAGGACATGGAAGCCGTGATCTATCAGGCCAATCTTGGCCGGGAGAACGCGAGGATTGCGCAGCTGTACTTTGTGGACAAGCTCCCACAGGTGGATATCGCGACCGAGCTGTATCTTGGCCGCGCCACGGTACAGCGCCGCCTGCCGGAGATCAAAGAGCAGCTGCGCCGAGCATCGAGCAAATTGTACAGCTGATTGCAAATTTCTGTTGACAATTTAATGCAATGTGCTATACTGATATTGTCACCAGCCTTGCGGCTGGTGTGGATTGAAATATTGTTTTAGTATTTTTCTTTTTTGCGGATAAGCGACGGGTTACCGTCGCTTATTTTTTATAAAAATCATAAAAAACCTCTTGACATATACGGTGATACCGTGTATAATAGTGCCATAAGGTAAAACAAAAACAAATTACGGAGGGCAACAAAATGAAGGTCACGATTTATGCAAACTATGGAGTTCTGGCCGCCGAAAAGCGCTGCGTCTACACGTTCCCCTGCTCCGCCGAGACCGCAGATGTCTCCGAACGGATTGACGTCATCATCCCCGATAAATACGCCCCGTATGAGACGGAAACCGGCAATATCGTGCTCACGATTGGCGGCTGCAAGTACCTGCTGCGAGAAGTGCTGTGCGGCGATGATTACCCGTGCATCACGATCCCCGGCCCGTTCGCAAAATATGAGCGACTCGCCCGCGCATGAAAAGGAGGAACCAAAAATGAAGATGTACGAAGTATTTAAGTCCGAGGGCGGATACCGCGTCTGCTGCGCCATGTGGGCGGGTGACAGCCCGGTTATTGAGCGGTGCCCGTGGTACGAAACAGAAGCGCAGGCAATCGCCGCCGCGCAGTTTTTGAGATTTGAGGCCAGCGCAGCAGACGTTAAGCTGTTCTGGAACGACTACGTCACTCCGGCGTGCTGGACTGTCATGTGGGACGCTAAAGATTTTAGATTGCTGACCGATGACTACCCAAGTTATCCGGAAGCCCTTCGCGCAGCGCGCGAGATCGTTAAATCCCGCGGCTTTAGCGACGTAGAAATCGACAAATTCCGCCCGTCGTGGGATCTCAAGCGACTGGAGGGAGACGCAGTATGAGTGAGCAGCTCCAGCGCATTGCGCTGATCCGCTCCGTCGTGGACAAGTATCACGACGAGGAGAAATCGCTGCGGCGCACAGCCGCAGCGATGGGTCTGTCCGAATCGACAACCCGCAAGATGCTTGTCACTGCGCGGGAGTACGATAGCCCGCGCAAGCGCGAGATTGACCTGCTGCGCAAGCAGGGGCTGACCATGCAGCAGATCGCCGAGCGGCTCGGAATATCCGTCAGGGCGATTGATTCTTACATGCCGTACAAGCGCGGCACATATATTATCCCCTCGGAGAGCAAGACCGCCGAAAAGGTGCGGGCGTGCCGTGCCAGAAAGGGGGACGCCAATGCTGACTGATGCCCAGCGCCGCGCCAACAATAAGTGGGATCGCGAGAATATGTCGAATATCAACTGCAAAATGCGCCGGGAGATCGCGGAGGAATTTAAAGCCGCCGCAAAAGCCAATGGCACGACCCCGAATGCGCTGATCCGCGCGTGGATCGATGAATATATTCAAAACTGCAAGCCTACAGAATAACTTGCGTGCCCGCCAAAAAATATTTTCAAAATTGCTAAAAACCACTTGACATATACGGTATCACCGTGTATAATAGTGTCATAAGGTAAAACAAATTACGGAGGGCAAAGACAATGGCGAAGGCAACGATCACTTGCAAATGCAAGATCTGTGGAAAAACATTTGAGCACACGAAAGATTGCTACAACCGGACGGACGCCAATGCATACGAGCAGTGGGCCGAGCAGAACATTACCGTATGCCCCACCTGCTATGCCGCATCCAAGAAAGCGGCTGCAAAATCTAAGCTGGACGCATACATTGCCGAGAACTTCGGTTCCGAGCATCCGCTTCCGGAGATCTCCGGCGTCTCCGAAAAGCAGATTGCCTATGCAGCGTCCCTGCGCTCCAAGCTTATTGGCGAGCTCGCCAATTACGGTGTAAAGACCTCCAGTTTCTTTGCGGCAGAGGATGAGGTGCAGCTCAGCAAGCTCGACGACGCCGGTCTCGTCGAGGCGCAGGAGCAGGCTGCGGCAGAAGGCCTGACCGTCGAGGCGTGGTTTGAAAAGCACCGTGAGGAGATGATCGCATACGTCTCCGGTCTCAGCACAGACACGATGGCGAAAATCAGGCTGATTCTCGCAGAGGCCAATGCATCAAAGCTCATTGACGCGCTGCGCTGATATAGCCCCAAATATAAAATGCAAGCCCGTGGAGTGATCCACGGGCTTAAATTTTGAGCAAAACTGATGCGCAACTGATCCACAAAGCCCCGCAAAAAAGCCCATACTGGACACATCAAAGGAGTGTTCTGTATGGGCTTTTCTTTTTACAATCCAAATCCGGCAGGAAAGAAAGTCGGGGACTGCACCGTCCGGGCAATCGCAAAGGCAACCGGGCAGAGCTGGGACGAAACCTACATCGGCCTGTGCCTGCAAGGACTGATGATGGGCGATCTTCCGAGCGCCAACAGCGTATGGGGCGCGTACCTTCGGCGGCATGGCTTTGCGCGGAACATCGTGCCGAACACGTGCCCGGACTGCTACACCGTCGCGGAATTTGCAGCAGATCATCCGCGCGGCGTGTACGTGCTCGCCTTATCAAGCCACGTCGTGTGCGTGGTGGACGGAAGCTATTTTGATACGTGGGACAGTGGACAAGAAACGCCACTGTTTTACTGGGAAAAGGAGGATAAATGATGTTTGGACAACAGCCTTACAGCGTATATCAGCAGCCGATCTATAACCAGCCGCCGATGCCGCCGATGCAGGAGCCGCAGATGCAGATGCGCCCGCCGTATCAGCCTGCACCGCAGATGCAATATCCGCAGCAGGCACAGCCGCAGCAGAACCAATCGATCATATGGGTTCCAAATGAGCAGGCGGCGAATGACTTTATTGTCGCGCCAAACAACGCCGTCACACTGTGGGACATGAACGCGCCGGTTGTGTACGTGAAAAAGGCCGACGCAAGCGGAAAACCGAGCATGACAACGTATGATCTCGTGGAGCGCGTACAAGCCGTTATAACGCCCACAGCGGCGCGAAAAGACATGATGGAGGAATACGTGACGCGCAAGGAGTTCGACGAGCTTGTGGCGAAGCTGGCCGCTCCAAGCGTCAGACCGCGAAAGATGAAGGAGGCGGACAATGAATCCACTGTTTAATGCGCTCGGCGGCGGACAGATGCCTGGCATGATGGGGCAGTTTCAAAATATGATGCGGCAATTCCGGCAGTTTCAGAACAGCTTTCATGGCGATCCAAGAGCAGAGGTCGAAAAGCTGGTGCAAAGCGGAAAGATATCACAGCAGCAGTTGAATCAGCTGCAGCAGGTGGCCGGGCAGTTCCAACAGCTGCTCGGATAACAGATTTCAATTCGTGGCCACGATTGAGATAAATCTTTTGAATCTACGAAAGGAATGAAAAATATGAGTTTGAATGACGGCTCTCCGACCATGACAATGCCCGTCGCGCCTACCGGCATGACAGGTGGCGGATGGGGCGGCTTCGGCGGCGACAATGGCTGGTGGATCATCATCCTGTTCCTTGCCATTTTCTGCGGCTGGGACGGCAATGGAAACGGATTCGGCAACAACGGCAAAAATTCCGGCGGCGTTGTAGACGGCTATGTGCTGGCCTCTGACTTCTCCAACATCGAGCGCAAGCTTGACAGCGTAAACAACGGGATCTGTGATGGCTTCTACGCGATGAACACGGGGATGCTTAACGGCTTTGCCGGTGTAACGCAGGCTGTGACTTCCGGCTTCTCTCAGGCGGAGCTTTCCCGCTGCAACCAGCAGGCCGCGCTTATGCAGCAGCTGAACGCCATGCAGATGCAGTCGCAGGAGTGCTGCTGTGAAAACCGCGCGGCGATCGCCCAGGTACGCTATGACATGGCGACGCAGGCGTGCGACACCCGCAACACGGTGCAGAACACCACGCGCGACATCATCGACGCGATGAACTGCGGCTTCCGCAGCATCGACCAGCGTCTGACGGCGCAGGAGCTTGCGGCGAAGGACGCGAAGATTGCCGAGCAGAACCAGCAGCTCTTCGGCTACCAGCTGGCGGCATCGCAGGCGGCGCAGAACAATTACCTTGTTTCCACGCTTCGCCCGAGCCCCAGCCCGGCCTATGTTGTCGCGAATCCGTACTGCTGCAATAGCGGGTACAACTACGGCTGCGGCAACTGCGCGTAACAACTCCACATCGTAGAGCTTTTTCGTGGCCTCACGAAAATGGTTGGCCCCATTGCCGATACTCGATAGCAACGCGGCGGGGCAATCGTCCCGCCGCTGTATTTTTATGAAAGGAATGATTTTATGGCTGAATTTACATCATCCGGGATCCAAACTGTCGCCGCTGGGCAGAACGTCCCTCTGATTTCCACAGCAGTTTGCGGAAAGCCGTGTATCGTACATCGCGAAGGAAGCGGACTCGTTACACTGCGTGGGCTTACGCAGCAATGCAAGGCGAAGTTCCGCGTATCCTTCGGCGCGAATATCGCCGTGCCTACAGGTGGAACGGTGGAAGCTATTACCGCTGCGCTCGCAATCAACGGTGAACCTCTGAACAGCGCCACGGCAACCGTGACCCCTGCGGCTGTTGAGAACTATTTCAACATCTATGTTTCTGCATTTGTGGAAGTTCCGCGCGGCTGCTGCCTGACTGTAGCGGTAAAGAACACCAGCGCACAGGCGATCAGTTTTGCAAATAGCAATATGGTCGTCGAGCGCGTATCGTGAAAGGAGGATGCAATATGTACGATTTGAGAAACCTGCGTGAAATGCTCTGCAAAGAGCTTGACGAAATCGCCGACAAACGCGAAATGTCCGCCGGTGACTTGGATGCAATCCAGAAGCTGACAAGCTCCATCAAAAACAGCTACAAGATTGAGATGCTTGAGGACGGCGGATACTCCCGCGACGGCGAATGGGAAGCGGATATGCGCGGCACATATGGGCGCGGAAGTTCGTACCGTGGACGCCGCCGGGATTCGCTGGGGCGCTACAGCCGCGCCGACGCCCGTGAGCATATGCGTGCGCAACTGGAAGACATGATGCGCGATGCGGACGACGAGAAGGCCCGCGACGCAATCCGTCGCTGCATGGAGCAAATCGACCGGGCATAAGGAGGGGTACGCATGCTGGATAAAGCCGAGATCCGAAAAGAGATTGCACGGCTGGAATATGAGGAATCCAGCTACCCAAACTATGCAAAGCTGGCGAACTTATACACGATCCGCAAGCAGATGCAGGAGGAAGAACAGGGTACGCGGAACATAGCCACGTTTGCCTATTCCGGAGATCCTGCACCAGCCCCTGTTTCCGAGCAGCAGGAAACAATAAGCGAGTACGGTGATAGCGATTTCCTGCGCACCGTAGCTGGAAAAGATCCCTCACGTGTCTGGCCAATCATGGACGAGTTGATGGATACAGTATTGCTTGTCAAGCGCAGCGTGTATGATTCCGTTATGCGGAAGATATCCGATACAAGATAAAACCGGTTACACTCTTATTACACTCAAAAGCAAGAAAAACAGTTGAAATTACTGCGTTTTTTATTGAATGGGGTTCAAGAGGCCGCTGGTTCGAATCCAGTCACTCGGACCAATGCAAAATGGGAAAAGCCCTGAAACTGCAAAGGTTTCAGGGCTTTTTCTTTTCTTCTCCGTAAAAGAAAAATCACGCCAGATTTCGAGAAATCACGTTGGGTTACACTCCCGGTTACACTCCACTTTTTATCTTAGATTGCGTTTATGATTTTCTTCAAGTCTTCCAGATTCACGTCTTGGTAGTACCGGAGCATCTCAGGGCTTGCGTGGCCAATCAATTTCATCTTATCTTTGTCAGGCGCAACAACTTTTTTCATCAATGTCGCGAATGTGTGTCTGCATGTATGCGGCGAATATTTGTGGATTCCGTTTACCATTGGGTTTTCAATGCCGATGGCTTCTAGTGTGGGGTAAAAAACAGCATCACGGAATCTATCATATGAAAATTGGTTGCCTTTTTCATCGCAGAACAACGCGCCGGACGTTTTTCTGTCGTAAAGACGATCAATAATGGGCTGGATCTTCGGGCTGATGGGAACGACACGATTTTTCCCAGCCTCTGTTTTCGCACCCCCGGTCAGCGTTTTTTTATTCGCATCGTAGCTGTCAACGCTCAGAGCCAGCAGCTCTGACGGTCTGAAGCCGAGATAGCACATTGCATAAATATAATCCGCGAACGCAATCACGCCGACGGCGTCTCGTATTCTTTCAATCTGTTCTTGCGTAAAGCTTTCCCTCGCCGCTCCGAACTCTCCGCTGACGATCAGATATTGCCCTAAATTCAGTTCTGCGTAGCCGCGCGGAACTGCGTACTTGTACATAAGCCCTGCTAACGCTTTCATGTTTTCTTTTGTTCTTCTTCCTCTCGGGCATTCGTCCATGCATTCTTGCAAATCATCTATCTCTATATCTTCCAGTTTCCAGAACTCAACTTGGTAGAAGTATTTTTCGGCTGATTTGTAGCAATCAATTGTGGATTTCCCTGCTCTGTGAGTAGGGAGCCACATTTCGTAGAGTTCGCGCCATGTAATTGCTTTTTCGCGCTTCTTCTGCCCGGCCAACATCGGCAGGTAGTCAAGCGCTTCTTTTTTCGTGCGGAATCCGCATTTCCGAGCGACAACGCGCTTTACAGATCCGTTTTCTTCCCGGTATCCCTTTGTTATTTCCGCCACCCATTTATCGTTGCGCCGGTATACCGAGCCCGTGCCGTTCCCGCGTTTTGTGGCCTTTTTTGTTTTCTGTTTTTTCCCGCACCAGCAACAGTAGGGCGCGCCGTCTGGAATTTCTTTTTTACACTTGATGCACTCCATGTCCCCCTCCACGTTCTTTTCGGATTGCATAGAAAGTAATTGCCGAAGCCAGCGCTGAACCTACGATTAGGGCAATGAATACCCATGCGGCTACGGACAAATCTCCATCGCGAATGAGGCCTGCGCTCCGACTCTGCGCATCCGTCACAAGGCAGGCAATCAGAGAAAAGGAGAGCAGCATACAAAACAGGGCGAGGACGTAACACATTGTATGTGTAGACTTTATCTGTGCGCTTTGCGCGGCCGCTGTTGCCTCCAGCTTGGCGTTTTCAAGCTCGACATGATGGATCTGCTTGGTCAGCTTTTCCGGGCTTCCGACGGGATTTTCAAGGCCGAACAGCTCGTCGAGCGACAACCCGAGCGTTTTGCATAGCGCAGCCGAGTTGTAAAGCCGTGGATCCGCTTGTGTTCCAGCGTATAATCGGCTCACGGCAGAGAAGGAAACGCCGGACTCGTTCGACAGCTCCTCCAACGTCATCCCGCTTGCATCTTTTGCCCTTCTGATCTTCCCCTGATACGCGCCGATAAACGGAGCGAGATCCTGTATTGCGGACATGATTACGCCTCCATTCGTAAGTTTCAGTTTTATTTCTTACATTTTCCATATAAAAATGCAAAACATGTGACAAGAACGCAGGATTCGCCCTTTTCTTACAAACATTATCTGGTACAATGAAAACGTAGCAGATAGTTCCTGAATCCGGCATCTGCTGAAATGGCCCCACCGTATGTTCCAGATACGATGGGGCCGAACAAGCAGAATATTGTATTACATTATCAGTCCCATAAACGTCTCTTTTTATTTTCTGTACGCCCAAAAAACAGGCGGCATTTTTGTCGAGGACTTCCAATTAACGAATTAGAACAAAAGTTCTAAAATATACAACATCGGAGGAACGAATATGAAAAGCATCAATGTTCGGCTGGATAACGGGCAGGTAAATGTCATCGTCGACGGCGCGCTGTTCCGGGATGTGCATAGTCTGAGCCTTGATTATATCAAGGGGCTTCCTATGCTATTTTCCTGCGTCTCAGATGTGGGTGATGTGGGTGAGGAGCAGGACAAACTGCGGGAGCCGCGGATCCTGCACTAGTCATAGTACTCCATGCGCATGGACGGTATTGTGACCTGGTTGCCAAGCACAGCAATATAAGTTTGCACGCCCTTGCATTCACCGTAGCACGTGATCTGATCGTTCTCCAAGATGCGGCTTTCTCCTTCCGGTCTTGAGTATGTTACATACCAGATCCCAAAAGGCGTTTGCACACGAAGCGTGACTGAGTTTAGGAAGCCCTCTTGAACTTCAATGACTGTTCCGCTTATTACAACTTTTCTCCCCTTGTAATCGTCCGGATCTCTTGAAATCGCGGAATAAGAAAGATCCTCACATTGCGCTATGTATTCTTCGCGAGAAAGCTCTTTCGGCTTGTCTTCTTCGCTTTCAAGTATATACTCGGTTCCTGCGTTCTCCGTTTGCTTTTCGAGTTCGTTATTTGGCTCATAGTTTTGCGGCGAAGAGGGAGCTACCGAAATCATACTTGATAAGCTGACAACACACAGAGCGCACAGAATCGCGACAAGCACTTTTCCGAGCGGAGACAACTTCTTTTTGTTTTTTGCTCCGCAAGCCGGGCATCGCTTTACCTTCGCGTTGATCTGCGCACCGCACGTCTTGCATACGATTTTTCTGTTCGGAGTCTGACAGTACGGGCAGAACTTCTCTCTTTCGTCAAACTCTTCCCCGCACCGCGGGCAGGTCACGTGATAGATCTGCTTCTGCATACAACATCGCCCTCCATATATTTTGGTAATACTTGTATGGTATCACCAAAACAAAACAGCCGCAATGCCGAACCTGCACAAAAATAGACGTTGAAATTTGGAAGCTTGGAGATAGGAGTCTAAAATGGTAGATAATTTGCAGGAAATGTGCTACAATAAAAGTGAAGAAATAACGCTAACAGATAGAGATTTTCGGTATTTATTAGATCTTACAGTCGACGAGAAGCGGCAGCTTGTTAAAATGTGGAAGGAGCGAAACAATGTTTCTGAGCAGAAAAAAATACGATGACATTATGTCGCAGCTTTGGAAAATCAGAACTACGATTTCTTCGCAAAAGGAGTGCGGAGAATCCTGCCAGATGTGCGAACACGCAATCGGCGCATTTGACCCAGGCGGTGAAGTCGTTCTTGTTTGCGAAAAAAAGCTCAAAGCAGCTTGCAGCGACTTTACCCCTCGGGTTTTGACAGACATTTGCTCAGGAAATTCCAAAAATGTTCAGACGTAAGCAGCCCTAGTAAGAATGATATTATTACGATCGCTAAGTCGTGGAGACGGCTATCCTTTGTGGACTTCTTGCGCTGCTCAATATACGCCAAGTAATTCTTCCCGCGATCTTTTATTCTAATTGTGAAAGACCCGCCGAATGATAGGACGGGTACACCCGGTGTGCTGGGAATCGGGTGCAGATTTGCAAGCCCAAAATGCTTCAGCCTTTGTGCAGCCTGAAGAATATCATCTGTCGCATAGATTCTGCTGGCTGCCAACGCTTTAAGCATTTTTCTTTCATCTTTGCTCAACTCGATTTCCGAAAACGGAAGGTTGCTTGCATCATCCATTCTGCTTTCTCCGGTTCTTTAGCATACGCGCCATTTCGAGTAAATCACGGCGCTCATTTTCATCCGCAGAACTCCAAATGTCACGGAGTTCTGCGGTTTCGCTATCTTCGGCCCCATCCTTCGGGATGGGGTCTTTTTTTATGCCCGCAGACGGGTCACCGTAAAGCAAGTACTCAACAGAAACATTGAAATAGTCTGCAACCTTTTTGACTTTGTCTGGACTGGGCGCGTGGTCATCCCACTTTGCCATTGACCCGCGTGTGAGACCGCACTCCTGCTCCAGCTTGTTAATAGAAAGCTTTTCGTGCCGCTTTCGTAGTTCACCGATTCTGCCGAGTATTGACATAGAATAGCCCTCTAAGAAATTTACGAATAAATTCGTAAAAATATCTTGACAATTACGAAAATGTTCGTATAATGAAAAGTACAAACGGGTGCAACAAACCAGCCACAAAGGAATTGCCCCTGTAGCGGAAATGTTTACTTTTGCTGACAACGATAGTTTAGAACATTTTCGCAACTTTGTCAATAAGGAGGGAGAAAATGCTCTTAGAAAACATCAAAAAACTTTGCGCATCACGCAACATTTCGCTTTCTGCACTTGAAAAGACACTTGGCTTTGGCAATAGCACGATTGCAAAATGGGCGAATTGTAGTCCGACAGTTGAAAAACTATCGCTCGTTGCAGACTATTTCGGCGTATCGGTCGATTCGCTGCTACAGAAGCCGGGGGAAAGGAAGGACACGAAGTGCCATTGACAATCAACGATATTCGCGCAATGTCAAAGCCAACAATCCTCGCAAGCGAGGCGGCGCAGGTGCTCGGCTGTACCCCGCAATGGCTTCGCTTGATGGCGAGGGAACAGCCCGAAAAGCTGGGCTTCCCGGTCTGCTGCACAAGCAAGCACAGAGTGAAGATACCGAGAGAACCATTCATTAAATTTGTTGGAGGAGAGATATGAGAGAGGAAACCACCGAAGAACGTCAGGAACGGCTGTGGGACGAGCTGCAATACCGCAAGACGATGCTGCGCGTGATCAAGAGCATGTGCATGTGGGTCGGCGGCGCGGCGCTGATGCTGTCCATGCTGGCCTGCGGGGCGGACATGACAAATGAGGCCGTCGTGACCGGCGCGATCGCACTTGGCTGCACGACGTTTGGTGTGCTGTGATGGATGAGATCGGCAAAGCGGCGCTGACCATGACGCCCTGCGAGATTTGCGCAATGCTCGGAACCAGCCGCAGAGCCTGTGTGGATAACTCCTATAAATGCTGCGGAACTTACACCGAGATCATCTGCGCACAGTGGGACGCGACGTGCAAGCTCATCCGCGAGCGCACAGGCGAAAAGAAATGACCCCTGCCGCGCTGCAACGCGACAGAGGCCGAAAGAAAAACTATGTCGCCCTCATTATAGGGCAGAAAGGGAACTATGTCAAGTTTAACGGATTCCCGCGTCCGGCACGGTGCAAAGGCCTGCGTCGACGCGGTACGGGCTGACTACCCGAAGTTTAACAAGTGCCTGCTCAGTCAGTGCGAAGCGCCGGAGAAATACGGTGTGCAGCTCGTCCCGGACGCTGCGGCGGCGGTCAAGGCGCTGGACGCGCCCAAGAACCGCGCCGACCGGCGGAAGAAGACGAACCGGTATTACTTCCGCCTGACGGACGATCAGGCTAAGAAGCTGGACAGGCTTCTGAAAAAGCTGGGCTATTCCACGGTGCAGAGCTTTTGCGAGGCGATGATCAGGCAGGAGGCAAACCGGAATGGCGTATGACGGCGAAAATCTGTACTTGAGCATTCCGGAGCCAGAGTACGAGCCGGACGAGCCGGAGGACGAAGAGCGTTATTTATTCCCGCCGCTGTGGCTGGTGGGAAAGATGAAACAGGAGGTAGAGTAAATGCTCGATACAATCTCCACGGCGAAGATGAGCCGCGAAGAATGGCTGGAGGAACGCAGAAAGTCCATTGGCGGGAGTGATGCGGCGGCTGTTATCGGAATGAGCCGCTTTGCAAGCCCGTACACGGTATGGATGGATAAGACTGGGCGTCTTCCCGAAAAGGAAGACACAGAGGCTATGCGGATTGGCAGAGATCTCGAAGAGTATGTTGCGAAGCGTTTTGAGGAAGCGTCCGGAAAAAAGGTGCGTCGCTGCAACTACATCATTCGGAATCCCGCGTATCCGTGGGCGCACGCAGACATTGACAGGCGAATTTCCAGCGAAAATGCAGGGCTGGAATGTAAGACAACCTCGACGCTTGACATTCGGCAGTTCAACGGTGTGGATTTCCCGGAGAAATATTATTGCCAGTGCGTGCATTATCTGGCCGTCACCGGCCTAGACCGTTGGTATTTGGCGGTTCTCGTATTCGGGCGCGGATTCTTTACATACACGCTCGAGCGCGATGAGGCGGAAATCTCCGCGCTGATGGAGGCGGAGAATCTTTTTTGGCGGTGCGTCGAGGAAGACACCCCGCCTGCACTGGACGGTTCGGAGGCGACGACGGACGCGATCAGCACGGTTTATGCCGACAGCAACGGCGAACAGCTTGATTTGTTCGGACGCGAACAGCTGCTGGCTGAGTATATGCAGATCAAACGTCAGGCGGCGGCACTGGCGGAGCGCAGCCGCGAGATTGAGAATACAATCAAGCTCGACATGGGCACGGCAGAGCGGGCCGCCTGCAACGGCTACAACGTCTCCTGGAAGCAGCAAAACCGACAGACGTTCCAGCCCAAAGCCTTTAAAGAGGCATACCCGGATATCGATTTGGCACCGTTTTATAAAACGGTGCAGGCCCGGCCATTCAAAATTACAGAGATCACGAAGGAGGATGGCTTGCAAAGTGTTTCCACATGATTTAACAGGGCTGACATTCGGACGCCTGACTGTAATCGAGTGCGCAGGCAAGGACATCCACCGAGAAAGCCTTTGGCGATGCAAATGCTCTTGCGGAAAGGAAACGACCGTTATCCGAAGCAATCTTCGCAACGGGAACACGCTCTCATGCGGATGTTATGGACGAGAACGAAGGTCTGATGCAAACAAAACGCACGGTGGATCTGGCTCCCGCCTATACCGCATCTGGAAAGCGATGCACACAAGATGCTATAACCCTCATTTTAAAATGTATCGATATTACGGAGGCCGTGGGATCAAGATATGTGATGATTGGCTTTACAGCTACACAAGCTTTCGCGAATGGGCGTTATCAAATGGGTACACGGAAAATTTAACGATTGATCGGGTTAATCCTGACGGTAATTATTGCCCAGAGAATTGCCGCTGGGCGACAATGGCAGAGCAAAACAGGAACAAACGATGCCCTAACGGGCAAAAATTGAAGGGAGAATAACCTATGGAAGGTATCATTCAGAAGCAGACGGCTATGCAAAAAGCTCCGCAGCAAAAGCAAATGTCTGTCACGGCTCTTGTAAACAGTATGCTTGACAAAGACGGTATGCGCAAGCGGTTTGACGAGCTTCTCGGCAAGCGGACACCGCAATTCGTTTCATCTATCGTTTCTATGGTAAACGCAGACAAAAACTTGCAGCAGGCATTTTACGAATCCCCTATGACCGTGATCCAGGCATCCCTAAAAGCGGCGATGTTTGACCTTCCGATTGATCAAAGTCTCGGATACGCCTACATCGTCCCGTTCAAGAATTATAAAAAGGATCTCGGCGCAAAAAAGATGGAGGCTACTTTTATTCTTGGCTGGAAAGGTATGCACCAGCTGGCGTTGAGAACCGGCGCATACAAGACAATCAACGTCGTCGACGTTCGAGAGGGTGAGTTGAAAAGCTACAACCGTCTGACGGAAGAGGTCAAGATTGACTTTATAGAAGATGAGGACGCGCGCGATGCTCTGCCGATTATCGGATATGTCGGCTATTATCGGCTTGTGAACGGTGCGGAAAAGACCGTGTACATGAGCACGAAATCCATTGCGGCACACGAAAAGAAATTCCGAAAGGGCGAGTTCCAAGGAAAAGGCTGGCGCGACGACTGGGATGCAATGGCTAGAAAGACAGTCTATCGTATCCTGATTGGGAAATGGGGCGTCATGTCCATTGACTATCAGACGCGCGGAGAGGGAGAGCAACTGGCAGACGCGATTGCTGCGGATATTCAGGAAGAAGGTCTGATTGACGGGACAGTCGTTGACGAGAGTACCGGTGAAGCAATCGAAACGTCGGAGGTAGAAAATGCTGAATAAAATCGTCCTGATGGGCCGCCTGACCCGCGACCCGGAGCTTCGGCAGACGCAAAGCGGAAATTCTGTTGCATCTTTCACGCTCGCCTGCGACCGCGATTTCGCGGCGCAGGGCGCGGAGAAGGAAACGGACTTTGTGGATATCGTCGCATGGCGGAATACAGCTGAGTTTGTCAGCAAGTATTTCTCCAAGGGCCGCATGGCCGTCGTGTCTGGCCGTTTGCAGATCCGCAACTGGGAAGACAAGGACGGAAACAAGCGCAAGACTGCCGAGATCGTCGCAGAAAGCGTTTATTTCGGCGACAGCAAGAGGGACGGGCAGAATGCTTCTGCCGCTGCACCGGCCTCTTCGGAGTTCAAGCCGCTGCCGAGCACAACGCCGGTTCCGTTCTCTGCGCCGGATATGCCGCAGATGGAGATCGGCGACGAAAACGAGCTTCCGTTCTGAGGGCCGACGGATGGGAGATAAAAAGGAATACGTCAAGCTGTGGCTGAGTTACAGGAGCTATTTCGAGGCGTACAGTGCTGCTGAGGTGGGGCGCTTGGTGCTGGCTGCGATGGATTATCGCGAGTCGGGAGCAGAGCCAGAGTTCAGCGGGAGTGAACGTTTCATTTGGCCTGCGATTCGACGGGACATTGACGAATCCGTAGCGGCGCAAAAAGCCGTCTCCGCGTCCAGAAGCGAGGCAGGAAAGCAGGGCGGTCGGCCTGAATCCGAAAAAGCAAATGCTTTTGATGAAAGCAACGAAAAGCAAAAAAAGCAAATGCTTTCCGAGGAAAGCAAAAAAAGCTATGGACAAAGGAAAAGGACAAAGGAAAAGGACATGGACAGTATTCTTTCCCCCCTACCCCCCACGCTGCGCGAAGCAGTTGAAAAATGGGTGGCGTACAAGGGCGAACGACGGGAGGAGTATAAGCCTGTTGGCCTGCAAAGCCTTGTCACACAGATCACGAAAGCCGCAGAGGAATATGGCGAGGCTGCAATGATCGACGTGATAACCCGCTCTATGGCCGCAAATTACAAGGGGATCGTGTTTGACTGGCTGAAAGAGGCCAGCACACGCCCTGCAGCGCTTGGACGCGCTGCAAAGCCCGGCTACGGCGTGCAGGGGCACCACGACGAGCTGAACCCGATGGAACGCGCAGCCGTGGACAGGCTGCTGGAAGGAGGATAAGACATGCGATTTGTTTGCGACTGCTGCCACGATCTAACGAACATCGAGGCCGACCGGATGGAGATCCAGGGCGAGACGCTGATGGTATACAGCCGCGGGCGGCTGGTGTACGTGGCGGATCTGGGGCAGATCATGCTGGCGAAGCTTACGCCGGGGAGGGATGAAAAGTGAGAGCCACGAAAGACGGCGAGTTCCGCAGCAGTGTCTACACGCAGCGTCCGCCGTATGCAGACTTTGACGCGCCTGCAAAGTTTCAGGCGATCCAGAGCATCATTGCAAAGCGCCTGAAGGAGCATCCGAACGCGATGTGCTCGTATTCCGGAGGTAGCGACAGCGATATCATGCTGCACATGATCGAGACGGTTCGTAAGATCTTCAATTTGCCGCCGGTCAAGTATTATTTTTTCGAGACGGGGCTTGAAATGGAGGCCACGCGGCGGCACGTCCGGGAAATGGCGGAGCTGTACGGCGTGGAGATCCAGACCGTGCGCCCGAAGAAGAACATCGTGCAGGCAACGCGCGAATATGGGCAGCCGTTCGTTTCGAAGATCATGTCTGCTGGGCTGGAAGCCGTGCAAAAAAAGAACATTCCGCTCACCATCGCGGATGAATACGATCAGGCAGGAGACAAGGCGGAGAAGCGGAAGGAGTTGAAAAGCCGATATCCGGGCTGTGAGCAGGCAATCAATTTCCTCTGCTGCTGTAATTCAGCAGGCGAGCCGCGCCCGAATATTCAGCTTGTTATCAACAGTTCAAAGTACATGCTTGATTTCATCAAGGAGAATCCGATTCCGTTCTGCATTAGCAATCACTGCTGCGACATCTGCAAAAAGCAGCCCGCACACGCCATTGAAAAGCAGTTTGATATGGTGATTACCGGAGAGCGCCGCGATGAAGGCGGAATGCGATCCGTGCCGCGCAGCGACAGTTCAACGATGTGTTTTACCGAGACGGCGGCGGGAAGGTTCCGCCTCAGGCCGCTGTACTACGTCTCCGACGTGGACAAACAGTGGTACAAGGACTACTACGGCATCCGGTATTCGGACGCTTACGAGGTATACGGGCTCAAGCGCACGGGCTGCTGCGGCTGCGCGATCTCTGCCAGAGCCGCAGCGGATCTGGAATTGATCCGCCCGTATGAGCCGAACGTCGTCAAGGCGGCGTGGGCGATCTTCGGCGACAGCTACAGGTATCGCGCGAAGTACAACGAGTACAAGGCGATGCGCAGAGAACAGGAGAAAACTGCAAAGCGATCAGACGATTGCATGGAGCAACTGCCCGGACAGATGATTTTTGATGGAATGGAGGAGGATACGCCATGACAGAAAAGGAAGTCGTGCAGGCGCTGCGGCAATGCGCCAAAAGTGACTGCTCAAGTTGTGGGATGTGCCCGATTTTCCCAGATAGGGAGTGCGTCGAGCATTTAGCCGTTGCGGCCGCCAGTCTCATCGAACACCTGACCGCCGAGAACGCGGCGCTGCGGGAGAAGCAGAGACGGATTCCAGTGGCGGAGCGGCTGCCGAAACCAGAGACAGATGTTTTGGCAGTTTGCAATCGAAACGGATACACTTTCGTGATACCGGCTATCTACGAGGACGGGAAGAAACTGACGCGGGACAGTGCGTGGAACTGGAGCGACATCTACTGCTATGGCCTGTACGACGAGGAGGCGGATGATTACTACATCCCGGAGGGATGGTGGGAGAACCGGAAGTTCAATCCCGATGATGTATACAACAATCCGGTAGACTGCGAAGTTACCCACTGGATGCCGATGCCGGGAGCACAGGAAGGAGGCAAGGCATGAAAATCTACATGGCCGGTAAGATCACCGGAGATCCGAATTACAAGATGAAATTCCGCATGGCGGCAAAGCACATACAGGAGCTGTATCCTCTCGCGGTGATATTGAATCCGGCGGAACTGCCGGAGGGCCTGACACCGAAGGACTATATGCGGCTGTGCTTCGGGATGATCGACGCGGCGGATATCCTGTTCGCGCTGCCGGATGCGAAGGAAAGCAAGGGTGCAAAGTTGGAAATTGCGTATTGCAGATATGTTGAGAAAGGGGTTTTGAAATGGAACGATTGACAAGTCATAATATCAACGTAGACCCGGATACCGACCGATTTCTGCACGCCGCGATCGGCGGCAAGGAAATCGACTGGAAGCAGAGCCGGGACAGCACGCTCGACGTGCTGATCAACGGCCCGACGAGCAACGGCTTTTGCAAGGATATCTTCCGCAAGATGGTTCGCGATCTGTACGGACGGCTGAAAGCCTACGAGGACATTGCCGAGTTGTGCGGCGGGGCTGACCGCCTCCGCGAGCTGGCCGAGGCCGACAAGGACGGGCGGTGCGTCATGCTGCCGTGCAAGGTGGGCGATACGGTTTACATGATCGAGCGCATTTTTGACATTGATAATGGCGTATGCGATGAGATATGCGCCAGAAAGGTAATAGGATACGGCGGGAACAATCTGAATAAATTGTGGCTCGTAGGGAGCGGTGGCATATGCAACGTCTCTATTTTCGTTTCGGAGTTTGGCAAGACCGTATTTCTCACCCGCGAGGAGGCGGAGAAAGCAATGGAGGTGTCGGAATAGTGGAGACTCTTAATTGTATGAAATGCAAGTACCGACATGAAGATAACGGGAATTGCACCGCGGTCGGAGGCTTTTGCACGGCCGTCACAGCCGCACACTGCCCACTTCTGCGGGATTTCTTAGATACAGGGCTCACGCCCGACGAGATCCGCAATATGTCCGGCGAGTGGTGCGCCGCGATGTCCGTTCTTAACGGCATGGGCAGTTATGACCGGCTCCGAGAACTGGCGAAGGCCGACAAGGACGGGCGTGTCATTATATTGCCGTGCAAGGTGTACGAGACTGACGGGGTGAGGGTGTATGAGCACACGGTGCGCGAGGTCATCTACGAGACGGCAGGCGGTCCGGCTTTCGATAAAAATGCAATCGGGAAGAGCATATTTTTGACGCGCGCCGAAGCCGAGCGGGCGATGCAGGAAATGGAGGGCAAGAAGGATGGATAAATGTGCTTACTGCGAAGGGGAAAACAACCAGTTTGTGTTGCTTAACGTGAGCAGCGAATGCGCGGTTTACGCTGGACATCGGATATTGGGCGCGTGCCTTGAAGTAACGCTCAGTGGCACGATCTACGATCAGGAAGAATCCGCATGAAACTCAGTGAGAAGATTTATGTAAGGACAATCGCTCTGCTTGTGATATTGATTATAGCAATGCTAGTGGTCGCGGTTGCGCTTGCGGTGGCAGGTGAATGTGATAAGAACGCCACCAAAACAGAAACCGTAGTGGAACACAGTCAGCAACGATTTCAACGGGTCATCAAAGACGATAATTCCGCTCTTATCGTGTATGTCGATACTGAAACAAACGTGATGTATCTGATTCGGAGCATTTACGGTGGCGCTTGCGTAATGGTCGACGCTGAAGGGGAACCGCTCCTGTGGGATGGAGGGGCAACGCCATGAAACACACCATGTTTCCGAACTACATTGGAGCCTTTGCATACAGCGGAATTGAAATGGCGTTAAATCCGCAAGGCATGTTTCGCCTTCCTGCTGCAAGACGTTTTTAATATCGGAAAAACTGTATTCCTCACAAGAGAGGAAGCAGACCACGAGCTGAAACGAGTAAAAGGATGGTAGATCTTAATGGCATTGAAAATACCAAAGTATATCTACGAGAGGATGGTGCTTACTGCACACTATTCCTACAAAGCGGCCGACCTCAACAGACAGGTGGCTGAGTGGCTGGAACGTCACGGAGTTGATGTCGACGCGCTCAGTGATGGTTCCGGATGCGGATTCGAAGAGCTGATGTACGGGTATAACATCGCAGATGAACTCTGCGAAAGGATAGAAAGAGAGGCAGCAAATGCGGACATATCTCAGAAGTGATTACGCGCTCCACCCGTGCGGCGCGGGCTATGAATACTGCGACGGGGAGTGTTCTCATTGCGAAGCTGCAGCATCGACATACACCTCAAACACTACGCAGCCCAAATATGAGCCGTGGCGAAAAGACATGCAAGAAAGGCCGGTGACATCGACAAACAATGAACAGACCAGAAACGACGAAGTGGCTTTCGGAGCTGCTGGAAGAACATATTGACCCGAAGAACGACCCGCGCGTCTATTGGGCGAAAGAAGTCACATTCGACTACGGCAGCGTTTCTCCAATTCGCGTGGACTATATGCAGTTCAAGCCGGTCAACAATAGCGTGTCCGGCATCGAAAAGGGCGATGTGTACTGCTACGAGATCAAGTCCTCCGTCGAGGACTTCCACTCGAAGAACGGCCACAATCTGATTGGGGATTTCAACTATTACGTTATGCCACTGGAAGTCTACGAGAAGGTCATGGATGAGATTCCGTATTCCGTTGGCGTAATGCACGGTGCAGAATATTTGAATCTACTCGGACAAATGGAGACTGGCTTGGTGACTGCGAAAAGAGCAAAGAGAAAAGACCGGACGCGGCCACTCTCAGAAATGCTCCTGATGATGTGGCGAAGCTCCCGGCGGGAAGTCGTGAAAGAGAGAAAGGCAGTGAAGAGAAATGACGGGACTTAAACCATGCCCGTTCTGAGGAGGACAAGCGGATATAAGTGTTGATCATGAGGCCGTAAAAGATGCCGAAGGTCGGCGCTGGGCATACACCATTGTTTGCAATAGGTGTTGTGCAACATCTGGGCTTACATATCTGCCCCAAAAAGCACGTGAGGCATGGAACAGGAGGACGGCGGATGGGCCAACACAAACATAACCCGGTCGCCATTGCGGCGGCAAAAGGTGAGCTGCCGCCAAAGCAGCGTGAGAAACGGTTGACAACAAGACAGTCAGAAGTGCTGCTACGGAAGAAAATCCTCGATCTGATACCTGGATCGTTTGCTCTTCCGGATGGAATGAAAGAAATACTTGCAAATGGAGGAACACCATATGTCCAAATCTGTAAATGAGGTCCTTTTCGAGGCGGTCAAGAACAAACTGCAAACGGCGCGCGAATCGTATTCCAAATACCGATCCACAATGGAAGACCTGAACAAGCTGCTCAAGGATATGGTTGACTATGCGGAAAGAAATAAATGGAATCTCAATGATCTGTCCGACTGCGATGTAATCAATGGATACTTGTATGATGGCAAACCGGAAATCTACGATGTCATGGAAAAGATCGTAAAGGCGTTCGGAGTGCCAGAGGAGGAACTTTGAAATGGCCGGTTACATCAAAGACAAAGATGTCTACGCGCTCTTTGACGAACGCGGGACTGCTCGCCTGCACGTCGGGGACATCGACAGGCTGGAAAGAACATCCTTCCCAGCAGAACAGCACGTCGGAGATCGCGCGTGGAAGAAGGCCATGAGCATCCTCGACAAAAAATATGCGGAAGCGAAAAAGCTGCCGTTCGTTCGTAACCCGCTGGCATGGGCGCTGTATCACACATGGATGGAGTTTGATGATGGGAAACGCTGTGACTGAAGAATTTATCAGCCGTGTTGAGGCACTTGAAGACTTTGAGGAATGCAACAAATCCAACCCGAAATGGACCCCTCAGCGGGTGAAAACGCTTCTGCTGCGTCAGCCCGCCGCCGACGTTGCGGAGGTGGTGCGGTGCAAGGACTGCAAGTACGGCGACTACGACAGCAAGCCAAACGGCGCTATGGTGTGCCTGAAAACAAACGATGGCTTCTGGCGGAAGGAAACGGATTTTTGTAGCTACGGAGAATATCAGACAAATACGGGAGGCGTGACCGAATGAGCGGCCTGCGGTTTGCGCGCGGTAGCCTGGGAGGAGGAAAGCTGATGCAGGATTGCTGCTTGACATGCAAGAACCTGGAATACAGAAAGAACTACGTTTACCCGTACCGGTGCTTGAAGCACAAGACCGAACGGTTCTCGGAGAAGGAGCTGGAACGGATATACCTGTCCGGAGAGGAATGCGGGGATTACGAAGACATGGATAGGAGGCAGACATGATCGTCAAACTTTTGAAGTACCCCACCGATGAGGACTGGGCGCTGGCCAAGCAGTGCGCTTTAGTCACCATTGGGAAAGAGATGAAGACAGCCCCGGACATGGCGTGGAAACACGCCATCCTCCGGGCACGGCACAGCCCCATCCGGACGTTACAGTTTGCGTTTTATCTCGAGGGCGTGCCGTACTGGGTAAGCACCCATCTGGCCCGCCACGTCCACGCGCAGCCGTTTATCCGCAGCCAGCGGAATGACCGGCAGGATGCATACGACCGGAACGCAGCGCGGCAGGACGCGCCGGTAAACATGATCTGGTACATGAACGCGGAAGAGCTGATGACGATCATGGAAAAGCGGCTGTGCCATCTGGCGGCGAAGGAGACGCGCAAAGTTGCCAAAAAGATCCGCGAGCTAGTGATTGAGCAATGCCCGGAGTTTGTCGACCTTTTGGCTCCTCCGTGTGTGCAAACGCTCGTTTGCAGGGAAATGTACCCGTGTAAATACGAAAACGTTCTGACATGGAGGGTACCATATGGGAACGATTCTAGCGATTGACCCGGGGAATATCGAATCTGGGTATGTCCTCGTAGAGCACGACGGTGATGAGATCCGCCGCGTGCTGGACGCCGGGAAGAAAGGCAACAATGAGCTGCTGCCGATGCTTGAGCGGAAACTTTACGAGAACAGCTGTGACGTTGCAATCGAAATGATTGCTGGCATGGGCATGACGGTAGGCCAAGAGGTTTTTGATACTTGCGTCTGGATCGGGCGGTTCTGGCAGACTGTATTGTGGCAGACTGGATATGGGCCGACGAGGATATACCGCCGGGAAGAAAAGCTGGATCTGTGCGGCTCACTATCTTCCAAAGATGCAAACATCCGGCAGGCCCTCGTCGACCGCTACGCGCCCGGCCAGCCGAACTTCGGAAAGGGGACGAAAAAGGATCCCGGTTTCTTTTATGGGTTTTCGGCGGACATGTGGGCGGCGATGGCAGTGGCCGTGACGTATTTTGATAAATACATAAAGGGGGTAAAGCTTTGATGAGAGAGCCGGAGCGCTGCGCATACTGCGGCAATATCATCACCGGTAGCCGAAACAAGCGGATCAAGCTGCATTTTTGCAGCCGCACATGCAGCGGCATATACCATAAGCTGCACCCGGCCAACACGCGGCCGGGCAGCGGCCCGGAAACACAGTGTACGCCGGTGCAGATCGTGATCACGGCCGCAATCCCTGTATACCCGGAACTGCAGCCACAAGTCGGCAGGCGGTACAATGCGGAGCGGTACGCGGGCAGGCTGAATGCGATCTCATATATCGTGGAGATCGGCGGGAAGCGGATCTGCGTCAGGAGGGACGAATGCAGGGAGATTTAAGAATTAGCCCGTATTCTGCGCCGTGTAAGGATTGCCCCGAAAAGGGCTGCGGGGCAAAACATGCCACGTGCGAGGCATACATAGCATACCGCAAGGCTGCGGACGAGTACAACAAAAGCAAGGTAGAGCGCACAGAGCGCGGGATGGAAACAAGCGGCATGTCCGCCAGAGCGCGGAAATACGATCGGGCAAAGCGCGAAGGGAGGGTGCATTATTGATGGAACAGATTAAGGGCGCAAAGTACGACGAGGGCAAGCCGAGGCCGTCGCTCGTGCCGGTAGAGGCGATCGAGGCGATCATGCAAACTCGCATGTATGGCTTGCAGAAGTACGGTGCTGCGGAGGACTGGCACAAGGTGCCGCGTGAGAAGTGGCTGGACGCCCTTCTGCGCCACGTTCTGCATATCTGGGATAATCCGCTTGCTATCGACGATGAGAGCAGCTTACCAGCGCTGTGGCATGTTATAACTAACGCTGCGTTTTTGTGTGCGGCGTACAAGGACGAGTTGACAGAGGCGCAGAAGCAGTGGGCAACGGATGTGCTGGACTGCATCGGGGCGGAACCGGATATGCCGGGCCTGGTCTGCACGGAGGAGCTTTGTGATTGCTTCTCGATGCAATGCAGAAACAACTGCACAAAATACCTGGATGTTCGGGACTGCAAGCAGGTAGAGCCGGACGGGCCGGAGGAGGAACCATGAGCAAGCCGCGTGATCCGTGGTGGCCATATGCGAAGAATATAATTCGAAACTTTAAGAGTGGCGGGGGTATATCAGATGCTGAGCGTGCCGCCGTTGAAGCTGCAGTAGAAGAAACAAAGCAACTGATCGACGGTGCAGAGCGATTGCGGCTTATCGATCTGGTGCTTTGGAAGCGAACGCATACGTTGCAAGGAGCTGCACTTGCGTGTTATGTCTCGGAGCGTACCGCGCAGGAGTGGCACAGGCAATTTATTCGGCTTGTTGGGCAAAAACGGGGGCTTTTGTAAAAAAGTCTGCGTCCCAGAGCCAAATTTAACATTTACTATAAGGGCGTAGAGATTAACTCTACGCCCCTTTTCATCGGCACCGCAGCGTTCTGCGGAAACCTCCTCCTCCTGTTCTCGTGTTCTCCGGTGTGAATAAATATATTTATTCACACACGGAGACACGAGAACGAAAGAATGAGGCAGAAAGGAGCGGCTATGGCGAGTTTGCGCGCCCTTGCACACAAGCTGCAAACAGCGCTCTTGTACAACGGAATCAAAATAAAAATCAATCAAATGCAGACCTATTCCGCGAAAAATGACAGGATGGTGACGAAATACATGGTTTACGAATATCGACCTGATGAAAAACCGAAGAATGTCACTTTGCTGGAAACTTACCAGATTGCGGACGTTGTGAAGCTGCTGGCCGGACTTTACAGCGATGGCGGATGAAAAACTTACGCCGAAGCAGAAACGATTCTGCGAAGAATATTTAAAATCTGCCAACGCCTCAGAAGCAGCGAAAAAAGCGGGATACAGCCTGAAAACGGCCCCGTTTATTGGCGCTGAAAACCTAAAAAAACCTCAAATTTCTTCCTATATTAAGCGCAGGCTGGACGAACAGGAAGCGGCGCAGGTCGCGGATTCAAACGAAATTCTGAAATTTTACACTGCGGTCATGCGTGGGGAGGTCAAAGACCAGTTCGGCATGGACGCATCGCTGTCCGACCGGCTGAAAGCCGGTGACAGTCTTATGAAACGCTACGCAGCTGCTTCCGACCGCAACAGGACGACAATGGAGAAGCTTGATTCGATGCTGAAGGAGTTCCAAGATGCTGTTAAGTCCGAAACAACGTGAATTTGTAAAATACGGGACGCATCGATGGAACTTCAAGGGCGGAGCCACCAGAAGTGGGAAGACTTACCTCGATTTTCGATGGATCATACCGATCCGGATTCGTGAGCGAATCGGAAAGGATGGTCTGGCCGTCATTCTCGGCGTAACAAAATCCACGATTGAGCGAAATGTGCTGGAGCCGATGCGGAACATTTACGGGGACGAGCTTGTCGGCACGATCTCAAGCGACAATACGGCATGGATATTCGGAGAGAAATGTTACTGCCTCGGCGCCGAGAAGGTTTCCCAAGTTTCCAAGATTCGCGGTGCGTCGATTAAATATTGCTATGGGGACGAAGTAGCTGACTGGTCGGAAGAAGTATTCGCGCTGCTGAAAAGCCGCCTTGACAAAGAGTATTCTTGCTTTGATGGGACGTTCAATCCCCAATATCCCGATCACTGGCTGAAAAAATTCCTCGATAGCAACGCGGATATTTTCAGCCAGACATATACGATCGACGACAATCCGTTCCTGCCGGAATCTTTTAAAGAAAATCTGAAAAAAGAATACGAAGGGACGGTTTATTACGACCGCTACATTCTCGGCCTCTGGAGAATCGCCGAGGGTCTGGTTTACCCGATGTTTGATCGGGCCAGAAACGTCACGAGTGAGCGGGGCGGGCCGGGGCGATACTGGATATCTTCGGACTACGGTACGCAGAACCCTACTGTCTTCGCGCTGTGGCGGGAATATGACGGCAAGGCCGTCATGGAAAAGGAATATTACCACAGCGGACGCGAAAGCGGGCGACAGAAGACCGACGAGGAATATTATCAGGACTTAGAGGCGTTTGCGGACGGATACCGCATTGAGCGTGTCGTGCTCGACCCGTCGGCAGCGTCCTTTGCCGAGTGCATCCGGCGGCACGGAAAGTTTTCTGTATGGAAAGCAAATAACGCCGTGCTGGACGGCATTCGCTTCACGGGGGCCTGCATCAAAAGCGGCATAATCAAATTCCATGAGAGCTGCAAAAACGCGTTTCGGGAATTTGGCCTTTATAGCTGGGACAAGGACGCAGGAGAAGACCGCGTGATAAAAGAAAACGACCACTGCCTAACCGGTGATACGCTGATAGACACGGTGAGCGGACAAAAACGCATAGCTGATCTGGTCGGGAAATCAGGAGAGCTGTTTTGCACAGACGGAAAGAAAGCTGTTATATCTGAGTTTTCGGACGTTCGCATGACGCGGCGAGAAGCGACCGTATACGAATTGACGCTGAATGATGGGAGAAGCGTGAAAGCAACCGCCGAACACCCAATCTTGACAAAAAGAGGATGGGTAAAATTAAAAGACCTGCGCACGGATGATGAAGTCACGTGTATTGGAGGGGCAAATGAAAGTAACGTACAGCGAAGACGGGCAAATTGCCTATTTTGACGGAATCAAATTCCGGAGAGATACAAAAACCGGGTATTATCTGGCAACAAAGAAGACGTTCTGCGGAAGACGGGAGCGCCTGCACGTATACGTCTGGCGGTATTATAACGGGGAAATCCCGGAGGGATACCACGTCCACCATAGAGACGAGAATAAGAGCCACAACGACATTGAGAACCTGACTTGCATAGACCAATCTGCGCATCTATCTTTTCACCAGCAGGAACGAGCGGAAACGGATCGGGACAGGATAATCGAAAATCTGAATACGCGGGTGCGGCCTTACGCAAGCGCTTGGCACAGAAGCGAAGAGGGCAGGAAGTGGCATTCGATGAATGCGAAACGGTACACGGCGACGGTAAAAGAAAGAGAGTACTGCTGCCAGTATTGCGGAAAAACCTTCTACAAGAAACCACTCGGAAAAATTGTGTACTGTTCGAACAAATGCAAGGCTGCGGCCAGAAGGAAAAGCGGAGTTGACAATGAATACAGAAAATGTGAGTGTTGCGGGAAAGAGTTTGAATGCAACAAATACAGCGCCCAAAAATATTGCTCCGAAATTTGCGCCCGTGCAGTACGTTGGAATAAAGGCAATACGAAAACTGGACGCGGAACCTGTTTACAACATGGAAGTTGAAACGTATCACAACTTTTCTGTGAACGGCGGGATCATCGTACATAACTGCATGGACGCGATTCGATATTTCTGCATGACCGTTTTGAGGAGAGAAATCAAGAAATGAGCTTTTTGACAAACATTCGGGGATGGTTCCGGAATATGCTTTTCCCGCAGGCAGTAGCCGAGCGGGAATTCGGCGTATCTCCGGCAGTCAGCCCGAAGATGGAGCAGAATATAAGCCTCTGGTACGCGATGTTTATCGGAAATCCACCCTGGCAGACGTGCGATGTCATTGCTGTCGGGCTTCCGGCGGCGATCTGCCGGGAGATCGCGCGACCGACGCTGGCCGAGCTGACGGCTAACATCACCGGCAGCGCCCGTGCGGATTATCTGAAAGACTGCTTTGAGCGGGCGGAAGAGAATTTTCACAGCGCCTTAGAACTGGGGCTTGCGCTCGGCGGCGTGGCATTTAAGCCGTATATCTACGGTGAGCAGCTGCTGGTCGACGTGACCGGCGCGGCGGCGTTCCAGCCGACGAAATTTGATCCTGCCGGGCGCTGCATCGGCGGCGTCTTCCGGGACAAGCCCGCGAAAGTGGGCGGGAAATATTATATCCGCCTCGAATCGCACGAGCTGGACGGCGCGACATACACGATCCGCAATAAAGCGTATTACAGCGACGCTTCCGGCACAGTCGGCGCAGAAGCGCCCCTGAACGCCGTCCCGGAATGGGCGGACATTCAGCCGGAGATCGCGATTCAGGATATGAGCGGGCCGCTCTTCGCGTACTTCCGCCCGCCTGCTGCCAACACGACGGACGCAAACAGCCCCTGCGGAATGTCCGTCTACGGAGACGCGGCTACTGTGCAGCTGATCAAGCAGGCCGACGAGCAGTGGGAGCGCCTGCGCTGGGAATACCGCTCCAGCGAGCGCAAAGTCCTGATGGACGGCACGAGCTCGACTGCGGATATGTTCAACAAGCGTATGTTTGAACTGGGACCGTTCTCTCCTAGCGGCGAATTCTTTCAGTACATCGAGCCGCAGATCCGCGACGAAGCAATCTACCGAGGGTTCCAGAATACGCTCCGCCGTATCGAGTTCAACGTCGGATTGGCTTATGGAGATATTTCCGACCCGCAGACCATCGAGAAGACGGCGACGGAGATCCGCAACAGTAAGCAGCGCAAATATGTGCTGATCGACAGCATCCAGACGGCGCTTGAGCACACGTTTGACAGCCTGCTCTATGCGCTCGATACATACGCGACGCTCTACAACCTCGCGCCTGCCGGGACGTACAACGCCGATTACAGTTGGGGCGATTCCATCCTTGACGACGCTGAGAAGAAGGAACAAGAGCGGGCAAACGACCGGCTTGACCTCGCTGATGGAATTCTGAACCACTGGGAATACCGCGCAAAATGGTACGGCGAGGACGAGGCGACCGCAAAGGCGGCGCTCCCGAAGATGCAGGACATGACAACCGAAGGACAACAGGAGGTAGAGTGATGGGCGGTAGAGGCGGAAAAGGCGACGGCACTTCTACTACGAAGAATAATATTCGCACGGTGCAAGGAGTTTCTGTCGGCTTTCGGCTTTTTGCAAAAGAAAGCGATGTCGCTAAACTTTCGCAAAATACTATCTGGATTGAAAACACAAGCACGCCGCACGCTGTTTTAAAAAACAGTCAAGGAACAGTTCAAGTGCAAGGTAATAAAAAGGACAAATACGGCATCCTCGAAAATGTGAATACCGCCGTTGTGCATCTCAGCGGCGTTGACCGAAGCACACCAACAAGGGAAGTCACCAAATTAAACAAGCAACTTAACGAAATACGCTCACGGGGTTTTGATGTCCAAAGAATTAGTGTGGGCGAATATGAAAGCGTTGCTTACATAAAACGAAAGCTATTCACAAGGACTTTTTAACAATTTTCAATGATAAACTTTGAAAATTTGGACAAGTTCATGTTCCCCGGGGTCGGAAAGTACGGTATCCCGCAGATCGAGCCGGTCAAGGCATACCCACAAGGTGAGTTTATCCCCGTGAATTACCATTACACCGCGAAAGACACGAAAAGCAAGATCGTGCATTTCTTCGTGGACGATTATCAATTCATCCGGTATTGGAACACGCCTGACAAATACATTCCGACACTGTCGCAGTTTGCGGCAGTGTGCGCACCGGACTTTTCTACCTACACAGATATGCCGCTGGCGATGCAGATATACAACCATTACCGCAAGCATTGGTTGGCGGCATACTGGCAGCTCCACGGCATGACGGTTTATCCAACGATCTCATGGAGCGACGAGCAGAGCTATGATTGGTGCTTTGATGGCGAGCCGGTTGGCGGGATAGTTGCGGTTAGTTCAGTAGGCACACAGCAGAACAAGGAAAGCAAGAGGCTGTTTCTGCGCGGCTACGAGGAAATGATGAAACGGCTTTCGCCGGAATGGGTGATATTCTACGGAAAAGTGCCGGAGGAATGCGACTGGAATGTAATTCGCGTAAAACCGCATTACGATGAAATTGTGAAACGGAGGAAAGCAAATGAAATATCCGTTTCGTCCGGAAGTTCTTGATGCGCTGCCGGAAGAACTGGCAGAGCTGTACCGTGCGCTCGAAATAACGTTGCTGGAAGAAATCTGCTCCCGCCTAAAAGCGGCGGATCAGCTGAACGAAGTCACGGTGCAGGATATTCGGGCGCTACGGTCACACGGCATCGACCTCAAGAAAATCAGAAAGGCGATCCAGAAGACGGCGGACGTCAGCGAGGAAAAACTGAACAAGCTGCTCGACGATGTTGTGGAGCGAAACCAGCGCTATTACAACGACCTTATCACGCTGGCCGACGTAACAAAGCCAGAACGGCTGGTAGACGCATCCGATATCGACGCGATCCGCAGACAGACGCTCGGAGAATTCCGAAATCTGACGCGATCTTTGGGCTTCCTCGTGGACAACGGCCAGAAGATGCTTCCGCCTGCGCAGGCCTATCAATGGTCGCTCGATTCCGCATCTATGCAGATCCAGAGCGGGGCAATCAGCTACAATCAGGCAATCGCCAACGCCGTCAGGCAGCTGGCCGAGAGCGGGATCAAGACGGTCGACTATTCGAGCGGCCATGTAGACCAGATAGACGTAGCGGCCAGACGGGCCGTTATGACGGGAATAAATTCGATAAACCAGAAATACGCAATACAGTCGATGGAATACCTAGAGACAGACCTTGTGGAAGTGTCAGCGCACTACGGCGCACGAAATGTACTGGGGCCGAACGGATGGGAGGCCCATTCAGAATGGCAAGGGCGCGTGTTCCATTGGGAAAAAGAAAATGGGCTTGACTTTTCTTTGTAGCTACGATAATATTAGAATGTAGCCACAAAGAAAAGGAGCGTAACAATGGGGAACTTAATTGATATTAGCGGAGAAAAATTCAACAAACTTACAGCAATTAAGCCATCAAAGAGATATAAAAGCGGGAATGCGATATGGCTGTGTCGATGCGAATGTGGGAAAGAATGCGAGGTTAGCGGATATTTGCTGCGAAGCGGGAGGCAAAAAAGCTGTGGTTGCAGTGCGTCGGAGAGAATGACAAAACTGAACAAAAAACACGAAGGATACGGAACACGGCTGTATGAAATATGGCGCCAAATGCACAGACGGTGCTACGGAGAGAGCTCAAAAGCCTATAAGGATTACGGCGGGAGAGGGATAACCATTTGCAAAGAATGGAAAGATGATTTTTCGGCGTTCAGAACGTGGGCGGAGGGAAATGGATACACAGAAGCATTAACCATCGACCGAATTGATGTGAACGGGAACTATGGACCGAATAACTGCCGATGGGCAAACAAAAAGACACAGGCAAATAACAGAAGAAACAACCGAAGGGTTGAATATGGCGGACAGTCGCACACGATATCAGAATGGGCAGACTTACTTGGTGTTGAGCAAAAGCATTTGAGGTATTTGCTCAATAAAAATGGTTGGGACTTGAATAAGGCAATTAAACGGGGAGGTGATATTAAGTGAATGGCGTCGATTATCCGGATTTTGTGACAAACTGCGGCTATGGTAGTGTAACCGGTATCGGCGGGGCCTAGCAAACTGCCGACACACCTTCCACCCATTCATAGACGGCGTTATGGAACGCACATACACAGACGCCGATCTGGAAGACATGAAACCGGAGAATCACAAGTTTACATTCGACGGGAAGGAATACGACCAGTACAGCGCCAGCCAAATGCAAAGACGGCTCGAACGGGCAATTCGCAAACAGAAGCGCTTAAAAAACGCGTATAAAGCCGCTGGACTTAAAGATAAAGAGACTGCCGCCGCAGCCAAGCTGCGCAGTCTGAACACGAAATACCATGATTTCAGCAAGGCGGCAGAGCTGCCAGAGCAGCCGGAGCGGACAAGGGTTCTGTACACAGATGCAAAATCCGAGGCTGCGGCCAGTGCGGCGAAAGCAACAGAACCGATTACACGGCTGCAAGAAACGCTGGATGTGAAAACGGAGATTGTGAACGGCGTTGTCCCGAAGGGATCGGAAATTGGCTCCATTCGAGAAATAGCCGGCGGAGATTCCGGAAAACAGCTGAAAGTTGCGAGTTTTCTTTCTGAGAACTACGGCGGAGAATCGTTGCAATGGCGAAAAGTGGGCGGTATAATACAAACAGACAATTTCCGATATGACGTTCACTGGTTTGAGCAAAATGGAAAGCACTTTGAGGAAAAGCTGAAAGGGGTGAAGAAAAAATGAAGGTGAGATACAAAGGGCCGACGTTCGGCGGCGGATTACTCGGACTGACGGATGGGAAAACCTATGAGTGTGTGGGGGTCGAATATGACCTGCTCCGCATCATTGATGATGAGGGAGAGGATTACCTTTATTCCGCTTCGGCCCCTGCGCCGCTCAACGGCAAAACCAAGCCGGGCAAATGGGAAGTGGTAGAAGACGACGAAAAAGGAACGCTTTCGAAGTTGATTTCTAAGGGGAACGCATGATTGACGAAAAACTGAAAGCCGCCATTGAGCGGGCGCTTGCCGCAGGGTTTCGCGTCCAGCTGAAACGCATGAAGGACGGGACAGTCAAGGCACAGATCATCAAGGCGGAAGAAATCAAAAGATAAAACCAAAAATCGCTTGACTTTTTGATGTGGCTAAGCTATTATTTGAATGTGGCTACAAAGAAAGAGAGGCGAAAGGATGGGTATCCACAAAGGCACAAAACTGACCGATACGCCGAAGGACAAGATGCTGCGAATTCGGATAGACGCAGAAACCGAGAACAAATTAGATGAGGTTTGCCGCCATACTCGAAAAAGCAAGTCAGAAGTTGTCCGAAACGGGATCGAGATACAGTATGCCGAAATAAAAAAATAGAAGCAGCCCGCCACCGTGGAAAGTTACGGACTGCTTCATATCACAACGGGCTTCCCCATTGATAAATCCATTCTATCATGGGGAAACCATCAAAGTCAAGAGAAATGAGGGTTTACCATGACAGGGAAAGAATTGCGGGAGATGGTTCCCGAACCGACTGATTCATCCAGAAGAAAGTTAGAACTGCTTCTGGATCATGCCACGACGGAGCAGATGCTTATTATCCTCCAGATCGCGCAGTGCCTTACAAACCAGGCAGCATAACAAACAAATACGGATACCGCAGCGCAATCGAGCGCGCGGAATGGCACGATGAGCCAACCTGTAAGGTTTTCTTACAGGTTGGCTCTTTTTGTTTTATCAAATCTTGACCGGCCCGAAGTCGCTAAACTACGGGGCAGCAGCGGACGCGACCCGCGAGAACAAAGCGAAGCTGTGAAGGAGAACCCATGAAGCGAGATTTTTTGGAAGGACTGGGGCTCGATAAGGATACCGTCGACAAGATCCTTGACGAGAACAGCCGCGACATCGGCCGGGAGAAGCAAAAAGCGGATCAGGCCAAGGAAGACCTGAACGCCGCCCGGCAGCAGCTGGCCGACCGTGACAAGGACATCGAAGACCTGCGGAAGTCCAGCGGGGACGCCGAGAGCGTCCGCAAGCAGCTCAAAGACCTTCAGGGCCGGTACACCAAGGAAACCGAGGATTACAAGGCACAGCTGGCAAGCCGGGACTACGCCGACGCTATGAACCGCGCGATCACGGCAAAGGGCGTCAAGTTTTCCTCCAAGGCCGCCGAGAAAGCCTACCTTGCCGACCTCAAGGAAAAGCACCTTGAACTGAAAGCCGGCGAGCTGACCGGCTTCGACGAGTGGCACAAGGCCCAGCTCGAAGCAGACCCGACCGCGTTCCAGTCCGACAAGCCCGCGCCTACATTCGTCAAGCCTGTCGGCCAGGGCGGCGCACCGGCGGCAAAGAGCAAGGGCGCAATGTACGCGCAGCAGTTCAACGCGCAGTTTGCGCAGACACCAAACAAGGAGTGATTTGAAAAATGTCTATCGTTGTAAACACAAAAGCAGAAGTCAGACCGAACTTCCTCGAAAGCGAAGTCGGCCTCGTTCTGAAAACCCGCGAGATCCCCGCGTCGATGGGCGTACAGGACGGCAAATACAAGATCGTCAAGGCCGGTACGCCGTTTCCGTCCGACAATTCGAACGCCGTCGGCCTCGTATTTGAGAATATCGACGTGACGGACGGCAATATGCCCGGCTCCGTGATGGTCGCAGGCCGTGTGCTGGCAGACCGCCTGTCGCTGGCTACCGCAGCCAAGACCGCGCTGTCCGGCAAGGGCTTCACGTTTGTCGACGCGCCGGAGACCACGCGCGGCTATACCGTGACCTACGACAAAAACGACGGCAGCGGCACACCGCCCGTCGACGAGAACGTCTACACAGAGGGCTCCTATGCCGACGTATCGACCGAATACCCGCTGACCAAGAGCGGCAACACCCAGACCGGCTGGAGCACGTCTAAGGGCGGCGAAGCTGTTTCCAAGGTCGAAATGACCGGCAATGTGACCCTGTACCCCGTGTGGACTACGGCCTAAAGAAGGAGGAAAAACACCATGCCTGACATTCTTGAACTGATTTCCGACGCTGACCGTCTGGATTTCTCGCAGAACATTTCCGTCGCGCGCCCGGCTTACCTCGGAGACCGGCTGTTCCCGGATCAGAAAACCGAAAGCCTGAAAGCCGAGTACCTGCGCCTCGCAAACGGCGCACAGATCCCCACGATGGCGACCGTCCACGCCTTTGACACCGAGGCCGAGATCGCCACGCGCCCCGCGCTCGAAAAGACCGAGGTTGAAAAGCTGTTTATCAAGCGCAAGATCAACCAGTCCGAGCGGGTGCAGCTGCTCAACGAAAACGGCGTATATGCCGACAGCGCGATCGTGAGCTATGTCTTTGACGATATGCGCTTGATGGCTGATGCGGTCAAGGTCAGGACCGAGGTCGCGAAGATGGAAGTCATCGCGACCGGCAAGATGACCATCAAGGAAAACAATCTCAACATGACCGTCGATTACGGCGTTCCGTCCGCGAACACCGGCTTCAAGATCGACTTCGGCGCAGAGGCCGATATCATCGGCCAGCTTCAGGCAATCGCGGATCAGGCTGCAGCATCCGGTCACGCGCTGAGCGAAATGGTCGTCGGTACGAAGATCCTGCGTAAGCTCGCGTCCAACAAGGGCATTCAGACCCTCGTGTACGGCACGGTCGGCGCTGGTACATACGTCACCACCGAGAAACTGCGCAGCCTCTTTACCGAGCTGTTCGGCTTCGGCCAGATCACGACCAACGACCAGCGCTATAAGGCGCAGGCCGCAAACGGCGCGGAAAAGACGTATCGCTTCTTCCCGGAGGACAAGGTTGCGTTCCTTTCCAACGGCATGGCCAATTCCTTCGGCGTCGGCCTGTGGGGCGTGACGCCGGAAGAAAAGGGCTATGGACCGTACACCGACAAGAGCGCGCAGCAGTATATCACAATCACCCAGTGGGAAACGCCAGACCCGAAGACCACCTGGACAAAGGCAAGCGGCCTGTTTATCCCGGTCGTGCCCGATCCTTGCGGCCTGTTCATCGGCGCAGACGTCAGCAAGTAAAATCGAGCCTCCGCGCCTGCGTGACGGGTGCGGAGGCTGACCGGAAGGAGGGCGCAGCATGATCTACGCCGATTATGAGTTTTACGCGACCGTGTACCGTGGGACGGCGCTGGACGAAGAGCAATTCTGCGGCCTCGCCCGCAAGGCGTCGGCTTACGTCGATTACATTACCATGAGCCGCGCGCGCTCCGCCGCCGGGGATAAGCTCGAAGCAGTCCAGAACTGCGTCTGCGCACTGGCTGAGCTGGAGCAGGACACCGGGAAGCTGGACAGCCTCGTCTACACGACCGACAGGCCGGTATCGAGTGAGACGGTAGGCGGCTGGTCGCGCAGCTTTGGCTCACGCAATCTGTCGCAGGCAGATATGCAGCGGACGGAGACGCGCCGCCGGGAGATCGTGCTGGCGTACCTCGGACCGACCGGATTACTCAAAGCAAGGGGGTATGGGCCGTGTCCATGTTCCCCCACACCGTAACCATCTACAACGTCTCGCAGGAGACAGACCCGGCGACATTTAAGGACGTGGAGAAAACCTACATCACCGTCCTGCGCGGCGTTCTGCTGGAAGCCTCCAAGGCGGCCAACGTCCGCCAGAGCGGGCTTGAGGGCGCGGATGCGGTGAATCTTTACATTCCGTTCTCTGCGGTTGCTGTAGACGGCGTGACAGGTGCGGAGAAGCGCTACGTCGGTCCGCAGGAGTTCTGGCGCGCAACTGATAAAAGCAAAATCTGGACGCTATCTACGGACGGTAACGGCGGCACAACATTCTTTGTGAAGGGCGACGTAGTCGAGCCGGACAAGACGGAAGAACAGATTGAGATGCTTTACGACGATGTGTACAAAGTGACAAAGGTGGACATGAAGGACTTCGGCAGCACCTCTATGCGGCACTGGCAGGTCGGAGGCTCGTAATGCTGAAATTCAGCGTAAAGGCAGACGGATTTGATGCGCTGCAGGAAAAACTCACGCAGGCCTGCACCAAAGCGGAGCATATTGTTGCAACGCAGGTGCGGAAGGACACAAGCCCATATGTGCCGTTCCTGACTGGTTCTCTCGACGAGAGGACGCAGGTTGTGGGAAATTCTGTTGTCTACCCCGGCCCGTATGCACGATTTTTATACTACGGGAAAGTCATGGTGGATCCGGAGACCGGCAGCACCTACGCGCCGAAGGGCGGCACGAAAGTGCTAACCGACAAAAACATTGTGTTTAACAAATCCGGACACGCGCAGGCACAGGCGCACTGGTTCGAGGCGTCCAAAGCCGAAAACCTTGATAAATGGATCCGCGTTGCGGATAAGGCGGTGAAAAATGGCCTCTGAAAAGCAAAGAAAACTAGTATCCGCGGAGGAAGAGCAGGACATTGCCCGAAAAATGATGATCTGGGCAAACAGATTTTCCGATGACGACATGCCAGCCGCAACGATCAACTATGAATTTCTCGCTGCGGATTCTGCAAGTATGGCGCTGTCCACTATTCAGGGCGCGTATATCACGCAGAAATACATCCTCGGCGGGCATGAAGCGGAATACCAATTTAAGATTATCGCCCGCATCATTCCCGGCAGCAGCAACGACAAGCGCCTGAAATGTGACGCCATGCTGAATCGTTTTGGGGACTGGGCAATGCAAAACTACCCGTCTCTGGGCGACGGGATGCGCGTCAGGCGCGTGGAAGCGTCCAGCCGTGCGGCAATGTTCGCCCGGTACGAAGATGGCTCGGAAGACCATCAAATTCTTATGAAACTGACATATGAGGTGATTTAATTATGGCAGACATGACCTTTAATACCACTGCTGGCCAGACCATTGACCGCGAATTGCTGATCGCATACCTGAATACCGGCGAGGCGTCCACGCCTGTCTGGTCTCCGTTCGGCAAACGCGTCACGGATTCCAGCATGGAGTACGATTGGCAGGAGGATTCCAGTAAGGATATCCTCGGCACTACAAGAACCACCATGAAGAAGCCAATCATCACGCAGAGTTTTGACCCGTGCGAGCTGGACGCAGGCGACGCGGCGCTTGTCAAACTGTGGAATCTGTCCATCAAGGATCAGGACGCGGCAGCTCTGGCGAATCAGGACGTTCTTATCGTGCATTTTTACGCAGGCACGGCCAAGACGGCAGTCTTTGCGGAGCGTTACGACGGCACAATGGTCAAGCCCGCAAGCCTCGGCGGTGAGGGTGGCGGCTTTGTCGGCATGCCGTTCGACGTGACGCTTGGCGGCACGCGCACGACCGGAACTGCTGCGGTCGGCAGCAACGGTGCAGTTACGTTCACGGCTGATTCTGCGGCGTAAGGAGGGACGCTAAATGGCAGATATCAGATTTGATACTGGTGTACAGTCCTTCCAAATTAACGGCGGCGTGAGTGTAGAGTTCAACCCTACTGACAGCGAATTTGCGAAAAGGCTGTTTTCGCTGTTCGAAGAGTTGGAATCCAGACAGCATGAATACGCAAAACGCGCCGAAAACGAGACAGACCCGAAAAAAATTCTCGATTTGGCAGATCAGTTTGACAAGGAGATCCGCGAAAAAATCGACGGAATTTTTGGAAAGCCGATTTGCACCGAAGTGTTCAGGACAAACGTAATGGCGCTTGCAAATGGGCTGCCGGTATGGGCGAATCTGATGCTTGCTGTCATCGACGAGATGGACGCTGGTTTCGATCTCGAAAAAACCAGACTGAGCCCAAGAGTAAAACAGTATACGGACAGATGGGCGAAAAGAAAGCGCTGATCTACGCGCTCCCGACGTCAGCCGAGGTAAACGGCAAAACATATCAGATTGAATCAGATTATAGAGCGGTGCTGGATATCCTCGCCGCTCTTTCTGATAAAGATTTGACGGCAGAGGAGCGCACCATTGCTGCCCTTGAGATATTCTACCCTGACTTTGACGATATTCCGCTCTCAGGTTATGAGGAAGCACTGCGGAAATGTTTCAGGTTTATTGACCACGAGCAAGACCAAAAGGAGCAAAAAAAGCAGCCGACGTTGATGTCATGGGAGCAGGACTTTGAGATGATTGTCGCGCCCATCAACAGAATTGCAGGCTGTGAAATCCGTGCATTAGAATATCTGCACTGGTATACGTTTTTATCCTATTATCAGGAAATTGGGGACTGCCTGTTTGCCCATGTGGTAAGTATCCGGGACAAGAAATCTCGCGGGAAGCCTCTTGACAAGCAGGAACGAGAGTTCTACAGGCGAAACCGTGAAATTATTGATTTGAAAACGAATTACACAGACGCAGAAAAGGATATTCTGGCAGCGTGGGGCGTCTCAAAATAAGGTGGTGAGAAAATGGCAGACGGGAAAATCGTCGTACAGGCTGAGATCGACGCGAAGAAAGCACAGAAGGAGCTTGAGTCTCTGACAAAGAAGATCGACGGCATGGAAGAAAAACTGAACAAAAGCACCGGAGAGCAGAGCGGCATTAAAGCGCAGCTTGACGCGGCGAAAGAATCTGCAAAGCAGACGGAGAGCGCGATCAAGTCTTTGCGTTCCGAGGCTGAACGGCTCCGGCAGATCACGTCCGGGGAGGTTTCCGCTTCTCCCGATGCGTACATTTCGGCATACAGCCGACAGGCGGAAGTAGCCGCGCAGATCAAGGAGCAGGAAACGCTTCTCCGGCAGCAGGACAAGGAAGTTGAGAACCTTGACAACAAATACGCCCGCATTACCGACAAGGTAAACGAGCAGTCAGCGTCGCTCGACACAGCAAGGCAACGCGCCGCTGAACTGACAAAAGAGATCACCGGAGCTGGGGACGCGTCTGCTCGAATGGAACTGGCCGCGAAAAAGGTTTCTGACAGCATGAACACGTTCAGCAAGCGCGTTTCTGGGCTTTTTAAGCGTGTTCTTGTATTCTCCCTGATTACTCGAGCCTTGCAAAGCCTTCGTACATGGCTTGGTAAAACCATCATGCAGAATGAAGAGGCAAGGGCGGCGGTTGCACGGCTCAAGGCGGCGTTTTTAACACTGGCGCAGCCGATTCTTCAAGTTGTGATTCCGGTCTTTGTGAAGCTTGTAAACATCCTGACGCAGGTCGTCACAGCTATTGCAAAGTTCTTCGGTATGCTCTCCGGAAAGAGCTGGTCTGCGCAGAAATCTGCCGCGCAGGGGCTGAACGAAGAGCAGAAGGCTTTGGAAGGAGTCGGCTCTGCGGCAGAAGAGGCCGGGAAGAGCATGGCAAGCTTCGACGAGATCAATCAGCTTTCGGGCAACAATGCGGCGGGAGCTGGCGGCGGCGGAGGCGGTGCGGCATCCACGGAGATCACACCGGATTTCTCGAATCTCGATATGGCCGAAGACAAGCTGCATGACATCCTCGGCTTGGTCGGCGCGATCGCCGCCGGTCTTCTGGCGTGGAAGATTGCGAGTTTGTTTACGAACGACCTGAACAAGATTTGGGGCATTGCACTTGCCGTGGCTGGCGCATTTGCGCTTGTATATTTCTGGCTGGACGCCTGGAACGACGGCATCGACTTGACTAATTTCCTCGGCATGATTGCCGGGCTTGCGGCCCTTGCGGGCGGACTTGCAATCGCATTTGGCCCGATAGCAGCAGGCATTGCGCTTGTTGTGGGCGGTCTTGCCATGCTGGTTGTCGGCATCAAAGACGTTATCGAAAACGGATTTAATTTGGTGAATACGCTTACGATCATTGCCGGACTCCTTGCGGCTGGAATCGGGATTGGCCTGCTGACCGGCAGCTGGATTCCGCTCCTGATTGCCGGGTTTGTTGCCGCTTTGGTGGCACTTGTTTCCTTTACCGGGCACGGGGAAGAGCTGATTCAAGGGCTGAAAAAAATCATAGACGGATTCGGGAAGTTCTTCAAGGGCGTGTTTACGGGAGACCTGAAGCTTGCAGCGGAAGGTGCAAAGCAGATCTGGGCAGGGCTTAAGCAGACGTGGAACGCGATTGTAAACTCCATCAAGGATGCATGGAGCGCATTTATTACATGGCTGCAGGGCAAGAACCCGGCACTCGCTGCGATTTTTGAAACGATCGGAAAGCTGTTCTCCGACCAGTACAACGCATGGAAAAAGATCCTCAGCGGCCTTATTACCTTCCTGACTGGCGTATTCACCGGCGACTGGAAAAAAGCCTGGAATGGCGTCCTCGATATCCTGAAAGGTATCTGGAATCTCATTGTCGGTACGGTCGAAGGCGCGATTAACTTCATCATTGACGGAATTAACCTTTTGATTTCCGCTTTGAACAAAATCCACTTTGAAGTTCCAGATTGGGTTCCGCTTGTTGGCGGAAAATCATTTGGCATCAACATCACGCCTGTTTCCCGTGTATCGCTGCCACGCCTAGCCTCCGGCGCGGTCATCCCGCCGAACCGGGAGTTTATGGCTGTGCTGGGAGACCAGAAAAGCGGAACGAATATCGAAACGCCGCTTGCCACAATGGTGCAGGCGTTCAAACAGGCCATGAACGAAACGGGCGGCATGGGCGGCAGACAGATCACGGTTGTTATGCAGCTTGACCACAGAGAACTTGGCCGCGCGGTGTATAACCTTAACAACGAGGAAGCACAGCGCGTCGGCGTGAAGCTTGCGGGGGTGAAGACATGACGAGCATTCTGAGCCTTGACGGTAAGGCATTCCCCAATCTGCACGTCGTGAGCCTTAAGCGTTCGTTCGCCGTCCTCGACGGCGACAACGCAGGCCGCGTCATGACCGGCGCGATGACCCGCGATATCATCGGCACGTATTACAACTACAGCATGGAGATCGATCCGGTATCGTCAGATCTTGCCGAGTACGACGAGTTTTACGAAGCCATTTCCGCACCGGTGGACAGCCACGTGCTGACTGTGCCCTACGCGCAGACCACGCTTACCTTTGACGCATACGTCGCAAACGGTGAGGATGAGCTTGTATCCAAGTACGGCAGTCGCAACGAGTGGCAGAACCTCGCAATCAATTTTGTCGCCATGAAGCCCAAGAGGACGCCAGTATGAGTGTAAAAGTTGTTTACGAGGACGTCGCAGTCGGCGCAGCTGACGCCGCGACAGTGGCGAGCAGTGACGCGAACGCGTTTTCCGACATTCAGGATCTGCCGCACGGCACGGATCAGCTGCTCATCGAGACGAACGAGCTGAATCAGTGGACGCTGGACGGCACCCGGAAGATCCGCACGGCGGAGACGGCGGCGTTCTGGTCGACGGAACAGAGCAAAGCAGACTGCACCTTTGATACCAACCCGACGATTACCGTTACGCTGGACGGCGTGTTCGCGTCCTCCGGAATCTTTTTCAACTTCGACGGCGGCGCAGGCGATTACTGCAGCGAGCTGACGCTCACGTGGTATAACGGCAATACAGTTGCGGCGATGCAGCAGTTCACGCCGAACGCACAGAAATACTTCTGTGCAAAGCCTGTATCGGCTTACAACAAGCTGATTATCGAGATCACGAAAACAAGCTTACCGTACCGGTACGCGAAGATCCGACAGATCTTTTTTGGCATCGTCCGAGAGTTTGAGCGGGCGGATCTGCGCAGCGTCAGCGTGACGGAGGGCATCAGCGTGATCTCGGACGACGTTGAGATCAACGAGCTGGATTTTACGCTGGACGATTCCGATGATATCGAATTTATTTTTCAGGAAAAACAGCCAGTCAGCGCCTACGACGGCAGCAATCTGATCGGCGTGTTTTACATCAAGAGTTCGTCCCGGTCTAGCGCGCGCCTGTACGATGTGTCGTGCCACGACGCGCTCGGCATCCTTGACGATGAGCCGTTCGCCGCCGCGATCTACAGCAACAAAAATGCAAAAGATCTGATCACGAGCATCCTCGGCGGACACTTTACGCTCGATATGGACGAGAGCCTGCAGGCCGAGACCGTCACAGGCTATATTCCGGACTGCACCTCTCGTGAAGCCTTGCAGCAGATTGCGTTTGCGCTATGTGCAACTGTAGATACGAGCGGCAGCCGTGGGATCTGCGTGCGTAAGTTGGCTACGGATACGGCAACAGAGATCCCACTTGACCGGCTCTATACGGGCGGCAGTGTGGACACCTCCGCGATTGTGACAGAGGTGCGCATCACGGCGCACAGCTATTCCACGTCCGGCAGTGGCGACAGCGTGACTGTTGGCGGAAAGACCTACTACCACACGACAGCAGTCACGGCAAAAACCAATCCGGACGTCACCACCAGCACAAAACCGAACGTCATTGAGGTCAAGGACGCGACGCTGGTCAACCCCAGCAACGTTGCCACCGTGGCGCAGCACGTCTACGACTATTACATGCGCCGCCAGACGCACAGCGTGAAGATCGTTATGAAAGGCGAAGTTCCGGGCGATTACGTCGAGACCACAACGCCGTGGGGGGCAAAGATCACCGGAACGATTACCAGCATGGGGATCCGGCTCAGCGGTATCGCGGCGGCGGACTGCGAGATCGTAGGCACATAAAGGAGAAACGAATGTTTACAGTTTTATGCAAAAAGGCATGCGCGGAAACCAACTGTTGCAGGCCGCTGCTGACGGCGGGCATGGCCAAATCTGAAACCGTCGAATTTATCTTCAGCCCCGATTGGGCCGCCCTGACGAAAACGGCGGTATTTACCGACGGCACCGTCACCGTCGACGTCCTCCAGTCCCGCTGGCAGGGCAACACAGTGACGATCCCCGCCGAAGTCATCACCACGGCGGGCCGGTACGTCCGCGTGGGCGTGTACGGCAGCAATGCTGACGGCGTGGCGCTGCCGACCATCTGGGCGGATCTCGGCAAGGTGCGCCCCGGGGCGGAGCCGTCGGGCGACGTGTCTACAGATCCGTCCCTGCCCGTCTGGGCACAGCTGCAAGCGCTGATCGGCGACCTGGACGACCTGACGACCATGGCAAAAGACAACCTTGTCGCGGCCATCAACGAGGCCGCGCAGACCGGCTCCGGCGGCTCAGGCTCCATCGACCTGCGCGTCGCGGACGGGTATATCCAGTACTCGGGCGACGGCGGCACGACGTGGAAAAACCTCATTGCCATCGCCGATCTCAAGGGCGACGACGGCGCGCCGGGAACGCCCGGCGCACCGGGCAAAGACGGCACCAACGGGCAGGACGGCTACAGCCCCTCAGCCTCGGTGTCCGAAACTGACACCGGCGCGACCATCACCATCACCGACAAAACCGGCACCACGACCGCCGAGGTCAAAAACGGCAAGGACGGCAAGGATGGCGCGCCGGGCAAGGACGGCACGAATGGCAAGGATGGCTCCCCCGGCGCAAAAGGCGACCCCGGCGCCACCCCCAACCTCCAGATCGGCACGGTCGAGACCCTGCCCGCAGGCAGCGACGCGACGGCCAGCGTATCCGGCACGGCGGAAAATCCGCTGCTGGATCTCGGCATCCCAAAGGGCGAGGCTGGCGGCTCTGATCTTTCGCTCGGCATCACTGGCGCACAAGTCGGGCAAATCGCCAAAATCACGGCGGTGGACGCGAGCGGCAAGCCGACCAAGTGGGAGAGCTATGGATGGGGAACCATCGCAGATATTATCGTCGAAAGTGAAGACGTTATTTATTATCGATGGGACGTAAATAATAAATCTGAATTCGTTGTGCTGGTTTCACTTACACCGTTAACAGACTCAGCTTCTACTGTGAATGGTACAGTTGGTTTGAATACCACTGGTACACCTTGGGGTAGTACCAATTTTACCATAACGAGTAATATTCAATCTGTTAAAGCACCAGACAAAGGATGCTCATACATGATCTCTGGTAAAATGGTCGATGGCAAATGGATTCCGGGAGTCTTTGCAAAATCGTTCAATACGGGTAATAGCTGGAGCTCCCTGACACCCGGCGGCGGTATGACATTGCCGTGGGACACAACTACCAACGCTTTGTCATTCAAAGAAATCGATGAGATAACAAGCATAGCGGTCGGAAGCTACACGAAGTTTTTTGGTGTGGGAAGTCATATTCAGATTTTAGCGAGGTAAAAAATGAAAAAATGTATCAATGGGATTATAAGTAACATGACCCACGAGGAAATCGCGGAGATTGAAAAGCTGGCGGCAGAAGCGCCCACGCCTGAACCCTCGCCCGAAGAGCGCATCGCTGCGCTGGAGCAGGATAACGCCGAGTTGCGCGAAGCAATGGAAGCACTATTAAGCGGGGTGACGGTATGAGCGAGCTGAGAGAGCGAGTCATCGCGTACAACGCGGAGATCAAGGCCGCATTGCAGGCGGTCTACGACGGCCTCAACCAAGGCCAGCGCAAAAAGCTGCTGCGCAATCCCGTTATCCGCGCAATGTTTGAGCGGTATGGGGTGGAGACGGATGACTGACACCTGCGTATGCTGCGGCGCATCTGTGCCGGAGGGGCGAATGGTCTGCGGGGCGTGCGAGCTGAGAGAAAAGGAGCTGGAACGTGAGCACAATCATTGATACGCTCATCACAGATCGCACGGCGGCGGACGTTGCGCGCGTGGAGGAACTGGCCGCAAAGGGCTTTGCAGCCATGACCGCAGACGAGCGGGCGGAATGGCTGACCGGGATGAAGGGCGCGTACAACGCCAGCGATTTGAACCGCGTTGGCACGGCTCTGAACTATCTGGCTGGGCGTCTCGCGCCGCTTTGCGGGAAGAATATCCAGTGGTCAGCTAAGACGGATTGGAGCCTGACGGACGTTATAACTGCGTCACAGGCCACTGTATACCGGCAGCAGATACAGGACGTGCGAAACGCACTGACGTATCCGTCAGGAACGCCCGCCGCACCGGAGATCGACCGGCTGACCTACACAGGCGCAAACGACATCGAGCGCATCCTGACGCTCTGCGAGACGCTGATCGATAACATCATTAAGGCGTTTCGGTATACAGGCGCGGCGGAGTGCGCCGTGGGAGGATTGATATGAAAGACAGACAACCGACACAGGTGCTGGATAACGGCGCGATCCGTTACGGCATTTACAACGCCGACGGCACGCTGAACAGCTACGAATTTATGAAACGCGAGGACGCCCCGACCGTCGAGGGGACACCGCTCAATAAGGCGAATCTGCTGTCAGATGCAACCGCAAAAAAGATCTGGCCGAACGACGAAACCCGCCCGGAAGATCCGACGGTAAGTGCAGCGCTCGGAAAGCTCGCAAGCGGGACGGCGCAGATTGGCGATATTGAGATCACCGCCCGCGGCGCTCCGTCCGATAACTGGTTACCGTGCGACGGGCGATATATCACGCAGGCCGACTACCCGGAGCTGTTTGCCGCCCTCAGAGTGTCGGCAAGCCCGGCCCCGTGGGAAAGCAAAACAGTGACGAACGATATATCGGTTAATGCTGATTACCCGAGAGATCATATCTCCTGCGCAAACGGCTGCTGGTTCCGGAGCGTGTCCACGGCGACCGCCTGCGTGTTGTACAAATCCGACGATCTTGAATCGTGGGAAGCTGTAGAACTGCCGACGGACGATCAACTGCGGCAAACCTTCGGCTTTTACGCATCATACGATGTTGCGATTTGTTCCATCGGCCCAGTGCATTACTACAACAATCAGTATGTGGCGTGCTTTTCCGCAAAGGGGTATGACGAGGGGACACTCACCCTCGTCGGAGTTATGTACAAGTCAAGCTTGGCGGGCAGCTGGGCGTTAGCACGCGTAGATCCTATAACGGAGGACTCCGGCGGCATTTCAGCGCCGGGGTATGAAAATTCCGACTATGATGTACTGTATGGCAACGGCGTTTATGCAATTTTTTCCGAATACGGCATTCGCACAAGCGGCTCGCCCGGCGGAACATGGACAGGAACAAGTTGGAAGTCCATAAACGGAAAGTATTACTTTGTGGGATCTCCGGTATTTAACCCATACGATAACTATTGGTATGGGATTAGCCAAAGCAGCCCGGACTACTATCTGATGCGCACGCAAAATCCAGCACAGCAGGAATGGACTAAGTTTGGGAACGTCACAACAAAAAGCTCGGCGTACCCCAATATATTGTGCAGCCAGAACACTGTTTTTGTGCTGGCGGATAACGATACCTACAAATACGCCGTAAATGGATCAGCAGAGTTTACAACAAAAACAGTTGCGGGACTATACACCGATTACCACCGCAGCGGCGTATGCACAGGAAATCTGTTTGTGCTCTACAGCCCGACAAACAGCAAGCTATTCATTTCGGACGACTTGAGCAGCGGATTCCAAAGCGTGGATGTGAGCGGAACGGTGCGGGAACTTGCCGCCAACGGCGATATTATTGCAGGCGCGACGAAATCCAGCGGGAGCACAGCCGGAATTGTAACGCACAATTTCGGCAGCGACTCAAAAAGAATCCCGAACATCACGCCTGATGCTCACAGCGCAGCCTACATCAAGGCGCTGGAGGAATGAACTATGCAGGACAGACACGGCACGAATGACCTTGCAAACGGCGCTGTGCGGTACGGCGTGTACAGCGCCGACGGAAGCCTGCTGCGCTATGAGTGGATCCGGCCTGCGGATGAGCCGTTGGAGGAGGGCACGCCGCTGATCAAGGTGAACCTCCTGGCGGACGCTACCGCCGCAAAAGTATGGCCTGCGGGCGACGCACCCGCTGACCCGAAGGTTGATGAAGCGATTGATAAGCTGACCACGCCGCGCGCTCGCCCCGGAGACGTCGTGACGACCGTCCGGTATCTTGACGAGACATGGCACGCCTGTGACGGCTCAACGTTTTCACAGGCCGATTACCCAGCCCTGTATGCAGTTCTTGGCAGCACGACGGTGCCGGATATCAGTTACTCGAGCGACACCACGACATACATCAAAATGGTGGACGATTAGCCCGCCGGAAAGAGAAAGGTACATAATCAATGGATGCTGGAACCATCACTGCGATCATCTGCGCCGTGCTCGGCTCGTCCGCGCTGACGGCGGTCGTCAACGCCGCTATCAGCGCAAAACAGAAAAAACAGAATAAGTCCGACAATCAGGACACACACCTTGCGGAGATAGACAAGAAGCTTGACCAGATGCAGAAGCATCAGGCCGAGCAGTATCTGTCCATTCTGCGGCTGACGATCATGTCAGAGGAAATGCCGATGTCCGAGCGTCTGATCGCCGGGCAGAAGTATGTCAAGCTGGGCGGAAACGGCGACGTAAAAGCTTTTTTGCACCAGCTTGAAAAACAGTGCGAACACAATGGAGTTTAGTAAAAAGTGGATGCTCGGCAGCGCGGCGATCAGTCTTTTGCTGATTATCGCCTGCGCGCTGGGCGCAGACCTACAAGAAATCACGCTTGCCGTGATCGCCGAAACAACGGCCTGCACCGGTTTTTACCTCTGGAAAGCCAAAAACGAAAACCGCGCGAAGTACGCGCAGAAGTACATGGATAAATGGGCCGAGAAATACGGCC
>ERZ1034917.280-NODE-280-length-48032-cov-16.830398_pt1 | contig 48032 bp, 32 predicted proteins | sample MGYA00520605_ERZ1034917 | MGnify/ENA primary metagenome ERZ1034917 (study PRJEB33766, sample SAMN09781784) | gut metagenome | biome: gut microbiome | host: Homo sapiens | place: Madagascar | study: EMG produced TPA metagenomics assembly of the PRJNA485056 data... | reverse complement strand
GGCTTCGTCACTACCGTTCCTCGTTACTTGCCAGTGGCAAGTAATTCCCTCACATTCGTTCGCGGCGCTGACCGCGCTTACCTGTGCAGGAAAAACGGTTATGGAGACTGACTTTCGCGTCGCATGTGCCAGCTGCTGCGCGACCCCGAAGGGCGTGGAGCGCGTACCCGGCAGCGGCACCTTGCCGCTGGTCAGCAGCAGAGCGTACAGACTGCCAGTCCTCCCCGGGAGGTTTCCTTGAAATCCGGGTTCATGCTTCGTCCGGTCTGGTACATCGCCGCCAGCGCCTCGTCGAAGCCCACCTTCTGCTTGGCGGGGTCGCCCGCTGAAGCGAGCAGCCATGCGTTCCATGCGGTAACCGCTCCGACCGCGTTGCGCTCGATGCAGGGAATCTGCACGTAGCCGTCCACCGGATCACAGCTCAGGCCGAGGTGATGTTCGAGTGCGATTTCGGCGGCGCATTCGATCCGGTCGAAATCCTCTCCGTTCACCGTCGCCAGCAATGCGGCCGCCATTGCGGAGGCGACGCCGATCTCCCCCTGGCAGCCGACTTCGGCTCCCGAAATGCTCGCATTGTGGCGGGCGACGAAGGCGACCAGCGCGGCGACCAGCAAGCCGTCGCACAGCGCTTCGTCCCCGACCCGGCGGCTGCGGCGCAGGTATTCGATCACCCCCGGCAGCAATCCGGCGGAGCCGGAGGTCGGAGCGGTCACGACCAGATGTCCCGCCGCGTTCTCCTCGGCAGCGGCGAGGCTGAAAGCGTCCAGCTGCAGCAACGATTGCTCGTCGGGGCGGCTGCGGCGGCGGGCCGCTTCGAGGACGGTGCGGGCGCGGCGCTCCAGCCGGATCGGGCCGGGAAGCAGGCCGGTGGTTTCGAGGCCGCGCCGGACGGCGTCGCCCATGCGGTTGAGGATGCCGCGCAGCTCCCGCCGGATCTCCACTTCCGTTTTGCCGGTCAGGGCGGATTCATTGGCGGTCAGAAGTTCGACCGGTGTGAGACGGTATTTCTCCATCAGCCGCCGGAAGGAGTGGAAATCCCGGTAGCGGTACGGCACGTCCGGCGCCGGCGGCTGTTCCTCTCCCGCGCGGCGGATGAAGCCGCCGCCGACGGAGTAGTAGACTTCGCGGAACAGCTCGGCGCCGTCCTGACTCAGCAGCCGGAAACGCAGTGTGTTGCTGAACGGAAATTCCGACCGGTCCGGGATGAACCGGATGGAAGCCGCCGAAAAGCGGATGTCGCCGCATTCCGGCGGCAGGCGGTACTCCCGGCCGGGCTCGCGCAGCAGTGCCGCGAGCCGGTCGATGTCGCAGTTTTCCGGCCGTTCGCCGAGCAGTCCGGCGGCGACGGCGCGGTCGGTGCCGTGCCCGCGCCCCGTCAGCGCGAGCGAGCCGAAAAGTTCCGCCTCGATCCGCCCGGAAGCCTCCGCCGGAAGCCTGCCGGGGAGGCGCTTTAGAAAGTCGTTCGCCGCGCGCATCGGGCCGATGGTGTGCGAACTGGAGGGGCCGGGGCCGACCTTGTAGATGTCGAATACGCTGGTGCTGATGCAGTTCATGGCTGGAATACGTTTCCGAGCTGTTCGCAGAGCCGTCCGCCGTCGCCATCGGAGAAAAGTTCGCCGCCGAGGGTGTGGATCAGCGTTTTGCGGTTGGAGAAGTAGAAGTACGAAACCGCCAGCAGCGTAAAGAGATAGGTGTGGAAATCAACCGGCCGGATCTGCCCGGCGGCGACGGCGGCGTCGAAAAGCCGCCGGATTTCGGCGTTGTCCCCGCTGCGGGCGCGGTCGAGCGGCGAAAGGTCGTTGACTCCTTCGAGGTTGGCCCACGAGAGCAGCCGCCAGAAGCGGGGATTGCGCCGGTGGGCGGCGAAGAAACCGCCGAGCAGAAGTTCGGTCATGCGCTGCGGGGAGGCGGCGATCTCCTTGAGCATCTTGCGTGAAAAAAGCTCGACTTCGCTGAAGCAGGCCAGCAGCGCGGCCTCGAAAAGCCCCTGCTTGGAACCGAAATAAGCGTAGATCCGCTGCTTGTTGACTGCGGCGGCTTCGGCGATTTCGTCGACGGTGGCGCCGGAGAAGCCCTTTTCCGCAAAGACGCGGACGGCGCTCTCCAGAATCTGCTGCCGGGTTTTGACGGCTCGCTGCTGCATGATGTCGTATCCTGTTGTAAATTTGCGAATGGCCCGGTTGTTCAACCGCCTCTTCCCCCGATGCGGTCCGGGAGCGGGGCGCAAGTTCAATATATCAGTCGGCCAGCCACTTTTCAAGGTTGGCGGCGACGAAGTCGTCGTCGTGCAGCGACGGGTAGGAGTCGTGCACCCGGCTGATCTCCTGTGCCTGCCCCGGTGAGAGCGTCTCCGCCGGGTTCAGGCAGAGAATGCCGGGCAGAAGCCCCTGCCGGCGCAGCACTTCGTGAATGCCGGGAATGCAGCCCGCGAAACCGTGGGCCGGGTCGAAAAACGCGGCGTTGCAGTCGGTGACGGCGGCGTTGCGGCTCAGCAGTTCGGCCGGAACCGAACCGCAGCCGGAGCCGGTCAGTTGATGGATTTCCCGCAGCAGCTCCACGGCGCGGCGCGTCCAGCAGCACCAGTGGCCGAGCAGCCCGCCTTTGATCCGCATGCGCTTTTCGCCGGATGCGGTCCGGATGCGGTATTCGGTCAGCAGATCGACGATGATGTTGTCGTCGTTGCCGGTGTAGAGGGTGATGTCGCGCCCCGATTCGGCGACCGCCCGCACCACGTCGAAGGTCTGGTAACGGTTGAACGGAGCCATCTTGATCGCAAGCACATTGTCGATTTCGGCGAACTCCCGCCAGAATTCGTAGGGCAGCGTGCGGCCGCCGACGCCGGGCTGAAGGTAGAAGCCGATGACCGGCAATACCTTGGCGACGGCGCGGCAGTGTTCGAGCATCTCATCGACGGTGCCGTCGGCGAAGGCGCTCAGGCTGACCAGCCCGGCGTCGTAGCCGCAGCCGATCGCGAAATTCGCTTCGCAAAGCGCCTGTTCGGTGCGGCCGCAGATGCCGGCGACCTTCAGGATTCTGCGTCCGGCGCGCGCGCACCACTCGTCGATGAACCCGGCGGTTTCGCGGAGCACCGGCTCGAAGAGGCCGATTTCCGGCTTGCGGATTTCAAACTGGGTGGAGTGGACGCCGACCGCAATGCCGCCGGCTCCGGCGTCGATGTAGTAGCGGCACAGCGCGCGCTGGTGGCGCGGCGAGAAGCGGCGTTCGGAGTCGAGCGCGAGCGGCTGGGCCGGGATCACGGTGCCGCGCTGCACTTCGGCGAGCACGGCGGAATCGATGTCGCGGATCTGTTTCGTCATGGGAATACCTCAGAATTTGCCGTTGTTGACTTCAAAATGGGTCGGTTTGCCGAGCGAGGAGCCGCCGTTTTTGAACCACTCCGCCTGCCACCGGATCATCCGGGCCAGCGGCACCGACGGGTAGCCGAAAAGGTCGGCCATCTTCGCGGCGTTGTTCAGATAGCAGTTCCCGGAGCCGAGCCCGTCGTGCGCGTAGCGGACCTCCCGGCCCATGAGTTTGCCGAGCTGCTCCGCGATGGAACGCAGCGAGGCGGTTTCGGGGCCGGTCACGTTCAGCACGGCGGCGGGGGAGGCGGCGAGTTCGAGGCTGCGCAGCGCGGCGTCGTTCGCGTCGCCCTGCCAGATCACGTTGAAATGGCCGACGCTGTCGGTGACCGGCTCATTGTTCCAGACCTGTCGCGCGATGTCGTGCAGCACGCCGTAGCGCAGGTCTATCGCGTAGTTCAGCCGGAACAGCAACACTTTGGTGCCGAACGCCTTCGCGCCGTTCTGGAAGATCCGCTCCCGGCCGAGGCAGGATTGCGAATACTCTCCGACCGGGGCGGGGAGTACCGCCTCGGTGCAGCCGCCGGTTTCAGGACCGACCAGCGGGTAGACGCAGCCGGTGGAAAACGCGACGATCCGGGAGGCTTTGAAGTGCTCGACCACATTGCCCGGCACGAGGGTGTTCATCGCCCAGGTCAGCTCCTCGGAGCCGTCGGTGCCGAACTTGCGCCCCGCCATGAAAACCACGTTCGCAACCCGCGGCAGCTTGCGGACCTGTTCGCGGTCGAGCAGGTCGCACGGGATGGTTTCGATGCCCCACGCTTCGAGTTTTTCGCGGTCGGCGGGCTTGCTGAAGCGGGAGACGCCGACCACCTTCTTCTTCACGCCCGCGAGTTCGATCGCCCGCGCCGCGCGCCGTCCCATCGTCAGGCCCATCTTCCCGGCGATGCCGAGAATCATCAGGTCGCCGTCGAGGCGTTTCATCATTTCGGTCAGGGCGGGGGAGGGGGTGGAAAGCAGTTCTTCAAGTTCCTGTTCCGACCGGATCGCATCCGAATACCGCATTGCCGTTTCTCCTTGCCGTTTCTTGTGAAACCGTTATTTAAAACCAACTGTTTGTTTTCTTTTATCAAGATAACAGCTTGAAGGATAAAATCAAGGGAGAGTTTGAAAAAGATTTGAAAAATATTTTGTTTGGGTATTGACAAAGTGATTTTTTCTGGTATAATATTATTCAGAAATAAGAAACACTTTGAATCAATTGGATGGCTGCCATGAAAACTTCCCCCTCTTTATATCAGGAGATGACCGACTATCTGGAGACGATGATCGCGGGCGGCGTATTCAGGCCGGGCGAACGGCTGATGCCGCTGCGCGAGCTGGGGAACCGCTTCGGAGTGTCGCCGAGCACGGTGCGGCGCGGCATCGAATACCTGTGCGAAAAGGGGCTGCTGGAGATGCGCCACGGCTCCGGCACCTACGTGGTGGAAAAGCGGAGCGTGCCGGAGAACGGCGAGCGTTCGGTCGCGGTCTTCATCATCAGCGACGACCTGCGCGACAGCTACTGCGCCCACGCGCTGCGGGGCGTGCAGCTGGAGGCGGCGCGACGCAAGTGGCCGCTGCGGCTCTTTTTCTCCACTTACGAGGAGGCCGGGGCGCCGGATTTCATCGAGCGCCACCGGTCGGCGTGGCAGTGTAACGCGGTGATCATGCTCGGCTGCTACGACGGTTTGCTCAGGCAGGTGCCGCGTTGCTGCCCCGGCGTCGGAATGGAGATGTGCAACTCCTACGGCGGGGCGTTTTCGGTGCTGTCGCTCGATCCGTTCAACGCGGCGGAGACGGCGGCTGACTACTTCCGCGAGCACGGGATGTGCCATGTGAAGATTCTGTCGCACGAACTGCCGGTCTTCCGGATGCGCGCGAATGTGTTCCGGGAGCGGTGGGCGGAATTCGGCACTTCCGAAGTGGTCGAATTCGACTCCACCGACGTGGACTGCTACGAACGCGAACCGCTCCGGGACGACTCCTGCGGCTACTACGTGACCAGCGGCACGATCTTTCACGTGCTGGCGTGGGCGTTCCACCGGGAGACCGGCGGCGAACTCGGCTTCGAGCGCCGCATCCTGAGCGTGGACGGCAAATCCCTGATCCTGCCCGGCTACGAACCGGTGGACACCATCGCGCTGGACTGGCAGGACGCGGGGGCGCTGGTGATGGAGGAGGCGGTCCGCCGGATCGAACAGCCCGGGACCCCGGCGCGGCGGATCTTCCTGAACGGGACGCTGAAAACGGCGGAAAGGACGCGGTGATGGACACTCTGGAATACGTGGTGATCGGCGTCTACTTCGCGGTGCTGATCTCGATCGGGCTGGTGTTTCGCACCTTCAACGCCAACGTCGGCGACTACTTCAAGGGCGGTGCGCGCGGCACCTGGTGGCTGGTCGGCGTCAGCAGCTTCGTGGCGGGTATCAGCGCCTATACCTTCACCGGCGCCGCCGGAGCGGTCTACGAGGCGGGCTGGAGCATTCTGGTGATCTACATCGGCAACGCGCTCGGCTATCTGGTGAATTATCTCTATTTCGCGGCCCGGTTCCGGCAGCTGCGCCGCACGGCGGGGCCGGAGGTGCTGCGCGACCGCTTCGGACGGATGACCGAACAGTTCTACGCATGGATCAGCTTTCCTTCCGGCATCATCGGCAGCGCGATGCTGCTCTATTCGCTGGCGATCTTCATCTCGTCGGTGTTCCGGCTCAACATGCAGTTGCTGATCGTGACCGTCGGGGCGGTGGTGATCTTCTACTCGGTGATCGGCGGACGCTGGGCGATCATGGCGACCGATTTCGTGCAGTGCCTGATCATGATGGGGCTGACGCTGCTGGTCGGCGGGCTGTGCCTGATCAAAACCGGGGGATTCTCCGGACTGTTTGAACTGATTGAGCAGCAGGGACTGAACTCGGATTACTCGATCATCAACTCCCCGGAGCGGTTCAACGGCGCGTACACCTGGTTCTGGGCGGGGGCGATGCTGCTCAACTGCACGCTGACCGCGAACAACCTCGGCGCGGCCGGGCGCTACTTTTCGGTGAAGGACGGCAAAGAGGCGAAAAAGGCCGCGCTGCTGTCGATGGTCCTGATGCTGGCCGGGTGCATCATCTGGTTCCTGCCGCCGATGGTCGGGCGGCTCTTCTACGCGGATCAGGTGACAGCGATGACCCAGTTGAGCAATCCGCAGGAGTCGGCGTTCGCGGTCGCCTGCATGAATCTGCTGCCGCCCGGCATGATCGGGCTGATGGCGGTCGCGATGTTCGCGGCGAGCATCAGTTCGCTGGACGTGGGCATCAACGGCTGCTCGTCGGTTTTCGTGATGAATGTCTACCCGGTGGCGAAGGCGCTGTTCCGGCTGCGGGAGCGTTCGGAGGAGTCGCTGCTGCGGATGGGAAAGCTCTTCAGCTTCTTCTTCGGTTTCCTGTGCATCGGCGCGGCGCTGCTCTTTTCGCTGAAAAAGGAGCTGAGCTTGTTCGACCTGATGCTGACGGTGACCGCGCTGCTGGGGACGCCGATGGCGGTGCCGCTGCTGTGGGGGATGATGATCCGCCGCTGCCCGCGCTGGGCGGCGATGAGTTCGATCGGCTGCGGTTTCCTGGTCTCGGGCATCGCGTTTTTCAGCCCGGAACTTTTCGGGGTGCGCTGGCCCTTCCAGTGGCAGATCGTCGGTGTATGGCTGGCCGGCACCGCCGGGTTTCTCGGTTCGATGCTGTGGGCGGGCGGAAACGCGCCCGAATACGACCGGCAGGTCGAGGAGTTTTTTGCGATGATGAACCGTCCGGTGGATTTTGAAAAGGAGGTCGGCAAGGCCAACGACCTGAAGCAGTTGAAGCTGCTCGGCATTTTCTCGCTGGTGATCGGCGCGCTGGTCGCGCTGCTGGCGCTGGCGGCGCGGGACCGGTTCGGCGTAGTCTGTCCGCTGGTACTGGCGGCGTTCATGCTGCTCTGCGGCGGTGTGATGGTCCGGGCCGGAAGGACGAAGCGCGAGGCGGAAGCGGAAAAGGTTTCGAGTGTTCCCTGTATTGCAAACAAGTTAATGGAAAGGTAACCGGTCATGAAAAAGTGCAATTTCACCCTTATCGAGCTGCTCGTGAATATTACCCGTAAAATATACAATCAGTTTCCGTATGCCGCTCTGCGCAAAAGAGAGGGGTTCGGGGGAGAGAAAGCGGTGACCAGCACCGCGTCTCTCCCCGTACCAACCAATCCGAACATCTCTCTTGTTTCTCGCAAGCTCTCACGCCTTCGCCAATGCTCTGCAAGCGGCAAGTCGGAGCAAAAACGTGAAGTTGCCTTTCCGCAAAAAAGCGGGAAGACAACTTCACGTTATTGCGGATCTTCCTTCCCCGCCGGCCGACCACGCCTCCGCCTGTCGACCGTCCCGTACGCGGCGCCGGCACCTTGCCGGTCGTGGTCCAGCGGCGAAAGCGCTGGTCGCTCCGACAGGAGCGAAATCCTCCGTCGGAGACTATCCCGCTGTAGTTTTACGCTGATCGAGCTGCTTGTTGTGATTGCGATAATCGCGATTCTCGCTGCGATGCTGCTGCCGGCGTTGAACAAGGCGCGAGAAAGCGCCCGGGCGATCGGATGTACCGGCGTCCTGAAGCAGATCGGGCTGGGGATGTCGCAGTACGGCGGTGACAACCGCGACTGCATTCCTTATGGGGCCTACGGGGAGAAGTGGTCCAGAATCTGGTCGTGGTATCACCTGATCGCCCCGTATATGGGGCAGGCGGACCTGTTCGTGCAGGGGAGCGAATCGGGACGGATCAACGTGTATCCGAAGATTTTCCAGTGCCCGTCGATGACGGTCGAGAAGTACGCCGAATACAACTGGCCGAGCACGGGACGGATTTTCGGCAGTTACGGAATCAACATTTCCGGCAGTGCGGGCAGCGCCGATCCCGGACAGGTGGTGGCCGGCTACTTCTCGCCGGAAACCGGCAAGTTCAACCGGATCAAGAATCCGACCAAGCTGTTTCTGGCCTGCGACGGCTACTGGTCGCTGAACAAGGACTATTTGGGCAACAAGGTCAACTATTACTATATTACCGAGGCGACCAAACTGCCGGCTGCCCACAACAACGGCCTGAACATCCTGTACGCGGACGGGCACGTCGGCTACCGCAGGGGGTATCTGCCCGGCTACAATGCCGCCGACGCGGAGGCGGTCGAATTCTATCTGCCCCGGCGGTAGGAGAGGAGGAGCCATGCGATTGTTCATTCTGACGGCGGCGTTGCTGTGCGGCGTGCTTGCGGCGGCGGAAGTGATTGACCGGAACGAATTTTCCGCCGGAAACGCCGCGGCGGTGCCGCCGGGGTTTGCCGCTTATCCGGGCCGGGAGAAGCTCGGCGGCAGCCGCTCCTTCGCAACCGACGGCGGCCGCCGGGTCCTGAAACTGGTCGACGACCGCGACGACGGCGAAATCGGCATCGTGAAACGCTATCAGGTCAGGCCGGGCGAATATTATCAAGCATCGATTGAAGTCAAACGGCCGCAGGGAGTTGAGGACAGGAACGGCGCGCCGTTTTTTCTGCAGTTCTCCTTCCTGCCGGGCGGAGCGTGGGTACAGCAGCGGATTCACGCCTCCGACACGGAGTGGCGGCAGGTGACCCTGACCGGACGGGTGCCGGAGAAAACCGCCGGCATGGAGGTGTACCTCTATTCGCACCGGGCTCCGACTGGCGCACTGCTGGCGCGCAATTACCGGCTGGAACGCTCGGCGGAACCGTTCCCGGAGCCGGTCGAAATCCGCACCCCCGCGACGGTGCGGCTGCCGGCGGCGGGCGGACGAATGGGCGCGAATGCGCAACTTATTGACGACAGCCGTTTCCCGGGCGGCAAGGCGGTTGCGGCCGAAGCGGGCGGCAACTCCGGCGAAGTCACGTTTGAATTCGCCGCGCCGGAGCCGGGCCGCTATCAGCTGTTTCTGTGTTCCGGCACCGACGAGCGCGGCGCGGAATTGATGCGCAAGGGGCGGACCAAGTACGATTCGCTGATGGTGGAGCTGGCCATTGACGGCGGCGTGCCGACCCGGCGGGTCGCCTATTCGCCGTGGATTCAGGTCCCGGCATGGCGCAACGAGCTCGGCAGATTCGGACTGACCGGGAAGAAGCAGCGTTTCACTCTCCGGCTTCCCGCCGGGCTGCGGATCGGCTATCTGGAAGCGGTCCGCTATCGGCCTGCCGCCGCCCCGGCGAAAGCGGCGCAATACCGGCCGCAGGTCGTTCCGGGCAAGGCGCATCCGAGGTTGTGGGTCACGCCGGAGTCGCTGCCGCAGGTGCGGGCGAACCTGACCGCGCCGGAAAACTGCGCCGCGTGGGAGTTCATCCGGCGCGAGGCGGCGAAACCGGTCGCGTTCAAGGCCGATCCGGGCCGCGAAGTCACGCCGGAGCCGGCGGTGCTGAAGGCGGCGGCGAACAAGGCGTTCGTGTTCCTGATGGGCGGCGGCCGCGAACGGGGGCGGGAGGCGGCGGAGCTGGCCGGCTCCTATCTGGCGCATGTGAGTTTCGGCAATATGCTCGATGTGGCGCGCGAGCTGGGCGAAACGATCTATTTGTCGTCGCTGGTCTACGACTGGTGTTACGAGCTGCTGACCCCGGCCGAACGCAAGTTCTTCCGGGAAAAGCTGCTGGAGTTTGCCGACGGCATGGAGATCGGCTGGCCTCCCTTCCGGCAGCCGGTGACGAACGGCCACGGCAACGAGGCGCAGCTGAACCGCGACCTGCTGGCGATGGGGATCGCGTTTTACGGCGAGGACGACGAGCCGTACCGCTACTGCGCCTACCGGCTTTTCGAGGAGCTGATTCCGATGCGCAAGGTGGAGTACGAGTCGCCGCGCCACAACCAGGGCGTCGGCTACGGCTCCTACCGTTTCGGCTGGGAGCTGCATGCGGCGTGGCTGCTGCGGCGGATGAGCGGCAAAGAGCAGTTCGCGCCCAACATCAAGTCGGTCGGGCGCTTCTGGATTCAGGCGCGGCTGCCCGACGGTGAACTGCTGCGCGACGGCGACGGCATCCTCGGCGGCGCATACTGGAGTTTTCCCGCGACGGCGCTGCTGGACTATACCTATGCGGCCGACCCGGTGATGAAAGGGGAGTTCTGGCGGCAGGGAGGCTGGCGGAATGATCCGGTGCTGTTTTTGCTGCTGAACGACCCGGCGCTGAAAGCCGAACCTTCGGCCGCCGGACTGCCGCTGGCGCGGGATACCGGCAGATGGCTCGGTTCGCTGACGGTCCGGACCGGCTGGAACGCCGGGCCGCTCTCCGGCGACGTGGTGGCCGAGATGCGCGGCGGCGGCCTCCACTTCGGCGGCCACCAGCACGCGGCGGGCGGCGCGTTTCAGCTCTACTACCGGGGCATACAGGCCGCCGACCTCGGACAGTACGTGTTCTACGGGGTGCCGCACGACTATAACGTGAACAAGCGGTCGGTTTCCAAGAATGTGATGCTCTGCGTCGATCCGGCGGAAAAGGTGCCGTTCGGCGCATTCAACGACGGCGGCCAGCGGTTTGTGCTGTACAGCCCGGCCAATCTCGATGAGATGCTGCACCGGGCTGAAAACCGGGCGGGCGAGGTGCTGTTTTCCGGCTTCGGGCCGTCGCGGGGGCGACCGGTGTACGGGGTTTTTTCGGTGGACCTCGCGGTGGCCTACTCCGCGAAAGTCAGGTCGTATGTGCGGAGCTTCGTGTTCCTGAATTTCGAAAACCGCAGCCATCCGGCGGCGCTGATCGTCGCCGACCGCATGGTTTCCGCGAAGCCGGAGTTTCGGAAGTACTGGCAGATCAATACATTGGGCAAGCCGGAGCTGACCGCGGACGGACTGCTGCACCGCCGCACCACGGCGGGGCGGACCGGCACGATGCACGTGCAGATGCTCAAGCCCGCCGCCACCGGGCGCACGGTTGAAATCGTCGGTGCCGATCAGGTGTTCGGCAAATCGTATCCGCCTCCGAATGCCGCGAAGCCGGAGGCGAACGGATTCCGCACCATGTTCTCTCCGAAAGAGATGCGGTTGTGCGACGACTTCCTGACCGTGATCCAGTTGGCGAACGGCCGGAATGAGCCACTGCCGTGCGAACTGTCGGAACAGGGCAGGGTGCGGCTGGTGACCGTGGCCGATTGGGCGGTGATGCTTCCCGCTGACGGCAGGGAGGTCAAGGAGGAGTTTCAACTCGCGGTCCCGGAGGGGAAAACGCGGGTGTTGCTGACTTCGCTGCAGCCGGGATTCTGGAATGTCACGACGCCGGGAGGCGATTCATTCAACTTCACGGTGAAACAGGGAGACGGCACGGCGGCGTTCGACGGCGGGCAGGGGAGCTATCTGTTGAAGCCGCAACAGGTTGGCGGCTGTCGGGAACTTGCGGTCCCGGCGTGGAAGGCCGCCGAGATCCGGGAACCGGAACGGCAGTTGACATTGAACAATTCTCCGGTCTCGAAACTGCCGGTCGTGGAGGAGCGGGGAACCTTGCTGATCCCGGTGCGGGAGCTGGCGGCGCGGACCGGGACGGTGCCGGAATACTCCGGCAGTACCCTGAAACTGCGCCGCGATCAGGATGAATCCGTGTGGACGGAAGGAGTGAACTCTTTGATATTGAATGGAGTAACGTTGAATATCCCCGCCGCCGCGCGGGTGATCGGCGGCGAATGGTATCTGCCGTGGGAGCCGCTGGCGGATTTCCTGCGCTGCGACGGCTTTGCGGACCTGGCTTCGCGGTGCGTGTCGCTGGAGAAAGGCGAAGCGGGGCGGCCGGGCGGCGAAATCTTCCGGATCGAATCCACGGCGCCGATGTCGCGCGAGGACCGGATGAACCTGCTGTCGCCGGAGCGGCAGCGCGGCTACTGGGCGGCGCGGGGCAAAGGAGTGCAATGGGAGGCGATCCTCTTCCGGCCCATCAAGTTGCGTGGGGTCGGGATTCACTGGATGAACGGCGATATCCGCCGGGCGGATTTCAGGCTGGAGGTTTCGCCGGACGGGCGGACGTGGCACACGGTGTCCGACGGGAAAAGCTCCGGCCGGGCGCGCGGCTTCGAGGATGTGACCTTCCCGGAACAGCCGGTGCGCCGGATCCGTTTCACCGGGCGCGGCAACTCCCGAAACGACTGGAATTCGATCGTGAGCCTCCGGTTGCTCCGGTAGAATGAGGGGGAATTTTCCGCCGTCTTGACTTTTCCGGGGGAGAGTGATATAATACCCGTCAGGAGAGTTGAACCATTCATGAAGAGAGGAGGCCGGTTATGGCGGAAGAGATGCAGATCAGGAAACTGACGGCGGAACACGATCTTGAGCAGTACAACGACCTGCTGCGCTATGCGTTTCAGGTCACGGAAAAACAACTGCTGGATTACGGCTGGGAAAATGAGGACATCCGGCAGTCGAAAATGCCGGTGCTGGAAAAAGCGCGGGTGATCGGCTGGTTCGATCAGGGGCACTTGGCGTCGCAGTTCGCGGTCTATCCGTTGAAAATGAACATCTTCAATCATATCTACCGGATCGGGTTCGTGACCAGCGTCGCGACCTATCCGGAATATACCGGGCTGGGCCTGATGTCCGGGCTGATGCGGCGCAGCCTTGAGGAGATGCGGGAGATGGGCGAGTGCCTGGCGATCCTGTATCCGTTTTCCATCCCGCTCTACCGGCACCGCGGCTGGGAGATCATCTCCGACAAGATGTCCTTCCGGATCAAGGACAACCAGCTGCCGCACAAGATACGCATCGGCGGCTACGTGCGCCGGGTCGAGGAGAACAATCCCGACCTGAAGCGGCTGCACAACATCTTCGCCGCCCAGACCCACGGCTGCCTGCTGCGCAACGAACTGGCGTGGGAGGAGTACTGGCGCTGGGATGTGGAAGACACCACCATCGCGATCTATTATGACGACCTTGACACTCCGACCGGCTACATGGTGTATCTCCTGAAGGATAACATCATGCACATCAAGGAGATGATCTATCTCGACGTCGGCGCGTGGAAGGGGCTGTGGAAATACATCAGCGCCCACGAATCGATGGTCGACGAGGTGATGGGCAACAACTACTCCAACGAATCGATCGCCTTCTGGCTGGAGGACAGCGATATCCGCGAGACGATCCGCCCCTACATCATGGGCCGGATCGTGGATGTGGTGCAGTTCCTCGAACAGTACCGGTTCAAGAACAGCCGGGGCGGCGAGGAGTTCACCTTCCGGGTGCGCGATCCGTTTCTGGAGTGGAACAACCGGCCGTTTTCGGTCCGGGTGGCCGATAACGGTTCGGCCGAGGTCCTGCCGGGCGAGGGGGCGCATCCGGTCGAGCTGGATATCGGCATATTGACCGCGCTGCTGCTCAGCTACAAATCGCCCTCCTATCTGCAGAAGCTGGGGAGGCTCAAGATCGATCCGGAGACGCTGAATCTGCTGGAACGCCTGATTCCGAAAGAGAAAGCCTATATCTCCGACTACATCTGATCCGGTTCCCCGGCAGAAAAAAAGCTCTCCATTGCACAGCGCAATGGAGAGCAATGACGCGAAGAGCGTCAGCAGCAGCAACCGGCCAGCACGAGGGCGGCCACGGTTCCCGCGACGAATGACAATGCCGTTTTCATTTTATTCTCCTTTCGTCGGTTCGGTACTGTTTACAATACCATGAAAACGGATTATTTCAAGTGCCGTCACCGTTTCCGGTCGAGTGCGAGGTTCAGCATCAATACGTTCACGATCGGCTCGTTGCGCATCACGCCGCCGGGGTATTCCACTTGGGAGGCGATGATTTTTTCAAGCTCGGCTTCGCTGATGCCGCGCGCCTTCGCGACGCGGGGCGCCTGAAACTTCGCGGCGGCCAGCGTGATATGCGGGTCGAGCCCGCTGCCGGAGGCGGTCACCAGATCGGCGGGAATCGGGTTTCCGGCGGTGGCGCCGTACTTTTTGATGATTTCCCGCGCACGTTCGGTGATCTTCGGCGAGGTCGGGGTCAGGTTGCTGCCGACCGCTCCGGCGCCGTTGTAGTCCGCCGCCGACGGGCGGCTGTGGAAGTACTTGTCCTGGGTGAACTCCTGCGCCACCTGACGGCTGCCGACGTACTCGCCGGCCTCGTTTTTAACCAGGGAGCCGTTGGCGGTATTCGGCACAAAGAGCTGCGCGATGGCCCAGATGACCAGCGTGTAGACCACGCAGCAGAGCAGGATGCTCAGCACGGCGGTGCGTATTGCTCCGGAAATATTGGTCGTCATATTCATAATCGTTTTTCCTTCTTTTTATCAGAAAAGCCCGGTTGCGGCGAGCACCATGTCGATCAGCTTGATGCCGATGAAAGGGGCGATCACGCCGCCGAGGCCGTAGATCAGGAGGTTGCGGGCCAGAAGCGCATCCGCGCCCATCGGCCGGTACTTCACGCCCTTGAGCGCGATCGGGATCAGCAGCGGGATGATGACCGCGTTGAAGATCAGCGCCGACAGGATCGCGCTCGACGGCGTCGCGAGGTGCATGATGTTCAGCACCGCCAGTTCCGGGATCGCCAGCAGGAAGATCGCCGGGATGATCGCGAAGTATTTCGCGATGTCGTTCGCAATCGAAAAGGTGGTCAGCGCGCCGCGGGTCATCAGCAGCTGCTTGCCGATTTCGATCACTTCGATCAGCTTGGTCGGATCGCTGTCGAGGTCGACCATATTGCCCGCCTCCTTCGCCGCCTGCGTGCCGGAATTCATCGCGATGCCGATGTCGGCCTGCGCCAGCGCCGGGGCGTCGTTGGTGCCGTCTCCCATCATCGCGACCAGCCGCCCGTTGGCCTGCTCGCGGCGGATGTAGGCGAGCTTGTCCTCCGGTTTGGCTTCGGCGATGAAGTCGTCTACGCCCGCCTCTTCGGCGATCGCCTTGGCGGTCAACGGGTTGTCGCCGGTGACCATCACCACGCGCAACCCCATCGCCCGCAGGCGTTTGAAGCGGTCTTTGATGCCGGTTTTGAGGATGTCGGCGAGCGCGACCACGCCGTAGATGCGGTTGTCCACCGCGACCACGATCGGCGTGCAGCCCTTTCCGGCGACTTTGGTGACGATGTCGCGGACATCGGGCGGAATTTTCGCTTTCGCCTGTTCCGCCGCCCGGATCACCGCGTCGGAAGCTCCTTTGCGGTAACGGGTTCCATTCGGCGCATCCGTGCCGCTCATGCGGGTCTGGGCGGTGAATTCGATCACCTTGCCGCCGTCGTCGCGGGGAATTTTGCCGTAGAGTTCGCGTTCCGCCAGCGCGATGATCGAACGACCCTCCGGAGTGCGGTCGCCGAACGAAGCGCGCACCGCCGCGTCGATCAATTCCTCATAGGCGATGCCGTTGACCGGATGGAACTCCGAGGCGAGGCGGTCGCCGACGGTGATCGTGCCGGTCTTGTCCAGCAGCAGCGTGTCGATGTCGCCGGCCAGCTCCACGGCCTTGCCGCTCTTGGCCAGCACGTTGGCCGCCAGCGCCCGGTCCATGCCCGCGATGCCGATCGCGGCCAGCAGCGCGCCGATCGTGGTCGGGATCAGGCAGACCAGCAGCGAAATCAAGGTCGGCAGCGGAATGGTCACATCGAAATACTTCGCCATCGGGTAGAGCGTGGCCGTGACCAGCAGGAATCCGAGCGTCAGTCCGGCCAGCGTGACGGTCAGCGCCAGCTCGTTCGGAGTTTTCTGGCGGACCGCGCCCTCGACCAGCGCGATCATCCGGTCGAGGAAGGATTCGCCGGCTCCGGCGGTGATCTTCACTTTGATCTGGTCGGAGAGTACGCGGGTGCCGCCGGTCACTCCGGAGCGGTCGCCGCCGGCCTCGCGTACCACCGGAGCGGATTCGCCGGTGATTGCGGATTCGTCGATGCTCGCCGCGCCTTCGATCACTTCGCCGTCGCCCGGAATGGTTTCTCCGGCGCTGACCAGTACGATATCGCCGGATTTGAGCAGACTGGAGTTGACCGGTTCGAGCTTTCCGGAAGCGCTCAGGCGGTTGGCCGTCGTCTGGGTGCGGGTGTTCTTCAGGCTGTCGGCCTGCGCCTTGCCGCGTGCTTCGGCGAGCGCCTCCGCGAAATTCGCAAAGAGGACGGTCAGCCACAGCACGGCCGTCACCAGGGTCGTATAGAGGATGTTGGCGTGGCCGCCGCAGATGTCGATGATCCAGACCAGCGTGGTCAGCGCCGCGCCGATTTCGGTGACGAACATCACCGGATTGCGCGCCATCGTCCGGGGATTCAGCATCGCGAACGAGCGGAGCAGCGCCGTTTTGACCAATCCTTTGTCAAAGAGCGTCGCCCGGCGGCTTTCCTTTCGATTCATAACAGTATTCATAGTCTTGACTCCGAAGAATTAATGTACAAGAGTAGTCAGGTATTCGGCGATCGGCCCGAGGACTGCCACCGGCAGAAAGAGCAGCGCGCCGATGAACACCACGGTTCCGCCGATCACGACCCCGAAGAGCGCGGTGTCGGTCTTGAGCGTTCCGACGGTTTCTGGAACCTCCTTTTTCGCGAAGAGCGAGCCGCAGATCGCCAGCTGGAAGATGATCGGGATGAACCGCCCGATCAGCATCACCAGCCCGCAGGCGATGTTCCACGGCACGGTGTTGTCGCCCAGACCTTCGAAGCCGGAGCCGTTGTTGGCCGACGACGAGGTGAATTCATAGAGCATCTCGGTGAAGCCGTGGAAGCCCGGATTCAGCACGGTGTCGCGTCCCCACGCCGGGATCAGGCAGAAGATCGCCATGCCGCCGAGAATGCACAGCGGGTGCATCAGCAGCGCCGGGAGCGCGTACTTCATCTCGCGGGTTTCGACCTTCTTGCCGAGGTATTCCGGCGTGCGCCCGACCATCATGCCGCAGATGAATACGCCCACGATGATATAGGTGAAGAGTCCGAGGAAGCCGACGCCGATGCCGCCGAAAGTGATGTTGAACCACATGCCCACCAGCGGGATCAGTCCGGTCAGCGGATTCAGGCTGCAGTGCATCGAGTTCACCGAACCGTTGCTGGTGCAGGTCGTGAACACCGCCCACAGCGGGCTGGCGCCCGCGCCGAGACGCAGCTCCTTGCCTTCGAGATTGGAGGCTTCGGCGACCGGCAGGTCGTGCAGCGCGACGGCCGGTTCGCTTTCAAAGGTGATCGCGCAGCCGAGCTTCACGAGGCAGAGCGCCGTCATCACCGCGAAGATCACCAGCGCGTGCTTTCTGTGCTTCGTGATCATGCCGAACATCCACACGCAGCCCATCGGGATGATCACCAGGCTGATGCACTCGATGATGTTGCTGTAAAAGCCGACGTTTTCGAGCGGATGGGTCGAGTTCGGCCCGAAGAAGCCGCCGCCGTTGGTGCCGAGCTGCTTGATGATCACTTCGACTGCCACCGGGCCGCGGGCGATGGTCTGCACCGCGCCCTCAAGCGTATGGACCACCGCCGCGCCGTCGAAGGTCATCGGCAGCCCGCACAGGACCAGCAGCGTCGCGCCGATCGCGGCGACCGGCAGGATCACCAGAAACGTGGCGCGGCACATATCCAGATAGAAGTTGTTCCGCTCCCGGGAGCCGCCGAGCCAGCGCGACGCGGCGGTGACCGCCGCCAGCCCGGTCGCCGCCGACACGAACTGCAGCCACATGATGCCGAAAAGCTGCGAGAAGTACGACAGCGTGCTTTCGCCGGAGTAGTGCTGCAGATTGGTGTTGGTCACGAACGAGGTGACGGTGTTGAAGATCAGGCTGCCCTCGATCGCTTTCTGCCCGTCCGGGTTCAGCGGCAGGAACTGCTGGAACGCCAGCACGCCGGTCACGACCACGAACATGACCGTGTTGAAGATCAGGAGGCTGACCGTGTACTGTTTCCAGTTCTGGTCGGCTTCGGCGGCGCGCCCGATCACTTTATGGAAGAAGCCTTCCACTTTCCGATGCGCGGGGCCCATGAGATCGGGGGCCGGGCACATCATCTTGAACATCCATTTCCCGAGCGGCAGCGAAATCAGGATCGACAGCCCGAGAACGGCAATTGCAAGCAGAAAAGAGTGAATCATATCTCACCTTAAAACTTTTCAGGTTTCAAAAGAACGTAGCACAGATACACCGTGCAGAACGCCGTTGCGGCGGAAGCCAGGTAAATCATAAATCACCTCCGGTTATCACTTCAATGAATCACAGAATTCGGTCAGGGCGAACATGCCGGCGAAAAACAGCAGTCCGAGAATAAAACACCCGATCACCATATTGCAAAGCTCCTTTCTTCCAATTGCCTGTTTCATCCGCACGGAAACGCGGATGCGGAAAATATTGCCGTATAAAAGCAGAAAGTGTGCCAACTGCCGTTCCGCCCCGGCGGTTCCGAAACTATGTCCTTTGTTCCTTGCAATCCGCAATGGTCTCCGGCGGGCGGAGTGCGGAATGCAAGGCTATTTCAGGCCGTAAACCTCCAGTGCTTTCTCGGCCAGCAGCAGGATGCCCTGACCGGGTTCGTTGCCGATGATCTTTCCGCCGAACTCGTCGCGGTGATCTTTCAGGTCCGCGATCGACTCGACCGGGGCGTATTCCGGCACTGCGATTCCCATCGTCGCGCCGGGCAGGTTCACGCCGAGGTCCGTGACCCGGTCGCGGATTTTTGCGAACTCGTTCTTGTGGTAGTTCGGCAGCCATACCGTCACCATCACATCCTGCGTGCCGTTCGCCAGCGCCTCAAATGCGATCGGAATCGTGGTCGAAACATTGGTCACCTCGCATCCCAGATGTTCCTCAAGCAGGATTTTCAGCATCCGGTTGGTCGCGATCTCGTTGTAGAAACCGATATCGACCATGCGCAGTTTCGCGCCGGGTTGCGGACGCACTCCTTTCAGAAAGGCTGCCTGCAGCTCCGGATTCCTTTTCAGCCATTCGCGGGCCGCCTTGTCGAAATCGCCGCCGCACTCGTAGCTCATCAGCGAAAGGGAGTCGAGGTCCGCCGGTTTCCATTTGAACTGCCGCAGGAATTTCGCGACTTCGGGATAGTCGGCTTCAAAGTCCCGGCGCACGATCGTGTGGACGTTTTCCGCCTCGCCGAACACCTTTTCCGGGTCCTTCAGGTATTTGATCGGGAGTTTGGCGTTCATCCAGTGCGGGCTCCACGCGGTGATCGCGGCGCACCGCTTGTTTCGGATCGCGTAGGCCATCTCCTCAATCATCGCCGGAGTGGTGGAGGTGATCACGCGAAATCCGCCGGAATCCGCCGGGGCGCCCGCGCTTTTCAGGTTGAAGTAGACCAGGGCGGCCAGGGCGGCCGCCAGAATGGTCAGGTCCGTGATTTTGCGTCTGTCCGGTTTCATGATTCAACTCCTTTTGGCGGCTGTGCCGCCCGCGGCCTGCAATGTCCGGTCGAGGATGATCGCGATCACCACGATCACCAGCCCGCCTTCAAACGCAGTCCCTTTTTCCCCGTTGCAGATTGCGCCCCATACCACGCTGCCGACGCCCTGCGCGCCGACCAGCGACGCGATCACCACCATCGACAGCGCCAGCATCACCGTCTGGTTCAATCCCGCCCGGATCGACGTGAGCGCGGTGGGCAGCTCAAGGTCGAACAGCCGGTTCATCGGCGTCGCCCCGAATGCTTCGGAACACTCCAGCAGATCCTTCGGCGTGTTTTCGATGCCGAGCACGGTCATGCGCACGATCGGCGGCAGCGCGAACACCACGGTCGCAAACACTCCCGCCGTGTTGCTGATCGAAAAAAACGCGATCGCCGGCACCAGATACACATACGCCGGCATCGTCTGCATGATGTCGAGCAGCGGCAGCACGACCTTTTTCAGCCTGCCGCTGAAGGTCATCAGCACCGCCAGCGGCAGGCCGATTGCGACTGCCGCCGCCGTGCAGATGATCACCAGCGCCATCGTCTCCATCGCCGGTTCCCAGAGGCCGAGCATGATCACCAGCATCATGCCGCAGGCGGAACCGGATGTCAGCAGCTTGCGGTGCCCGGAAACCACGAAGATCACGGCGCAGAAGATCAGCAGCATCGCCCACTCCGGAGGGGCGCAGAAAATATTCTTCAGCCCGTCCACAACAGAGTCGATGCAGCCGGAGCACCAGCGCGTGAAATCCGCGCAGTTCACCACCGCCCAGTCCAGAAAGCGTTCAAAATATTGTCCGATCGGAAGCCTGATCATTTTATTTCTCCAGTTGTACCGTTGTACGACGCGAGGCTTGCCAGCAATGCGCCGCTGGTGATGACGCCGAGGAAGCGGCGTTCATCATCGACGACGGCGATCGGCGCGGTCGATTCGCCCATCTGCATGACCACCTCTTTCAGCGGAGCGGAACGGTTGACGGTTTTGATGTTCGTATCCATCATGGATTGGGCGGTCACATTGGGTTCGTTCATGTGTTCGCGGACCTTCCGCGCCCAGACGAGGCCGTAGATCACGCCCTGGTCGTTGGTGGCGAACAGCGACGACAGGCCGCTTTCGCGGATTTTATGCAGCATGGTCTGCGGGCCGTCGCCGAGCCGCAGGTAATCGTAGACGGGTTTCATGATCGAACCGGCGGTGATTACCTTGGTCTTGTCGGCGGCGTTCACGAATTTTTCGACGTAGGCGTTGGCGGGGCGGCTCAGAATCTCCTCCATCGTGCCGAGCTGGGCGATTTCGCCGTCCTTCATGATCAGCACGCGGTCCGCGAGCCGGATCGCTTCGTCGAGGTCGTGGGTGATGAAGATCACGGTTTTGCCGAGCTTTTTCTGAAGCGCCCGGATCTCATTTTGCATTTCGCGCCGGATCAGCGGATCGAGCGCCGAAAGCGCCTCGTCCATGATGATGATTTCCGGATCGGCGGCCAGGGCGCGGGCGATGCCGACGCGCTGGCGCATCCCGCCGGAGAGCTGGTCGGGAAAATGTTCCGCGTAATCGGCCAGCCCGACGAGGGCGAGCACTTCGCGCGCTCTGGCGCGCCGGGCTTCGCGCGGAACTCCGGCGATTTTCAGCGCATAGGCCGCATTGTCCAGCACCGTCAGGTGCGGATAGAGCGCGAACTGCTGGAACACCATTCCGATCCGGCGGCGGCGCAGTTCACGCAACTGTTTTTTGTTGAGTGCGGTAACCTCCGTGCCGTCGATGAAAATCTTTCCGTCCGACGGCTCGATCAGCCGGTTGATGGTGCGGATCAGCGTGCTTTTGCCGCTGCCGGAGAGTCCCATCACCACGAAAAGTTCGCCGCGGCGGATCGTGAAGCTGACGTTATGGACGCCGATGCTGCACTGGGTCGCCTTGTAGACCTCCTCGCGGGTTTTGCCTGCCCTGAAAAGTTCGGCGGCTCTCTTATGGTGGCGGCCGAAAACCTTGGTCAGGCCTTCGACTCTGACCAGTTCTTCTGTTTGAATGGTTTGGTCCGTCATGATTCCTCCTGTCGGTTGGCGGATGCCGCGGCGGAGTTTCCGGCTCACGCCGCATCCGCGATGGCTGGAAGTAAAGCAGAATACATGCCAACCGGCGGAATCGGGGGAAGAAGGAGGAAATTCCGGTATTCCATATTGCAGAATGCAGACTGCCGGAGGCGGCAGCTTGCATTCTGCAAGGAAGCGCCTCAATGCGGAAATTGCAGCTGCCTGTGCCGGGGAGGTACGCGAAAAAGCGATTTTTTTTTGTTTTGCCTCTTGACATTGTTGTTGGAATAAGGTACAATATAGGTACAAGTAAAACCGTTCAACCTTCCCAAGGAGTCATGTGATGGGCCAGCTGATCGCTTCGCCGCCGCTGTATGAAAAGCTGAAAGACGAACTGCGTGATTATATCGGGCGGGAGCGCCCCCGGCTGCTGCCGGGCGAAAACGAGCTGGTCACGCATTACGGGGTGTCGCGCAACACCGTGCGGCGGGCGTTGCGCGATTTGACCACGGAGGGATTGCTGCGGCCGGTGCAGGGGCTCGGCACGCTGGTCAACTATGACCAGCCGCCGGAGAAGCGGCGCTATATCCTGGTTCTGGCGGACAGCCGGTTCGACTCGGCGGCGCACGAGGCGTTTTCGACGCTGATGCGGGTGCTGCAGGATTACCGGCTCAACGCGCTGCTGTCGCTGGTGGAGGAGTCAAGCGTCGATGAGGCGAATCTGCGCTATCTGCTGCATAAATCCGAAGGGGTGATTCTGGACCAGTCGCTGTCGGCGTCGGACCGGCTGCACGGCCTGATTTCCGGCAGCGGCACGCCGATGGTCTGCCTGCGCTGCTGGGAATCGCGCTTTGCCGACGACAATTTCGTGATCGAGGATGTCGCCGAAGGCTTCTATCTGCTGGCCCGGCATCTGCTGGAAGCGGGACACCGGGAAATCGCAATCCTGTGCCATCCCGGCGACGGATTGCGGCTGCCGGGCATCCGGCGGGCGATGGCGGAGTTCGGCATGGAGCCGGACCCGGCGCTGCTGGTGCCGATCGAGGTCGGCCGCCGTCCCGAGGGATACCGGGCCGCCGACGAACTGCTGCGGCGCAACCGCCGGTTCACCGCGATTATCGGACACAACGACGCGAGCGCGCTCGGAATCATGGAGAGGCTGTTCCGGGCCGGACTGCGGGTACCGGAGGATGTCGCCCTGACCGGCGCCGACTCTCTGGCCGAAGCGGCGGAATTCCCGGTGCCGCTGACCACATTCGGCGGCGACCTGCAGGCGATGATCAACGAGTGCATTTCGATCCTGCTGGCCGGTCCCCGCGCGAAGCCGCGCCGGAAGCTTTTCCCGGTCCGGCTGACGTTCCGCGAATCCACTTCCACAGCAATACGATAAGGAGAATTCATCATGAAATATCACAGGAACACCATCTCGACCGTCGCGTCCGCGGCGCTCCGTTCAGGAGCGAAATCCCCATTTACACTGATCGAGCTGCTGGTAGTGATCGTGGTCATCGCGATTCTGGCGAGCATGCTGCTGCCGGCGCTGAACAAGGCGCGCGCCGCCGCCGAACGGATCAGCTGCGTGAACAACCTCAAGCAGGGCGGATATGCGGAGGTGAGCTACCAGCAGGACAACGGGGAGTATCTGGTGCCGACGCGGATCAAGATCAGCAGCTACGATAAATTCTGGTTCAACTTCATGGCGCCGTATGCGCCGGAGCTGTTCCGGCGTTCCACGCGGGGACAGGAAGAGAAAAGCTGGTCGGAGGCCAGCCCGATGTGTCCGGGAGCGGCGCGGGAGGACGGCAGCGTGCCGGACGTGCAGGGGGAGGTGTTCCGGATGTGGAGCGATGCGGGAAATCCCCGGCAGCTGTTCGGCGGCTATACCCGCTGGCAATACACCGGCGGGTACGTCACCGGCGTCAATGCGGACGGTTCGCTGAAGGTCGGCACCTGCGACAACACTTATTCCGGCTACCGGGCCGCGCCGCTGAAATCGGGCCGGGTCAGGAATCCGAGTCACAAGGTTTCACTCTGTGACGGCCGCTATACGATCCTGAACTGGGAGTCGGCCAACTGGAAGAGCAACAGCATAGCCTGGATCCGCCATTTTTCAACTGCGATGCGGATCAATTCGAGCTTTCTCGACGGCAGCGTCGGCGTGATCAGCTTCAACGGCTGGAAGCAGAAGATGCCGGGCAGCGATTATACGACCAGTCAATATTACCTCTATCCGGATAAATAAGTGATGAATCAGATGATGCAACAGTTCGGGCGGTTTTTCGCCGTGGTCGGGGCGATGGCGGTTCTGTGGCCTGTCGCCGCATTCGAGTGCGCCACCGGCATGGCGCGCGTTGAGAAGTTCGATACAGCGGAGCTGGGGGAAAATCGCCGTCCTCCGGGCTGGTCCTTCTACCAGAAGCCGGATGGAAACGGCACGGTTTCGGTCGTGCGCGAAGGGGAAGGGCGGGCAGTTCGGATCGACAGCTCCGGCCTGCGCGGCCGCAACGCGGTCGGGATTTCACGGCGCTTCGGAGCGCGTCCCGGACAGCCTTACCGGATTACGGTGCGGCTGAAGAGCGCGGGGACGGCTCCCGCCAAAGCCGGCTTCAATGCGGTGTTCAGCACGGAATCCGGCAAGTGGACCAATGCGGCCCGGAGTACGCCGGAGGGGATTCCCGCCGACCGGTTTGCGGAATATTCGCTGGATGTGAAGGCTCCGGTCGATGTGAAGGAGCTGGCGGTTGAGTTGTACGTGCCGTGGAATACGCCGGGAAGTGTGTTGCTGGAACGCATTTCAGTCGATCCGCTGACGCCGGACGGCCTGCCGAGTACGGTGTTCGGCAAGGCGGAGATCGGGGCGCGGGAGCTTTACCTTGATACGCCGCTGATCCGCTCCGGGCGTCCCTCCGCCGCGATCGTGATCGGGGATGAACGGTTCCGCCCTCTGGCGGAACAGGTGAATGCGGCGATCCGGGCGAAGTGCGGTGCGGAGCTGCCGGTGAAGTCCGACCGGGAGTTCGCCGAGGTGCGCCGGCTGCCGTCGCCGCTGATCCTGATCGGCAATTGCGACGACAATCTCGCGGTACGGAACTTCTACTTGCGGCACTACGTGATTCTTGATGCGAAGTATCCGGGAGCGGGCGGCTATAATGTGCGCACGCTGCACAACCCTTTCGCCGACGGGCACAATGTGATCTTCGCCGGAGGCAGCGATTTCGAGGGGCATGAGGCCGCAGTGGAGAAGCTGGCGGAACGGATTGCCGCGCTGCCGGAGTCCCGGGAGACGCTGACGCTGCCCCGGCTGGCGGAGATCCGTTATCCCGCCGCCGACGGCATCAGGCTGGGCTGGGGCTGCGAATGGGACGGTTTCTTCGGTTACTGCCCGATCAGCCGGGCGATGGCGGCCTACTATATGACCGGTGACCGCAAATACATCGGGGAGATGCGCCGGACGGCCTTCCCCGCCGACGCGGAGGCGGTCCGGCGCAACAATCGCTCCGGCCGCTACGACGACGGCGCCGATCCGATCGCGACCCCCTATCATTACTGGGGAATGCGCATGGCGCTCTACTGGGATATGATCGAGGAGGACCCGGTCTTTTCGCCGGAGGAGCGGCTGCGGATCACCCGCAAGCTCTACGAACAGCTCCAATACTGGATCTGCTGCGGCTACGGCGGCAACAAGTGGTATATGGTGTGCGTGAACGCACTGCCGCACACCCGGCTGGCCGACCGCCATTACCTGATGGAGGCGTTGTGCGCGTATACGGTCGCGCGCTATTTCGACAAATACTATCCGGGCGTCGACAGCCGCGAGACGCTGCGCTGCGTGCGGAATGTGTTCGCGCCGCTCTGGGATTCGGTGACGCCGAACCTGAGCTGGCGGGCGTGGGCGCCGTCGATGCTCTATCCGGCGCTCCAGTACGGTATCTGGGAGGAGTTTCCGAGGGCGGCGCACAATCCGGATTTCCGCGCCTCGTGCGAACTGATGCTGATGATGAGCAGCCTGAAGCCGGGCGAATGGATGAATGGTTTTCCCGGCTTGTACGGCGCGCTGGCGCAGCTCTTCGGAGACGGCGGCTACGCCCGGATGCAGCAATTGCTGCTGCCGGACCCGGGGGCGGTGAAGATCGGGCAGGCGTTTTTCCGCCCCGGTGAACAGTTCCGGCAGGATTATTTTGCTCGCACCGCCGGAAAGTTCGTGCGGTCACAACTGACCTCCGGAAAGATGGAGTGTCCGCACTTGCCCGCCGACCTGCCCGCAGACGAGGTGGACGCGGTCCACGCCTACCGGCAGCGGCCGGACGGTTCCGGCGACTACCTGCGGCTGGACACCCGCTACCGGCTCGGCAGCCGCACCGGATTCTTCAATTTCTCCATTGACGAGTTGCTGCTGGGCGGAGGCCGGGTGCTGCTGGGCGGCAGTCAGCTGTTTCCGCTGCCGGACGGGATTTCCGCCGGCAAGGAGGCGTGGTATGCGCGGGTACGCGAGTCGGGCAAGCTCGGCGACACCGCGTTTTTCCGGGCGGCGGTGCCGGAGTACAACGATTGCGATTGGGAACGGACCCTGCTGCTGCGCGACGGCCGGTTTCTGCTGGCGGTGGATACGCTGCTGCCGCGCCGGGACAATCTGCTTTACCTTGAAAACTGCTGGCGTCCCGCTCCTTACAACGGCAACCGACTGACCGCAGCGGGGGATTTCGTGACTGTGGACAGCGCCGAACCGCCGCCGTCCGGCAAGGGCGTGTACGCGCGGCTGACTGCGGCGGAGCTTTACCGGCTGGAACAGCCGGGACGGAAAGGATACGAGCTTTTCAGGAATACGGCGACCTTTTCCGGCTTCACGGCGGAGGAGCCGCTGGCGATTCCCTTTGTACTTCCTGAAGCGAAGGAGGCGGTGCTGAAACTGTGGTGTTTCGGGCAGCCCGGCTCCGAACTGCCGGTCACGTTCCGGCTGGACGGGCGGACGATCCGGGAGAATGCGGCCGCCGATCCCTCCGACAAGGGGCGTTTCCACGAGCTGGAGTTGGGAAAATTCCGGCTTGCGGCGGGGCAGCACCGGCTTGAAATCCTGCCCTCCTGTCCGGGAGAGGCGCCGATCCGTTCTTTTTCCGGCTTTGCGGCGCTGTCGCCGGAGCGGGCCGGGGAGAGCATGGAGTTCACCCTTTCCTGTGCGATGCCGTCGGAACCGCAGATTGTGCCGGTTCGGTTGAATGGACCGGACGGCGGCGATTCGGTGGAGAGCTGCAAACTGGTATTTCGCTTCCTGCTCCCGGTCCGGCGGAACCGGCCGCTGCGGCTGGCCACGCTGGTGCGCCGGGGAACGCTGCCGGAGCCGGCGGCGGCCTGTTCCGGCGAACGGGTAGCGCTGCGGCTGCCGGAACCGGCGCTGCTGGAGTTCCGCGACGGCGGCTTTCTGCTGACCGAGGCCGGACGGCTCTCCGGCAGCGGTATCCGGGAGGTGCCGGGGCTGTTCCGGTATCCGCAGCCGGTTGCATTCTGCTACCGGGCGGCGGACGGAATGCTGGAGGTTCTCGGGCCGGACGGCGAAAGCCGCCGGCGGGTCCCCGGTTTCCGGCTGCCTGCGGCGGAGGAGCTGAAGCGGGAGAGCGAACGGATTTTCGCCTCGGCGGTGAAGTACGCGCCGAAGCCGGAGGCGAACGCTCCGGAAGTCCCCCCGGAACTGCTGGAAAACTTCGATGCCCCGGTCGGCTCTTTGTGCGAGGTACAGAGCTCCGAGGGTACTGGCTTTGCGGCGGCGGCCGGGAGGAAGCTGGCGATTTACGGCGCGTCCGGCGGCACGCCGGTCCGGCTGGAGACGGCGGGCCGGATCGGAGCCTTGCACTTCTGGAAGAAGACCGGACTGCTGGCGGTCGCCGATGACCTCGAACATATCGCCGCATTCCGGCCGGATGGTAAAAAAGAGTGGGAGCTGCTTTCCGAACTTGCGAAGGGCGATCCCGGACTGTCGAGCTTCTGGAGCAAGAAAAATTATCCGGGCGTTTATGCGTTGGCCGACGCTGAACTGGTTCCGGGGAAAACGCGGCTTTACGCCGGTTCGACCGGCACGCTGGAGGTGATCGACCCGGCAGGCAAACGGTGCGACAGCTTCTGGCAGGATTACGGGCCGGTCGATTCGCTGGCGCTGCTGCCGGCGGAGGATGGGCACGGCGCGGAGCTTTTTTCCGCCCGGACCATGGGGGCGTGGCCGACGACATGGGGCGTGCGCAACAGCGAGGGCAGGCTCGTGTCGTCGAAACGGTGGATGATCGAGGACCGGCGCGGCGACCGGATGACGGTGTTCGGCTTCAGCGGCGTCGGCAAGACCCACCTGAAAAGCGTACGGCTGAAAGCGGATGAACCGGCGCGGCTGCTGGGGGTGTTCAGCGGCGCGCAGAACCGGGCGGCGCTGTGGGATTTCACCGGGAAGGTGCTGGCCGGAATCGATCTCGGTTCCGGCGAAATCGCCGCCGCGCCGGACTATGCGGCGCGGGCGCTGACGCAGCGCAGCATCCGGGGCCTGGAAGCTGCGGACCTTGACGGCGACGGCGAAAAAGAGCTGATCCTGGCCCACGCACGCGGGATATTGTATTTATTCGACCGGAATTTCCAACTGAAAAAGCTGGTGCGGCTGCCCGGCGAACCCTTCATTCTGGCGGCGTTGCCGGGGCGGAGGGCGCAGCTTGCGGTTGGAATCACCGGCGCGGTGCTGCTGCTCGACGGAAGCGGCGTTTTCACCGGCCGCGTGCCGGTTGAAGGCCGTCCGACTGCGCTGCTGCAGAGCGGCGGAACCTTGCTGATCGGCACGGATGCCGGAAAGCTCTATCGAAGCCGGCTCCGATAACCGGACGCGGTCAGCCGGGGGATATCCGGAATTCGGCGTCGATCCGCAACCGGCGGCAGGCGGGGAAGCGCCAGTTCAGGTGGTACTGGTCGCATAACTGCCGTCCCGGGGGATATTCCGGCCCGCCGCCGGGATGGCGGAAACGGTCGGTCCAGCTGAATGTTCCGGCTCCGGCGGTCGAGCGGAGCCGGATCTCTGCCGAGGCGGGAAAACGGCTCAGGCGTACCAGCTCCTTTTCCGCAGCCGGCCTGGCGTAGCTGTGGAGCCGGAAATCGATCACGGTTTCACCGGGCGCCTCCAGCTCGTCGGTGACGCGCAGCAGCAGCGCCTCCCGGTCGAATTCGAGCGTCCGCGTATAGTTCGTCAACATGCGGTAGGCGGCGGAGAGGTCGAATTCCGCGCGGCAGAGGCGGCCGTCGTCCTGAAAATCGAGGATCACGCCGACCGCTTCCGCGCTGTCTTTGGGCTGCCCCTTGCCGTCGGCGAGGATGCAGTTGTGCCCGACGGTCTGCTGCGTCCAGTCCCGGTGGTGGGTTTCGCCGAAGATATAGCCGAAGGAGCCGGAGGGGGCGATCAGCGCCTTGCCCGCCGCCAGCACCGCGAAATTTCCCTGATCGGCGTGCTGGTGGCTCGGAGTGCCGTAACGGCTGCAGCGGGCCAGCACCGCGACGTCATGGACGGGATCGGCGACGCAGCGGCGCATGCTCAGAAGGCCGGTGTCGCGCGAACAGTAGCTGTCGGAGGCGGGACCGGCCGCGTCCGGCTCCGGATGAGGCGGACGGGGGCGGATCACGTCGAGCAGATGCAGTTCGTAGCGGTCGATGGCGCCGGTCAGCTGCCGGGAGAATTCGCGCGCCTCCGGCGGTCCGAAGCGTTCCGCGTAGACGCCGAAGGGGTCCTGCGCCTGGAAGCCGGGCCATTCGTCGGCAGTCGGCCAGTTGCCGTCGCCGAAAGGGTGCGCCTCCTGTCCCGGCGGCGCGAAGTGCAGAAAGAACTGCGACACCCTGCGGTAGAAGGGCTTTTCCAGAAACGAAAAGCCGCAGTGCCGCTCCACCGCGAAAAAGAACGGCAGATACCATTTCGTGTAGCTGCTCGCGTAGAACGGCCCTTCCGCCCAGCCGCCGTCGCGGCCGCCGTAGTGCGGGAAGATCGAACCGTACACTTCGAGCGCATAGTTGAGCCACCGCTCCGCGGTCTCGTCGGGAATGGTCCCGTACAGCACCAGCGCCGCTTCCCCGAGGTAGCCGGGCAGCCGCCCGACGTGGCTGTTGCCGGGGTGGGCGAGGAACTCCTCGCCGGTGACGCGCTCCCAGAGCTGTTCCGCATGGCGGGCGAGGGTGTCGGCGGCCCACTTCAGCTCCTGCGGGGTGTAGAGATGCCACGTCCAGTCCAGCACGGCGGGCAGCACCCGGCAGATGCTCAGGCCGATCTCGTCGCCCCACTGGCCGCAGACCGAGGCGGGGCCGGCCGGATTCCATTCGCAGAGACGCAGCACCGCTTCGTGCGCGTACTGTCCGGCTTCGCGGTCGTCGAGCAGCAAAAAGGCCAGCGCGCAGGCGACCAGATTGCGGTCGAAATACTGCCGGGATTCGTCGAAGGCGCGGCGAAAGTCGATGCGTCCGTCCGGGCGGTAGAAGTCCGGGTAGCGCATAAAGCCCTGCGACAGCGCGAGTTTCACATTGCGGCGGATGATCTCCAACTGCGGCTTGTGGCGCTCGCGCAGCTCCGGCAGGTCCGCCCGGTAGTGGATGTGGCGCGGATGAATGTCCGGCACCCTGGCGAGTACCTCGCGCGCGGAGGGCACGAGAAAAGGCCGCGCGGAGGCCGGCACTTCAAATTCGCGCCAGCCCAGCTCCGCGTCGCCGGAGGCCACGTTCCAGCGGTAACGGCCGGGGGCGAGCAGCCGCCTGATCCGGAAGTAGTTGTACGCGGTGGTTCCCGCCGCGACGGTTTCCTGCTGCGGCAGCCGTTCGACTCGGACCCGGTACAGGGAAACTCCCGACTCCGCAACCCATTGGAGGGAAGGGGGATTGAGTTCGACGACCTCGCCGTTTTCCGGCGCGGGAAAGATGGAGGAGGGCGAACGCTTCTGGCGGAATTGCTTCATCTGGACTCCTCCGTCTTGCGGTCGAACCAGATATAGTCGCCGGTTTCGGGATCGATCCTGCCGATCTGCCGGGCGGGCGTTCCGGCCATGATCGCGTAGTCTGGGGTGTCGCGGGTGATCACGGCGTTGGCGCAGACGAGGTTGCACCTGCCGACCGCGACTCCGTTGGTGACGGTGCAGCCGCTGCCGAGCCAGGTGCCGTCGCCGACGGTGATCGGCCGGGCGAGGTCGCGGCGGGTGAACGCCTGCGTTTCGGGGTCGAACCGGTGGTTGCCCGCCGGCAGCGAACAGTGGGGGCCGATCAGCACGTTCCTGCCGATCCGCACGTCGCCGTTGAGGTAGGCGTACAGGCCGATGAAGGAATTTTCGCCGATTTCGTTGTCGCCGATGCGGATGATCGCGCCGGGGGCGACCTTGACGCCGTTGCCGAAACCGAGCAGCCGGGCGCGGCGTTCGTCGTCCGGACCGTTGTCCGAAGCGTTGCAGTAGCAGGTGAGGGCGGCGAACTCGGCAGCGGAGATTCCGCAGCCGACCGGCAGGTCGTCGACAGGCAGTGGCGTACGCACGTTGATTCCTTTCCGAATTGGGCCGCCGGAGTCATTCCGGCGGGAAACAACATATCCCGCGTTGCCGGGAAATGCAAACCGGCGGAGAATACGATTCGCAAAGAAAGAAGGGAAAGAAAATTACAATCGGTTGCTTTTTGGGGCTTGCATTCCCGGAATGGTGCGGTATAATAGAAGCAGGACGACTCCGCTCCGGCAGGAAAACGGGGTGGAACAACAGTTTGATCTGTCTGGTTTCCGGCAGCTTGTCGGCGGTTGCCGGGAACGGTGAAACAACATGTATTGCTAAGGAGGAATCCGAATCATGGCAACGAAAAGTGCGGCGGCTAAGAAAGCTCCGGTCAAGAAGGCGGCGGTAAAGAAGGCTCCGGCCGCTCCGAAGAAACTGCGCGTGGCCATCATCGGCTGCGGCGGAATCAGCCAGACCCACATGGCGGCTTACAAGGAGATTCCGGAGGTCGAACTGGTCGGCTTCTGCGACATCAATCCCGCGAAGCTCACCGAATACCAGGAAAAATACGGCGTGAAGCCGGAGCAGTGCTTCGAGAAGTGGGACGACCTCTTCAAGGCGGTCAAGCCGGACGCGGTCGACATCTGCACCCCGAACGGCGTGCACTGCCCCGCCGCGCTCGCCGCCGCCGCCGCCGGCTGCCACATCATGGTGGAAAAGCCGATGGCGATGAATCCGGACGAGTGTGAACAGATGATCGCCGCCGCCAAAAAGCACAAGGTCAAACTGGCGGTCGGTTTCCAGCACCGCTTCAACAGCAAGACCGATTTTCTGGTCAATGCGCGCGACAAGGGGCAGTTCGGCAACGTGATGTTCGTGAAATGCCAGGCGCTGCGCCGCCGCGGCATTCCGAACTGGGGCGTGTTCGGCCAGAAGGAGCTGCAGGGAGGCGGCCCGATGATCGACATCGGCGTGCACGTGGTGGAAATGGCCCACTATTTCATGGGCTCCCCGAAACCGGTCGCCGCGACCGGCAACTGCTGGACCTACCTCGGCAACAAGCAGAGCGACGTGATGTGCGCGTGGCCGAACTGGGATTACAAGACCTACACGGTCGAAGACCTGGCGATCGGCCATATCCGTTTCGACAACGGCATGATCATGCAGATCGAATCGAGCTTCGCGGCGCACATCGACAAGGACGAGTGGCGCTTTACCGCGATGGGCGACAAGGGCGGCTGCTGCTGGGACCCGCTGCAGATTTTCACCGACGAGGCCGGGGCGATGGTCCACATCACCCCCGATTACGTCGCTCCCGACTGGAACAAGGATTGGGTCTATCTGTTCGTGCGCAAGCTGCAGAACTGGGTGGACGGCATCCTGAAGGGGACTCCGCTGCGTGCTTCCGGCGAGGAAGGGCTGGCGGTCCAGAAGATTCTCGACGGCATCTACCGTTCCGCGGAGCAGGGCGGCAAGGAAGTGCCGATCAAGTAAGTTTTCAGCTTATTCACCAGATGTCCCGGCTTCGTGCCGGGATGTTTTTTATCGGGAGAAAATTCTATGAAGAAAATTGCACTGGCGGGCGTCGCCCATATTCACGCTCCGAACTTCGTGAAGCGTCTGCAGGAACGTTCCGGCGTCGAAGTCGTCTCCCTCTGGGACCATGACCGGGCGCGCGCCGAACGGTATGCGAAGGAGATCGGCTGCCGCATCTGCGGCGAAGCGGAAGAACTCTGGAACGACCCGGAAGTCGATGCGGTGGTGGTCTGTTCGGAAACCGACCGCCATGCGGCGCTGGTTCCGGCCGCCGCAAAGGCGGGCAAGCATCTCTTCGTCGAGAAGCCGCTCGGATTTTCCGCGGCGGACGCGCGGGAGATGGCCAAAGCGATCCGCGAGGCGGGCGTGCTGTTCCAGACCGGCTATTTCATGCGCGGCTTTCCGGCGCACCGGGCGCTGAAGCAGATGATCGCCGACGGCGTGTTCGGCACGGTCACCCGGATCCGGCACAGCAACTGCCATCAGGGTTCGCTGGGCGGCTGGTTCGATACCGACTACCGCTGGATGGCGGATCCGAAGATCGCGGGCTGCGGCGCTTTCGGCGACCTCGGCACGCATTCGCTGGATATTCTGATGTGGCTTTTCGGCCGTCCCGAGCTGGTGACCGCCGACATCCGCACGGTGACGGGCCGCTACGGGGCGGAGTGCGACGAAACCGGCACGGCGCTGCTGAAATTCCCGGACGGGGCGGTGGCGACGCTGGCGGGCGGCTGGGTGGACCAGGCCAACCCGGTGACCTGCGAAGTCAGCGGCACCGACGGCTTCGCCTATATCCTGAACGGGGAACTGTTCGTGATCTCCCCGAAACTGGAGGGGGCGGACGGCAAAGCGCCGTGGCAGCCGCTTCCGGAGGCCCTGCCTCATGCGTTCGAGCTGTTCCTCGACGCGTTGGAAGGCAAGGATGTGCCGCTGGTTTCCGCCTGCGAAGCCGCCGACCGCAACATCGTGATGGAGGCGCTCTACAAGGCGGCAAAGGGGCACTGCTGGGTGAAACCGGCGTTCTGATGGATTGAACCGTTGAACCGCCAGGGCGGGGAGGGCCGGATTCCGGTCCTCCCCGCCTTTTTCAATATTTATCCTGTTTTTTTGTGACACGCTGTTGCTGATTCCGTGCAACTACAATATAATATTGATTGACGGAAATGGTTGCGGAGCGGATTTCGGAATGGAGGTGGCGATGCCGAAAAATATCGATCGGGAAATTGAAACTCTGTACAGCCTGCTGGCGGAAGCTCTGGACCGTTTCGGGCCGGATGAGCCGTTTCTTTCGGTGCGTGAGATCATGCGTAGGCATCGTGTTTCCCGGCGGACCGTCGATCGGACGCTGGCCCGCCTGGAGGATGAGCAACAGATCGTCGTGGAGCCCGGCTGCGGCATTTTCGTCAGCCGGAACCGCTGCAAAAAAAACCGGGTGATCGCATCGGTGCACTATGACTGGCCGGCGGAATACTGGAAGGATCTGGATACGGCTTTGGAAAAAGAGATCAGGAAGTATCCCGATTTCAAATTCACCCGCGCTTTTTTCGAACCGAACATCGGCGGCAACTATCTGCATTATCTGGAAACGCTCAACGTGGACGCGATGCTGCTGACGCTGCCGGTTCAGCCGCTTTCCCGGCATGAGATCGCGGCGATCCTGGAATTGCCGGTTCCGGTGATCTTTCTGGAGAACAACATCCTGTGCGACGGCATCAACACGGTGGATTCCATGCCGGAATATTCCGGCATGATGGCCGCCGAGTGCCTGATCCGCAACGGACACCGCAAGCTGGCCCTGATCCTTTCGGAGCCGTGGAGCATCGGCGACCGCCGGCGCAACGACGGCTTTCTGAATTACGCCCGGCTGCGCGGGATCGAACCGGTGGTGATCGACTGTGAAGTCTGCGCCGGCGAGGCTTCCTGCGCCAAGGCGCATGATAAGATTCTGGCTTATCTGCATGAAAACGGATTGGGGTTTACCGGCTGTTTCACGATGAGCGACTATTCTGCGCTCGGGGTGATCAGCGCATTCAAGGAGTATGGACTGCGGGTGCCGGAGGATGTCAGCATCGTCGGGGACGCCGGAATCGCGAGCGGCGCGCATTTCGATCCGCCGTTGACCTCCGTCGCGCATGATACGGAGGGGATGGCCCGGGCGATCGGCGAGGGGCTGCGGGAGCTGTTTGACGGGGGGAGTTTTGGAATCCGCATTGTCCGGTCCCGCCTGCTTGAGCGGCAATCGGTGTACAATGTTACTCAACAACAGGATAAGGTGTTCCATGAACAGATCACGGTTCCCTCAAAGGAAAGGAATGAAAAATGAAGAAAAAGCGCCGTTTTACCCTCATTGAGTTGCTCGTGGTGATCGCGATCATCGCCATTCTCGCGTCGATGCTGCTGCCCGCGTTGAATCAGGCGCGGGAAAAAGCCAATGCGATAAAATGCAGCGCCAACCTGAGGCAGTGCATGCAGTCTCTGTCCATTTACGCCGTCGATAACCGTGGGGTGATCGTGGCGGCAACGACATTCGGGCAGCATATTTACGACTGGCAGTTCCCGATCAACGGGGATATGCACCAGAAGGTTTCGGCATCTCCGCTGATGTGCCCCTCGGCAGTGAAAAGGACGTATGACGGACAGGATACGGTCAACCAGTTCTATACTTACGGAATGGTGATCACCGGAGGAATTGACGATACGATCATCAATACCTACAAGGACCGCATTGCCACCACCGGAGATTACGCCTTCCGCCCGATCGAATCCGGCGACTGGGTGGTCAGATATTACAATCTGTTCTATCAATTGGGCAAGATGAAAAACTCGTCCCGGATTCCGATCATCAGCGACTCCTACAACAGGGATGTCAATCAGCGTTCCATGTGGTATCGGGTGTCGGTCATTCCGATTGAGGGAGCGGTCTACCTGCAGCACTCGGGCAAGGCGAACATGGCGTTCGGCGACGGCCATGCCGCTTCGCTTGCCGCGAACGATATGAACGAAAAGACGGATATCGGCTTCAAGACGATCTACGATCAGAATACGAATCCGCTCAACCTGAACCTGTGAACACGAATCATTTCAACACCTGACAGAAAGTTGCAGACGATGAGAAAATCCATGATCATGAAAATGTTGCTGGCGGCCGGGATGGCAGTGCCGCTGTTCGCGCAGGAGTCTCCTTTCGGCATTTGTTCACATATGAGCCGCAGTGAAGATTTTGCGATTCGCGAGCAGAATATGCAGAAGCTGAATCAGGCCGCCATCAAGGCGTTCCGTACTGACTACGACTGGTATTATGTCGAGCCCCGGCAGGGGGAGTGGCAGTTCCGGATGTACGACGATCTGCTGAAGTCGGCCAAGGAACATAACCTGATGATCCTGCCGATCATCAATTCCGGCACCGGATTCGCCCATCCCAGTTTGCAGCATAAGGAACTATGGCTCAGGTACATCAATAAGATGGTCGCCCGTTATAAAAACGACCTCAGATATTGGGAAGTCATCAACGAGCACAATATCGGAATGTCTCCGGTGGATTACACGAAGCTGCTCAAGGGCGCTTATCAGACCATCAAGGCGATCGATCCCGGCCTTCAGGTCCTGTACGGCGGAACCATGGGCGTCCCCTTCGAGTACATCGAAACGACGCTGCAGCAGGGGGCGGGCGACTGTTTCGACATCATGAACATCCACCCCTACCGCATCGGCTCGATTCCGGAATACACCCTGAAGCGAGACATTCTGGCGGTGAAGAACAAGATGGAGGAGTACGGCGCCGCGGACAAGCCGATCTGGGTGACCGAATACGGCCATGCTTCCGCGCGTAATTATCCGTATATGGGCCGGATTCTGCCGGCGATCCTGCGGCGGCTCAATCTGCCGACTCAAAATATGAAGGTCGCGGTGCTGAGCGACGACGACCGGGTGTTCATGTCGGCGGATACGCCGGAATTTAATTTCCGGGAGTTTATTCCCGGCGTCGGCGAAGTCAAACGGGTGGCTTTCCGGGAGCTGATGCGGCTCGACCCGAAGGAGTGGCCGTTCCTGATTCCGACCAACTCCGAGAGCTTCCCGATGGAATACCAGCCCGCGCTGGTGAATTACGTCAAAAAAGGCGGCACCATCCTGCTGACCACTGCCGGACCGCTCTATTACGATGCGCGGCGGATGTGGGACGGCGGAGTGCGGAACATTCCCGACCAGACCGGCAAAGGCGCTGAACTCCGGTTCGGCTGGGAGATGAAGCCCACCCGGGGAGAGGGCACCATTTCCGCCGCGCCGGGATTTGAAGAGATCGATTACACCACGACTTACAAGTCCGGCCATTTCCGCCATCTCACCGCCGCCAATCTGAAAGAGGGCGACCGGATGATTCCGGTGATGAACATCAGTTTCAACGACGGCAGCTCCTTCCCGGTGGTCGGCATTTTCAAGCTCGACAGCGATTTCAAGGGGAACGTGATCATGTTCCAATGCCTGCCGGTCTATGAAAACTGCACGGAGGAACAGCAGGCGAAACTGCTGCCCCGCAGCTATCTGGTGATGCTGAGCGCCGGAGTCGAGAAGATTTTCTGGTACAATTTCCGCTCCAACGAAAACGAACCGTACAACCGGGAGTGCCATTTCGGCATCGTGCGCAGGGATCTGGCGGACAAGCCCGCCTTCGCCGCCTATAAAACGATGACCGAGCATTATCCGGCGGGTTCCACGCCGCCGGAACTGGAGGAAAAGCCCCCGTTCTACCATGCTTCCTGGACGAAGCTGGATGGCGACCGGGTCCATGCCCTGTGGCAGCTCCGCGATTCGCGGGAGATGAAGCTCGATCTCAAAGGGAAAGTGAAGAGCATTCGGAATCACCTCGGAGAAACCGTGCCCGTAAGAGACGGAGTGTTGACGGTTTCCGACGGCATCACCTACATCACCGGAGACGGCGGACTTCAGGTCGAAGCCCGGTAACCGCTCCGGGACGTGGAGAAAATTCACTCCGCGAGGAGCGCATGGAGGCCGGTTTCGGCGGCCCCGTAGGTTTCCTGCAACGTCAGGCGGAGGGCGTCGAAGGGGGCTTCCGCCGGATGCACCGCGCGGCGGCGGGCGTTGGCGGAAACCTCCGCGAGCGTCCGCCACCGGCCTTCGCTTCGGGCTTCGAGCCGGTAGGCCTTGGCCAGCTCCGGCGGCAGTCGCAGGCAATCCGGGTTGCCCGGCACCAGCGCGATCCGGCGCCGCATGCCGCTTTCGAAGATCAGTGAAATCCGCCGGAAGTGCTGCGGCGCATCCCATTCCACGGTCAGTTGGTCGCCGGGACGGCAGCGCCACTGGTGCAGCGCTCCGCCCTCGGCGCGGGTGACGCCGTCGCGCAGCGCCTCCGGCGTGGAGCCGGTGCCGGAAATCCGGGCGTGTGCCAGTTCGGGCAGTTCCAGCCGGACGCCCGGCAGGTAACAGTCGCGGCGCAGCAGGAGTTGCTGAAGTTCGGCGAGATGCCGTTGGCCGACCTCGCGCGGTGAAATGCCGCGGCGCAGCGCGATTGCGGCGGCGCCTCCGGCAGCCTGCGCCATCGTGGAGCAGGTGCCGATCACCCGGGTCGAACTCAATGCGGCATGGGTCACGCTGACGCAGCGCCCGCCGACGAACAGATTGTCGAGGTTCCGCGAATAGAGGCAGCGGTACGGAATGCCGTAAGGGGAGGGGGCCGGATGGTGGATGTTCACCGGTTCGCCAAGCGCCGCCGAACGGAAGCCCGCCGGGTTGTGGTCGTCCATGGTCCAGCCGCCGTAGGCGACGGTGTCGGGGAAGCGTCCCCCCGCTTCGATGTCGCGCTGGGTCAGGATGTGGTCGCCGACATAGCGGCGGCTCTCGCGCTTGGAAGGCAGGAACTGAATCCACTCCAGCGCAAGGTGTTCCGCGCCGTGGTCGCCGCGGTTCTTGATGTGGTCCCAGACGCCGAGCAGGATCTTCAGCAGCTCCGGCCGGAGCGCCTCGGTGTCGGCGATCGAATCGCATTCGCCGCCGAGTTCGACCCACCAGTATCCCTCATGGAGGTTGGCGTGGCCGTCCGCGCCGCACGGCAGTTCGGAGTCATCGCAATAAGTATGCGCCCATGCCGGTTTCTCGAACGGCTGCGGGGTGTCGCAGCGGCGGGTCTGGAAAATGCAGCTCATCCCCATCGTGCGGCGGTCGGCGGTTTCGGGACCGATGGTTTCGCCGAATTCGCCGCGCGCCTCGCGCCCGACCCGGAAATCAGCTCCGGTCAGCGGCGCGAGCACCGCGTCGCCCGAACAGTCGGCGAAAAGTTTCGCCGCGACGGTGATCTCCTTCTGGGTGGTGGTCTGCCAGCCGGTCACGGTTTTAATGCGGTTTCCCGCCATGACAGCGGCGCGGCAGGAACAGTTGTAGAGCACCTGAAGGTTCGGTTCGGTTTCGAGCGCGCTCCACAGCACCATGTCCCAGACGGAATAGCTGCCGTTGGGGTTGATCCGGCAGTTTTCCAGCCGGAGTTCTTCGAGGATGCCGGTTTCGCGCAGGTTGGGCAGCTTGCCGAGCCGGTCGGCTCCGGAAATCTGCACCCGGCACTCGCCGGAGGCGTTGCCGCCCGGCACCGGGCGGTCGTGCATCAGCACCACCCGGAAGCCGGCGCGGGCGCATTCAAGCGCCATCGTCATACCCGCGATGCCGCCGCCGACCACACAGAAGTCGGCACTGATCGTCTCTTTCGGAAAAGGGGAATCCATAATTCACTTCACAAATTGGATCAGCAGCGGGTTCTGCCGCCGGCTGAGAGGGTTGATGGACAGATCGCCGGCAGCCTCCCGGCTGATTCCGGCGGAAAAACTGTTTTCGGACTGCAATGTGTTTTCATAGTATGCTTGAAGCGGTCGCGACTTGAGCGTAAGGAATCGGTTCATAGGGCCAGGGCGGTTCCGGAGCCGCTTCCAGTTCCGGAATGGTCGGAATGGAGCCGGAGAGAAATTCGTCGATCCGCAATGCCGTTTCGCGGGCGCGGGCCACGGCTCCGGCCAGACGTATCTGTTGAACTTCCAGACCGAACGGACGGGCCGCTTTCAACCACTCCCGCCGCAGTTCGGCGGCGTATGCTTCGATGGCCGCGGCAAGTTCAGGCAGAACCTCGCGGCTCAGCCGGGCAAGCCGTTTCCGGTCCCGGACGGGCCAGGCTGCGTCCAATTCAAGATGGTAATACATCTTGCGCTCCAGGGCGGTGAGGACGGCACGGGCCAGGTCAAGATTGATTTCACCGCTGCGGCTTCCGGCGGTTTTGAGTTCTTCCAGCAGCCGGAGAAAAACCGCATGGCGTTCTGCCGCAACTTCCGGAATCGCTTGCCGGTAGCCGCGCAGGGCGATCCGCAGCAGCGGGTCGTCATAGAGCAGCACTGCCGCGCGCACCCGGAATTCATAGCCGTCCGCCAGACGGTGATATCCCTCCATCGCGGAGATGCGGGTGACCAGGCCGTAGTCCGCCGCGGCAACGGCTTTGAAACGCCGGGCGATCCGTGTGTTGTCCGGCTCGGTGTGATAGACGCATTCCGCCGCGAACGCGAGCCCGGCAGAAGCGGATTCCCAATGGCAGAAGCCGCCGTCATCGCCCCACATGGTGAAAATCAGTTCACGCACTCCGGTCTGGCGGCAGGCGTTTACGCAGGGCGGAACTGTGGAACGGGTTTTATGGTGATCGTACCAGAGTTTGGACCAGGTCCAGATGCCGGAGGCGACGATGGGAAGCCTGCCGAATTGCCGGTGCCCCTCAATGAAATCGGTGTAATGCTCCTGCCTGTCATTGTAGTAGTCCCAGTAGACCAGCCGGACTCCGGCCGGAACTTCCCGGAGTGCCTCGGCGGGCAGAATGGAGTTGCGGTAGAGCCGTTCCGGATCGTTGATCTTGAAATACATGTCCGACCAGATCATCGGTTCGAGGCCGTATTCGCGGCAGATCTCCGCGACCCGTGCGAGGTGGCGGGAAAAGAGCCGGAAGCTGTCGGCGGGGCCGTAGAGATCCTGATGGCGGCCGCGGCCGAAATCGTGGGCTTCGTCCATGCCGATGTGAATCCGGCGGCTGCTGAGCGCCTGCGACCAGAAACCGATCATCTTGCGAAGCAGATTCCCGGTTTCCGGAACGTCGGCCAGCAGCACTCTGGGGGTATCGGTGACCGGCTGGTAGGCCCGGTTCCATTTCAGAACCTGCTCCAGGTGGCCGAGGGTCTGGATGCAGCCGACCAGTTCAATGCCGAGCCGCCGGGCTGTCCGGTCAAGCTCCCGGAGTTCCTCAAGCGTATAGCCCCCGCGCAGGTAGCCGAAAAACGGTTCGCCGTCAAGCTGATAGGTGTCTTCGGCATAGAGCATCACACAGTTGAAGCCGAGCAATGCGAGACGGCGGAACAGCCGTTTCAACCAGGAAAGCTCCGGCACGAAATTACGGGAAACATCAAGCATGACCGCCAGCAGATCGAACGGGGCGTGCTCTTGCCCGGATTCGCCGCTCAGCGCCATGCCCAGACCGCGTCCGGCTGCGGCAACGGTATTGCAGGAAAGCCGGAATTTTTCCGAACCCGGTTCGACTTCAAGGAAAAGTCCCTGATGCTGGACCGGAACGAATTCCGGATTCAGTTTCCGGAGCTGCGGATAGTCGACGGACAGCTCTTCAAGCAGTGCGGCTCCCGCCTCCTGAGTGAATGGAATCATGGCTGTCATTCTCCTGAAATAACCAGATCGGCAAGCTGTGCGCCGGATTGACCGTGGATCAGCACCTTCCCGAACCGGCTGAATTCCGGAGCCGGGTATTCAGCAAGGCATTTCCCGTCGGCCTTCACGGTCAGTTTGCCGGTCGCGGCTGACCAGGCAAGTTCAAATTCCGCTGCCTGATCGGAGTTGACCCGCGCGGGAGCCGGCTGGTAGGCTCCGAGTTTCGTCCATTTGCGCCATACCGGAGCCGAGTCGAATTCCAGCCGGACCGCCGCCGTCCCGCCGCAGCCGTTGTACTGGCGCTCAATGGAAGAGTCGTAGAGCAGACCGTAGCCGCCGTTTCCTTCCGGAGTCAGCAAGGCGACATAGGCAGCCCGTTCCCACTGGGTGTGGCGGAGTCTGAAACGGAGTGTGAAACTCCGGGTGTAGGTTCGGCCGAGTTCGGCCAGCAGCATCGAGTCATTCGTGGAGAGACAGGGGCGCATTGAACCGTTCATGGAACTGCGGATACGGACTCCGTGACTGCTGCGCAACGGCTTCCAGCTGCCCGGCGCGCTGAAGTCGTCGGAAAAAGCTCCGGGGACGGCGGGGACGGCGGGAACGGCAGGAACGTCTGCGGCGGGAGCTGCCGTCGTTTTTTCCTGCTGCGTCCGCGGCGGCGGAACCGGAGCCATCAGCCGGGGCAGACCGGGATTCCCCGCTTTATCGTAAGGCACGATCACCCACGGGCGGTTCAGGTCAAGTGTCTCCGGCAGCGTCAGTTCCTTCAGCCCGAATGAGGCGGGGAATTCGTCTCCGCCCAGATCGCCGCGCCACAGCAGAAGTTCGTAAAGCTCCGCTTCTCCCTTGCCGGCGAGCAGCTTGGCGACAATATCTCCTTCAAAGCCATTGAAACGGGCTTCGTAAAGCGGTATCCACTCCCGGAAAGTGCCGTCGGGCAATTCATCATGCCGGGCGGTGGTGCCGGTGTTGTAACGGCGCGGCTCCCAGCGCGAATCAATCCGGAAGCGTTCCATCTCGGAACGATACTCAAAGCTGAGCTGAGTTTCCGGTGCGGTACGGGCATGAACCATCATCCAGACGGTTTCCGGCTTCGGGCATTTCAGGCCGGGAGCGTAGAAACGCACCTCGGTCTTGCCGGAAAAACCGGCGGCGGGGTTCAACGACGGATTGCCCTGCCGCAACGCTTCGCCGGAATAGGGGCGTATGCCGGGCTTCCAGGCGACCAGCTCCTTCTGCACGATCCTGATCCGGGCCGGATCGCCGCTTCCTTCTCCCCAGCTCCAGCTCAATTTGCGCCCGTCGCGCTTCAGATCATGCATGACCGGGCCGAGATCGCCGGGCTGCGTATCGCCGAAGAGCTTGTGACGGATTGCCGGGTCGAGCGCCTCCCGGTCAGGCAGCGGAGCCGGATGGAACGTCTTGCCGACGGCTGCGGCGGTAATCCGGCAGTACCGGTAGGGATCTGAGTTGAAGCCGTCGAAATCCCAGCCCGGTTCGATGAAAGCGCACTCCTGAAAGTCGTTCCACTGGGTTACGAACAGAAAATCGGGTTTGGTTTTCAGCGCATATTCGAGCGACTGCACATAGAACATGCCGTCTTCGGCGTCAATCCGTCCGGTGCCGGGCTTGACCGCGCGATGGTGGTTGTTGTTGAACCGGGTATAAACCATCGTGCCGAACTGTTTGCCGGCCGCGGCCGCGGCTGCGCGGGCCTCGGCGGTGTCCTTGTTGAGCTGATCCCAGGGATGGGGACCCGCTCCGTAAGGCGGCACATGGGTGAACCAGCTGTTGTTGGGACCCATGCAGGCTTTGATCTGGGGAATGTCGAGATAGTCCCGCGTGAAGTTGCCCTCGACGATCCAGTACACCGGACCGACCTCCTTTTCCACTTCCTCAAACACCCGGCGCATCGCATCGGCTGGAAACCAGCGGCCCCAGTTCTGGAAATAATAGACCGGCATTCCCTGAATTTTCAGGTAGCCCGGATGGGCGGCGTACCGTTTCAGGAAGATAACCGCGCGTCTGGCGCAGCTCTCCGGCTTCTGGGCTGCATGGCCCTGCCGGAAAGCGGATTCCTCATGCAGGCCGACCGGGTAGCCGAGCCGCGCCGCTTCGTCGAGCACAATGTCGAAAAGCGGCAGCGGCGTCTGATCCTCGCCCTTGTCCCACAGCGAAGGCCACAGATGGATGAACAGCGCGGTGATCCCCGCGTTGCGCGCGGTTTCCAGCTGCCAGCGGATGATGCTGCGCTGCGCCGCATCATAGGGGCCGAGCAATGGATAGCCGACACAGTTCAGATAGCGCCGCCAGGCGGTGCCGGGCTGCATTTCCTCAAGATCCTCGCCGGGCGTATGCCTGCCGAAAACCCGGAGGCTGCGCCAGTGCTGCCAGCGCGGCGTGATTTTGTCCTGACCGTGCGGCGCGCCCCACCAGATGTGCCATTCGCGGCAGTAGACCGGGATGTCAATCCGCAGTTTCGACGCGCGTTCCACCGTTTTGTCGCCGGGAACGGCGTCGCGGTACCGGGTCAGGTGGGCATCTCCCGGAGCAGCTGAAGCCGTCAGAACGAACAGCAGGGCAGACAGAAATATCGGCTGTTTTTTCATCTTCGTTTCCTCCTTCAATCTTTCACCAGCGGAATGGGAACCTGATAGGCGCTGTCGATCCGGCCGTTGGTCAGGTAACCGTAGCCGCGGCGGTCGATGACGACGTGGCCGTCGTAAAAGAGAATACTGCCGCGCATGTTGTGGCCGAGTCCGAAACAATCGGGATTGGCGAGTCCGAGCTGGCCGCCGAAATTCGCGCCGGTGGCGGCGGTACTGTCGAACGCCGTCACGAAAGAACTGGGCGGCGTGGTGTATTCGGTCGCGGCAAGTGTCGCGGTACCGGTGTCGCGGATGCGTGAACCGATGCTGCGGAAGTGGGTGCTCTGGGCAATTGACTTTGACAGCGCGCCGCGCAGCGAATAGGTCCAGGCGCGGTTGGCCCAGACGCGCGGGTAGATGCTCGGACAGACCATCGGGTGGGATTTCCCGTTGGCTCTCTTGGGCAGGTATCCTTCTTCGGTCATCAGGTATCCCCACCAGGCGTTGCCGGCGTATTGCTCCGGCTTGGCTTCCGGGGTGAAGCCGGCATAGTCATTGGCATACGACGCAAGCGCAAGCCCGGTCTGCCGCAGGTTGCTCATGCAGGTGGAAGCCTTGGCTTTTTCCCGCGCCTGATTTAACGCCGGCAACAGCATACTCGCCAGGATCGCTATAATCGCTATGACTACGAGCAGTTCAATGAGAGTGAACCCGCACCGTTTGCCCGGAAGCTCCGCCGGAGCTGCGGCAGGGGAAACGACACAGAGGAGCAGTTTGGTTCGGTATGCGTGTTTACTTGGCATGTTCGATTCTCCGTTTTTCAAGAGAGTTGATGGAATCCGGCGGTGCTTTCGCCGGGAAGTACTTCGAGACGGGCGGGCTTCAGGCAGACCGGCGCGCAGCCGGTCCGCAACAGTTCGAGTGCGCGCGCAACCAGTGCGTTGAGGTCGGCGTTGGCCAGCGCGGTGATGCTCGGCGTCAGGTACGGCGCCCAGTCCTCGCCGTTTACGGCGGCGAGCTTCACGTCGCGCCCTACCTGCAGCCCGAATTCGGTGAAAACCCGGTTCAGGCCGATCGCGGCGGAAAGGGTGGTGCAGAAAACCGCGCGCGGCTCCCAGCTCCCTTCGCGCAGCAGCCCGGAAGCGACCCGGCAGGTGTGCGGAAGCGTTTCGCCGTAGAAATTGATCGGATAATTGAAGCAGCGGCCCCGGAGCGGAAACTTTTCCCACTGGGCAAGGCGCGCTTCGATGATGTCGTCCAGCGGCTGCGAATTGAAGCAGTCCACCGGGGCGTCGCCCTCTGCGAGCAGTTCCAGCAGCCGGTCGATCGCTTCGACCGGCGAGGAGAGGATCGACAGGAAGCCGCGCTCCGACCAGTCCGATTCCAGCACGATCACCGGTTTGCCGGAGTCGGCGAGTTTGCGCAGCAGCCGTTCCGGGGGCGTTTCAAGTTTGGGCAACAGGAAAACGAGGTCGAAATTCGCCAGCGTCTCGGCGATGGCAAGGTCGTCCCAGTGTACGAAATAGGCGGAACGCAGCAGCCGTCCGCTCCGGTTCAGGGTCTGGTCCAATGCCATCTGCCACCGGATCGTCTGTAACGACGCAAAGGCGGGAGCAAGAAACGCGCAGTTCGCGTAGAGGGCTTCCGATTTCGGCAGTTGCGCCTTGCCGTCCTCGGCCTTGCCGATCACTCCGGCGTCGATCAGGTGGCGGATCGCTTTGCGCGCGGTCATGTAGCTGACTCCGATCTCATCGGCGATCTTACGCTCGCCGGGCATCGGGCTGTTCAGATAGTCGCCGTGTTCGATCCGGTTTTTCAGGATCTCTGCAATTTCAAGGTATTTTGCCATACTGCGTTCTTTAAAACTATTTTTATAGCGCTTATGCTATAAATATTATGGCGCAGATGATGCAAAAAGTCAAGAGGCAATTGAAAAAAATACGGATTTTATTGCAAAAACTTCCGGTATCCGGGACTTTACCTTTGGCGGAGTCCCGATTCGGAAGTTTGCATACGGCGTTGGTTTTGTCCTGTTCATTCTTGGAACTTATCCCTGAATAAGCCAGATCGTCCTGATTTGCGGCGAAACGCCATTCGTCTGCCCGCTGAAATCGCCGATACCTCCGGTATCGTCAATTTTATCAGGCTTCGCGACTGACATTTCGGCGCGGCATCATGCCGATTCTTTATTCAGGGATAAGCTCTTAATGACATTGCGGTTTCCGATAAATTCAATCCCCGGCCGTGAAAAATCACCGGGGGGAAGGAGTTCAATCGGCTTTTCCCGGGGAGTCAAGAGTCCAGACGGTCAGTCCTCTGAGTTGTTCCGTGACCGGCTCGGGGCGGAACAGCGAGTAGGCCAGCGCCACAGCCAGCATCACGCCGTTGCAGACCGGCCCGGCCATGTAGATATGGATGTTCCATTGCAGCGGTTCCGGCAGCAGCTTGAAGTAGTTCAGGATGTTGTAGACGCTGAAAACCAGCGCCGCATACATCCCGGACAGGATCGCGCGGTTGCCGATGCGGGTCGTGAAGAAGCCGAGCATGAAGGGCGTCAGCCCCGCCGAGCAGAGCAACGCGCCGAGAATGGCGCTGAGGTCGTAGACGCTTTCGCGCGGGATCAGCGAAATTCCCCAGGCTCCGGCGATCATGATGATTCCGGCGGCGCCGGAGGCGAGCTTCGCATTCACGAGTTCAAAGCGATCGTTGCCTTTGCGGCGCATCAGCCGCAGGAAATCGATTGTCCAGATGGTTGAAACCGCGTTGATCGAACTTGACAGCGAACTCATCGCCGCCGCGAGGCAGGCCGCGATGATCACGCCGCCGACGCCGGGCCAGATTTCGGTCAGGATGAAGTGGGGCAGCACGTCGTCCGGTTTCATCGCGGCGACCTCCGCCGACGGGAACACTTTGTAGTACGCGAACAGGCAGCTGCCGATGAAGAAGAAGAAAATCCAGGTCGGCAGGCTCATCACGATGCAGATCAGCGTCGCCTTACGCGCTTCACGCAGCGTCGGAGCGGCGATATAGCGCTGCACGACGTTCTGGTTGCTCGAAAATTCCGAGATGAAGCCGATGAATCCGATCAGGCTCATCACCCAGAAGGTACGCTCACTGAAGCTGAAGTCCAATGGGCCGAGGCTGAATTTGTCGTATTCCATGCCGATTTCCAGAATCTGCGGCAGGCCGCCGGGCAGCTGAAAGGCGACGGCGGCCACGCAGAGCAGCCCTCCGCCGAGCAGGATGACCGTCTGTACCACATCAGTCCAGACGACCGCCTCGATGCCGCCGAAAACAGTGTAGAAACAGGTGATCACGCCGAAGGCGAGGATCGCGGTGCTTTCGCTGATGTCGAGCATCTCCGACAGCGGCAGCACCACCAGATAGAGGATGATTGCGAGGCGCAGCAGCTGGCCGAGCAGCGAATAGAGCGCGGCGTAGATCCGGATGCCGGTGCCGTAGCGGGATTCCAGATATTCATAGGCGGTCGTTTTGAGGCCGCGCCGGAAGAACGGGATGAAAATCCAGCAGGCGATCAGCGCCGCGACCGGCATGAAGAGGTTCGGCGTCAGCTGCCGGTAGTCCAGCACGAATGCCGCCGCCGGGAGGGCGAGAAAGGTGATCGAGCTGATCGAGGTCCCGACCATCGAGAGGCCGAGCGCCCAGCCCGGAATTTTGCGTCCGCCGAGAAAATACTCCTCGCTGCTGTTGTTGCGTTTCAGGAAATAGACGCCCATCCCGGCCATGCCGAGCAGGAAAAGCGCCACGACTGAAAGATTGATGAGGTTCGCCATGTAAAGTGACTGTTCTTTATTTTTTCGGTCAAAGCGATTCGAGGTCGATGGTGGTCAGGCCGATCTCCTGTTTGGCGATGCTGTAGACGATCCAGAGTTTGCGCCCGACGATCATGCTGCGGAAATAAGCCGGGCCGGAGGGCCTGTTCAGTTTGCCGATCCCTTTTCGGGCGCGCATCCGGACACCGCGGACGAACCGGGCGGTATCGAATGTCCGCCCGTCCGACGACAGGAGATGGTATGATAAATGACTGACGTTCGCGGTTTCTGCTTGCGGCGTGTA
>ERZ1034917.279-NODE-279-length-48042-cov-32.332840_pt1 | contig 48042 bp, 75 predicted proteins | sample MGYA00520605_ERZ1034917 | MGnify/ENA primary metagenome ERZ1034917 (study PRJEB33766, sample SAMN09781784) | gut metagenome | biome: gut microbiome | host: Homo sapiens | place: Madagascar | study: EMG produced TPA metagenomics assembly of the PRJNA485056 data... | reverse complement strand
CCTTCCACCGCTACAAGCTGGACGAGCCGCAGAAGTGGAAAAAGCCGCGCAACATCTTCGTGTGCAGCATGGCTGATTTGTTTGGTGAGTGGGTGCCGGACGAGTGGATTGACGAAACAATCAAGGCTACGCAAAAAGCATTGCAGCATAGATACTTGTTTCTTACCAAAAATCCGGAACGTTACAAGGAATGGCTGGAACGTTTTGAAGAAGGGCAGATAGACGGCCTTGACGAAATCCAAAACTGCTGGTTTGGCGCGAGCGCATCCAATAACGCAGAATTAGAGCGAGCCAATCAATCAAGCGCAAACTGGATTTCGATTGAACCAATTAGGGAACGCATTTTCACAGACGAAGATCAGTTCATGGAGTTTAGGCCATATGACGGTTTGGAAATGCGTCGATGGTTATGGGTCGTCATTGGCGCAGAAACCGGCAACTCAAAACACAAAACTGTCCCAAAAATGGAATGGGTGGAGGAAATTGCAAAGGTCTGCAAGGAGTACGGAACGCCTGTGTTTATGAAAGAAAGCCTACGCTACCTTATGGGCGCAGACTTCCGGCAGGAGTTCCCGTGGGAGGTGCGAGCATGAAAAAGGTTACACAGTACAAGAGGGAAGGGTGATCTGATGGGCAAGGCATCGAGGGACAAGGGCGCGCGCTTCGAGCGCTCCCTTGCCTCGAAATTCCGAGAATACGGCTACGACGCGCGCCGAACGGCCCAGTATTGTGGCAAGACAGGCGATGCGTCGGACGTGATCGGGCTCCCCGGCATCCACGTTGAGGCAAAGCACGTGGAACGATTGAATATCCAAGACGCTATGGATCAAGCAAAGCGTGATTCTGCTGCGGCTGGAAAAGGAGAGTTCCCGGCTGTGTTTCACAAAAGAAATAATACTGAGATTCTTGTGACAGTACAGTTTGACACATTCATGCAGCTTTACAAGGAATGGTGGGAAAACAATGAGGCTTAACGATCTCACAGGCCAAAGGTTTGAATTTGAAGCTGGTTTTGATTTGAAGGAGCGTGACGAATGATGGCGATTGTGCGTGTCAGATATGTGCGGCCTGTAAATCCCGTTGTGGGCATCCATAACGGCGACTGGATTGATCTCCGAGCCGCCGAGGATGTGACCATGCTGGCCGGAGAATACAAGCTGATACCGCTCGGCGTGGCCGTGGAGCTGCCCAAGGGCTTTGAAGCCATCATGGCGCCGCGCAGCAGCACGTTCAAGCACTTTGGCATTATCTGCGCCAACAGCATCGGCGTTATCGATGAGTCGTATAAGGGCGATAACGACGAGTGGAATTTTCCGGCGATCGCGCTGCGTGACACTGTGATTCACGCGAACGAGCGAATTTGCCAGTTTCGAATTATAGAACACCAGCCGTCCTTGCGGTTTGTTGCCGTTGACACGCTGGGCAATGCAGACAGGGGCGGCATCGGATCGACAGGGAGGACGTAACGATGCAGCACAGCAAACCAACGCAGAATCAACGAATTCTGGCATACATAGAGGACTTTGGGAGTATCACGCAGCTTGAAGCCCTGAAGGATTTGGGCGTGATGCGCCTTGCGTCGAGGATTTCCGATCTGCGTAAGCAGGGATATGACATAACGAGCCAAACGGAAGAGGTCAAAAACCGTTATGGTGAACGTTGCCATATTAAGCGCTACCGCTTGGGAGATGATGCACAAAATGGCTGATGTGAAGTGGATCAAGATCACAACCGACATCTTCGACGACGAGAAAATCCTGCTGATCGAAAGTCTGCCTGAGGCTGATTCAATCATCGTGATATGGTTCAAGCTGTTGTGTCTTGCCGGTAAGATGAATAACAGCGGTGTTTTCATCATGAACGACAAGATCGCATACACGGACAAGATGCTTGCTACCATATTCAGGCGCAAAGAGGCCACCGTTCAGATGGCACTGAAAACCTTCGAACAGTTCGGAATGGTCGAAATCGTTGACGGCGTGATCACGATTCCAAACTGGAACAAACATCAATCCCTGGATGCGCTTGAAAAGAAACGCGAATATCAGAAGGAATTGATGCGGAAAAGAAGGGAAGAGCAAAAACGGCTATGTGAGGCTAACAGTGATACTAACAGTGATGCTAACGTTAGCCGCCTAGATAAAGAAGAAGAAAGAGAAGAAGAACAAGATAAGATAAGAGATAAAGAAAGTATATATACCTCCGTTATCTCCTATCTGAACGAGAAGGCCGGGACGAAATACAGGGCCACCACTCCGAAAACGCAGGCCCTTATCCGGGCAAGAGAACGTGAAGGCTTCACGCTGGATGACTTCAAGGCCGTCATTGACAAGAAATGCGCTGAGTGGATGGGCTGCGACATGGAGAAATACCTTCGCCCGGAAACGCTATTCGGGCCGAAATTCGAAGGCTATCTCAACGAGAAAGGACGTGGAAAGAATGGAATCAGCGGCGGAAGCGCTCCAAGCGATAGCGAAGAGGTTGCCAAACGGGTTGGCACTTGGCTCTGATCGGCTGACGCCGCAGGAGTACGAGCAGCGCAAAGCCGATATGTACAACGGGTCGGTCGGCAACCTCAATGAGCAGGACGGCTATGATTGCCAGGTCTGCAAGAACAGAGGATTCATCGCTGAGGTTCGGCAAAATGAGCAGTTCGGCTATTTCTCAGAGGTGATGAGGCCGTGCAAGTGCCATAAGGCGCGCAATGCGCTTCGGAGGCTGGCACGCTCCGGTCTCAAGGACGTCGTGAAAAAGTACACGTTCGAGAAATACGAAGCGCATGAGGCATGGCAGCAGGCTGTCAAGGACAAGGCGGTCAAGTTCAGTCAGGACGAGGAGAATCACTGGTTTTTCATTGGTGGTCAATCCGGATGCGGCAAAACCCATCTCTGCACGGCGATAGCGATCCATATGCTGCGGAATGGCAAGGATGTCCGATACATGGTGTGGCCGAAGGAAATACAGGCTATACAGGCATCAGTGAACGATCCCGAGCGATATGAGGCGCTCATGCGGGAGCTTGAGACGACCGAGGTCTTGTATATCGATGACCTATTTAAGCACGGCAATGACGAGTTCGGGCGGCAGAAGCCGCCCTCTGAGGCCGAGGTGCGCAGGGCGTTTGAAATCCTCAATTATCGGCTGAATACGCCTGAATTGACCACCATCATCAGCAGCGAGAGGACGCTCGCGGAGCTGATCGACATTGACGAGGCCACTGCGGGCCGGATTGCCGAGCGCACAAAGGATGCGGGCTACTGCATCAATATCAAAAAAGATCGGACGCGCAACTGGCGTATGCGCGGCGTGGACGAAATATGAGAGGAGATAAACAAATGGACAACGCATTGATGGCGGTCACGAGGCCTCAGGAAATGGCGGACGACGCGTTTCTCCGCGAATGCGCCATGGCGGGCGAAATCCGGCGGCGGCGCGCTGAGAACGAGAAGCTGCGTGCGGAGGTCGCGGCGCACGAGGCACGGCATCAGCGTGAGATGGCGGCCAAATTTGCGCGCTATAAGCGCGAAATCGCCGCCGAGCGGCAGAAGGATTTGCGCTGGATGGCGGCGGCGCGCATGGCGGCGCTGTTTCTAGCGGGCGCGGGCTGCGCGGCGATATTGGTGGCGATCGCCGTCATGGTGATGGCAGGGGTGTAGGACGATGAGAGCTATTTGCATCGACGAATACGGAAATTGGGTGATGAACCTACACCCGATACACATAAAGGGCTATAAGCGGCGCCGACGGAAGAAGAACGGCCGGCACGCGATCTGTAAGCCGTTTTAGATGGAGGATGTGGGATGTTTGATTTTTGTCTCCTGGTCATTTCGATTGCTGTTTTTTTCGGCATTATCGCGGGAGAAAATATGTGGTTTGTAATTGCCCTGTATTGGGCGGTGCTGGTTGCGAAAAACGCTGTTGCGTTTTTCAGGCGGATATTGAGGAGGGTTGATAATGGCTGAGTTTGTCGAAGTGATGAAGCAGGCGAAAAGGATGTGCGATGCACACAGAGATTGTAACCAGTGCGCGTTGTATCGGATACATACCGGCGTGGGATGCGCGCTTGATTATATGCATCTGCCTGGTGGCGTGAGCCCTGATGCAGTAGAGTACAGGATAAGAGCGTGGGCGACGGCGCATCCCGAACCGACATACCCGAGTTGGAAGGACGGCTGGAAACAAGAATTTCCAAGTGCGATAGCAGTGCCTTGTCCTAGGTTTTTTTACGATTATCCGTGCGAAGAGGCGGGTGATTGCAAAAAATGCAACTTATCCCCGATGCCCGCCGAGATTGCCGAGAAGCTGGGGATTAAGCCGATCACGCCGGATAAGCCCGTGCCAGAGCATGACGGGTGTGAAGGATGCCGGTATTCTACGAACTGGCGGGAGGTGACGCATAATGGAACCGTATGAAGTCATGCACGGGCTAACGTGTTGCAGATTTGGCGGTATGTGCGGCGAATGCCCTTACAATCTGGACGACGAACAGAATGAAACGGACATATCTGACTGCACTATGGCACTGACGGCGGATGTATGCGAGTATGTCGAGCAGCTTGTGGCAAAGATACCGCACTGGATCAGCGTACAAGAACGGTTGCCGGGCAACCTCGAAAAATGCCTGACTTTTTCGCCGGGAAACGGCATTAGAATCGGCTGTTACACTGAGGTCGGGTTTATCCTGTCGAATTTCGGCGGAGACCCGACGCACTGGATGCCGATGCCTGAGCCGCCGAAGGAGGGATGAAAGTGACCGTAAAAACCACAAAGCATGATCCATACGCCCCGCCCTATAGGTGGCGGCAGAAACTCAAGGCGTGGATGCGGTTGCAGCAGTGGAAGCACATACAAAAGGCTATGCAAAGAGCACAGGAGGGTACGATCGACTGCAAAGACGGACACAAGGCAGGAGGTGATAAACGTGGCCGAGAAATTCACGCCTGAAGAACTGGCCGAGATGGCGGCGTTCGACGCAGAACTGGACGAAGAGGACACACTCGCGCTGACCGACGAGGAAATCGCCGAATCGAAGGCACGCGATGCGGACGCCAAGCTGGAAGACTTGAGCCACAGCGAGGCGAACGCACGTAAAAGTGCGCGGAAACGCGAATCGCGTGAAAGGAACGCCCAGCGCTGTCGGGAATACTATGCGGCGCATAAAGAGGAGCAATATGAGCGTCTCAAGGCTTGGCGCGAGGAGAACAGGCAACTCGTGAACGATTATCAGCGCCGATATGATATAAAAAGGCGCAAAGAAGCAAGTGAAGAGCGACACAATGACACAAACGCCAGACAGCGCGCATATTACGCTGCCCACCGTGAGGAGCGCCTCGCCCATCAGCGCGCGTATAATGCGGCCCACCGGGAGGAGATCAATGCCCGAATGCGCGCATGGAGAGCCGCTCATCCAGAAGAAGCGTGTGCCCGTAATCGCGACTACTATGCGCGCAACCGAGAGCGGATACTTTCCCGGCTTCGGGAGCGGCGCGATGCTGCGAAGATGAACAAGGAGAAGCAAGAACATGAAAGTTGAATTGATTCGGTACACACCGGCGCCTGAGGAGCTATGCGGCGAGGCGGCCGCGATCTGTACCGCCTATGACGATTACGGCAAGGCCCTTCGTGGCGCCATGTCGTCGGGCCATGAGAGCGTCATCGAGCACGCTGCATTCACGTTTCGCATCGAGAGCGTTTCCCGTGCCCTGCTGGCGCAGATCACGCGCCACCGGCTGGCATCCTTCAGCGTGGAGTCTCAGCGATATGTGCCGATGGACGAAATGCCGGTCGTCGTGCCGCCGTCCATCACGGAAAACGAAATGGTGCTGAAAACGTACAACGGCCTGATGGATCAGATCAAAATGTTCTACAAGGCGGCTGTGGCGCTGGGCATCCCGCCGGAGGATGCGCGGTATATCACGCCCCAGGCGGCGGAGACAAAAATCATCGTCACGATGAACGCGCGCGAGCTGCTGCACTTCTTCGAATTGCGCTGCTGCAATCGCGCTCAGTGGGAAATACGGGCGCTTGCGGACGCAATGCTCGTATTGTGCCGTGAGGCCGCGCCAGAGCTCTTCAGGCGGGCTGGATGCGCATGCATGAAGAACCTGCCGTGCCCGGAGGGAAAACGCTCCTGCGGGCATCCTAGAGCCTCACACAGGGGAGGATGAAAAATGGACAAGGACGAATTTAGAAACAACGAGCACTATCCTGATCCGACCGCATACAACGGCGTAAAGCGCGCGGATCGTGACAGGCTCGGACATCGGATCAGACGCGGCGAAATCTATTACATAGATGGCGCACAGACAGCATTCTCACAGAGTGCAGGACGTCCGGCGATCATCATATCAAACAATGCTGCCAACATTTTCAGCAACGAAGTGTTGATCGTATGGCTAACGAGAAACCTGAAAAAGCCGCTTCCGACGCATGTCATTGTGCAGACAGATTGTCGGTGTACGGCGCTGTGCGAGCACATCGAAACCGTGCGCAAGGATCGCATTGGGAAATATGTGGGCAGGCTGACGCAGCGTGAGATGGACGCAGTTGACGAGGCACTGCTCGTATCCATTGGATTGGGTCGCAAGGAGGTGGCGGAATGAGAGCAAAGGATTTCCTCCGGCAGGTGTACAAGCTCGACAGAATGGTCGAGAACAAACTTGCCGAGAAGCGCCAGTGGCAGGAGATCGCAGCGGGAGCCACGCCGCAGACCACTGGCGAGCGGGTGCAATCCTCCGGTAATCCACAGCGCATGGCAGATGCGATCAGCCGATACATAGATATCGAGCAGGAAATTGACGAGTGCATTGATAAGCTGGTTGACACAAAGCGCGAAGTCATCGGCGTGATCGAGCAGCTCAATGCTACGGAATATGACGTCCTGCACAAGATGTACATTCAGGGCTATTCTTTGCAGGAAGTCGCCGACATGAAGGGCCGATCGTATTCGTGGATGACGAGCACACACGGGCGGGCGCTGCAAAATGTGCAGCGGATCATCGATAAGCGCAAAGGTTTGTGACTTTTCTGTATGTGCTGTGACTTTTCTGTTGAAAGTTGTATGACATGTGACTTCAAATCCGTGATAATATTATTCTATCGAAAAAGGCGAAAGCGCCTTGAAAGCCCGTGGTGATTGCCGCGGGCTATTTTCATGCGGACGAAGGGGAAATTCAAACCGAAAAGAGTGATTTGATGGCTGAATTTTCCTACAAACAGCAATACGCGGTTGTGGTGATCTGCAAAGACGAAAAGGATCAAGAATCCGTATACGATCGCCTGAAAAACGAGGGCTACAAGCTGAAGGTGGTCGCCGTATGAATAAGATCGAGATTCATAACAGAGTAAGCGATTTTGATTCATACCGCGCGGCCAGGGTGAAAAGCCTATTCAATGCGGAAAGTGGATGCAATTTCGATTTGACGATTGATGGAGTCGACCTTTCCGGTGATTGGAATATCGGTGTAGTTGTCGGCGCGTCTGGCTCCGGGAAAACATCCATCGGCAAGCGGATATTCGGCGAAAACAAAATCGTCAATCTGTCCGCCGGATGGAGTGCGGACAAGCCGATCATTGACGATATTGAGCCGGATGGGGACTTCGATACGGTGACGGGAATGCTGGCGTCCGTGGGATTGGGAGACGTTCCTGCCTGGCTCAGGCCTTTCGGCGTGTTGTCAAACGGTGAGCAGTTCCGAGCAGGGCTTGCGCGGCTGATCTGCGCAAAGCCTGATGAGGCTGTCGTAGATGAGTTTACATCCGTTATCGATCGTCAGATTGCGCGAATCGGTGCGCAGGCGTTTCAAAAGGCCTGGAGGAGAGAAAACTCGGCGGGAAAAGTTGTTCTCCTTACGCCGCATTACGATGTACTCGACTGGCTACAGCCGGACTGGGTGATCGATACAAACAAAAAGACGTTTGTGAGAGATTGTCCCAGGCAACGGCCACCGATTGAGTTGGAAATCAGGAAGGTCGACGGAGGTTACTGGCGATATTTTGAACCGCATTATTATTTGAGCCTACCCCGCCCTATCGCCGCCGAGTATTTTGTGGGCACTGTTGGCGGAGAACTGGCGTGCCATGTAGCCGTGTCGCCGTGGTTTCACGTGGGCGGCTATCGCGCCACACGGCTGGTTACTATGCCGGAGTGGCAAGGCGCGGGCGTGGGATCGCGTTTTCTGGATGCCATTTCGCAATATCATTTGGATGGAAACGGAAGGAAGGGCAAGAAACTGCCCACCTACTTTCACACGTCACACCCACAGCTTTGCGCAGCGCTTAGACGCTCTCCGAAGTGGACTCAGGTGTCGGCGAAGTTGTACGGCGATAACAAGGCTCGGAGCGCACGATCGCTGTCGAAATCCGCTGAAAGACGCAGCGGAATAAACACGGGAAGCGGATTTGGAGGCCATTTCAGAGCCATACAGGGCTTCAAGTATATCGGGGGTGAAATACCTCGATGAAGAAGATAAAGACCGTCACAGCGCCGATTGAGCGCGCAGAATGGTTTGACAAAGCAATCAATGATCTCATCGCGGATGGCTGGGTTATATCAAAGCGTGATATTTTGAATGTTCCGGGACTTCTGACAGAATCATTCAACGCTCCGGTTGTGCAGATGCTTTATGCGGAACTGGAGCTTTGGGAGCCGATCCAATTTGAAGAAATAACACTATAGCTCATTTTCGGGCAGCGCGCACAGCGCCTGCGATGTGATGCGGTGGCATGACGCGCACATCGTCAACAGAAATCCTTCCTTTCCATGGTCGCAACTGGCGGTCATATAAGGCGCTGGCGGGACTGCCTTTTCACATTATTTGAAAGGTGGTGTTGCAGGATGGCGAAAATGACGGCAAAACAGCGGCGCTTCTGCGATGAATACCTGATTGACCTGAATGCAACACAGGCCGCAATTCGGGCGGGTTATTCAAAGAAAACCGCTTATGCAATCGGAAATGAAAACTTGATGAAACCTGAACTGAAAAAGTACATCGAAAAAAGGATGGAAGAAAAGGAATCTGAACTGATTGCAGATCAGAACGAAGTCCTGAAGTATTTGACTGCTGTGATGCGGGGTCAGACACAGGCCGAAGTTGTGGTTGTTGAAGGAACGGGCGAAGGATGTTCCGAAGCACGAACAATGCAGAAGGCCCCAGACGAAAAAGAACGGCTGAAGGCGGCTGAACTTCTGGGCAAGCGCTATGGCCTTTATACTGACCGTGTTGAACAGGAAGTTGACATGGAACTGAACATCACGGTTGACTATGGTGATGACGATGAAGGCTAAAAAGATTAGATTTATGCGGCCTGAAGTGGAATGCACACTTGAAAGGCCGATTCTGGGACGGTTGCTGTTCCCCTTTTTCGTTGTTGCATTCTGTTGGACTGTCAGAAAGTATTTCATCAGAAAAATCAGTATTACGCTTTCCGGCAAAACACTTGGATCTTTTTGGTTGGTGATCTTGCCAAAGTTCAGGACGGTTGATGCCGAATGAACATTACAGTCAAGGCAAACCCAGGGTTCAAGGAAGTCAACCGAAGTAAAAAGCGCTATATTGTGATGAAAGGTTCAGCCGGATCGGGAAAGAGCGTTGACACGGCGCAGAACTATGTTTTGCGGCTGATGAATGACCCCGGCAGAAACCTTGTTGCAATGCGGAAGTCAGACATCACAAACCGCGACAGCACCTTTGCCGAGCTGACCGGCGCGATTTACCGCATGTTCGGCGACGCGGCGGAGCGCTACTGGAAGATCACGCAGAATCCTCTTTCGATCACCTGCCGCCACAATGGCAACAAGATCATCTTTCGCGGGATGAACGATGACAAGCAGCGCGAGAAGCTGAAGTCGATCACATTCCAGCGCGGTAAGCTGACCGACGTGTGGCTGGAAGAAGCGACAGAGTTCACGCAGGCGGATGTGGAAATCATCGACGACCGTCTGCGCGGCGAGCTGCCGGACGGGCAGTTCTATCAAATCAGAATGACCTTCAATCCGGTGTCCGCGAACCACTGGATCAAGAAGGTCTTTTTCGATATTCCGGACAAAAACGTACTCACCCACCACTCGACCTACCAGATGAACCGATTCGTTGACGACGCCTACAGGGCGCGCATGGAGCGGCGCAGGCTGGTTGATCCGGAAGGCTATCAGATATACGGCCTCGGCGAATGGGGCGAAATCGGCGGCCTGATTCTTCACAACTGGGAGGTCAGGGAGATTTCGCAAAACCTGAACGAATACGATGATATCGCTCTGGGCATGGACTTCGGTTTCAACCACGCGACGGCCATTCTGCTGCTTGGCGTGAGGGATGACAATATCTATGTGCTGGACGAGGTGTATGAGTTCGAGAAGGACACGAACGAAATCATACAGCTTGCCATCGGGAAGGCGCTGCCGATGAACCGTATAATGTGGTGTGACAGCGCGGAGCCCGACCGAATCATGATGCTGAACAAAGCGGGCTTCAGGCGAGCCGTTGGCGTAAACAAGGGCGGCTCTGCCGGATCAGTGAAGGCGCAGATCGACTGGCTGAAGCAGCGCAGCATATTCGTCCATCCGCATTGCGTGAATACCATCAAGGAAATGCAGCAGTGGAAATGGAAAAAGGACGAGCGCACGGGCGAATACCTGGACGAACCTGTGCCTATCATGGACGACGCCATGGCCGCGCTGCGTTACGGCGTGGAGGGCTGGCGGAAGATGCAGACAAATATCAGAGCCGTGAGGAGGATATAGCATGTGCGGACACATATGGAGAGAGCTTAACGACGTGCGCGTGTGCCTGCGTTGCGGCATAACCGTGAGCAGGATCGACGGCGCGGTCGTATTCGATAGGAAGCTGGCAAATATCAGGAACAGGAAGGGCATGAAAGCAAATGAGAAGTAAAGCAGAGAAATATCCGGATTTCACGGCTGAAATTGCGGAAATTGCGCAAAATGGCATCTCAGATCGGCTGCTGAACCGGATCATTGAGAAGCATGCCGGGAATGCCACATACAACAAAGACTTGATTGCACGCTATGAGGCGCTGTCGGACAGCGTGCCGATATTCCTGCGTCGGCCAAGGTTTGAGGATGATGACGAGGCCAAGAAGGAGATCATCAACCACAAGATCAACAACGACTTCTTTTCTGAAATCGTGGACTTCAAGACCGGATATTTCGCCGGAAACCCTATCGCCTATTCCTATGCAGACACGCGGGAAGCGGCTGAGGATACCAGCGAAACGGGAGACGGCGCGGCGGAAATGGAAGCAGCCCGCGACGAAGCCAGCAAGCGCCTGACGGATTTCGTGTATCGCTCCAACATGTTCGATGTGGACATGGAGTGCACGAAGTATGCGTCCATCTGCGGCTATTCCGGACGGCTGTTTTATATTGATCCGTTCGGCGACGAGCGCGTGATTGTGGTACCTCCGAACGAGGCGATCATCCTCTCTGAGACAAAGGACATCACGCAGCCGACATACGGTGTGCGCTATTACAGGGTGACGGATATAAACGACGTGGAAACCGTGAAGGCCGAGTTTTACGACAATAATATGGTCACCTATGCGGAGGGCTTTCCCGGCGCGCTGCACATCGTCAAACAGGAGCAGAACCTTTTCGGCTGCTGCCCGTTGCAGGGCATCCCGAATAACAGCGAGATGCAGGGCGACGCGGAAAAGGTCATGGCGCTGATCGATGCCTATGATCGGGCGTTGTCTGACACCAACAATGAGGTGGACTCGTTCGCAAACGCCTACATGGTATACGAAAACGTCAGCATGACCGACGATGAGATACACAAGGCCCAGGCGAGCGGAGCGATACAGTTCTTTTCTCCCGATGGGAAAGGCAAGGTCTATTTCCTGACGAAGGAAATCAACGACGGATTCATCGAACATCATCTCGACCGGCTGGAAGAGAATATCTACCGTTTCTCGAAAACGCCGAATCTGTCGGATGAATCGTTTGGCACGGCCAGCGGTGTGGCGCTCAAGTTCAAGCTGACGTCGCTTGAGACCAAGTGCGGTATGTTCGAGGCCAAGCACATCAGCGCGAGCAACTACATGTTCCGTCTGCTGGCGGGCGTGTGGGCGAAGAAAGGCGTCAAAATCGACCCCTTACAGTGCACGACGAGCTATAAGCGGAACTTCCCGCTCGACATCCTCAGCGAGGCTCAGGCGACGCAGGCGCTGATTGCGGCGGGCTTCCCGAAACGCGCGGCATACGAGGTGGCGCTTTCCTGCGTGGACGACGTTGAGGCCGTCATGCAGGAAATTGAGCGCGAAAAGGATGACATTCCGAGCCTGACGGAAACACTGCCGGACGAAACGGAAGATAGAGATGACAAAGGAAGAGAAAATTGATGGTAATGGGTTTGCGGAAACGAGGCATAAACAGCAAGGGGTGATGTGACGTGGACAGACTTGTGAAGTGCAGTTGCTGTGGCAGCGGAAATAAAACCCTGCTCAATCGCGAGGGGAAATACGTGTGCAGACAATGCTACGCAAACGTGCTGATGCTCAGACTAACCATGCAGCTCAAATAAGCGACATTTTAGGAGGGATGCGACGTGGCTCAGACGAAAAGCCTTGAATACTATCTCGCCCAGGCGCGCCGTATTTCTGAACACCGTGAGGCCGGAGCCGAGAAGGAAATCCGGAAGCTGTATAAGGAAATGCTGAAGGATTTGCAGCAGTTTGTTTCGGATGTCTATATGCAATACTCCAAGAACGACACGCTGACATACGCCATGCTTCAGGAGGCCGGATATAATGCGCGCTTCCTCGAAGAGATCGAACAGCGCCTGAATATCTCGACGCCGAAAGCCGCCCAGAAGGTGCAGACGCTTGTCGAGGAAACATATAAGCTGGCATACGACGGCATGGTGGACGGCGTTGTAAGGGCTTCGGGCGGCGTTGACGCGGCTTTTGCAGAGAGTGTAGCAATCACCCCGGAGCAGATCAAACGGGCCGTGGAAAACCCCGTGAGCGGCCTCACATTGAAAGATACGCTTGAGAAGCATCGCAAGGACATCATCTACAGCATCAAGCAGACGGTGGGCGTGGGCCTTATGAACGGCGAACGCTATACAACGATGGCGCGCAGGATCGCCGAGCAGGTGGACGGCGACTACAAGAAGGCGATCAGGATTGCCCGGACGGAAACGCATCGAGTGCGGGAAGGCGGAAACACTGACGCCGCTCAGAGCGTAGACAAGGAACTGCAAAACGGCACGACCGGGATGCGCATGTGCAAGACATGGCGAACCATGAAGGACGAGCGTGTCCGCCCGCAGCGCCGCAGGAGAGGCAAAAAGGGCTGGTCGACTAAGATGGGCAGAGGAGCGAACCACATGATCCTTGACGGGCAGACCGTGCTTGCCGACGAGGATTTTGACCTGCAAGATGGCAACACGGCTCCGGCGCCCGGAAGCAGCGGCGTGGCTGGACATGACATCAACTGCCGGTGTTATGTGTCGTATGAGATGATGACCGACGCGGAGTTCTTCGCCAAGACCGGAAAACATTTTCCGGGCACGAAGGGTATTGAAAATTCTGAAAATGGTGGTACAATAGAACCGAAGTTGAGCAAGGCGTGCCAGAACATTGTAGACACGCTGAAGCAGCAGGGCGTGGAATACATTAAGGTCGAAAAGCACGCCAAGTCGCTGACGGAAAGCGAGATTATCTCCGCGCTGGCTGGCGGAGACTACACAAGCGGCTCATGCTCATCTGTGGGCATCGCTTACATCGGGCAAAAGCGCGGCTTGAATGTGCTTGACTTCCGCGGTGGAAAGAGCATGGACTACTTCTCAAATAAGACAGCGAAGGTGAATATGTTCAAGGCGCTGGGAGCCACACCAATCGAGGAAAGTAGCGCAAAAAGTAACCTGACCAACGGCAAGCGCGCCCTTGCGAAGATGGTGAAGGGGAAAGAATACTACCTTTCCGTTGGCAGGCACGCCGCTATTGTGCGCCTAAATGACGACGGCGTTATGCAGTACCTTGAATTACAATCCGCCACCCGCAGCGGTTGGCAGGATTTCGCCAATGATGTCCGGGACACTCTCAAATGGCGGTTCGGCTGTTCTTCCAGCGGCAACCATTTTAGCACCGCCTACCTGACAGATATTGACAAATTCCAGGCCAATGACGATCTGACCACTCTGCTGGGCTACATCAACACCAGCGAATCTGAGCAAAGGAAGGGTAAACATGGCACAATCAAATAAATTGTTCAAAAACGACCCCGCCGATCAGATTTGGTGGGTTGATACCTCCGATAAGGACGGCAGCTTTGTTTTCACATTCGATAAGAAAACGTACTTCAATATGTTTTCAGATTATCCGCACAAGCTGACAGCCGAGCAGAAGGAAATCTTCGACAGGGAGAATCCCTACTGGAAGGATTTTTTCGGCGACAGGCAGTAAGCTAAGGCGAAAGAATCAGGCACTTTGCGAAAGCAGGGTGCTTTTTTTATGGAGAAATGGGGGGTGATTCCGTTGTGCTGCAAGCAGACCCGAGGAGAATAGCATAAGGGACTGTATAAGGAGGCGGGTTTTATGGCGAATCCGAACTTCAACCCGATGTATTCTACCGACCAGATTTGGCGAGGTGAGCGCGAGGACATCTGCCTGACCGACGATCTTGACGCCATAGAGGCCGATGTGAGCGCACTTGAGAGCGGGAAAGCGCCCGTCAATCACACCCACAGCGGCTACGCGGCGGCCAATCACTCGCATGACGGCTATGCGCCCGTGAATCACGGCCATAGCTACAACGACCTGACGAACAAACCGACAATTCCGACGGTGCCTTCCTCACTTCCGGCGAATGGAGGAAATGCCGATACGGTGGGCGGAAAGCATGCGTCTGATTTCGCCACGGCGAGCCACACTCACAGCGGATATGCTTCCGCAAGCCATACACACAGCGAATACGCGGCATCGAATCACACGCATACGGGGTATGCGGCGACTGGTCATACGCACAGCTACAATCACCTGAGCGATAAGCCGACAATCCCCAGCATTCCGGCCTCTCTGCCCGCCAATGGCGGCAATGCAGACACCGTGGATGGCAAACATGCTGACGCCTTCGCACAGGCTGATCATGTTCATGGCACCACGCCAGTGACCGATGCGAATACTGATCTTGACAACTACTCGGTTGCAGGAGTCTATTCCTTTGCCGTTGCGAATCAGCCCGTCAACAGGCCTTCCGGAACCTCCAATGGCTGGCTTGTTGTTGTCCCGTGGACTAGCAATCCGACGACGCAGACAGTCAAGCAGTTCTGGCTAAGGCACGGCGGCATCAACACCACCGACCATGAGGTGTACACCCGCACGAAAATCGGCGATTACGGCTGGAGTTCTTGGGCGAAAGTCATCACATCGAAGGATATGACGATCACCAAAGAAAACGGCGATGTCTATGTGTCGTGGACGGGCCAGAATGTCGTATCAAAGCTGTCCTCGCTTGCACCTGGCATGTATACGGCCTATTCACGCGGCGGATCGTCTGCGGGAACGACAAACGCTCCGAACGGCGCGGAGGGGTTCCGGTATCTCATCCACAAGACAGGTGAAAACACAACGAATTATGGATGGGCAGTTGCCTTCGGTACATCGGGGTCTGTTTACGCAGGGTATTACGATTCTGGAACATGGCGAGGATGGAGAGCGCTGTACAAAGGCCTCCCAGACATTTTGTGGAGCGGTGCGTACTACATGACCGCCAGTCAAACCGTTACGCCGTCTAAAAAGCTGTCGGAGTGCAAAACGGGATGGATGCTGCTGTGGAGCGACTACGACGAAAATACGAGCACAGCGAATGACGGAGACTTTGTGACAACTTTGATTCCGAAATGGAATACTTCCGGATCGGCGTGGGCTGGAAAGTCGTTCTACTGCGATATTCCGAGATACATCGGCGCGGATCAATCCAACGTGGCGACGGAAAGCAGAATTATTAAGATGATCTACGTCCATGACAATAAGATCGTAGGCCATGCAGCAAACAATCGGGGAGCCCGCTCAGACGTTGTACTGCGGGCTGTGTATGAATTCTGACGATGCTCTCCCCTGTAAGCAAAAGGAGGAGTGATAATGCTGGACGTGATCGTGAGGATTATCAGAGGAGGCGGGATTGACATGGCCGTGGTGCGACTGCCGGACATTACGAAGGCCGATGAGGGTAAGATACTGATGATAAAGAACGGCTTGCCCGCTTGGGGCAAAATGCCGATTAAATACGTCGAGAGCGTGAGTGACAATGCCGCTGACGTTCTTTCGCTGCGCGATCTTGAGAGCGGCTGCTACGTCCTGTATGGCACGTTTACGCCCTATGCGGGCTCTAATCGATACGTGAAGTTCACCTCCGATCTGGTCGTGAACGTCATAAAGGGCACGCTGAGCGGCGTGGGCACATCCCATATTCAGGTGTTCTATCCCGTCAACAACGTGGTGCAGTTCCTCGACATCACCGACGCGAGCTACACCAAGACGGACGTCAAGCTGAACGAGCTGCTGACGCGAGTGAGCGCGCTGGAATCGGCCAGCAGCACCTAATCCTGTTTCTTTTTGTCTGCGCGGACAAAGAAAACACATCATCAGGAGGTCGTAAACATGAACCGAATCCGGTATCCCTGCGGGAGGCGGTAGCGAATGGGCGAAACTGAGGTCATTGACAGGCTGGACAGTACGGCGTGGGACGCCGCCCTTTCAGCAAACCAGGGCCGCGTGCTGTATGAAATGATCAGCAACACAGCGACTGACGACGACATTGATGCGATTTTCGCATAGAAAAGGAGAATGAAGCATGAGTAAGCTGATTAATCTTTCCGCGCTCACCAGATTCTGGAGCAATGCCAAGACATACATTGACACTGCTTTGAGCGGCAAGGCGAACGCCGACCATACTCATACTGGCTATGCCGACGCGACGCACTCCCATGCGTATAACGATCTGACCGGCAAGCCTACGATTCCCACCACAGTGGCGCAGTTGACTGATGCTGACGATTATGCCAAGAAGTCGGAAGTCAACATCGATGCTGCGACCGATGCCGAGATCGACGCCATCTTCACCGCCTGATCGGAGGGATAAGCTGTGGCATTCATCACACTCGAAGGCCTGGCACGGTTCTGGCAGAACGTCAAGCAGCGTGCGGATGCCATCTATACGGCTGAATCCACCGACGGCGTGGCCTACACTGCGACGATTCCCGGCATAACAGAGCTGAAGCACGGGATGCGCATCACCATCAGCCCGGCGCGCGTGTCCTCCTCGACGGTTCCAACGCTGGACGTAAACGGGCTGGGCGCTCATACCATCCGTATCCCTCTCAGCTTCAACAATGCCGCTTCCACTATACCGAAGATGGCGACATTCTATTCTGCCGGAAAGCCGCTCCTGCTCATGTACGATTCTACTTATCCACATGGGCAGTGGAAGGCTGTGGAAAAGGTGCGTGTCTCGGCACAGGACTTGTACGGCGTGACACCGATCGAAAGCGGAGGCACCGGCGCAGAGAACGCAGAGGAAGCACGAACCAATCTCGGCGCAGCCAGTCAGGCGGATGTTGAAGCACTGGCCGCGCGGATCGCGGCACTCGAAGCAAAGTAACAAAGCACATAAGCGCAAAGCGTCATTCACCCGAATGGCGCTTTTTTCACGCCATCATAGCTCAAATGGCAGAGCAGCCGTCTTGTAATCGGCAGGTTCGGGGTTCAAGTCCCCGCGGTGGCTCCATGTGGGCGCAAAGGCACGGACTCGATTGTGGACGTGATCTCTGCGAACTCAAATATCATATGTGGGGTTGCGGAAAATGCAACAACTCAGAAAGGATTGAACGCTATGACCATTGACGACCTGAAGGCACTGTTGAAGGAAGGGAAGATCACGGAGGAGCAGTTCCGCGCGATGGCAAAGGCCATTGACCCGAACTACACCGAACCTGAGCCCGATCCCGAACCGACGAACGACCCCGAACCCGATCCCGAGCCTGATCCTGAGCCTGACCTTGAAAAGCTGATTCAGCGGGCCGTTGACCGCGCGACGAATAAGCTGGGCAACGACAACAAGAAGCTCAGGCAGCAGCTTGAATCGCTGAAAAAGAATCACCTGACGGAGGCTCAGGCGGCGGAGCTGGAGCGCCAGCAGCGGGAGGACGATCTCGCCGAACGCGAAAAAGCGTTGCAGGACGAGAAAAACCGCTGGTACGCGATGAAGGCCATCAAAAAAGCCGGACTGGACGACGGCAGCGATGATTCTCTGGCGATTATCGATTTTGTGATGGGCAGCACCGAAACGGACATCGACGCGCGCGTGAAGTCCTTCGGCGAGCTGGTCGAGAAGATCGTCAAGGCCAAAGTGGACAAGACCTTCAAGCAGCACGGCAGAAACCCGGAGCAGGGAGCGGGCGCCGGTGAAAAGAATCCCTGGACGAAGGAAAACTGGAACATCACCGCGCAGATGAACATTGAGCTGACAAACCCTGAACTGGCCAAGCAGCTCAAGGCCGCTGCGGGCGTGAAGTAACGACAAAAAGAAAGGATGAAACCATCATATGGCTCTGAACGCTATTACTACGATCGCTGATATGCAGATCGTCCCCGAGAAGTTTTCGACGTATGTGACCGAAAAGACCACCGAAAAGTCCGCCATGGTCAACGCGGGTATCGCCACCGGCGACGCGCTCGTCGGTCAGCTCATCAACGGCACGCCTTCCGGCGGTCGTTTCATCACGATTCCGGCCTGGCAGCCGCTCGATGCGTCCACTGAAGAGGATGTGTTCGGCGAGGGCGAAGTCTCCGTCGGCGGTATTACGACTTCCGACAGCCGCGCGACTCTCCTGATCCGTCAGAAGGCTTGGGGCGACACCGACCTGGCCCGCGTGCTGGGCGGCGCTGATCCGATGGCCGCGATCATCAATCAGATGGCTGACTGGCGCAATCAGCGTGAACAGAAGATTTACCTGGCTATCCTCAAGGCCATTCTCGACCCGACCTCCGGCGCGTTGAAGGATCACGTCAACGACATTTCCGCCGCCACCGGCGCGGGCAAGAACCTGATTTCCGACGGCGCGACGCTCGATACCAAGCAGTGCCTCGGCGACGCCTATGGCAGCCTCGGCATGGTGTTCATGCACTCTGCCGTGTACACCTACCTCCAGAAGAACGGCATGATCACCCGTAACCCGATCTTCGACCCGTCTCAGTCCTCCGTCGAGATGGAACGCTATCTGGGCTACCGCATCATCGTCGACGACGGCATGCCCTTCGCGACCTACGAAAAGACCGCGTCCAGCACCTCCGGCGCGCTGACAATCGTGGCGGATGATACCGCATCTCCTACGGCCACTCAGGTGAAACTCAGCGTCGTGACCGCGGGCGGACTGGACGCGGCGGTCGGCGATACTGTCCTCAAGCTGGAGAAGGGCGGCTACATTTACAACACGTATTTCCTGGGCGCGGGCGCGTTCATCCGCCAGGACGGTAATCCCGCCGGTCTGGTCGGCACCGAAACCGACCGCGACAAGTTCAGCGCTAAGAACTACCTGATTAACCGCTGGTGCCAGGTCATCCATCCGCGCGGCTTTGGCTGGGTGCCGGATGAGTCCTCCACGCTGCTCAGCGGTGAAAAGTATCCCAACAATGCCGACCTTTCCAAGGTGGCGAACTGGAAGCTGACCACGCATCACAAGCACGTTCCGATTGCTTGTCTGCGTCATAAGATTGGCTGATAACCAACTATTCGGAAAAACCGGACAGTTGCGGGAAAGGAGGAATCCGCGTGAGCTGTCATTTCCACATGCTGCGCAAACGCCGGGCTGCCGAAGCCGCCAGAAAGGCCGCAGGGGAAGCCAGACAGGCCGCTGCTGTGCCGCATGATAAAGAAGTCGATGCCGAGCCCGAAGCCGCCCCAAAGGCCGCCAGAGGCCGCAGAAAGGGTGATAAGAAATGAACGATCTGATCACACGCTCTGCGCTCGAATGGCTCAGTGAGAATACCACCATTCCGGTCGATCTTAACGATCCCGGTGCGACTATTTCCCTTCCCGCCCGCGCGCAGCTCTTTGTGCAGAAATACGCGCAGCTCATGAACCGCTCGCCCGGCGTCATCAGCCAAAGCATCGAGGGACTGTCTCAGTCCTTCGATGCGAGCGGTGACGTGAACACGAATATATGGGCACTGGCCCGCGCGCTGCTGATGGGCGATCTGAAGTCGCAGGTTAAGGTCACGCCAGCCAAGAGGCGGTGGTGACGGTGGGAATCAAAGTGTCCTACAAATCAAAAGACGACGGCTTCCGGAGCATGAAAAAGCGGCTTGAAAACATCAATGGTTCCGCCATTGAGGTGGGCGTGCTGAAAGGTGAGCATGCGTGGCTGGCGTCAATCCATGAGTACGGATGCGATATTCCTGTCACGCCTAAGATGCGCGCCTATTTGCACAGTCAGGGATTGCACCTTAATCCCGCGACCACGCACATCCATATTCCGGAGCGTTCCTTCCTGCGCACGGGCTTTGACGCAAACAATGCGAATGTCACAAAGAAGGCACAGACGATGCTTGCGGATGTTGCGGGCGGAAAAATGAGCGAAGAGGCGTTCTATAAGGCGGTTGGTCTGGAGCTTTCCAGCAAGATCAAGGACTATGCCCGTGATCTGGACAGCCCGGCAAATCATCCCTTCACCACCGACCGCAAGGGCAGCAGCAATCCCCTTATTGACACCGGCGACATGATCGGAAGCATCACATGGCGCAAGGAAGGCGGAACCGCACAATGAGCAGACAATACTTTGATTTTTCTGGCCTGATCCGTGAATACTCGAATCAGTTCACAGTCATCACGCACACGGAAAGCGGCTACGATGAAGCCGGAGACTGGCAGGACGGACAGGAGACGCGCACCGAAATGACAGGCGCGATCATCGCTTTTAAGGAAAGCAAAGTGTTCCGCTCCGAGGGTACTATCACGGCGAAGGACAAGCGGCTTTTCATGGAAGAAAAACTGCCTGATGCTCTGATCGGCGCAGATGCTGTCTACAACGGCCAGAAGTACATGATCGAATCTGAACTGGAAAACGCCGAATTTACGGGTGTTTACAGCTATATGCTTAGGTGGGTGAGTGCCTTTGATAGCGTATAAATCAATGCGGAGCACTGTGGCGAAAGGGCTTGCGGAATATATCGGGATACCGGTCATCCGAAGCAATCAGACCGCAAAGGCTCCGGCATATCCCTATGCCAGCTACACCGTGACGACCATTGCCGCCGCGAATAACGGCACATGGCAGCAGCACAGTGACGGCATAGACCGAAAGATGGTGCGCAGCATTTGGAGCTTTTCATTCCTTGCGACGGACTTTGACGAGAGCATCATGCTCGCGACAAAGGCGCGCGAATGGTTCGAGCACTCCGGGCGCGTGTGGCTGTCAGACAATGGCGTCACCGTACAAAGCACGACGGACGTCACGAACAGGGACAACATTCTGACCGTTGAGTACGAGCGGAAAAACGGCTTCGATGTTGTCTTTTATGTTTACGACGAAACGAAGAACCCGTCGGAATCGACGGGCTATATCGAGAGGGCCGAAACGACCCGTAAAACAACGACCTAAAAAGAGGAGGAATAAACCATGGCTTACGATGTTAAAGTCAACATCGATCTTGCCAAGCCCGTCGGTACGGTCGGGTTTGGTGTGCCGCTGATTATGATCGAGAACGCTGGTACCGCGATCGAGTACACCGAAATTTCCAATATCAGCGAAGCGGTAACGGCTGGTGTGGCCGCAGGCACTGATGCGCATAAGGCTATCCAGCTCATTTTCGCGCAGCAGCACGCGCCCAAGATCGTCGCCGTCTACGCCACTACCGGCACCGCCGAGACGGCGCTTGCTGACACTGCCCTGACGGATAAGGCGTGGCGTCAGCTCATCGTCATTAATGAAGGCGATGGCACTGCGACGACCGCCGCGAAGATCAGCACTGCGGTTGAGGCGCTGGACGGCAAGCTGTATTTTGCCAGCCTTGAAACCGATGACAGCACGACGATCACCACGACCGGGCTGCGCCGCACGATCTTGTTCTACTGCAACAAGACAACCGACGTGCCCGTTCCGGTGGCGGCGCTTGTCGGCGATACTGCGGGCCGCGCCGCTGGCAGCTTCACCTATAAGAATCTGGTGCTTTCCGGCGTCGCGCCGCAGAACCTGACGGAAACGCAGCTCAATGCCATCCACAGCAAGGGCGGCATCAGCTTCGTTAAGAAGGCAGGCGATAACGTGACCAGCGAGGGCAAGGTAGCCGGTGGCGAGTATATCGACATCATCGACAGCGAGGACTACATCGTCCAGCAGATGACGTACCGGACGCAGAAGGTGCTTAACAACACCGACAAAGTGCCGTATGACAACAACGGCATTGCCCTGCTTGAGATGGCTGCTGTGGACGTTCTCCAGAGCGCCTATAACAACGGCATGATTGCCACGAACGACGACGGTACGCCCGCCTATTCCGTGGAATATGCCCTGCGCGAGGACACGAAGGAATCGGATCGCGCCGACCGCGTGTATCTCGGCGGCAATTTCAAGTTCGCGCTGGCCGGTGCCATCCACAAGGTCGAAATCACCGGCGAAATCACTGTGTAAGGAGGTAACACAAACATGATTACTGTGGCAACCTATGATGCGAAAGACACGTCCGTCGTCATCGACAGCGTGTACATCACCGGCCTCGGCGAGGACATGATCTCCGCCGAAAAGGACGAGGACTTCTTCACGCCCTCCGTCGGTGCCCAGGGCGATGTGGTCAAGAGCGTGATCAACAATTCGCTCGGCACCATTACCGTCTATGTGCAGCCGACCAGCCCGTCGAAAAAGTATCTGCTGAGCCTGGCCAATCGCACCGAGCCCTTCCCCATCTGGGCGATCAACAAGAAGCTCGATGAGCGCTTCGGCGGCACGATGGCGAACATGATCAAATATCCCGAGGTGGCGCGCGGCGCTGAGGCCGAGGATATGGAGTTTGTGTTCCAGGTTTTCGATCTGACCGTGGAATAAGCTGTTTTCACTCTGCCGGGGGCATTATTGTCCCTGGCAGATGTACATCAACAAAATAACGGAGGACACTCAAATGGCTGACAAAAAGATTTATCAGGTGAAAAAGGAAATCAATGGCGTGGAATACGTCGCGCAGTTCAACGGCCTTTCCTGCGCGCTGCGCGCAGTCGACGAAAGCAAGATTGACGGCACCGACAACACCAGCTATGAGAAGCTGGCGCAGTACATCTTCGACAATGTTATCGTCGAGCCTAAGGGGCTGACGCCCGATGATTTCGCCTGCATGGAGGACTTCAATAAGGTTCTTGCCTTCGGGCGCGGCGTGATGCAGGGCGAATTTCGAGACAAGGCGAACGAAGGCACAACTGAAGCAAAGGGCAAGAGATAACTGGGCTTTATGGCGGCTCGTGCTCTCTGATCGTGGGTTTGACTTTCAAACTGTATTCGGCAAACCCTATATGACGCCTCAGGATATAGCCGAGGCAAATATCGCCATGGATATGCAAATTGAGGCTGAAAAACGTGCGGCAAAGAAGAAACGATAGACGCACTCTGTCGTTTTTTCTTTACCACAATATAGGGGGTGAATGTAAATGTCGGTTGTACGCGAAGACGTTGTAAAAATGGGCTTCGACATCGACTTTTCCGAACTAGATAAGCTATCGAATTCCCTTGATGAAGTAAAAAATGCTGTTACAGGCGGCATCGGCGATGATGCTTTCGACGAAATGATCAGCGAAAGCAAAAAGGCCAGTGAAGGCGTCGACGGCATCAAGGAAAGTCTGGACGGTGTGAAACCAGGAGGGCTGGATGAGACTGTAAAAGGCCTGAAGGATACGGACGAAAAGGCCGGGGAAGCACACAAGGAATTGAAAAAGGTCGGAAATACGGGCTTTGATAAGACCATTTCCGGGCTGAAGAGCGTAACCAAGGTGCTGGGCAAAGTGGCCGTGGCCGCTGGCAAGGTGCTCGCGAAGGGCATTGCCGCCGGAGCTGCGGGCGTCGGCGCTCTTGTCAGCAAGTCTGTCATGAACTACGCAGACTATGAGCAGCTTGTTGGCGGCGTTGATACGCTGTTCAAAGACAGCTCCGGCGCCGTGCAGAAAAACGCGCAGGATGCGTTTAAGACTGCCGGATTGTCCGCGAACGACTACATGGAAACCGTCACGTCATTCTCGGCGAGCCTGATCCAGTCGCTTGGCGGCGATACGACAAAGGCCGCGGATTACGCGCACACGGCAATCGTGGATATGTCCGACAATGCCAATAAGATGGGCACGGACATGGGCTCCATACAGGACGCCTATCAGGGCTTTGCAAAGCAGAACTATACGATGCTGGATAACCTGAAGCTAGGATATGGCGGCACGCAGGAAGAAATGAAACGCCTGCTCAAAGATGCCGAGAAAATTTCTGGACAGAAATTCGATCTGTCATCCTATGCCGACATCGTGCAGGCCATCCATGTCATCCAAGAAAACATGGACATTGCGGGCACGACAAGCAAGGAAGCCAGTGAAACGATCAGCGGATCGTGGTCGTCGATGAAGGCCGCGTGGAGCAATACGCTGACGTCCCTTGTTCTCGGCGGCGATGATTTCGATCGATGCGTTGATAATCTTGTCGATACGGCGAAAACGTTTGGCAAGAATATCATGCCCGCCATCGAAAAAGCACTTGAAGGCGTCGGCGATTTAATCACGGAGCTTGCACCGATCATCGAAAAAGAGCTGCCCGGCTTGATTGATACGTTGCTTCCGCCGCTCATCAAGGCGGCGACGTCGCTTTTGAAGGGCGTTATCATTGCTCTTCCTGACATCATCAGCACAATCATCGATGAAATTCCCGATGTGCTCAGTCAGCTATGGGACGGCCTGAAGGAAGCCTTCGGCAATATGCCCGGCATGGGAAAAGCCGAGGAGATTTTCGGCAAGATCAAAACGTTCTTCGAAAAGAGCGGCGGCGCGCTGAAAAAGATCGTTCCCGCTGTGCTTGGCGTTGTGGCTGCGATCAAAATTTTTAATAAACTGAAGGGACTGTCCGGCCTATTCGGCGGTCTCGGCGGTGCTGGCGGTGGCGGCCTGTTTGGCATGTTTGGCAATCTGGCCAAACTCAAGCCTCAAACGGTGCTCAAGGGCATGCTGAACCTTGGCATTATTATCGGCGGCCTGAGCCTGCTGGCGGCAGCACTCATGGCGGCGGCTCCGCATATCGCAAAGCTGTCTGACATGAAATCTTTTGCGAAACTCATGGTGGCAATCAGCGTCGTTGGCCTAGTCGGCTCTGCCATGGCAAAGCTGGCGGGCTATGTGGGCAACATCCCTGTTGCAACGGTTGCAAAGGGGCTCGCGAATATCGCCATCGTGCTGGTTGGATTTGGCGCTCTGGCTGCGGTGCTTATGTGGCTGGCGCCTTACATCATGCAGCTTGGTGACCTTAAAACAACTATGAAGCTGCTGGTCGTAATCGGCGCGGTCGGCTTGATTGGATCGGCTCTGGCCGGTCTGGCTGGCCTTATCGGCATAATTCCCATCCCGGCAGTACTTGCAGGTCTGGCAAATATTGCGCTGGCGCTGGGCGGCTTTACGGCGATTGTGGAGGCTTTCGGACTGCTGACCACGATTCCAGGCTTCAATGAGTTCCTCACTAAGGGTGGAGAAGTGCTGACGGAAATCTGCGGCATCATCGGCGAAATGGCAGGCAGCATCATCGGCGGCATTGGTGAAGGCATCACAAACTCGCTGCCCGCAATCGGAGAGAACATCTCTGCGTTCGCAGAGTCAATCGCTCCGGCGATGGAGAAATTCTCGGGCATGAACTTCGACGGAATATCGAGCTTCGCTTCCGCGTTCGGCACGCTCGTTCTGGCGCTTACCGGCGAAAAGATCGCAAGCTGGTTTACCGGCGGCATTGACTATGCGAAGATCGGCACCGACCTGACAGCGCTCACGACCAACGGCGCGGGCTTCTTTGAAGCCGTGCAGAATATCCCAGAAGCGGCCTTTACTGCTGCGACCAATCTGTTCCAGTGCCTGAACGGCATCGGCCTGCTGCCAAATAGCGGCGGCGTGGTGCAATGGTTCACCGGCGAGGTGGATTACGCGGGCATCGCAGCCGGTCTGAACGCGCTGGCGGGCACCACAGGATTTTTCACGGCAGTACAGTCAATTCCCGAGGCGGCCTTCACGGCGGCGACAAACCTGTTCAACTGTCTGTCCGGCATTGGTTCCCTGCCGAACTCTGGCGGCGTGGTGCAGTGGTTCACCGGCGAAGTAAACTACCAGAGCATCGCGGACGGCATTGCGATCCTCGGCGGCGAGAGCATGATTGCGGCGCTTACGGCGATCACGGCCATTCCCGCGGAGGCATACAGCAGCCTGACAGCGCTGTTTGACGCGCTGGCAGGTGTCAAACAGATGCCCAGCGAGGGCGGCATTTTCGGATGGTTTACCGGCGACAAGTCAACTGGCCTGACGAACGTGGCAAGCCAGCTTCCCGGCGTCGCGGAAAACATCGCATCCTTCTTCACCAACTTGGGCGGAAGAACGGACTTTACGCCTATAAAAACGCTGTTTGACACGCTGAGCAGCGTAAAGATTGATTCTGACGCTGCTGACAAGGGATTCCTTGGCCTCGGCTCCAGTGAAATGGAAAAGATGGGTTCTGGCCTATCCTCTTTCGCGACCAATGCAAAGGGATTCTTCGACGCGATCAATGACTTTGACGTCGAGAAGATGAAGAGCTTTTTTGCTGAACTTGCGACTGTTGGATCGCTGCCGGATGCGCTGTCGTCGCTTGACACGACGATTGGCACGGAGCTGAGTAACATGGTCACGACGGTTGAGACAAAGATGGGCGAGATTAAAACGGCGGCTGAAACCGGCATGACCGACGCGATAGCCGTGCTTGATGACTCCGTTTCCAGCTTCGTCAGCTCCGGCGTCAATATGATGCGCGGCGTAAATGACGGCATGAACTCCATGCGCGGCACGTTGATTGCGACGGCGCGGTCTATGGCAAGCGCCATTCAAAAAGCATTTAACGTCAAACTGAAAATCAACTCTCCGTCACGCGAGGGATATAAATCCGGTGCTTTCTACGGCGAAGGTATTGATCTGGGTATGCAGAGCAAAATCCCGAACGTGAAGGCGACTTCCGCCGATCTCGGCATCGCGGCGATGCACTATGGCGGAAACTATACGCCGGAATCTACTGTCACGAACTACAACGGCGGCGACAGCGAATATACAAACGTTGCTCCCGTATTTAATCTGACCATCAGCGGCACGCAGGACGATCGTTCGCTGGCGCGCAAGGTCAAGCGGTATGTCTCCGAGGCAATCAACGATACGTTTGAAAGCCTCGAAAGAAAAAATCCTGTGCTGCGGGAGGCGTAATAAATGGCCATCATCAACGGATTGTATATACACGTTACCGATGAGTCGAAGGAGCGGGAGGTGCGGGGCACCTCCCATCCTGTCGAACAGGGCATCCCGAACACCGACACTGTGAACGCGAAGGCTCTGTCGATCTCCATAAGCGGAAAAATCGTCGATTATGGGACAACGAAGGCTTCGGAAGTGATTTCGAAGTTGGAAGCATGGCACAAAACGGGCGGAATCATCAAGTACCAGGGCCGGAATGTCGCGTCGTCCATGCAGATACGCTCTTTCCAAACGAGCTATGTCAATACCAACAGCGGCGGCGCAGACTTCTCGATGATTCTCGAAGAGGTGCGCATTGCAAAGAGTGCGTATGTCCCGAAGAAAGAAAGCACAACCGAAAAAGAGAACGCTGCGAAAAAGAATCCAGAGATCACGGTCGGCTCCATCGTCGTTTTCAAGGGCGGGCCTGTGTACGTTTCGAGCGATGCAAAAAAAGCAGCGGCCACTCGCAACCGAAGCACCTGCAAGGTCACGAAGATCAGCACGAAATCATGGTCTGTGCATCAATATCACCTGATTTCCACGGACGGCGGCAGGGTGTACGGCTGGGTTGATAAGGCGAACATTGAGGGTACCAAATCGACGGGCACCAACGGCAAGACCAACGCCGGAACCCAGCAGATCAAAAGCGGGAGCGGTTCGGCGGTCTATCACACTGTGAAGAAGGGTGACACGGTGTGGGCTCTTTGCAACAAAAAATATAAATATCTCGGCAAGTCTTGCAGTTGGGTTATCAGCAAGAATCCGAAGGCATTTTCCCGAAAGGGCGATGCAACGACGCTCCAGATCGGAAAAAAACTGCTCATGGGTTACAAATAAAGGAGGCGCATTGAGATGGCAATAACGCCTGACACACTGGAAATCAAAAAGGATTTGCTGCCGTATGAATGCACCATCCTGTTGGCCGGAGAACAATTTGGCCTTCAATTCAACTATAATGCGACGGCTGACCTGTTCACGGTTGACCTGTACAAGGACGGCGAGCTGATCTGTGCGGGCGAGCCGATCGTGTACGGCATACCACTCTGGCATGACGTGCGGAATGCCGAGACTTTCCCTGCGGTTGATATTATCCCCATCGATCGAAGCGGCGCGTCCGATGCCGTCACATTCGATAATCTATGTGATACGGTGCTCCTGATCGTTGACAACGGCGGAGAGGATGATTCCGATGAGTGACGCATCTAAGGCCGTCATGCAAAGCCGCACCGAACGCGTGCGGTCATCGCTTGTCAAAGCCTTTGAGAAGTGGGCCGAGCCGTATGACATCCGGCCTGATGGCGTATTCGGGAGCGTCGCAACCATCCGCAGCGGCGACGTGACCATATCGTCCGAAACGCTCGATGTGGAGTTTACCGTGCCGTTTGACGACGACCTCGAACCGAACGAAGCTGAAATCATCGTATACAACCTGTCTGACAATACGATAAAGCAGCTCAAGCGCGGCGCAAAGATCACCATTGAAGCGGGCTATAAGGGCGATACGGGCATACTGTTTTCCGGATTTATCAGCAAGGTCAAGACCGTCTATGAGGAAGCCGACAAAGTGACGACAATCAATGCGATGGATGATATAAAAGATCACACCATCGAAAGCATGTCGTTCGCAGCCGGAACCAAGGCGAGCTATATCCTAAAGGCGCTGATTGACAAAACAGGGATTCCCGTCGCAGTATTCAGCCCGCGACGCGACCACACCTATGAGGATGCACAGACGGTTGACGGCGATCTGATGGAAAACATCAGTCAATATGCCGAGGTGTGCGGCATATCCGTGTATGTGAGCAAGGGGAAAATCTATGCGCGATATATCAAAGTCGGCGATAACCTGAATTTCAACGTATCTGTTGAAACAGGCATGATCGGTTCCCCATCGCCTTACAGTGAGGAAATCACAGCCGAGGATTACAAGGACACCATCGACGGATACAAGGTCGAAATGCTGCTTCAGCACCGCCTTTGCGCCGGAGCGCTCGTCAATCTGACGAGCAGGAACGCGAAAGGGACGTACCGCGTGTGCAGCGGCAAGCATCGCTTTTCGCCCGACGAAGCCGTCACGGAAGCAAAAATGTATTAAGGAGGTGCGCGTATGGGGAGCCTGGCATTTGTTGACGCGGCCATCGAAAAGAAGCTGCGCGATCTGCATTGCGGCTATATAGGCCGCGTCATATCCACAGATGGCAACACAGCCACTGTGCAGCCCCTTGGACTGATCAAGGAATACGGCGGTTCTGCGAAGGCGCAAGCCGTCGTTTCCAACGTCCCTGTCGCGTGCAAGTATAAACTTTCAACGAAAACGATCACAGACGGAAGCGGGAACAAAGTGACCGTCGCCGTTCCGATTGGCATTGCCAAGGGCGATCTCGTGGCCTGCCTTTGCGCGGATCGCGACATCACCGACGCCCGCAGGGGCCGCAACGAGCTGCCTCCTGCTGGCAGGCACAGCATATCCGACAGCATCATCGTCGGCATCCTTTAAGGGGGGAGCAGTTTATGAAGGGCTTTGCAATGGACGAAAACGGCGACCTGCTGATTGAAAACAACGAAATCAGCATCGTTACCGGCGACAGCCTTTTGCAGCAGAAGGTCATGAATGTGCTGCAAACAAACCTGAAAGAATGGTTTTTTGACTGGGATCAGGGCATCGATTTCAGCAACCTGCTCGGCAAGGGCGTCGGCGAAGAGCTTGCCCGCTATGAGATTGCGCGCGGGCTTGAGCAGGTTGACAGCACATTTACAATAACCGACTTTTCGTATCATGCGGAGGCGCGCAAGGCCACCATCGCATTTAAGGCGGAGACGGAAAGCGGAAAAGAAGTCGGAGGTGAAGTCACTTGGGGCTGACAGATAAAGGGTATGTGAGAAGCACATACGACGAAATCCTTGCTGGCAAAATCCGGCGAGCAAAAGAGCTGTTCGGCGATGACATCGATACGGGCGATCAATCGCTGCTCGGCAAATATCTCCGCATTAACGCCTATGACCAGGCACTCACGGAGGAAGAAATAGAGGCCGTCTATTATGCGCGCTTCCCGAACAGCGCCAGCGGCACGAGCCTTGACCGGCTGCTTGCGTTCGGTGGAATATCCAGAAACCCGGCGGAGCAGGCCCGCTATTCGGTCAAGTTTACCGGCACGGCTGGGTATGTCATTCCCGTTGGTTTACTCGTCGGAACAGACACGGAGCTGACATACTACACCACCGAGGACAACACGATCGGCGATGACGGCACCCGCACGGCGGTCGTATGCTGCACGGAATCGGGCACCATCGGCAACGTCAACGCAAGCGCGATCAACAAGATCACGAATCCGGATGCCAGTATTACGGCAGTCGTTGGCACTGAGTGCCTGTCTCCCGGCAAGGACGAGGAGAATGACGCAGACTTGCGCGTGCGGTTGCAGGCAGCGATTACGGGCGCCGGAAGCTGCAACGAGGACGCGTTGCGCGCCGCTATACTGCGCGTGCCCACTGTGCAGTATGTCGCGGTTGTGTCAAACGACACGAACGAGACGGACAGCGAAGGACGACCGGCCCACAGCTTCCAGTGCTATGTCAAGGGCGGCGACAATTATGCGCAGGAGATTGCGGAGGCGATTTTTGCGAAGCGGCCTATCGGCATACAATCCGTCGGTGATAAATCGGTCACGATAACGGACGCGAGCGGAAACAGCAAGGTCGTGAAATACTCTGAGACTCAGACCGTTTCCATCACCATTCTTGCGAAAATCAAAACCAGCACGGCCTTTCCCGCCGATGGCGTCGCTCAAATTCAGGCAAATGTGGCGGCCTATATCAACGGGCTCGGCGTCGGCGGCTCACTCGTGCTTTCCACATTGTATGGGTATATTTACAATGTCATGGGCGTCACGGAGGTAACGGAACTCAAGGCGTCGATTAATGGCGGGAGTACATACAGCACATCGGGCGTTACTGTCCCCAGATACGGCGTGGCCGTATGCAGCCAGGTCAACGTTGAGGTGGTGACGTAAATGATCGTGCGATTCAACCGTGATTCTCCCGTCCAGAATCTTCCGGACGCTTACGCGAAGGCAGGCTCCAACAACGAAAAGATACTGGAAATCGAGAAGGATGCTATGACGCGGCTGCGTGATAACATCGCGGCCATCAACAACATCCTCGACATCGAAAACGCCTATGGTCAAACGCTCGATCTGTACGGTGAAATGCTCGGACAGGCCAGAGGCGCGGCGACAGATGAACAGTATCGTGTTATGCTGCGGGCGAAGATCATCCGCAACTATTCCAATGCGGATCATGACAGTGTGGTCTACGCGATCTGCGCCGCCTTCGGCTGCGATCCGAAGGAAATCCTGCTCACGGAATCGGCGAATGATCCGTGTGTGGTCAACCTTGAGAATCTACCGTTTACAAAGCTGAACAGCAGCAACATCGATGTCGGGACGGCCATACAGATCATAAAGCGCCTTATGCCCGCAGGCGTAAATCTCGAAAGCATGAACTTCTCCGGCACATTCGAATTTTCGGGAGAGACTTTGACGTATGACGCAGAAAAGGGATTCGGCGACGTGGAGCAGACCATCGGCGGGTATCTTGGCCTTGCGTCTGACGGCAAGGACTGCACGCTGCCCGTATAAAACAGCGAGGAGGAAAGCATATGAATTTTGGGAAAAACGTACCTGAATGGCATGCGGAGGGCACGGAGCCGCCTGCTTCGCTTAAACAGTCCGGTTTCGAGGCCGGGTACAAGCCGCCTGCTGCCTATTTCAACTGGTTCTGGAATCGTGTTTCCACCTGCCTTACTGAAATCAGAAACAAACTGAAAGGCCATGTGGAAAGCACCAGCAATCCACACGGCGTCACGGCCAGCCAGATCGGCCTTGACAAAGTCGACAACACATCGGACGCCGAAAAGAGCGTGAAGCACGCGAGCACTTCCGGCACGGCAGACAAAACCAAGTCATCAATGACAGTACGCTTTAACGGCGGAAATACCGAAGGCGCAGACAAGTGGACTTTTGACGGATCGACTGCCCGCTCAGTCAATATCACGCCGTCTGGAATAGGCGCGTCGAAAAGCGACCTGAGCAACGTGGACAATGCCGTGTTCCGCAGCAAGGCAAGCAGTGCAGGCGCCACCGGGCTGCCGGTTGTCGCCGCTGAGTCTACCGATGGTGTGGCTTACACCGCCACCGTTCCGAGCGTAACGGAGCTTTCGAACGGCCTGACGATTGTCATTGTGCCAAACAAAACCAGCACGGCCACACAAGCCACACTAAACGTCAACAGCCTCGGCGCAAAGGAAATCCGAATCCCGCTGAGCTTCAACACGGCAGCAATGTCCACGCCTAAACTGAGTACGTTCTTTACGGAGGGACGGCCCATAACAGTACAGTTCGACGCGGGCTATGTCAGCGGCGGCACCTGGAAAACGATCGACAAGCAAAAAACATCCGCGCAGGACTTATACGGGACAGTTCCCGTTGAAAGCGGCGGCACGGGGGCAACCAATGCGGCGGGCGCCAGAACTAATCTCGGCGCAGTAAATAAGGCTGGAGACACCATGACGGGACAACTCAATGTACCTCGAATTCGCGTGGCGGGAACAAATGATTATCCTACATATGAGTTTAAGGCCAAAAGTCAGACAGACATTGCCGCAATGATGCAAACGGGCAGCACTAATATGTTCGGCATTTACGAGTATCCGAAAGAGTTTGACGGACAATCGACGCGCTACTATGAGGGATATTTGCTTCCTGAACCTTCTAAGGGGCTTACGGCGAATAAAAACTATAAAATCCTCACTGAAAAAGTGCCCGTGTCGGTCGCACAGGGCGGCACGGGGGCAACAACTAAGAGCGCAGCCAGAAAAAATCTTGGCATTGAAATTCAGGTTGGTGTTGCTACTAACGTTGGAACAACAGAGAAAAAAATCACGTTTCCAGAATCTTTTTCTGGCGTTCCCGTTGTCACGGCTAACGGCAAAGCTCAAACGTCAATCAGGGTTTATGATATTACTGCGACGGGATGCACGCTTGTTTCCGGCGAAAGTGGCAATACGGTTCAGTGGCAGGCCATTTACATGAGATAAAAGGAGGACTGATTCCAATGGATAGCATCACACTCGGGCAGGCGGTTGGATGGCTGCTTGCCGCAGCGACGGCATTTGTCACGCTGTACAAAGTCATTGACATCATCGCCACACGCCTCAAGCCGCAGAAAGATTTGCGCGAGCACATGGCGGAGATTGACCGCAAGCTGCTCAGAGACAAGGACAGGCTTGACGAGCAGGACAAGGCCAATGCAGTGATATTCCGCGCCCTGTATGCGCAGATCAACCATGAGCTAAGCGGAAATGGGAACGACATCCTCCGAAAAAGCCGCGACGAAATACAAGAATATCTGACCAACCGATGAAGGGGAAACAAAGATGGAAAAAATGAAGGCAATGCTGTCCCAGCCCACTTACGGGCTTGAGATCATCTACGAATAAGAAAGGAGAATGAATATGAATATCGAATTTCTGACGGAGTACATGGCTCCCGTTATCATGGGCATCTGCCTGTGCATTGGCTTTATCGTCAAGCACTGGATCAAGGACGTCGATAACAAGTTCATTCCGACGCTGTGCGCCGTTCTTGGCGCTGCGATCGCCGTCTGGATGAACTGGCCCGCCGTCACGCCTGAAGTGATCCTGAAGGGCCTCGCCAGCGGTCTGGCGTCGACCGGCCTGCATCAGCTTTTCAAACAGTACCTCGGCGGCGATGAAGGGAGCGATGCGTAATGTTTACCGCTGCGCAGCTCGTGGCATTTGTCATCTCGATGATCGGCATGCCGTACTGGTACGGCTGCTGCGTCTATCAGTGCACGCAGTCCCGCCTTGAAAGCAAGGCCCGGCAGTATCCGGAGCACTATAAATCCGGCAGAATGCCGAAATACATGCAGGCCATAGCGAAACGCCAGGTCTGCATGGATTGCATCGGCATGATTAAGGGCTTCTTCTGGACGAACGGCGGCAAAGGCGTTGTGGCATACATCAACGGCGGCACCGATTTTCGTAATAGCTACGGCTCCAACGGCTGCCCTGACAGGTCTGCCAACGGCATGCTGTCCTGGATCAAATCTCAGGGCTGCAAGTGGGGCGGCATCTCTACGCTGCCCGAGACGCCCGGTGCGCTGCTGTTTATGGACGGTCATGTAGGCGTATACATCGGCGGCGGCTATGCCGTTGAGGCCCGCGGCTTCAATTATGGCGTGGTCAAAACCAAAGTTTCCGAGCGTCCGTGGAAGCACTGGGGCCTGCTGCCCGAATCGCTGCTCCGATATGACGGTCAGGCCGTCGAGCAGCCCGAAAGCAAGGAGTACAAGCTCGGCGATCGTCTGCTGAAGCGCACGTCTCCGCTGATGGAAGGCGCGGACGTGAAAGAGCTGCAAACGCGCCTGAACGCGCTGGGCTATGCCTGCGGCACGGCTGACGGAGAGTTCGGCAAGAACACCGAGAACGGCGTCAGAGCCTTCCAGAAGGCCGCTGGTATCGAGGTGGACGGGAAGTTCGGCGGCGAGTCTTTCGCCGCCCTGAAGGCCGCTGAGGAGGAGAAAACCGCGTCCTACACCGAGTACACCGTGAAGAGCGGCGATTGCCTGTGGAAGATCGCGAAGGATCATCTCGGCAGCGGAAGCCGCTATCCTGAGATCGTGGAGCTGAACGGCCTGAAAAACGCAGTTCTGAAGGTCGGGCAGAAACTGAAGATTCCGAAGAAATAAGAAATGGGAGGGGCGCTTGCCTCTCCCTCTTTTTTTGTCCATTTAATACAGGCGCTCTTCGCGAATCCAATCACCGTGTACATCCCCATTAACCACCCACACGGGCATTTCAGGATGTTTTGCGTGAAACTGTTCCGCGCCTTCTGCCGCTTCCTCCCTCGTGTCGAATGTTGACTTGCCAGCGTACCTATCGGTTCCGATCGTTGTTGCATAAAACCACTTCATTGTTTTTACCTTTCTACCCTCGTTACCTCCGGGGCGGGTGTCGGTTATTTGACGCGCTCAACCTTTACGATCTTGTAGCCTTTTTCGTGGGCGATGCTCACTGCACGCTCCCAAGCCTTTCCATCCCTGGTTTCAAACATCTGCGGTTCGCTGAATATTTCGGACTGTCCGGGGAGGTAGTACCACATTCTGAGAATATTCCTCATTGCCTTATCCTTTCTGCCCGGATTGACGGCTCCGGGCGGGCCGTGGTCGATTAATTGAAGAGGTTCTTCGCCTTCAGCATGTCGGCGATGACGTCGTGGTAACTTCTGGCGTGGTTTAGGCAACTGTCCTCAAAAGTGTTATCGGATAAGTTCATGCCGTGCAGGATGATGTTTCGCGCGTCCATCGCTGCTTGCTTCTTGTACTTATTCATTCGGCTGTTGTACTCAAGCAGGAGCGTGCGGAGCATGTCGTCGTCTGCGATCTCGCTGGCGTGCGAGAAGATGGAGACCTTGATGCGGGATATGTAACCGTCAGCGAAGTTTGTGATGGCCTCGATAAATTCATCGGTTATGTTCTTGCTGATGTATTCATTCATTTTCGTTTCCTCCTTGATGTCGTTCGTTCCTTGGCTGTGACTATAGTATACTACTATGTGCCCATAGTTTCAAGATGGAATTGTACCCATAGATTCCCGGAAATCTTTGTACAGTATTACTATGTTCCCATAGCTGCGAAACCATGCTATAATACCTGCGAGGAGGGGTGCACAAATGCCATCATACGAGTACAACAAAGAGTATGCCAAGAAGTATCTCGGGAAATTGGACGAAATCAAGGTACGCATACCGAAGGGCCGCAAGGCAACCGTGGAGGCGCTTGCTGCTGAGCGCGGGCAATCTGTCAACGGCCTGATAAACGAGCTTCTGCGGGTCGCTGCGGGGCTGACAGAGGATGAATGGAAAGCATCAAGGAACGAGGAGTGATGACGGTGCATCGATACGCGGAAAGTGAGCTTATACTTCTGAAGTACATTGATGGATATAAGACCACTGATAGAATACCGAACTATTTCTCTACTCTCCATAAGATTGACGTTGATAGGACGTTGCGGAAATTTGCATCTGACAAGTTGCTTGTTATCGCGCCGATAGAATACACCCTGCGCAGGGCTACCGTCTCAAGCATGAAGCAGTATTTGAAAGATAGTGGCCTAAAGCCTGTCGGGAAAAAAGATGATCTGATTCGACGGGTTCTATCTACCGACCTTGAAGCAATAGAGAAGTACTTTCCCGATAGGTACTATACGCTTACTGAACTTGGAATGTCGTTGCTTTCCGAAAAGCTACCACCGAACGCATATGGCGACCGATTTGATCCGATCCTTAATGGATTCGATGAGGCACTCGCGCACATTTGCAGCGGAGAATATCGCAAAGCCGAAGATGTGCTGATCAAAGCCGGACATGAGATCAATCGTATCGACGCCGCTTCGTGCGATATGTTTTTCGCGCACAATATTCGAATACCGGGGACTATTGATGAATGCATCTTCAAAGCGCATATTATCCTCTATCACATGTATGGTGTGAGGACGATGAATGCTCAAAAGGACTTCGAGAAGCGCACCGGAGTATCAATCACGTTTGAGGCGATGCACAAAACCATCAGAGTGTTCAGTGCGATATGCGAATTGAACTCCGCGAAATCTGTATCGGCAGTAAAATACACGATACGAACGATGAACGATGAACGTGTATGCGACCATTGCAGAAACATCGAAGGAATTGAGTTTGATGTAGACGACGCAATAATCGGAGTGAATTATCCGCCCTTCGACGGCTGCACATGTGGTTATTGCCGTTGCTACGCGTCAATAGAATTGAAATAACCATAAAACAGGCCGGGGAGTGATTCCCCGGCCTACCAGTTACTCGTCAATCCGTTTGAACAGTTCTTCCTTCGTGATCTCGCCTTCCAGATACATATCGAGGAGCCGTTCTTCGCGTTCCTTCTTCGCCGCATATTCCTTCCGGCGCTGCTCGTTGCGCTCCTCGATCTGCTTCATCAATTCGAGCTTTTCCCTTGTGGTCATGTGCTTCTTATCCATGTTGTACACCTCCTTTCGGTGTGTACAACATTGGGAAGTGGACGAACCTACATCCCCATGTTGTACATATCATGTTTACTTTAGAGTAGCCGATGTCTACTTTAGAGTAGCAGGTAAATGTGCAGCCTGAAGTACGTTTTCCGGCGCTTCCGCTCGATGAACTCATAGTCGATCCGGCTGACAATCGCCTTGAGCAGGCGGTTTTTTTCTTCTATCGAAACCGCATCATCACGCAGGCCGTCAATGGCGTCGTGGAGCTTTACAATCTTATCCTTGTAATCTATCTCCTTTGGCATGTTCTGCTTCGCCTCATAGATTTTCGATCTCAGTTCCTCCATCTGGGCGTGTAGCGCCTTGTTCCGCTTCAAAAACACTTCTTCCGAATAGGTGCCGCTTTCCAGAAGATCGTGCTGCCGTTCTTCCCTGGCAATCATCTCGTCCATTTCACGGTTCATCTTTTCAAGCTGCTTTTTCTGGATGGTGGCCGACTTGCCTTCATCGTTGTGCAGCTTGGTTTCCAGTTCCGGCAGTTGCTCAGTCTCCAGCGCGAAGGCCACGGCCTCGACGACCTCATGCAGCTTCGCGGAGTTCGCGTTGCATCCGCTGCGGTTCCGACATTCGATGCGCGTGTCCGCGTGCGGATAGGGGTGCTGCGCCATTGCCCTTCCACATTTGCTGCACCAGATCAACCCGGCAAGCGGGTTTTTCAGCGGATAGTCCAGCTTGCGGCGCGGGTTGTTGTCCATCTTCTCTTGCGCGGCCTCGAACATCTCCAGCGGCACGATGCCCTTGTGCTTGCCTTTTGCAACGATCATCTCACCTTCGGCCTGACGCACAGATCGTTCGACGATCTCGCCGTTCTCCACTGACTTTTCGGTGCGGTACCTGCCAAAGTACACCAGACCGATGTAGTGCCTATTCTTCAGCATGGCCCGGATGGACGATTTTTCCCACACCTCGCTGCGACATGGCTTTATGCCCAGGCTGTCGAAGTGGCGTGCAATCTCCAGATACGATGTGCCGCCCAGGTACATCTCGAAGGCCATCAGCACGGCAGGCGCAAACTCGTTTGCCTCCAGCGTGCTGTCGCCGTCGGCGTCAACGATCTTGTTGAAGCCGAACGGCGGTATGTTTCCGATGTAGCAGCCGCGCTTCACGGCGGCAATTCGGCCCCTCAGTAAGATTTCCTTCGTGTACTCCAAAAAATCGTTACCGCGCATCAATTCTTGCTCAAAGAACTTCCGATCCATCTTTTTTGTGAGATCATACACCATGTTCGGCGTGACGACCTCCGTGCGCGAGTACCTGAAGGCGTTCACTGTGCGTCCGCAATCCTCCAGATCGCCGCGTGATAGCCGTTGAGGCTCGACCACGAGCACGGCTTTCAGCTTCGGGTTTTCGATCTGCGCGAGCACGTTCAGCATTTCAGGCCTTTCCGAGATGGTTTCGCCGGACACGACCTCCCTGTATATGCAGTGCTCTGGGATGCGCCCGCCGAGATCGCGCACAGCCAGCTCCTGCAATATCGTTTCGTGTTTTTCCAGCACCTCTTCCACTGATTCATGCGGGTTGTCCGCGCGGGATTTACGAAGATACATAATGTATTCGTCGCCCGTTAAATAAGGTTCTTCCATAGGTTCCACTCCTCCGATGTTTGTGCACGATGTGCCTTAGCTTTTTTGAATCACCTCCTTCAATTGCGCCAGAAAAATCCCATGTTCATGTTGCTCGCATCGACGTACAGCGCAAGGATGATGATCGAGAACGTGATCAGCAGGCAGACGCCGATGACGTACACCAGCTTCTTGCGCCCGTTTGACGTCGCGCGCACCTTTGCAATCTCCGACTTCATGAACTCTATGCTCTGCTGATGCTCTTCCTGTTCGCGCCGCATGGCAGCTTCAAGTCGTGCGTTTTCCATGTGCACATGCTCAACTTCTGCCTCTATGCGCGCCCGCTCGGATTCGCCGAGGGCCTGACACGGCTCCGATTCGCACATCTCGCCGATCAGCGCCTTGAGGATCGGGCGGATAGTCTCATATCGGAAGTCGGCATGCGTGCTGGCGAAGAAGCTGTCCACCGTGCCGCGCGCCATATTAGCCGCTTCCGCGATCTTTGCATTCGACAGGTGGAGATATTCCTTGCGATGTCTGCACCACGCAGTCAGCTCCTCGGCTGAAAGCAGATAGAAGTCAGGCCCGCCGCAGGTTTCGCCGAGCCATTTGCAGGAAACGCACTTACTGAACATTTTTTCCTCCTCACTTGCCATTGCAAGCATAAAACTACGCCATTTCAAGCAGATTTTGACCGTTTGCGTGTGGACGCCGGAGTGCGCTGGTGATACCATAATGGCACGGGTTTACACTGATGTTATTGCCGAAGCGCCCTGCGATGCACGAGGTACTTCGCAAACTCGATAATTTCTTGATTTTCGGCATCCGTAAATTCGATATGGCCGAGTTCATTGCGCCACTCCACGGCGTGACGCATCTGCATACCTTTTGCAGATATGAATGAGGCGATTGTTTCCTCATCCTGCGTGTTAAGCCCCATCAGATACGACGGCGTTGTGTCCAATGCCTTTGCCAGCAGGACAATGATCTCCGAGTTCACTTTGTCAATCGCGCCGCTTTCATACCGGTAGACAGTCGAGCGATCCCTTCCGATCACCTTCGCCAGATGATCCGCCGACATTCTCAACTCGACTCGTCGCTGCTTGATTCGGCTCCCTATGTCCATTGTGTTCACTCCCCTCTTTTGCAATATAAGTCGCATAATTGCAACGGATTTGCATATTGTAATAATATACCAGTTGTCGGATTATTTCGGCTGGTGCTACTATTTCAACATCGCATCGAAAGGAGTAACAACAATGACCAAGGAACAATACATAGAAGCGATCATTCTTCTGCTCCAGAAAACCAACGATGAAGTGTTACTCGATTTTATCCTGAAGCTACTTGAGAAAGCTGCGTAGCATCTGCTCCACGCTGGATAGCCGGGCCGCGTCCAGCGTGTTCAACAACTTTACTACTTCATAGAACTCCTCGTCTGCCCTCATCCGCATCACTATGTCCACCGCAACGTCATTCTTTGCCTTCTTATCCTCTTTGTCCTCGATCAGGTCGGATTTCTTGATGCCGAAGTACCTGGCCAGCATCTCAACCTTATCCATCCTGGGGTACTTTTTGCCATTCACCCAGTCCGAGAACGTGTAGTAACTGAATCCCAAATCTTCGCATACGTCTCTCCGGCTCTTTCCACGTGAGTCCATATAATACTGAAGATTCCTAGCGAAGACATCTTTGTTGTTCAATGGAATCACCTCCTTCGAATTCTATTATACGCCAAAAGCACAAATAATCAAGTTAAAAGGCAAAAAAGTTGTGCTTTAGGTATTGACATCTATGTTTTCTGGTGCTAATATATCAGTGTGCTTAAAGCACAACATAACAGCGAGGTGATTTGATGACAATTACTTTGAAAGCGGCCCGAGTGAATGCCGGGCTTACACAGAAGGAAGCTGCTGGTGCCCTTGGAATCAGTAAAGGTACCCTTGCAAGCTATGAGATGTACAAGACGAAGCCCGACATTGAGAAGTCCAAGCAGATTGCAGCCTTGTACAACCTCACCGTGGACGACATTATTTTTTTTAACAGTGATTGTGCTTAAAGCAAAATCCAAGGAGGAATCACATGACTATTCGTGAGAAGCTGGCGCTTCACGACGAGGCGGAGAAGCGCAACAGGGAGCGCGTGGATGCCTACCTGAAGACCATCGGAGCGCACGGCGCGATCGAAATCCATGCGCGGGCGATCCTCGGGAGCCTGGACATTCTGGCGCAGCACTACCATGTGGATCGCGAGGAGCTGCTCGATCTGCTGGTTGATACGCTGTGGGCGATGAACCTGAGCGACAAGCAGGAGGGATAAGCGTGGCAAGAGAGTTTCTGACCGATGAACAGGTCATCAAAGAAATCGAGCGGCTGAAGGGTTCTGATTACGTCCGCCTGGCTGAGAAGGAATCACGGCTCAAAACGGAGCGCCTGCGCAAGCGTATGTATCAGCTCAGGTGGCTTGAGAATCGTGGTAAAAAGCTTTCCGAGGCCGGTGTGACGCTGGACAACATGGAGGCATGGATGCAGGCCATGGATGCCGAAACGGGCGCGCCTCAGGAGGCCGAAGAGTAAGGAGGGAGGCCGATGGAGCAGAGCAAGACCACTACATACAAGTACGGTTGCGCCGAAATCGTCGTACACAGACCGATTCTCGACGACCAGGAGCGCCAGAAGCGCGAAGCCGCAGTGAAACGGGCGCTTGCCTGCTTCGGGAAGGCGCAGATCGAAAACAAGAGGAAGGGGTGAACGTGATGTTCATGAAGACGGACGACCCGATCGCCGATTATGACCGCTATTGCGCGGAGGAGGAAAGGAAGCTGGAAAGGCTGCCGGTCTGCTGCGACTGCGGCGAGCGTGTGACGGCGGATCACTACTACCTCATCAACGACGAGGTGATCTGCCCTGAGTGCCTTGAGGCTGGATACCGCAAGGACATTGATGACTACATAGAGTAAAGAAGCGTGATTCGATGGAAAACAGAACCGGACGAGAGGCGTGCAAAAAGGAGTTCGTGAAGCTCTTTGACACGCTCACGGGAGCGCAGAATCGGTGGCAGGCATGGAATGATATGGTTTGGCTTTTCGCCACGTCCATTGCCAACAGCGTCAAAACGCCTTACTGGAATAAACGCGAGCAGCGTTATTTGGAAATCATTCGGAAGTACGACGCAAAACGGCAGCAGGTTTTCCCGGAGCTGTTCGCAATGCTGGTAAACATCATGGATGATTCGGTGAATTTCGGTTACTATGGCGATTTCCTGGGCGAGCTGTTTATGAAGCTGGAACTCGGAAACGATGCCGGTGGACAGTTCTTTACGCCCTACGACATGTGCCTGGTGATGTCTGAGATCACATACGACGACGGCCTGCAGAACGAAATCGCGCGCAAGGGCTGGTTTTCCTGCAATGACTGCGCGTGCGGCGCAGGAGCGACGTTGATTGCGTTTGCCGATGTGCTGCAAAAACATGACGTGAACTACCAGCAGCGCTGCATCTTCGTCGGGCAGGACATCGACTACACGACCGCTCTGATGTGCTATGTCCAGCTTTCATTGCTCGGCTGTGCCGGTTATGTCCGAGTAGGAGACACGCTGACAGACCCAGGAACCGGCGACGTATTGTTCGGGGACGGCGGCGAGAACACATGGTACACGCCGATGTTCTTCGCACCGGCATGGGAGATGCGCAGGACAACAACGGTTATACAGCGGATGTCATGTGGCAATGAGGAGCCAACACAAGCACCGCAGAAACCGGAAGAACCAGAGCCGATGATCATTGAGGTCAGCGGGAAAAAGGGCCGAAGGAATCCGGAAGGCCAACTGATGTTTGTATTCTAAATGGGATGGTGAACCAAATGCAGAGATTCGACGTAAGGGCTGCGATGAACCTGAAGGCCTGCAAAGACAGGCTGACCAGGCAGCAGTACAAGACCCTCAAGGGCCAGATTCTCGCCGGTGACGCAGACGGCGCGATGAAGGGCCTGCGGAGGCTGCTCAAGGAGGCGAATGCACGATGACGAGCAGATTCCAGGCAACGCGGCTTCAGCAGGCGGTCAGCCTCGTGCGATTCGCGCTGCCGGACGCGCTGGCGGCGGTGCTATGCATGGCGGGCGTTGCCCTGGCTGTGATCGCGGCGGCCATGCTGGCGTAGGGAGGCGATCTCATGGCGATTGAGATGGTGCGATTCAAAACGCGCGACGAATGGCTGAAGCACCGAAAACGCGGCCTGGGCGGGAGCGAGATTTCCGCCGTGATCGGCTGCAACCCCTACATGGACAACGTGGCGCTGTGGGAGCTGAAAACCGGGCGTAAGGAAGCCGAGGACATCTCGGACAAGCCCTACGTCAAGTACGGCACCCAGGCCGAGCGCCACCTTCGCGGGCTGTTCCGGCTGGACTTTCCACAGTACAAGGTCGGCTATGTGGAAAACAATTCCTTCCGCAACGACAAGTATACATGGGCGGCGGCGAGCCTGGACGGCTGGCTGACCGACCCGGATGGGCGGCGCGGCGTGCTGGAGATCAAGACCAGCGACGTGCTTTCCTCGATGCACAAGGAACGCTGGCGCGAGCAGATTCCGCAGAACTACTACTGCCAGGTGCTTTTCTACATGGCGGTGATCGAGGCGGACTTCGCCGTGCTCAAGGCGCAGCTTCGCACGGAGTTCGACGGCCTGCCCTATTTTCAGACGCGCCATTACCAGTTCGAGCGCGCCGACGTGCAGGACGACATCGATTATCTGATGGCGGAGGGCGAGACGTTCTGGAACGATTACGTCAAGAGGGATCAAAGGCCGCCGCTGAGGCTGCCTGAAATATAGAAGGAGGGTAAACCATGGAACTGAAAATGAACCCTGTAACCCTTCCCCAGCCGTTGACTTTCAACTATTTGGAGTTGAAGTCAGCGCTTGAGGAAAAGGTTGCAATGTACGAAAAGGCGATTTACGCGCCGGAGCAGATGGCCTCTGCTAAGGCCGACCGCGCGGCGCTCAACCGCCTGAAGAAGGCGCTGAACGACGAGCGGCTGAGCCAGGAGCGGGCCTATATGGCGCCGTTTAACCAGTTCAAGGCGCAGGTGGGTGAGCTGATCCGGATTATCGACGCGCCGGTGGCGGCGATTGACAAACAGGTCAAGGCGTTCGAGGAACGCAAACGCGAGGAAAAGCGAGCGCAGATCGAGGCGTACTTCACTGAAAGCGCGTTCCCTGAGGGCGTAACGCTCGACAGGATTCTCGATGCGAGGTGGCTCAACGCCTCGGTGACGATGAAGACCATTCAGGACGAGATCGACGCGCGGCGCAGGCAGATCGACACCGACATGGCCGTGATCCGCGCGCTGCCCGAATACGCCTTCGAGGCGGAGGAGACGTATCTTTCCTCCCTCGACCTGGCGAAGGCCGTCAGCGAGGCGCACAGGCGCTCAGACGAGGCAAAGAAGAAAGCCGAATGGGAAGCTAAGGTGCAGCAGTTCAAGGCAGAGCGCGATGCCATGCTTCAGCCGACCGGCAAGGCCAAGGAGACCGAGGCCCCTGAGCTGCCCGCGCAGCAGGTAAAGACCGAAGCGGCGATGCGTGAATGGGTATCGTTCCGAGTGCTTATCACTTTGGATGATGCTAAGGCTCTGCGCGAGTTCTGCCAGCAGCGCGGCATCACCATCGAGGCGCTGCGATGATAGGCACGATCATACAGGCATACATGCAATGGCGGCAGATCATGGCAGATTCGGAATTTGACAAGTGAGGAGGGATGTATATGGCACCTGCTGTGCAGATCACGGCGATCATCTGCGGCACGGTCATCGCGCTCGCGTTCGCGCTGGTGTTGATGGCATACATCGGAAACAAAATCAAGAAGTGACGGAAGGAGAAAAATCATGATTAAGTGCAATGAATGCAATGTTGAAATTCGCGGAGCGAAGTACATGATAATGGCGGAGCTTTCCACGTTGGTGCACGCTCTGTACTCTGACGTGTTCATCAAGGATGAAGGCATGGAGCCCGAAGCGGCCCGCAAGGAAATTCTGTCTGTCGTTGAAATCGGCTTTAAGGCGGACGAAGATGTGCGCGATGAGGTTCATGATCTGCGCAGCGCTCTTGAAGGCCTGCGCGATGCGCTGAAAAAGTGCTTGGAAAGGAATGGTGATTGCTGATGGCAGTGCAGAATCGTTTGGCAAAGGCCCCCGAGCAGGATAAGGAAAAGGGTACGGCTGAGTATGAATGCGGCGGCCAGATGGTGAAGATCAGCCCCTCGCTGGTCAAGAAGTATCTCGTCAATGGCAATGGGCAGGTCACGGATCAGGAAGTGATGATGTTCCTGAGCCTATGCAAGTTCCAGAAGCTCAATCCCTTTTTGAAGGAAGCGTACTTGATTAAGTACGGTAATCAGCCCGCGACCATCGTAACCGGCAAGGAAGCCTTTATGAAGCGCGCCATGCGCAATCCGAACTATGCCGGGCAGGAAGCCGGTGTGGTCATTGTGACCGATGAGACCGGCATGATGGAAAACCGTGTCGGCACGATCGTGCTGGAAGGCGAAACGCTGGTCGGCGGCTGGGCGAAGGTGTACGTCAAGGGCTGGACGCAGCCGCTCATGGTGACGGTATCCTTTGAGGAATACTGCCTTAAAAAGGACGGCAAGCCCGCGTCCAACTGGGCTGTCAAGCCCGCGACGATGATCCGCAAGGTGGCGCTGGTGCAGGCGCTGCGCGAGGCCTTCCCCGAAGACCTTGGCGGCATGTACACGGCGGAGGAATCCGGCGAGGCTGAGATGCCTCTCGACATTACGCCGACCGAGGAAGCCGCCGAACCTGCCGAAGCTCATGTGGAACCGCAGCAGACGGAGCAGGCCGAAGGCAGCGCGGCGAATGCGCTGTTCGGGAAATAAAAGAAAGGAAATACGGCAATGGAAAAGATTGACCTTCGCGATCTCGTGGGTGGTGCTCTTCAGGAGCAGTTTGCAAAGGCGTTTGAGAAGGTGGTCGAAAACCTTCAGAATCCGAACACGTCGTACCGGAACAGCCGTGAAATCAACATCAAGCTCAAATTCACGCAAAACGAAAATCGCGATGACGTGAAGTGCGGCATATCAGTCTCCGAGAAGCTGGCGCCGCAGGCTCCCATGGAAACCAGCTTTGCCGTCGGCACTGATCTGCGTACCGGGAAGCTGTACGCGCACGAATACGGCAATCAGCTTCGCGGCCAGATCACGATCGATGAAGCGCTTGAACAGCGCGATGAAATCGAGAACATTGACAAAGAGACCGGCGAAATCAAGGTCGTCGATCTGCGCAAGAGCGCGAAGTAAAAGGAGGACAAGATCATGATTGACAAGGAAGCTCTGGTGTACCTGATGGAGAAAATGGCCCCTGTGACGGAGCATGAAATCGGCGGCGAGACCTTCAGCGACCGGCCGCTGCACAGGGTGGACACGATGCGCCGCGCGGAGCCGATCCGCCTTTCGACGCTTTCGAGCTTTGTCGATTTTATTAAGGCGGGCTATGACATAGAGATGCGGCTGTATGCGCACGTCGTCAGCCCTACCGAGGTGCAGCTCTATTCCGAGCTGGACAGCGAGCGGGGCCGCGAACATCTGGTGAAGTGCGTCGCCAACGTGCCCGGCTTTACGTTCGACCGCTTCATGCCGCACGATTCGTTCTGCATCGCGCTGCAATCAAAGTTCGTCGATAATCCGGATCGCGCGCTGCTGCTGAAGTTCGCGGGCACGGTCGAGGCCGGTTCCATTGCCGAATACGGCGACGACGGCGTAACGCAGAAGGCCACCGTGAAAACCGGCATCGCCTCCAAGGGCGACGCGATTGTCCCGAACCCTGTGTCGCTGGCTGCATATCGGACGTTCGTTGAGGTGGAGCAGCCCGCCGCGCAGTACATTTTCCGCATGCAGCAGGGCAACGGCGGCGTGCAGTGCGCGCTTTTCGAGGCGGACGGCGGCGCGTGGGCAATCGAAGCCATGCGGAAAATCAAGGGCTATCTCGTCGAGGCGCTGAAGGACATTGACGGCCTGGTCGTGATTTCCTAAAGTTCGAACCTTTCCGGTGGGTGGTTAAACCGGAATTTCTTGAAAGGGTGACACCATGAACAAGGTTTTTATGATAGGCAGACTTGCCGCCGATCCCGAGCTGAGGACGACGCAGAGCGGAACGCCGGTCGCAACGTACAGACTGGCCGTGAACCGGCGCAAGAGCGCAAACGGCCAGCAGGAAGCCGATTTCTTCCCCTGCGTGGCATGGGATAAGGGCGCAGAATTTGCGACGAAGTACCTGACCAAGGGCATGAAGATCGCCATTGCCGGGCACCTGCAAACCCGCTCGTGGGATGCGCAGGACGGAACGAAGCGCTACACGACCGAAATCATCGTCGACGAGCACGAGTTCTGCGAGAGCAAGGGTGCGGTTACTCCGGATCAGACGCAGGCGGCACCGGCGGCGCAGACCGCCCAGCCCGCGGACATCAGCGGATTTACGCCGGTTGACGACGACGAGTTGCCGTTCTAAAGGGGGGTGAAGCGCATGGGCGACAAGACGAAAATCGACTGGGCAGACGCGACCTGGAACCCCGTGACCGGCTGTCTGCATGGGTGCGAATACTGCTATGCGCGCAAAATTGCGGAGCGGTTTAGGGCAAGAGAAATATATGATCCAGAATGTCAATGTCAACGGCATCTGATTGCACGTGGGATGCTGAAAGGGACGGGGAAACCGTTAGAACTTGACTATCCATGGAAACAGAGGAACAAGGACGGAAGTATAACTAATGCGGCGTATCCGTTCGGATTTGAGCCCACCTTCCACCGCTACAAGCTGGACGAGCCGCAGAAGTGGAAAAAGCCGCGCAACAT